>Ga0134126_10002389_pt1 | contig 23705 bp, 19 predicted proteins | sample KB31752_FD_96881 | JGI IMG/M metagenome (GOLD analysis project Ga0134126, IMG submission 96881) | Terrestrial soil microbial communities with excess Nitrogen fertilizer from Kellogg Biological Station, Michigan, USA - KB3-175-2 | ecosystem: Environmental > Terrestrial > Soil > Unclassified ... | reverse complement strand
CCGGCCCGCAGTGCACGACCGGCCCGCAGTGCACGACCGGCCCGCAGTGCACGACCGGCCCGCGGCGCATGACCGGCCCGCGCTGACCGCGTCGGGCACGTCGGGCTCGCCGGCCGGGCTGGCCGGGCCGGCCGGGCCGGATGCGCTGGCCGGGGCCGGCCTGAGCCGGCCGGCGAACTGGGCGGCCGCGGCCCGGCAGGCGGCGGAGTCGGGCCAGCTCATCCTGCCGAGCCTGGTGGTGGCCAGCGCCGCGACCGCGGCCGGGGTCCGGCCGACGCCCGCGCTCAGCGCGATCACCGGCGTGATACGGGGTGCCGACGGCGCGGCCCTGACCGGGGCCTGCGTGACCGCCAGCGGGCGGCGCGGCGCGGTGTCGGTGGTGGCCGGGGCGGGCGGTCGGTACGTGCTGGCCGGCCTGCGGCCCGGCTCCTACACCGTCAGCTACGAGGACTGCGCCCGGCCGGCCCGGTACTTCGAGCAGTGGTCCGGCGGCGCCGACCTGGCCGCGGACGCGGCAACGGTGCTGGTCCGGGCCGGGCAGCCGACCCGGCTGGCGCCGGTGACGCTGCGGCTGACCAGCCCGGCGGCCGCGGTCGCCGCCGGGCGAGGCCTGGCCCGCCGGGCCGGGCCGGCCGCCTCGAGGGGCGACACGATCTCGGGCGTCGTCCGCAGCCGGTCCGGGCGACGACTGGGCGACGTCTGTGCCACGGCCTCGATGACCACCGCGAACTTCAGCGAGGGAACGGGGACCACCACCGGGCCGCACGGCGGGTACGCGCTGCCGATCGAGTCTTCGGGCAAGTGGCAGGTGGAGTTCACGGGCGGCTGCGGCGGGCGCGGCAACTACGCGCCCCAGTGGTGGCGCTATGCCTCCACCCCGCGCAAGTCCACCTACCTGCACGCCCGGCGCGGCCGCCGGTTCCGCGGCATCGACGCCTCGCTCCGGCCGGGCGCCAGCATCTCCGGGGTGGTCCGGGCCCGGCGCTCGGGCCAGCCACTGAGCCACATCTGCGTGGTGGCCACCGGGCTCCGGCCGATGGGGGGCGTCCAGGCCCAGGCCACCACCCGAGCCGACGGGTCCTACCTGATCAAGAACCTGGGCACCGGGAAGTACCAGGTCCGGTTCAACGCGTCATGCGACCGCACCGGCAACTATCTGGGCGCCGGCTACCGCCGCCCGGTCGCGGTCACCGACGGGAAGACCACCACCAAGATCAACGGCGAGCTGACCCAGGGCGGCTCGATCAGCGGCGTGGTGACCAGCCACGCGACCGGGGCACGGCTGGCCGGGGTCTGCGTCGACATGACCAGGGGCAGCAACGATTTCGGGGCGGCCACGAACAAGGCCGGCGGGTACTCCTTCGGGCACCTGCGCCCCGGCCGCTACTCGGTCAGCTTCACCGGCGGCTGTGGCAGCCGGGGCAGCTACGCCCCGCAGTCCTATGACGGCCAGGCCAACGCAGAGGGCGCCACGCCGATCACGATCGGGCCGGGCCAGGTGCGGACCGGCATCGACGCGGCGATGTTGCCGGGCGCTACGGTCACCGGCCGGGTCACCGGCCGTGCGGGCGCGGGCGTACCCGGCATCTGCGTGGCCCTGATCTCTCGCAACTATGCCGGCGGCCTGGGCCGCAGCTTCGTCGCGAACCTGGACCTGGATCTCCTGCAGGTCGACCTGGCGGTGCCGCCGGTCACAATCACCGGGCACGTTGGGCGGTACCGCCTGGCCAACCTGGTCCCCGGCCAGTACGCCGCCGAGTTCATCACCGGCTGCGGCCGCGGGACGGCACGGTATGGGTCGCAGGTCTTCGCGCCCCAGGGTCGCGGCGGCGGCGACTGGGTGTGGGCCGGCGGCGGGACCGTGACCGCGGGCGTGGGCGTGGCGCTGCGCCCAGCCGGGAGCATCACCGGCGTCGTCACCGGCCAGCGCGGCCGCCGGCTGTCCAGGACCTGTGTGCTGGCCATCGACCGGGCCGCTCAGGGGCCACTGAGCGCCACGCCCCTCCCCGGGCTCTCCCGGCGCGGGGTGTACCGGATCGGGGGACTGGCGGCGGGCCGCTACAAGGTGGTGTTCCTGCCCTGCGGACGCCCGGTGTACGCCGAACAGTGGTACCGGCGGCGGTCCAGCGCGGCCGGGGCCACCCCGGTGCCCGTTCGGGCCGGGCACGTCACCAGGGGTATCAACGCCGCCCTGATCCGCGGCGGGACACTGGTCGGGCGAGTTGTATCCGCTCGCACCGGCCGCCCGGCCGGCGAGATGTGCGTGTTCGTCGGCACCCCGGTCGGCGGGACGCTGAACCCGGCACTGGAGCTGGGCTCGACGCTCGGCCTCACTGGCCCGAACGGCCGGTACCAGATCCCCGACGTGCCGCCGGGCCGGTGGGACCTGACGCCGGCCCCGTGCCTGGCTCCCTCGCCGCTGGCCGGGATCGTGTACCACGGCGTTCGGGTGCGCAATGGCGTCACCCACACGGTGGCGACGATCCGGCTGCCGCAGGCGGGCGGGCTGGCCGGAACGGCGCTGGGCGGGTCGCCGGCCACGGCCGAGCCCGGCATCTGCGTGGAGGCGACCCCGGTCGGCGGCGACGGGCAGCCCGGCACCTCGGTGACCGGCCTCGGTGGCCGCTACACGCTGACCGGCCTGGCGCCGGGCCGGTACCGGGTGCTGTTCACCCCGGACTGCGTGCTCGGCACGGCCGCGGTGACGCCCACGGTGACGTCGGCCCGGGTGGTCGCGGGCCGGGTCACCGCGGGCGTCGGGGCCCGACTGGCCGCCGACGGCGGCGTCGCGGGCACCGTGAGCGCCGGCGGCCGGGCCGCCGTCGGCGTCTGCGTCGGCGCGTTCGCGCCGGGCGGCGCCGCACCGACGGCGCTGGCCGTCACCGGCGCGGGCGGCCGCTACGAACTGGACGGCCTGGCCGCGGGCCGGTACCAGGTCGAGTTCACCTCTGGCTGCGGCGACTCGGCCTACCGGGCCCAGTGGTTTGACGGCGCGACCACCCGGCGCGGCGCCCGGCCCGTCACCGTGGCGGCGGGCTCACTCACCTCGGGCATCAATGAGAGTTAGCGGCGAGCGCGGCTAGGTAACCGCGGACCGTTAATCGTGATGGGTTAATCCGCGTGGGCGTTGCGGGCGTGCGGGCGGCCGAGCGGCGCGCTGGCGTGGGTCGTGGCGACTTGAGACGGGCTGGTGAAAGTGCTGCCCCGCGGGCCGGCCAGCACGGCCTCGTGCAGTGCGCTGCCGGCCAGCAGCTTCGGCCAGGACAGGAACCAGACGGTATAGCCGTTGCCCCAGGTCCCGCCCACCGGGCTGCCGGTGACGGTGACCGGGTCGCCGGGCACGGCCAGCTTGTAATACTGCTCGGCGTGCGCGGGCGAGGTGTTCACGCAGCCGTGGCTGACGTTGGTCACGCCCTGCTCGCCCACCGACCAGTAGGCGTCGTGGATGTAGACGCCGCTCCAGGTGAACCGGACCGACCACGGGACCTCGATGTTGTAGCCGGGCCCGATCATGTCGACCGGGTTGCCCTTCTCGATGGTCAGGTAGGTCCCGTTGGGCGTGTCATCGCCGGGCCGGCCGGTGCTGACCGGCCACACGTGCCAGAGCCGACGCTTGTAATAGACGTGCATGTAATGCGACCGCGTGCTCACCTGGACAATGAGCGAGGCGCCAATGGTAAAGGTCTGGCTGAGATCGTGATTGCCGTAAACCCCCGGCGCGCCTTCCACGCCATTGAGCTTGGCGTCGAAAGTCACCTGCGTGTGCTGCGGCCAGTAGGTGCGCGGCCGGAAGTACAGCGTCTTGTCGCCGTCCCAGTACCAGGCGCCGACCACGGGCCGCGAGGTCGTGATGCTGATGGCCCGCTCGACGGCGGCCTTGCGGGTTATCGCGTGGCTGAAGGTCAAGATGATCGGCATGCCGACGCCGTACTGCTGCTTAAAGCCCTCGATGGTCGAGGCCTGGAAGGTGGCCTTGGGCTGGACGGTGCTGAATGAGCTGGCCGCGGTGGCTTTCTTTCCGTCCGCGCCGACGGCCGTGGCGGTCACCGTGTAATGGCGCGACATAGACAGCCGCTGGCTGCTGCGCCAGGTGGTGCCGTCAGCGCTGAGCCGCCCGTGAATCTGGCCGCGGGTGCCCTCGATCCGGACGCTGTGCAGAGTGCCATGGGCGGCGTGCACGGTAATGGCGGTGCCCGGCTGAACCTCGGATAGGCCATTGCCCGGTGCGATGCTGAGCTGCGGAGCCTGCTCGGCCTTGGCCTTATGCGCGGCGTCGGCCCGGACCGTGGTCCCGGCCGAGCACGCGGCGAGCGACAGCGCGACGGCGGATCCCGCGGCCACCCCCAGTACAGCTAGATTTCCCCGGCCCCGTCGCCGCGCGCTGATGTTCACTCGTAACCCCGATCCCCCGTAGCCGCGGCCGACGTTGGCAGCGGATACCGCGAGCATTACCCGCTCGCGGACGGCGAACACGGGGGTATCGCCCGGAATCGCTTAACGGATTTCCCACGCCCGGGCAAAGAAAGCCGACCGCGCGGATCCACTGGCAGCCCGAGGATCACGGAAATCCGTCCGCGAATAGCGCGGACGGATTTCCGTGATCATGAGGCGAACCGGGCTAGAAGATGACGTAGACCTTGCGGATGCGCTCGTGGATCTGCCAGCTGCCGACCCAGCCGCGCGGGAAGACGGCGGTGTCCCCCGGCCCGATCTCCCGGGCCTCGCCGCCGTCGGGGGTGACGGTCATGCGGCCGGCGACGATGTGCACGAACTCGTGCGTCTCCAGCTTCCAGTAGGACGGGCCGGGCGTGCATTCCCAGACACCGACCTCCTGGTCGCCGTCCTGCCAGAGGGTGAGCCCGGAGGTCTGCATGGGCTCGCCGGTGGCCTCCTCCAGCGGGCCCCAGTCCTCGAGCTCGGCGGTCACGGCGGCGGCGAGGTAGGGCGTCGTCATGTCGGTCATGGCCAGGATCCCCTTCCGGTGGCGGGTGCGCCGGAGCGCTTTGTGTCAGGTCAGCGCGAGCTGTCGGCCGGCTCGCGGTCGGCCGCCTGCTCCCTGCCGCCCTGCTCCCTGCCGCCCTGCTCCCTGCCGGCCTGCTCACCGCCGCCCTGGTGCACGGCTTCGGGGAACGGCAGGGCGATAGGGTCGGTGCCGAGCCGGCTGCGGCCGTCGGCGTCGAACCGGTCCAGGCCGAGGTCGGTGACGTCGACGACCTCGGAGGTGCCGGTCAGCGCGACGTCGGCGGCGGCGCGGGCCACGCCGGGCCCCCACATCATGCCGGCGCCGCCGGCGCTGGCCACGGTCACGCCCGCGATGGCGTCGCCGCCGGCCAGGGCCGGGCCGATGATCGGCAGGTGATCGGGGGTGAAGTCGATGGTGGCGGACCACAGGCGGCTCAGGCCGAGCCCGGCGGTGACCGGGACCAGCTCGGCCAGGCGGCGGCGCATCAGCGCCAGGTAGGGCTCGTCCACGCAGGCGGCCACGCCGGGCGGCTCCTGCGGGTTGCTCATCCCGAACAGCAGGCCACCCTCTTCTGGCCGCCAGTACAGCCCGGCCGACAGGTCGAAGATCATGGGTACCCGTGACGGGTCAAGGCCGGGATGGGGCTCGGTCACGGCCACCTGGTGCCGGACCCCGCCCGCCGGGACGCGGATCCCGGCCAGCCCGGCCACCTCGGCGATCTCCGGGCCGCCGGTCAGGACCACGAGCGGCGCGGCGATCGGCCCGGCCGAGGTCTGAACGCCGGTCACGGCGCCGCCGGTCACGTCCAGGCCGGTGAAGCTGACCCGCTCGCGGACGTCGACGCCGCTGACGGCCAGGGCCACGGCGTAGGCGGTGACGTTGCGGGGCGGCGTGAGGTACCCGTCCTCGGCGCAGTAGGTCCCGCCCAGGGTGCGGCCGGGGGCCAGGGTCGGGTTGAGCGCGTCGAGCTGGCCGGGCTCCAGCCAGCGGACGTTCAGCCCGAGCGAGTTCTGCATGGCCAGCCGCTGCTGGGCGGCGGTGACGTCGGCCTCGGTGAAGCACGGGATCACGTAGCCCTGCGGGGTGAACCCGGAGTCGATGCCCAGCTCGTCGTGCTGGCTCAGGTAAAAGCGGCGAGACCACTCGCCCAGGCGCACCGCCCAGGGTGAGCCGCCCTGGGTGCGGACGACGCCCGCGGCCCGGCTGCTGGCTCCCTGGCCGAGGGTGCGCTTCTCGACCAGGACCACCCGGGCCAGGCCGCTGCGGCGCAGGAAGTAGGCACACCACGCGCCGACCGTGCCGCCGCCGACCACCACCGCGTCGGCGGTCGTGCCCGCGGCGGCGGTGCCTGAGGCGGTGGTGCCTGAGGCGGTGGTGCCGGCAGCGCTGTGGTCGCTGGCTGAAGGCATTGGCACGAGCCCGATTCTTACCTAGACTGAACGTTCAGTCAAGACTGTGTCCTGCTAAGAGACTGTGTCTTGCTAAGAGACTGTGTACTGCTGGGCTACGGCTGGGGCGCGCATGTACGGATTGTCAGACGAGGACCTCGAGATCCAGGCGCGCGCCGCGACGCTCGCCGACGAGCTTATCCCGTTCGAGGTCGAGGCCGAGCTGGCCGGCGGCGAGTTGCCCAAAGAGGTCACCGCCGCGCACGCGGCGCGGGCCAGGGAGCTCGGGCTGTGCGCCACCAACATGCCCGCCGAGCTGGGCGGCATGGGCTACACCACGCTCCAGCAGGTGCTGGTGCAGGAGCAGGGCGGGCGGGTGACCAACGCGCTGGCCTGGGTGGCATCGACCCCGCCGTCCTGGATGCCGGGCGTGGCCACCCCGTACCAGCTGGAGAAGTTCATCATCCCGGCCGTCCGCGGCCAGCGCGAGGAGTGCTACGCGATCACCGAGGAGGGCGCGGGCTCGGACGTCGACGCCATCGTGGCCACCGCGCGGCGGGACGGCGACGACTACCTGCTCAACGGCGAGAAGTGGCACGTCACCTCGTACAACGAGGCCGACTTCGCGTTCTTCCAGGGCAAGCTCACTGGCGGCGAGCACGACGGCGAGCACGCGATGTTCCTGGTCGACCTGCCCAGCGCCGGGGTCCGGGTGGTGCGCACCCCGGCGTACTCGCACGCGATCGGCCACCACCACCCGATCGTGGCCTTCACCGACGTCCGGGTGCCCGCGACGCACCTGGTCGGCGCGGAGGGCGACGGCATGAGCTTCGCCTACGAGTGGTTCCGGTTCGAGCGGATGATGGTGGCGGCGCGCTGCCTGGGCGCGGCCCAGCGGCTGACCGAGGAGATGACCAGCTTCGCGGCCCAGCGGCAGGTGCAAGGCCGGCCGATCGCCGCGCTCGGCGCCATCCAGGCCATGCTGGCCGACAGCCTGACCGAGCTGTTCGCGGCCCGGTCGCTGATCTACGAGACGGCCCGCAACATCGACGCCGGGGTCAGCGTGAAGGTCCAGCACGCCCAGTGCTCGATGGCCAAGCTGTACGCCTCGGAGATGGCCGGGCGGGTCGCCGACCGGGCCGTCCAGGTCTTCGGCGGCCGCGGCTACATGCGCGAGAACGTGGCCGAGCGGTTCTTCCGCGAGCTGCGGGTGGAGCGGATCTGGGAGGGCACCAGCGAGGTGCAGCGGGCGATCATCGCCGACCAGATGACCAAGCGCGGCCCGCGCGCCCTGGCGTAGCCGCCTGTATCGCGGCCACGCCAGGGCGAGGGTCCTCAGGCCTGCGGCAGGCTGGCCTCGATGGCCGCGACCACCTCGGCGTCCTCGGGCTCGGTCCGGGGGCGGAACCGCGCGATGGCCTTGCCATCCGGGCTGACCAGGAACTTCTCGAAGTTCCACTGGATGTCGCCGGCCTCGCCCTCGGCGTCGGGCAGCGCGGTCAGCTCGGTGTAGACCGGGTGCCGGCCGGGGCCGTTGACCTCGATCTTCTCGAACATGGGGAACGTGACCCCGTAGGTGGCCGAGCAGAACTCGGCGATCTCCTCGGAGCTGCCCGGCTCCTGGCCGCCGAACTGGTTGCACGGGAAGCCCACCACGCTGAAGCCGCGGCCTGCGAACCGCTCCTGCAGCCGCTCCAGGCCGTTGTACTGCGGCGTCAGGCCGCACTTGGACGCGACGTTGACGACCAGCAGGGTCTGGCCGGCCAGGTCACCCAGTGATCCGGGCTGGCCGTCCAGGGTGGTGAGGGGAATGTCGTACAGGCTCAACGCTCGTGCTCCTTCGCGATCGGCGTCTGTGCGGTGCTCTGTGAGGTGGCCCCGATGTGAGGTGTGGCCTCGATGTGAGTGTGGCCCCGATCAGGCCAACACCGAGGGCACGCCGCGCATGCCCGCCGGTCAGCCGCGGCTGAGCTGGGCCGGGCGCGGCGCCGGGCGGTCCGGCGGGCGGGCGTCGGTGCCCTGCTCCACCTGCTCGAACAGTGCCGCCGCTCGGCCGGCGGTGGCGCGGGCCCGCGCGCCCGTGCCGAGCAGGCCGAGCAGCGCGATGCCGGCGCCGAGCCCGGCCACCATCCACCACACGCCATGCTCCGCGCCGGTGAACGCCGTCCCGCCGCGGGCCAGGGCCGCGCCCACCAGGGTCCCGGAGATCGCGACGCCCAGGGTGGTGCCGGTCTGCCTGCCGGCCGAGGCCAGCGAGGAGGCCACTCCGGCCATGGACCGGGGCATGCCGGACACGGCCGTGTTGGTGATCGGCGGGTTGACCATGCCGAGGAAGACGCCGAACAGCGCGAAGCTGGCCACCACGGCGGCCAGTGGCGTGGCCGGCCCGAGCCACAGCGACGCGACGCCGCCCAGGGCCAGCGCGGTCCCGGCGATCACCAGCGGCAGCCGGGGACCGCGGGCACCGGTCAGCCGGCCGGCCCGCGGGGAGAGGACCAGGGTCAGCAGCCCGACCGGGAGCAGGCACAGCCCCGTCGCGAGCGCCGACCGGCCGCGCACGTCCTGCAGGTACTGGGTGGTCACGAACAGGAAGGCGCCGAACCCGCACAGGGCCAGCAGCGCCATCACGATCGCGGAGGTGAAAGGCACGCTGCGGAACAGGCGCAGTTCCAGCAGCGGGTCGGCCCGGCGCGGCTCGTAGCGCAGCAGGCCCAGCGCGGCCAGCCCGGCCACGGCCAGCAGGGCGAGGACGACCGGGGACGTCCAGCCCAGCCGGCCCGACTCGATGATGGCGGCCACCACGCCGCCCAGGAGCGCGACCATCAGGACCTGGCCGACCGGGTCGAACCGGCGCGCCCGCGGGGCGCGGGACTCGGGCACGAACAGCGCGGCGCAGACGATGGCCGCGGCCACGATGGGCACGTTGATCCAGAAGATGGCGCGCCAGCCCAGGCCGTCGACCAGGGCGCCGCCCAGGATCGGGCCCAGGGCCAGGGCCAGGCCGGACATCGAGCCGAACACGCCGATGGCCCTGGCCCGCTCGGCCGGGTCGGGGAACGTGGCGGCGGTGATGGCCAGCGCCACCGGGTTGAGCATGGTGCCGCCGGCCGCCTGCAGGGCGCGGGCGGCGATCAGCCAGCCGATGCCGGGTGCCAGGCCGCACAGCAGGGAGCCGAGCCCGAAAGCGGCCAGGCCGGTCTGGAAGATGCGCCGGCGGCCGACCCGGTCGGCGGTGGAGCCGCCCAGGACCAGGAAGCTGGCCAGCACCAGGGTGTAGGCGTCGATGGTCCACTGGAGGCCGGACTCCGACGCGTGCAGGGCGCGGTGAATGGTGGGCAAGGCGACGTTGACGATGGAGATGTCCATCACCACGACGATGATGCTGGCGCAGCAGATGGCCAGGATCAGGTACCGGCGACGCCGGGTCAGCTCAGGCATGGGGTTCCAATCGGCGGGTGCCGCCGGGGCGGCGGCGTGGGTGTCCCGTTACTGAGCTCGACGGTAGAATTTAGAGCGTGCTCGAAGTCAAATCACGGCCCGCCGACGCGCCCGCGCGGCCGGGCCTGTCCATCGCCGAGGCCGCCCGGCGCACCGGGGTCAGCGCGCACACGCTGCGCTATTACGAGCGGGCCGGGCTGGTGATCAGTCCGGTCGACCGCACTCAGGGCGGCAGTCGTCGGTACCAGCCGGAAGATCTGAAGTGGATCAAGATCTGCACTGGGCTGCGGGCCACCGGCATGCCGATCAAGGACATTCGCCGTTACGCCCAGATGGTCGCGGACGGGCCGGGCAACGAGGACGAGCGGCTGGCTTTGCTGGAGGAGCATCGCGGCGAGGTGCTGGCCCGGCTGGCCGAGGTGCAGGAGAACCTCAAGATCATCGATCACAAGATCGACGTCTACCGGGGCCGGATGGAAGCCGGCGATGCCGACAAGCTCTGGGCGCCCCGTCGCGCCGGAAGCTAGCCGCGCGGGCGGCTGACGGCCCGCGCGGCTCATCGCCCCATCGGGCGCTAGCTGGCGACGGCGGTGCTGCTGGTCCGGTTGGCGACCGGCTCGCCCTGGTAGGCGCGACCGATCATGGTGACGTACTGATAGACGGCGTCCTCGTCCGGCGACAATGGCCCCGGCGAAGCGTGCTCGGAGGAAAGGCCGCGTTGGACTGACTCGCAGGCGCCCCAGTCCTGCTTATTCGTTATATCCCAGAAGTCCACCGCGTAGGAGGGGTCGAACCCGGCGTCGGCTACCGCCTCGGGCGCGAAGGCCCACACGCACTCGATCATGGTGCGGTCGGCGGCCAGCGGCACCAGGCGGTGTGTCATCACGTAATCCGGGTGCAGGCTGACCAGGACGTTCGGGAACAGGTTGACGTAGATCACGGTGCGCAGGCCGGCGGCGTCCAGGCCGCGCAGCGGCACGCCGTGACTGGCGCCGTCGAGCGACATGGTGTCCATGCCGTCACGCAGGTCCATCCAGCCGCCGACCCAGGCGCCCTCGTTGTGGTAATTCTCGCCGCTCTTGGGCGGGCTGACCCGGCACAGCTCGGGGTGGATCACCGGGCAGTGGTAGCACTCGTGGTAGTTCTCGGTGAGGATCTTCCAGTTCGCGGCGGCGTCGTAGCGGTGCCGCCCGGCGATGGTCAGGCGCTCGGGCTCGTACGGCGCGATGAGCGGCTCCAGCTCGGCGAACGCTTCAGCCAGCGGCCCGGCGGCGGCGCCCGAGCCATCGACGAAGATCAGGCCGTGCCACTCGGCGACCGGCAGCTCGGCCAGCCCCCAGGCGGACCGGTCAAAGCCGGAGTTGGGCTTGAAGCCGGAGGCGAAGCGCAGCGCGCCGTCCAGGCTGTAGGTCCAGGAGTGATACGGGCAGATGATCGTGTTGCGCTGGGCCGCCTCGCCCGCGCCGAGCAGCTCGTGCCCGCGGTGCCGGCAGGTGTTCGCGAACGCGTGCAGGTTACCGTCGTCGTCCCTGGTCAGCAGCACGCTCCCGGAGCCGGCCGGCTCGGCCCGCTGGTCGCCCGGCTGGGCCAGCAGCGAGGAGAATCCGACGCATGTCCAGCCGCCGCCGAAGAAGTTCTGCTGCTCCCAGGCGAACACCTCGGGATCGGTGTAGGCCGCCCTGGGCAGCATGGTGCTCTCGCCGAAGGGCCGCAGCGACTGCGCCAGGCCGGCGGGGTCGATGGGAGCGGCAGGATAACGCAGTTGACTGACCATACAGTCAACTGTAAGCGGGGCACTAAATTCTGTCTAGCACGCGGGACAGCGGGGGGCCAGGGGCCGCCCTGACTCGGGGCCGGACTCGGCCCGCCCCCGGCCCGGCCCCGACTGCCCCGGCCTGGCCGCCTTGGCGCCTTGGCGCTCGTGACCAGCTGAACCCGCCCGGCCAGAATTACGTTGATAAGAACCAGGACACTGAGATTCACGGTACCTTATCGGCAATCTGCAAACATAAGGCGGGAACAGTTGAACCGCAGATCACATCGCATTCGTGCGCGCATTAAGCCGGTGCATCCGCCTTTTACCCATTTCCCGCTGGCGGCCTACGTTTTCGCGGCCGGCTTTGATATCACGTCGGCGGCCGGGGCCCGGCATGGCTGGGCCGGGCAGCTGTGGCACGCGGGCACGTTCGTGCTCATCGCGGGCCTGGCCATCTGCCTGATCACCATGGGCACCGGATTCTGGGACCTGATCCGGTTCTGGCCCGGCGATGCCCCGGACCCGGCCGGCCCGACCGGCCCGGCCGGCCTGACCGGCCCGACCGGCGGCGGGCCGGACCCGCTGGCCACGGTGGGCGCGCACGTCAGCGTGATGGCCGCCGCTTTCATGATCGGGGCGGGCGATGTAGCCTGGCGCCTCAGCGACTATGGCTCCAGGGCCTCGACCCCGCCCGGCGTGGTCGCACTCTCCCTGGCGGCGGCGATCGTGGCCTGCACGGGCGGGTACTTCGGCGGGAAGCTGGTGTTCAGGCACGCCATCGGCGTGGCTTCGGCCGGCGGGGCTTCGGCCGGGCCGGCGGCGAGCAGGCGGTTGCCGGCCGGGCCTGCTTCGGATGATCATGAGCATGCCAGCGACGGGCACACCGGGGTGATCGGCCGGCCGGCGGGGCCGTACAGAGGAGCGGGATGGGACGGGCGTGGCGCGACGCGAGGTGACACCACGCCCTGAGGCGGCGCCCGCCCCCCGGACTCCGCTGCCCCGCCGGGTCCGCGCCCTGCTGGTCTATGTCTGCGTGCTGGTCCTGGTCGAGACGATCTTCTTCACCGCGCTGACCCCGCTGCTGCCGCACTACGTGCACTCGGCCGGCCTGTCCAAGACCGGCGTCGGCCTGCTGGTGGCCTCGTACCCGATCGGCACGCTGATCGGGTCGCTGCCGGGCGGGGTGCTGACCTCCCGGCTGGGCTGCCGGGTCGTGGTGCTGCTCGGGCTGGCGCTGATGAGCGTGTCCACGTTCATCTTCGGCTGGGCCCACGCCGAGGTCATCCTGGACACCGCGCGCCTGGTCCAGGGCGTGGGCGGGGCATGCACCTGGGCCGCGGGGATGGCCTGGCTGGCCACGGTGGCCCCGCCGAAGCGGCGCGGCGAGGTGCTCGGCACGGCGCTGGGCGCCGCGGTCGGCGGGGCCCTGCTCGGCCCGGTCATCGGCGCCGTGGCCAGCGCGGTCGGCACCGGCCCGGCGTTCTCGGCCGCGGCCGTGGCCGGGGCCATCCTGATGGTGGCCGCGTTCGTGGTGCCCGCGCCGCACGGCGCCGAGGCCCAGGGCCTGCGGGCCGCGATCCCGGCGGTGCGCGACCGCGAGGTGGTGGCGGGCATGTGGCTGACCATGCTGCCGGGGCTGGGGTTCGGCGTGCTGGACGTGCTCGCGCCGCTGCGGATCAGCGCGCTGGGCGGCACGGCCACCATCATCGGCGCGACGTTCCTGATCTCCGCCGCGCTGGAGACCGGGCTCTCCCCGGTGGCCGGACGCCTGTCAGACCGGCGTGGGCCGGCTGCACCGGTGCAGCTGTCCCTGGCCACCGCGGTCGTGCTGAGCCTGCTGGCACCGGTGGTGGCGCCGGAGTTCGCGCTGGTGGCGGTGCTGGTGATCGGCATGCCCTCGTTCGGCACGATGTTCGCGCCGGCCATGTCGCTGCTCAGCGGCGGCGCCGACCGGCTGGGGCTGAACCAGGGCCTGGCCTTCGGGCTGGCCAACCTGGCCTGGGCCACGGGCCAGGCGGTGGCGGCCGGCGCCACCGGGGCCATCGCCGAGGCCACCTCCGACTTCGTCCCCTACGTGCTGCTGGCCGCCACCTGCCTGGGCACGCTGGCCGTGGTCCGGCCCGGCGCCGGCCGGCGGCTGATCACCCGGCTGGCCTGGAGTCGGCATACTGAGGCCAGAGCGGCCGAGCCGACCGCCGCTGGCCCGCCATCCGCCCCCGCCGAATCGCCCGTCCCCGCCGAATCGCCCGTCCCCGCTGAATCGCCCGTCCCCGCTGAATCGCCCACCCGTGAACAGGAGTGAGCCCTCGTGCTCTGGCTCAATGAACCGGCCCGCTGGTCGCAGGACGGCACCGCGCTCACCGTCACCGCCGACCCCAAGACCGACTTCTGGCGCACCACCGGCTACGGCTACGTGCACGACAACGGCCACGTCTACGGCGAGCGGCTGGCGAACGACTTCACCCTGTCGGTGCGGGTCCGCGGCGCATACGCCGCGCAGTACGACCACGCCGGGGTGATGGTCCGGGTCGACGAGCAGCGCTGGCTCAAGACCGGCATCGAGTTCTTCAACGGCCGGATGCGGTTCAGCACCGTGCACACCGCCGAGTTCTCCAGCTGGGCCGTGGGCGAGCTGCCCGACGGCCTGGCCGAGCTGGGCCTGCGGGTGACCCGGCGCGGCGACGCCGTCGAGGTGCACTACGCCGCGGACCAGGGCGAGCTGGAGCTGGGCGCGCTGGTCTACCTGCCGCCGGGCGCCGAGGTGCTGGCCGGGCCGATGTGTGCCGCGCCCGAGGGCCCCGGCTTCGAGGTCACGTTCACCGACCTGGTGATTCAGCCGGGGCTAGCCACGGAGTAGGTGACCAGCGTCTGCTCCGGGCTGTCGGCGACATTCAGCACGAGGTGGGCGTAGTCCAGCGGGCCGAGTCGCGGGTGGCGTAGCTTCTTGGTGCCGCTGCCCACCGGGCTCACGTCGTGGGCCGGCCACCACTCCCGGACCCGGTCGCTGTCACGGTGCAGCGCGTCGATCAGGGCCTGGAAGTCAGGGTCGGCCGGGTGCCGGGCGGCGGCCAGCCGGAACCGGCCCAGCATGGCCCTGGCCTCGGACTCCCAGTCGATGTAGACCTCGCGGGCCCGCGCGGTGGTGAACATCCAGTGCACCAGGTTGCGCTCGCCGGCCGGGAGCGCCTCCCAGTCGGTGAACAGCTGGCGCGCGGCCCGGTTGGCGACCAGCACATCCCAGCGGCGGCCCTTGACGTAGGTCGGGCTGGGGTCGAGCCGGTGCACCAGGTCGGCCACGCCGGGATCGAGCCGCTCCGGCGGCGCCGCCGTGCCGTCGGGCCCGCTGCCTTCGTCACCCGGCCCGTTGGCCAGCACCCGCAGGTAGCGGGGCTCGGCCACCGTCATGCGCAGCGCGCTGGCCAGCGCGTCGAGCACCTGGCCGGAGGGATGGACCGGGCGGCCCTGCTCCAGGAACGTGTAGTACGTCGGCGACAGGTTGGCCAGCAGGGCGACCTCCTCCCGGCGCAGCCCCGGCGCGCGGCGGCGAGTCCCGGCGGGCAGGCCCACGTCGGCCGGGATCAGGCGCTCGCGCCGGGACCTGAGCAGCTGGCCCAGCGCCTGCGGATCACCGGATCGGGCCATGTCGCCAGCATAGTCAGCCGCCAGTACCAGTATCAGTTTCTGGCCTGACAGTGGTAACCGAGAATCCGAGAACTGGGGGATTAACCCAGGGCAATCCCCCCGATATAGTCATCTAGGCCTATCGGCCAGGTCAACTGCGGCCCACAGGCTGGTCGCGGCGTGCAGCCGCCCCCAGGGCCTATTGGCCTGCGCTCGTCCGGCGCGGGCCGGGAAAGTGCAGGGATTCATGCGTCTATGGTCGACCCAGGTACTCGGCGCGGCGGTCGTCGCGCTGACCGGGATCCTGGCTGTCGCGCCCAGCGCGTCAGCGAGGCCAGCACCGAGCGGTGCCCACGTCGCGTACGTGACGCTCAACGGGAAACGGGTCGGGCCCGCGTTCCAGGGCGTCGGGGCGATCAGCGGCGGCGGCGGCAACAGCCGGCTGCTGGTCGACTACCCGCCCGCTGAGCAGCAGCAGATCCTGGACTACCTGTTCAAGCCCGGCTACGGGGCCGACCTGCAGATCCTCAAGCTCGAGATCGGCGGCGACGCCTACGCCACCGACGGCTCCGAGGTCTCCGTCGAGCAGACCAAGGGCAACATCAACTGCAACGCCGGCTACGAGTTCTGGCTGGCCAAGAAGGCCGTGGCGCTGAACCCCCACCTCCAGCTCTACGGGCTGCAGTGGAACGCGCCCAAATGGATCGGCGGCTCGCAGGGCGGCTGGACCCAGGCCGACATCGGCTACATCATCGACTGGCTGAGCTGCGCGGCCCAGGACGGCCTCACGATCAAGTACATCGGCGGCTGGAACGAGCACCTGCCGCACGGCATCACGCCGACCATCATGCAGTGGTTCGTCAACCTGCGGGCCCAGCTCAATGCCCACGGCTTCAAGAACGTGCAGATCGCCGCGGTGGACTCGTTCGCCAAGGTCAGCAAGCCCGGCGACATCTCCAGCTTCCTGGCCGGGCACCCGGCTTTCCGCAAGGCCGTGTCGGTGCTCGCCTACCACAACCTGTGCCGCTACCCCGCTACCGGCAACAACTGCGAGGTGCCGCTGGCGGCCCGCCGGTCGGGCAAGCCAATCTGGGAGTCCGAGATCGGCGCGCTGCGGGAGACCACCGGGGTCCCGGCCATGGCCCGGTCCCTCATCAACGCCTTCATCCAGGTCAAGGCGACCGGGATGATTGAGTGGCCGCTGATCAGCTCGATGCCCGCCAACCTGCCCGAGGAGGACCGGGGCCTGGTCTACGCCCCGCAGCCCTGGAGCGGGCACTACAGCGTCAACCAGATGACCTGGGTGCTGGCCCAGACCACCCAGTTCACTCAGCCGGGCTGGCGGCACATCAACGGCGGCAGCGGCTCGCTCGGCGACGGCTACGGTACCTACACCAGCTACGAGTCGCCCAGTCACAACGCCTGGAGCCTGGTCACCCAGACCAGCCAGGCCCCGGGTAGCCAGACCATCACCGTGCACGTTGACTCCGGGCTGCCCACCACCGCCGTACACGTGCGGAGCACCAACCTGAACTCGGGCAAGTCCGGGACCTGGTTCTTCAACCGCGGCACCGTCCATCCCTCAGGCGGGACGTTCAGCTACACCCTCAAGCCCGGCTTCATCTACTCCTTCACCACCAGCAGCGGCCAGGGCAAGGGCAGCCCCAAGATCCCCGCGTCCAAGGCCATTCCGCTGCCCTACACGGCGACGCCCGACGCCTCCAACGAGCCCACCGACCTCGGCCCGCAGGACGGCTCGTTCGAGTACGTAGGCGGCAACATCGTGCAGACCACCGCTGGCCAGCCGGTGTTCTGGCAGAACGCGGTGAGCACCCGCTTCCCCTACGCCGTGGTCGGCGACAACGGCTGGAAGAACTACACCGTCAAGGCCACCATCACGTTCTCCGCCAGCGGCCAGAGCGCGGGCCTGATCTCCCGCTTCACGCACCCCAAGGCCAACGGCATCGCCCAGCAGTTCTACGGCTACCAGCTCACCGTGAGCACGTCTGGCACGTGGAAACTCATCAAGAACACGGTCGGCAGCAAGGCCAAGATCCTGGAGACCGGCAACCTCCCGGCCAACTCGGTCCAGGTCAACACGCCCGTCACCCTGACCCTGGCCGCCAGCGGCGACACCCTCACCGGCACCGTCAACGGCACTCCCATCAAGTCCATCACCGACCGCACCTACACCACCGGCGACGCCGGCATCAGCACCGGCGGCTGGTACCCCGTCCAGTTCAACACCCTCACCGTCACCAGGTAACCGCCCTGTTAGGCCGCCTGAGCCTGGTGTGGCTGATGAGGCCAGTGAGAGATGAGGCGATTCGGGTCGCCCGCCTCGCCAGTCACACCCGCACCGACCCCGTGAGTGGTTCGGGTTTTCCGTGCCCACACACGCAAAACCCGAACCACTCCCAAGTCGGTGGCCGGTGTGACCAGTGAGACGTGGGTGGTGAGGGCCGCTCTGGAGGTCGACTGAGGGCGGGGCCCGGCAGCGGGGCGGCGCCCGGCCCGGCCGCAGGTCTGCTGGCTTGCGAGAAACGCTCAAACTCATGACCGCGGAAATCCGTCAGCGAATAGCGCTGACGGATTTCCGCGTTCTTGGAGTAAGAGCCGACCGACCGGGCCAGGCGCGAACGCAACGCCGAAGCGGACGCAACCAGACCCAGGCGCGGACGCAACGGGGCCAGGCGCGGACGCAAGCAGCGCCGCGGACGCAACCAGGCCCGGCGCGGACGCAACGGGGCCGCGCGCGGACGCAAGCAGCGCCGCGGACGCAACCAGAAGCCGCGCGCGGACGCAAGCAGCGCCGCGGACGCAACCAGGCCCGGCGCGGACGCAAGAGCGACGCGGACGTAACCCACAGCGACCCGGGGGTCCCGGGGGCGGAGCCCCCTGGGCGTGGGGGTTCCAGGGGGCCGTGCCCCCTGGGCCAATACGACGGCCCACGCCGCAGCTCGCCAAAGGCGAGCAAGCAGCGTGGGCCGGCTCGTGGAGGTGGCGGGAATCGAACCCGCGTCCTTCAGTACATCACCAGGGCTTCTCCGGGCGCAGCCTGCTGTGTTTTTCTCAGCCCCGGCAGTCACGCAGGCAAGCTGCCGACGGGCTCAGTCGCTGTTAGGTGTCCCGCCAAGCCCCGCGACCGGGCTAGACGGTGGATCCTCCTAGCTGATGCCAGACACCGGGCCGGAGGAGCTCCCGGGCTGACAGCCTCTTACTTGCGGTTCTTAGGCCGCGAGGGCGAGGCTAGTGCGCTTTGACTTGGCACTTGTAAGTTGCGATCCCTGGATTAACGAGGTAGAAACCGCGACCCTCGGCCCGCTTCCCCTGGATCAACCACCGAAGTCGAAGCCTGTCACCCCCTCTTGAGTTGTACAGAGCACGTTACTAGACGGACTCCGTTGGCTCAAACGATGAAGGAGGCACGGTTATGCCCGTCCAGGTCGTCGCCACTAAACGGGAGATACCCGGGTCAAGGCGCAGATAACGCCGGTCGGAGCGCAGAACGCCCGATGGGCCATCCGCAGAGCGCGGACCCCATCGGGCATCCATCAGGGGTGATGAGGCCCCCGCGGGCGCTGGCGGTGGCCGAAGACGCGCCCACGGGGGTCGACCGGCAGGGTCGGGGCCGGTCTCAGGCCCCGGGCCTCCCCCGAGATGAGGCCCGGTTCTCATCACGACTGGGCCGCAACCCCCCAAGCGGCACCCCAGTCACATAGAAAGACGTCGGAGAGTAGTCGGAAGGTTGCTCCCTGGTAGCAAAAAGCGAGTAATTCGCGGGTCACGACCCGGCGCGCAGGTGCCGCAGGAAGGCGCCGGCCAGCGGAGCGGCCGACGTAGACGGGGACCGAGTGAGCTCAACCACCGCAAACGCGATCTTGCCCTGATAGCCGACGAACCAGGCCGTACGCAGGCCCTTGCCGCCCAGGCCCAGCGTCGAGCTGCCGACCTGGCCGAAGACCGGGCGAGCGCCCACGTCGGCGGCCTTGCCCGCGCCATGGCGCACGGCCGCCCGCATGAGCTTGCGCAGCGCCAGGATGACCTGGCTGCTGAACGGCCGTCCCGCGGCGGCCAGGCCCGGCGCCGTGGTGCGGGTGGTGACCAGCTCGGGGACGTGCCAGGCGCCGGACTGCACCAGGCCCACGGCCAGCGCCATGTCCAGCGGGCTGACCCGGACCCCGCCCGCCCCGATGGCCGCGGCCGCGATCTGGCCGTAGCCCTGAGGGGCGCCGATGGTGCCGGAGTAGCTGTCCACCCGCAGCTGCCAGGTCGCGCCGATGCCGAACCGCTTGGCCGCGCTGCTCAGCTCGCTGGGCTTGAGCTGCTGGAACAGGCCGGCGAAGGCAGTGCCGCAGGCGTGCGCGAAGTCGACCGAGAACGGCGGCTGGGCGCCCAGGCCGGTCTCGGGCGGGCGGTTGGTGAACCGGATGTTGCCGACGGTGTTCTCGCTCTTGCACGGGACCTGCGAGCGGGGGTCGAACCCGGTCTCCAGCAGCGCGGCGGTGGACACGATCGTGAACACCTGGCCGGGCTCGTACCGGCCCGCGAGCGGGCTGACGCCGGGCATGCCGCCCGCCTGGTGCGCGGCCACGGCCAGGATCCGGCCGGTGCCGGCCTGCACAGCGACGATGGCCGCGGAGCGGGGCAGCCGGGCCAGGGCCGAGTCGGCGGCGATCTGGGCCCGGCTGTCCAGCGTGGTCTTGACCGGGCTACCGTCGCTGCCGGTCCAGCGCTTGAGCACCCGGATCTTGCCGCCGGCCGAGTTCTGCAGCACTACCTCGATGGTCGGCGAGCCGGTCAGCGTGCGCTGGTAGGCCTGCTGGAGGCCGGACAGGCCGACGGTGGTGCCGGGCCGGTAGGGCACTCCGTTCTGGCGCAGCACGCTGGCGGTCTCGGTCCCGACGGCGCCGGTGACGGCGGGGGCGATGCTGTCGAACAGCCGCTCCATCCGCCGGTGCACGATCAGCGGCCCCGGCACGCTGGCCAGCCGGCGGCGCAGCCGGTCGTAGGTGGCCGGGGTCATCCGGATCAGGCCCAGGAACGAGGTCGACGGCGCGGCGATGATCTGCCCGTAGACCTGGCTGGAGGAGCCGATGCCGGCGATGGCGGCCAGCGCGTCGGCGGTATGGCGCGGGTGCGCGAGCTGGTCGGGCCGGACCCCGAGCACGACGACCCGCGAGGGGCGGACCAGCGGGCGGCCGTCGGAGTCCTGCAGCGGGGCCCGGCTGGGCACGCTGGTCAGCACGGCCAGCCGGTCACCGGGCCGCAGGCCGGGCACGATCACCGATGGACTCCACTGCACCTTCCAGCTGCCATCCACCGCTCGCATGCTGAAGCTGCCCCGGTACTGCCAGCTCAGCCCGCCGCTGCCCAGGTCCACCGAGGCGCTGAACCAGACCGTGGCCGAGGAACCGTGCTGGATGATCCGGGCCATCTGGAGGACCAGGTCGCCCGCGTCCAGCTGCCGGTAGGCCCCGTGCAGGGCGCCGGCGACCACGTCCTGGCGGCCGGTGGTGAGGGCGGCCGCCGCCTTGTACTGGCCCTGCTCCCAGGCCAGCAGGAACTTCTGCACGGTGGGCTCGGCCGACGGGCTGCCGCCCTGGACCAGGCCGAAGCTGATGATGCCGAGAACCACGACGACGGCAGCCAGCTTGCCGACTGTGGCTCTCGACAGTCGTGCCACCCCGCTCACAGTGGTTCCCCCGACCTGTCCGTTCGCGTTTCCGGTCCCGGACCCCGCCCCGTCCCCCTGGACCCCCTGCCCCGGGGTTTCCCGCGTTGGCGGCCCGGGCCTGGGCGCCGTGCGCGGAGCACGATGAGCGGCGGCGTGCGCACCGCGGTTACGCGTGCGCGGCATCATCCGCCACTCCGCTATCTCCGGCGCCGCAAAGCACGGTCGACCTCTCTGGCAGCGTCCCGTTCAGCCAGGTCATGACGCTTGTCGTAGGTGCGCTTGCCCCGTGCCAGCGCTAGCTCGACTTTGGCCCGTCCATCCTTGAAGTACAGCGAGAGCGGGACAATCGTCAAGCCTCGCTCGCGTGTCGCGCTGGCCAGCCGGTCGATCTCCTTGCGGTGCAGCAGTAGCTTACGGGTCCGGCGCGGCTCGTGGTTGGTCCACGTGCCCAGCGTGTACTCCGGGATGTGAACCCCGTGCAGCCACGCCTCGCCGTCAGAGATCTGGGCGAACCCGTCGGTGAGCGAGGCTCGCCCGGCGCGCAGCGACTTCACCTCGGTACCGGTCAGCACCAGCCCGGCCTCCAGCACATCATCGATGTGGTAGTCATGCCGCGCGCGCCGGTTCCGGGCGACGATCTTGGTGCCCTGTTCCGCAGCCACGTTCACACGCGCAGGTAGCGCCTGAGGGTGAGGAATGAGGTGGCGCCGCACAGAGCCAGGCCGATGACCATCGCCAGGATGACCACCTCGACCAGGTCCGTGGTACTCAGCTGGATGTTGAACGGGAAGTACCCCTGCAGCCCGTTCAGCCACAGTGACTTCACCGCGATCAGCAGCCCAGTCGCGACCACCCACCCGATCAGCCCGGCGAACAGGCCCTCCATCAGGAACGGCAGCTGGACGTAGAAGTTGGACGCGCCCACCAGCCGCATGATGCTGGTCTCCCGGCGCCGGTTGAACGCCGACAGCCGGATCGTGTTGGCCACCAGCAAGATGGCCGCGATGATCAGGATGATCGCGATGACCACCACCGCGTTCCTCGCGCCGTCCAGCAGCCGATAGAACTTGTCCAGGATGGCGGAGTTCTGCTCGACCGAGTCGACCCCCTGCATGCCGCCCATGTTCGCCGCCAGCTGGGTGACGTCGGCCTCGGCGTTCTTGAGCCGGACCTCGATGGTGGCCGGGATCGCGTTGGACGGGGCTAGCTTGACCAGCGAGGTGCCGGCGAACTCCTGCTTGAACTGCTGGTAGGCCTGGGTCTGGTTGAGGTAGACGTAGCTGGCGACCTGGGAGTTGGACTTGAGCTGGCCCTCGATGGCGGCGACCTCGGTCGCGGTGACCGGGCCGTTCTGGGTACACGACGGCGTGACGAGCGTCTTATTGCACAGGTACACCGCCAGCTGGACCTTGGCCTGCCAGTAGCTGCGGGCCTGGTCGACCTGCTTGACGAACAGCAGGCCGGTGCCGAGCAGGGACAGGCTGATGGCGACGACGACGATCAGGGCGATCGTCATGGTGAGGTTCCGCCGTAGGCCGATCCAGACCTCGTGGAAGACGAACTGGGCGCGCATGTGGCTATTCCCTCGGGTAACCCGGCTAGCAGCCGGCTAGTAGGCCTGGCCGTAGACCCCGCGCGACTGGTCGCGCACCACCTTGCCGTATTCCAGCTCGATGACGCGCTTGCGCATGGAGTCCACGATGGCCGCATCGTGGGTGGCCATGACGACAGTAGTTCCGGTCCGGTTGATCCGGTCGAGGACCTTCATGATGCCGATGGAGGTCGCCGGGTCGATGTTTCCCGTCGGCTCGTCGGCCAGCAAGATCATCGGCCGGTTGACGAACGCACGGGCCATCGCGACCCGCTGCTGCTCGCCACCGGACAGCTCGTCGGGCATCCGGTCCCGCTTGCCCTCCAGGCCGACCAGGTCGATGACCTCGGGGACGACCTTGCGGATGAAGCGCCGCGGCTTGCCGATCACCTCAAGCGCGAACGCGATGTTCTGGTAGACGTTCTTGCTGGGCAGGAGCCTGAAGTCCTGGAACACGCAGCCGATCCGGCGGCGCAGGTGGGGAACCTTCCAGTTGGTGAGCCGGGCCAGGTCCTTGCCGGCCACGTGGATGCGGCCATCGGTCGGCCGCTCTTCCTTGAGCACGAGCCGGAGGAAGGTCGACTTGCCCGAACCCGAGGGCCCGACCAGGAAGACGAACTCGCCCTTTTCAACATCAAGCGTGACGTTCTCCAGAGCCGGGCGGCTCTGATTTGGGTACGTCTTAGTGACGTTATCGAAGTGGATCACTGGCCCATCACACGACTCGACGAGTTCCGACAGGCTTCGCCCTAAGGGCTCGGGGGGTCAAACGGTGCCCTGGGTTGGCCACGGGCCAGTCTAGGGGGGAAACTGGGTTGGAACGTCCAACATCGTCGAAGTGACCGGGTAGGCGCCGGCCCCGGAGGAAGCCAAATGAGCTGCGAGCATCTGATCTGCGCTCAGTGTGCTGGGCCTGTTTCCGAAGGCAGGTGCCCGTCCTGCCGCCTGGCCCGCGACCACGTTCACCACACCACTCACGTCCCTGGCCTGCCGCTGATCGTCGCTGCGGTGATCATCGCGGCGCTCCTGACGCTGGCCGCCATGCACCTGGCCATCTGAAGGACCGTCTCCCGGCGCCCTGACCCTGCGCTGTCCCCTTACGGTGTCATTACGCGCCGTCCACCGCGGGTGGCGTGGCGGCCTTAAACCCAGCCACGGTATGCCGGCGGTGAGGGTCGGCGACCGCCGAGGCAAAGGCAACCACCGTGTGCCGGCGGTGAGGGCCGGCGACCGCCGAGGCAAAGGGGACCACCGTGTGCCGGCGGTGAGGG
>Ga0134126_10002388_pt1 | contig 23713 bp, 41 predicted proteins | sample KB31752_FD_96881 | JGI IMG/M metagenome (GOLD analysis project Ga0134126, IMG submission 96881) | Terrestrial soil microbial communities with excess Nitrogen fertilizer from Kellogg Biological Station, Michigan, USA - KB3-175-2 | ecosystem: Environmental > Terrestrial > Soil > Unclassified ... | reverse complement strand
GGACCCAAGGTATTGATGAAGACGGCATTTGGCACAACGGTTGCGTCATCAAGATTCGTGGTGCCGCCAACAAAGTTGCCGGTGCCGGTCGGATTAATGATGACGAAGCCGATAGATGCTGAGCCGATCGTGGAGCTTGGCGGGAAAAGAACCTGCGCCAGCGTTGCGCCCGGCGTACCGGGAGTAACCGAAACGGTTCCTGCAAAATTCACGTAGAAACAGAACACATTGAATGTTCCATTAACCACAGTGCCGGGTAGTGCGGGCATTGCGGTTCCCGACGCGATTTTTTGCAGTTTGCCCATGGCGACGCCGTAATACGTGGCATTCGTCTGGACAGTTGGAGAGGCGGAGCCGCCCGAGATTCGCAACGCAGCAGATTGCAGCGATTGAGAAGAAACCGTGTCGCCGATTTCCTTCAAAGAAGCCGCAACTGCCCTGCGCGAACCCTCGTTAGGCATGCCATCAAGGTACTGGGTGATGGTTGCTTGCATGACTCACCCATTACGCTTGACGAGCGACGTTGATACAGGCCATCCACAGTGGATTTTCCAGCATCGTTGCCTTCCACCAGCTGGTGCCAGCATAGCCACGTTGGCCGAGCGGGTCGGACTTGCTCTTTTCGCCGGGCGGCAAGAAGGTGGGGTCCAGCGAGTTCAGACCACGTACGGCGATTTGCGAAAATGCATCAGCGCCCATGACGATCATGCTGTACACGTCCAGATTGGTGCCGGAGGTCGAGTAACCAGAACCGGCACCCTGCCAGGTTGCCACGGCGGCGCCCGCATCTTGGAACGACGGCAGGTCAGGCGACAGGATGTAGCGGCATTGTTCGCACTTGCCGATTTCACCAGGCTCCGGAGTGCCGGATGCGTACTTTTCTGCCGGCGTGAAGTTCGGCAAGTCGCGAATCTGGCGTTCCAAGTCCGTGTGAGCGTAGACGAAGTAGCCTGGTGCGACAGCCGAGGTGTCGTACTTTGCAGCGGCAGACAGAAGGCGCGTCACCGGCATAGCGTGGTTAGCCTTGAGGCCGCGCACGAATGCGGATTGCAGCGTCAGCGTCACCGGGCCATTGGTTGTTGCGCGGGAAGTGCCTGCGCCGCCGTAGTACTGGTTGGTGGTCGCCTTCAGCTTCCCGTAGCTGATCATTTCATTGACCAATGCCACGCGTTCGCCGATTTGCATTTTCATTTGTTCCGGCACATCGTCTTCGTACAGGTTGTATGTCTTGTCGGTAAAGCCGTACAGACATGAGTACTGATAGACGATTTCCGTGATGTCAACCGGAGCGATGCTATCCGGGTTCGGTGTCACGCCTTCGGCGGTGAGGTGGGCTTGAACGTAAGCATTGCCGCGATCACCAGTACCATTCTGGAAGAAGATATTGGGATTGGTTGCGGTAGCGCCATACGGAAGCCAACGACGAGCGACATAGGTATCGCTCATGTTCTTGTCATACTTGACCTGACGGCCGGCTTTGCCAAGGCACTCGAAAGGCTTGGCGTGCTTGAGGATATCGCCCTTGAACTTGCCGATACGGGCAGGATCAAGCGCAAAGGTTTGCATAGTCATGTTTCAATTTCCTTTGAAGAATTAAGATTTGTATGCGGCTTCAAAGGCGGCTTCTTCATCGTTAATGCTGGACGAAATTGGCGCACCAGAGCCGCGAGGCTGTAGGGATGCTTCAATTCGCTTTTGTCGAGTCTGAGCCTGCGGAGATGGTTGTTGCGGTGTGGTCGCAGTCTTTCCCTTCTGCTTCTGGAAGTACTCATAGGCGCGCAATAGCTTTTCTGCATCAGCAATTGAATCGGATTGCTCAAGTGCCTGAAATTCAGGGGCCTGTGCCGATATCCACTGCTTATACTCATCGCTTGTAACCACTTGCTGCCAATCTCCATTGGAGACAATGGCATCTAGCTTGTAGTCAATGCGTGCCGCTTTTCGTGCTTCCGTAAATAACTCGCCACGCTCTTTTGATAAGCGCTCGGTCATTCCTTCCTGAAGGGCTGCCGCCCAATCAGGATGCTGCTGCTGAAGGATTTGCCACTTTTGAGGATTGTTCGCCGCCTGCTGGACTTGTTGCTGCGTTGGCGCATCACTCACTTTGCTAGCGGCCTCTTTCGAAGTGGCTAACAAAGACTGTAGGTCGCGCTTAATGCCGCCAAAAGTCCCTGACAATGTATCGTGGCTCTTTTCGAGCGCCGCGAAACGTTCCTCCAATGTCTTCTGTGCAGATTGCTGCGCGGGTGCCGCGCTGTTTTGTTGCTGCTCTTGCGTAGTCGGCGGCGTTTCCGTGGCCTTTCCGTCATAGGCAGATTCAAAACTGCTTTCTTCCAGATTCACATTGTTACTGTTTTCACCGTCTTGCATTCATACTCTCCAAATGCGATTTACCACAAAATCAACCGGCGATTTAACGTGGGTTGCCATTTCTTGACGTGCCGAATATACGGGGCGTCGATTTACTAAAACTTTTTCTCTTCGTTTAGGCGAAGAAATGCCTTGATTTCCGTGATTTGTCCGCGCAATTTTGCGGTTTCAATCTCGGTCTTGTCTGCATCATTGGCTAAGCGAAGCTCGGCCAAGCGGTCATTCATATAGCGCATCAATCTCGCCCAGACGGCGCTTCTCCTGTCCTCTTCATTGAGGACAAAAGGAACTTTTTCTGTGTTCATTGCGCGCTAGGCTGCGGTGGCTGACTTGCTGCGTTAATTGCCGCCATATTCATTTCGTGGGCACGTGCTTTGCCATTCTCGTTGGCTTGCAAATTAGCTTCCACAGTTGAAAGTTGGCGCTTGGTGTTCTCTTGCGCGGATCGGTCTAGCAAGCCTGCGTGGACCTCTTGCAGGCTCATCTTGTTTTCCATGCTCATTTTCAAAATCAGCATGTCGCGTTCGATCATCTTCATTTGAATGTCTGCTTGGCGATCCTCGCGAGCCATTTGCGCTTCGATTTGTGCTTGTTGCAGATCGGTCTGATTCTTTTGCTGCTGAACGGATTGCTCCGTTTGGGCGCGAATCTTTGCATCGGTAATGCGCGCCTCTGCGGCAACTTGATGTGGTGCCGCGCCGCCGTTTTGCGATGCTTGCTGGTCGAGCTGCGCTTCTGTTTGCAATTTCTGCTGCTCTCCTTGTGCCTTTGCCTGTTGCAGTTGAAGGGCGTTTTGACCTCGCATTTGCTCCACTTGCACTTCTGGTGGTGGCGGCTGCTGCTTGGACTGGATTGCTTGGAAATCTTCTTGCGAATACTGAACCTTACGCGGGTCGAATCGCTTTGCCTTCAGAGATTGCGTCATCAACTCATATGGGTTAATGCCAAAGGCAGGGTTTGCAACCTGCCCCCATAGGTTCATCAGGAATTGTTCTTGTATGGCGCGCTCGACCATCGCCACAGAGCCAGTCGCATCGATCTTGAAATCGCCCTTTTCAGATTCGTCAATTTCAGGGTCCAGCAACAGCCATTCATAAAGGTCTTCAACGAGCGGTAAAGTAATCTGATCGTCATATCGCTCAGCCAGTTGCCGCAACCACGTATGCGCGTTGTCGTTATTTAATTCTGCTTGGCCAAATGTCTGCGGGTCATCTGGGCCAGTTTGCCCTTGAGTCACCAAGGGAATGCCCGTCGATTCCTCGGCGGTTTTCATCGCGTAGTCAATGATTTTTTGCATCTCATCGACCACGCTTGGGATGTTGGCGCAAAAAAATGAATCTTGAACTGGGCCAACTGCGTCCGCAGTGCGGTACCAAAACTTATTCGGATAAAGCTTGCCGCTCCCGTCTGCTGGCCTAACGCTTTGTTCGTCCATGATGATTTGCGGCCCAGCAGATAAGCCGGCGTTATTCAGCATGGCGCGTGTCGCTGCGTTGACCATGCGTTGGGATGCGCTCATTTGCTCAGCAATACCGATTCCCCACGGACTTCCAGGGCGGCGCTTCCATTGGAATGCCTTGAACGGAAATGATCCCGAATCCATCGGATTTACAACGGCGCGAATCATCGTGTCATTGACCATCGTGCCGATGGCGTAAATATCGTCTTGATCTTCGTCCAAGTCGGCTTCATTGTCCGGGTTAAGCGCGATCATGTCCTTGCGCGTCAATACCCCGTAGAAATACCAGACTTCGTAACGCTTGCCCTTTTCCTCTTCGCGGTTGGCTAGGTTGCCGTTATCCACGAATGCTTTTTGCGGCCCTTCCTCCAAAACCTGATCAATGGCACTCCCGATGTAGCCCTTCTGATCCTTCAACTCCCGCAACTTCTTGGCAGACAGGTAATCGCGCTCGAAGATGTAATCGCCATCGTTGATATTTTCTCCGCAGCCAGGATCAGGATAGATATTCCAGAAATCTACCCATTTCAGAGCTGGGATAATGCGCTCGTTAATTTCCAGCGCGCCGATATCTCCGGTCTTGATGAACGCCTTGCTGCGTTTCACTTCGGCATATGGCGCCTTCAGAATGCCCGTTCCGCACCGCGCACTATCTTCAATGACCTTGCGCGCCTCGGTCGGATACTTGCTATCAATCATCCAATCGTAAATACGCGTTTCGGACTTATCTGCGGCATCCTTTGCGGCATCCATCTGCTTTTGCGCCATTTCCGCATTGGTCACCGCCATCATTGGCTGTGCGGGAGGCTGCTGAGGTGGCTGAGCGCCGACTTGCGGCTGTGGTGCCGGCTGCTGCCCTTGCTGGGGCTGTTGTGGCGCTTGAGGTTGCGCGCCCTGCGCTGGTTGTGCCGGCTGCGCAGGATAGAGTTGGCTCAACTGCGCTTGACTCAATATCGATGCTGGCTGCGAAGCGGCAGGCTGGGCCAATTGCTGCATTGCCTGTTGCATTCCTGGCGGTGTTTCTCCAGGTTGCGCCGCTCTCATTTGCTGCAAACCATTAGGGCCGATGAAAGGGGAAAGGTCTTTCGACAACTTCACCAGTTTAGGATCTGGCGATGGCTTTAACGAAAATGCCTTGTCATCTATCGGCAAGATGATTTCGCACATCTTGGACGTGGCGCCATTGACATATCGATTCGTCAGTGGAATGAAAATCGTTGCCTTGGCGTCGTCGCGATCAAGTCTCGATGTTGTGACTGGGCCAACCATGGATGTCGGCTTCATCCACTTTGCGCCAGAGAATTCGTGCCGGTTCACGTCATCGATGCCGATATTGGCTTCTTCGCATTCCGTCCATGTCTTCTCTATACCGGAATTTTTGCGTGCGTCTACCGCTTCCTGGCGCTTTTCGGCGATGATGCCGCTTAGCTTTGCTAGGTGGCTTTCGCGCTCATCATCCGACATGACCGGCGCGCTTTGTGGCGCACGGCCCAAAAACTTCTGTGGATGCATTAGCCGGCGCTTTGGTCAACTGCGGTTGTAATGGTGGCGCCCGTACCGCTGGTTTGGCAGAGGATGAAATAGCCGCCAATGGGGACGTTGATACTTCCTGGCGCGCCAATGATCTGATTAAGCGCCAACCCAACGGTAAGGGTGCCAGTATTGCCATTCGTCCATGTCGCCACAACGGTTCCCGTTGTGCATGACAACGTACTGCCTCCAAGACGCGCCTGAATCGTGCAGGTTGACCCACCAGTGAGGCTAATTGATGCGGTACATTGCGGGCTGATGCTGGCAATCGCGGCCTTCGTTGAATCTGTGGCTTGGTAGGCGGTTGAAAGCGCGAGCGTACGGCTATTTGGAGTGCCGAAATTGAACTGCGCTGCTGGCGTACCTGCCGGTCCCTGCGGGCCAGTTGCGCCCGTGGCGCCTGTCAAACCTTGCGGGCCTTGTGCGCCCGTTAATCCAGTAGCGCCTTGCGGACCCTGCGCCCCAGTAGCGCCTGCTGGTCCCGTTGCACCTGTTGAGCCAGTCGCGCCTGTAGCTCCTACTGCTCCTTGTGGACCAGCCGGCCCTTGTGCGCCCTGCGGTCCTTGGGGGCCGGTCGGACCTTGTGGGCCTACAGCACCAATGCAAGTAAGCACATTCGATGTTTCGGTGCATCCAGTTCCAAGCGTGGCGAATCCCGGCAATCCTGTAACCGGATCATAGATGGAAATGGCAAAGATGCCACCGCCACTGGGCAGATGCGTATTGAAGACGTTGTTGCCAGTATTCGCCGCATTGCGCTGGGTGATCAGGAAGTCGCCGGGTTGCGATTGTGCATAAACATAGAACGGCACATAAAGTGCCGCCGTAATGAGCCATACAAGAAGTCTTTTCAAGATATGCCTATCAATGTAAAAGTGTTTGGGGCAACCTTCTGAAACCCGAAGTTGTCTTGCGCGTTTAACGAAGTCGGGGCGCCGTAGATGTTGGTTTCTCCATTGACAGTAAATGCAGTCACCGCCACAGAAGTGTAGATGCGGATTTGCTGACCAATTGCGGTTGCCGCATCTGGCGGCAGCGTCAAAGTCAATGAGGCAAGTGTTCCGGCGGCAGAAATGGAAACCAGCGTGTCTTGGTTCGTGCTGGGCACAACAAGTGTTTGGCCCGATGTCACGCCGCTAAACGATTGCTGGTTACCAAAACCTGATTTGCTGGGCCACATATCAATAAGTTACCGATGCGAGAATTTGATTAGCGGCAGCGCTTTCGCCCAAATCATTGGGGTGCGTTCCATCAACAAAATACGATGGATTCCATACGCCGCCAGGCGTCCAGATGTTGAACAAGTCAACCTTGCGCACCGTCGCCGGCAGCGCCATAACTCGCGCATTCTGCGTTTGAATCATAGATAGCGTGTAACCATTGCAAAATGGTCCAGTGCAGACGATGGGCTGGACGCCTTTCTGAATACAGAAATTAACCATTTCCATGACGTAGGCCCATACCGTGTCGAACGTCGATTGCGTGTTGATCGGCGTGTCGTTCGGGGACCAAGATTTGAACAGCGCGTATTTCGGCAGTTGTCCATTCGCGGCGCCAGCAGCCAAGGTCGTTTTGAGGCGCGCCATCGTGTCCACTGTCTTTTGTCCGGATGTGGCGAAATTCATTCCCGAAAACTGCGTCGGGTTGCCGTAGCTGTTGAAAGCCAAGTACTCGCTCAGGCCGGCAATGTGCGTGGTTGTGCCCTGCCCCTGGATGATGGAATCGCCGAACTCCCAAATATCCAAGTGAACATTGTTGTAGTAAAAGATCGCGGCCAGCGGGTTTTGCGTGCCCCCACTGTTCGCGACCGTCAGGCCCGAGGTCAGAATTCCGGAAAGCGGCACGCCATTTGTTTCGAATGTTCCGGTTACAAGGCCGGGATTCCCCGATAGTGCGTTAAACGCAGCGTAATTCGTACCGTTATAGTTCGGGTGATTCGTGGAACTCGCAGAAGGCACGATATGCGATGCCACACGAAGCAGAGGCGGCGCGCCTACTGTATCGATTCGCGGAGTCCATGTCACGGGAACAAAATCCGTAATCATAATGCCCGGGATAATCTGACCACCTGCACCAGTTGTGGCTATCGGCACAGAAAACGATGCGCTGCCGTTCACCGTCACCGGAACCCATGTGAACAAAACCGAGTTGTTGCCAGACTGTAGCGATTTTGGCGCAGCAGTCACATAAGCGCCGTCGTAGTTCTGCGTTGCGGTTGTGTCGTAATTCAGATAAACCAGCTTGACCGCATAGAATGGCGCCAACGCCGGCAGTTGAACGTTGATCAGAATCCCGTTTGTCGCGTCACCAGTTACCGTGGAATTACTGGGTAAAGGCATCAGACCAAGCGAGGCAATCGAGGTTTGCGTGGAAAGCGGAATCGTGCCGGTTGGCCCCACAAGCCCTTGAATGTTACCCGCGCTATCCTGCGCGAATTGCTGTTTAAGCGGCCAGGACATTAACGAATGCCGTATGCTTCACCAGTCGTGCCAGTGAATTTAACGTGCGAAATGGGCGCGGTAATCGCAACGACCAATTGCGCGGTCGTGTTCGTATCGTAGGTTGGCGTGAAAAAATTAACGCCTTCATCTACCGAGATTTGAATCGAGCGGCTTCCGTTCGTACTGTCAAGCCAGAGTGTGCATGGCACGGGGGCGCGACGCATACTGACTGTTGCATTACCAGCGGCGGGAATCGTTGATTCCGTGTAGGGTTCGCCCATGATGGGCAAGACAAATTCCATGGTTATCCTAATATTCCAGTGCCGCCAGAAAACTTCGGCGTGTTCATAAATGTGCGTGGCCGCGACGCAACAGGAGTGATCAACCCCCCCATCTTTGCCTGGGCAAACTGCCTGAATGCGTCTGCGCCTTCCGAATTACTATCATGCAACGGCTCATCGCTCCAACGGCCTTGCGCTTCGTTCCAACGTTTTTTGTATCCAGTCAGCCGCGACAGGCCGTCCTTGCATCCGACCTCATCGAAGTAGCAACTTGGGAAGACTTGGCGAACCTGTTGTATGCCAGCGTTGATTGCCTCAATGCGAGGAACGATGACGATGTTTTGCAGGCCCATTTCTGTAAGCATCTGCTTGATGCTTCGATTCTTCGCGCCAAGCCTAATGTGGTCGGCATCGTGTGGCAGGAAGTGCTTGTTGAAGATGTAGCCGCGCTGCTGCAAGTGCAACATGTAATGGCTCAAGTCTTCTCCGTGCGCCTCGTAGTAACCGACGAATCGATCTTCCATGCCAACCTGCTGATGGAACCAGATTGCGCTGCCGTCGCTATTGCCAATGTCCCAGAACGTATTGACGGGAGTATTGATCAGCGGAATGCGCAGGATTCTGCCCTGCTTTCGCGCCTGCGAAAGTTGCAATGTGTAGTAGCAACCTTCGTTCGATACTGCAAATGCTTCGTCTGGCGTACTCGGGTATTCCTGCAACATGTTGTCTTCATTGCCAACGAAGTCGGAGTCCCGCGTTGCCACGTACCAGGCGCGCTGCTCCATGTCCAACGCGGTGCGCATGGTCGATTCAACGGAGTCAAAGTATTCGTTGTCCTTGGAAGTGATGACAACATGCTCAGGACTCATGCGATAGCGCGGTTCCTGCCACCACGGGAAGAAATGGAAGCGGTAATCGCGCTCGGTTAGCTCTTTGCCTTGATCTTCCATTTCCATTGCTCGTTGTGTCAGGTCGTGGAACCTGCCCTCTGCGCCTTCCGCCGTGCTTTCGATGACGATCACGCCATTTAGAGGAACCGCTGGGATTGAGCCGGTCATGACCTCCTTAGCCTTCTCCGGGTACTTGGCGCAAATCTTGCCGAACTCCGAAATGTGGAGTCGGTGAATCGTTCCAGAGCGCATCGATGTTGCGACTCGAATGCTGCTGTTGTTGTGGCCGAAGTGCAGTTCGCTTGCGTTATCGGCCTTCAGTGGCATTGCCGCCTTGATGAATGCCGGCAGGTTTTCGTATGCAAACTTCACTTTGTCACGAAAGATCACCGCCGCCGAATCCCTGTCCTGCGCCACGATCCCGCACCGCACGTTCGAGTTGAACAATGCATGGTCTAACCACACGATGCATATCAGCGTGGTGAAGCCTAGCTGGCGGGCCTTCAGGATGATGTTGCGGTGGTGCAGTCGGTCAATAAATCGACGCTGTGCGCGGTTCGGCTTGAACTGAACCACCATGCCGTCTTCGTTGTCGTCGCCCTTTACGATGATCTTGTAGAGATTCGCGATTCGCCAGTTAGGGTCGGACAAATACGGCCGAATCTTCTCCAATTCAGCCGAAAATTCCATGTGGTATTAGAGTAAGTTGGTAAAACCCCGTGATTTTTGACAATTAAGGCCAAGTGGCATTACTTCTTGATGGGCAATTCAGACCCGGAAAGCGATTCGATGAAGGTCTTTAGCTCAATCGAACCAGAATGCTCGATCTTTTCAATGTACAAACCCGATGCCTTGCCACGCGCCACCTCAGCCTGTATGGCGGCTTGATATTTCTCACTGGCCTCTGCCTTGGTGCGCAGCCTAAGAAGGTCCTCTAAGTGCGATTCCAGCGATATGCGAGCATTTTTGATGGCAGGCGCCCGCAGTTCCTGGAGTCTAGCTATGATCTTGCCGTTGTGCATCAATTCATGTGCGCGGCGGTTGATCGAGTTGTCGTTACTCTTCGCCGCCGCTGATGCGTAGGCATTGCGATATGCTTCACTCGCGTTGCCATGCTTCAGTACCTCTATGCAGAACGCTTCTTGCTTTGGTGTCAGCACAGTTAAACCTTTGTGCCCTTGTGCTTGTTTTGAATATGCGCCAAGAAATGCTTCCCAATGGAAGGCGCCTGCATTAGTGCTTGTGCGTCTTTCTGGCTAGCAGTGGGGTAGCGATATGTCTCCCCCGTCGAGAACTGAACATGCATAGCTTTGCCGTCGTGGCCGATTGCGGCGATGCTGGATGATCTGACCTTGTGCATCATTTGCACATACCTTTTGTAATGCGGGAAATGCGCTCCGCTCCCGATTCTGGGGCGGCTCTTTCAGAATCTACTGCCATCTCCGCAATAGACTGCCCATATAAGGGCGACTCATCCCAAGACACTCCAATATAGCCGCAGTGGGAAAGCGGGTCATTTTTGATTTGCTTCGGGGGGAGATAAACGATTTCCAGCCCCTTGCGGTTCATGTGGCCGCCTTGCGCCAACTCGCTCATGGCATTCATAAGTTGTTCGCCATCAGCGAACTTCAGAATTACGCTTCGTCGGTTATCTTGGGGCGGCTTATAAATATCCATGTCAGTGCGCAATCAATACTTTGGGTATCGTGCGGGCAACGCGGCGGATTGGCTCATCGCCGTTTTCATCGCAGGCAACCAAAGTGAGCGATGCCGGAAGGCCTGCTGGAGTTTCCAGTTCATCCACACCGAAGCCGGCGAACTTGTCACTGTTGACGCATTTGCCGAAGAATTCCGCGATACGCTCAAGCGTGATTTCGGCCAAGTGCTCTAGGCTATTGGCCTCGGGCTTGTGGGTCATGATGGCCTGAAAGTCCTCGAACTTGACCCATTGGCCAACGTCAGATTCAATTGGCTCATGCGCATGCGGATCAGACAAAGTGCCAACAAACCTGTATCGCTTAATCAAGAACCACTCCCATAGGCTTGGGTCATGGCGTCTTGCTCGGCGCCGCTTTCGTTCATCTGGCCGGCGTGCTTGTAGATGTCCATAACGACTTGCATGGCGGCGTGAATATTGGGCACTTGTTGCGAGTCTTGATCTGTTCCGCCACTTGCGCCGGCATCGGACCCACCAGAACCACCCATTGCGCCAGATGCGCCGCTTGAGTCGCCAGAACCAGGCTCGACCGAAACGGAAATGGTGTTATCGCCGCCGACGTTGATGCAGATTTGGTAGCCTTGGCTTGGGTCAATGCCACCTTGCGATTCTCCCATGTCGGCTCCGCCGCTCATGCCATTGGCTTGCGATGGATCAGAAGGCTGCGCGCCCTGGCTGGCTTGTTGGAGACTGGATGCGGTCATTGATGGGCCTCTGTGGTTGGCGTGGCTTCCGGTGCAGCTTCAGGTGTTTCGTTCGTTGGCTGTGCTGGTTCGATGGTTGGAGGCGTTGCAGCCTCAACTGCCGTGGCGGTATTCCAGTTTGGGCGCACGCCCTTCATGGTGATAAATGCTTCATAAGGAACGGCGCTTGTGGCGTCGATCAGGGGCAGTGCAGCGCGAAAGATGGTGTTTCCATCAAATGCCCACGCAACAACGTGATAGCCGGCCGGGTAGGCTTCCGCAACGATCTTTGCGGCTTCTGGCGTGGCGCTTTCCCACAGCCAAACATCGTCACCAATTTCAGGAGTTGTCATGTTTTCTTTCAGTTCTTGCGAGGACGCGTAACGCCTTGCGCAGTTATATAAGCCCCAACCGCAGGGGCAAGCATAGCCGGCCCGACGTAGGGAATCAGTTGCCAAGTCAGGCTTGACCCATCCGACAGCGTGGCCGATACGTCAAATCCATTTACCGCTGGCTGGGCTGTGATCTGGCCCAAGTAGATCGAGTTGTCAACATCACACACAGAAACGTCATCCCCAACTTGCGGAAGAGGAGGAATTTGCGGCGCTGATTGCATGTTGAGTCACGAATAAAAACGCCCACCGAAGCGGGCAAAATCCATCAGGAGGGATGGAGGGGGGGTTAATTTTTGCTTTCCTGCCGAATCCGCTCGACCTCGGCCATGTCGCCGCTCACGCCCTGAATCTGGCTTAATTGCCATTCAGAAACGGCAAATCGCGCATAACTTTCGAGCGTCTTCTTGAATGTCTCGACTCTGTTTGGAACTGGGCCTAGCTTGGCTAGCACGTCGGCCAGAACGTCGGTCATCAGTTCCAGATTTGTCATATGCAATTCTCGTTAAATGAACGAGATGTGATGGAATAGCCAAAAGCACCCATAGATTGCGCCGATCAACGCGGCTAACGCGGCAACTCCACAAAAAAATATGCCAGCAAACGCGCAAAAAACGAATACGTAAAGAGCATTTTTGTCAATCATCTGTAAAACTCCGCTTGGCTGACTTCCCGCATCTCAAATTTCCCCGTGCCGCGCCAGACTCTTGCAACACCAAAAATTGCGGGCTCGTCCACAAGCTCCATAATTTCGACCAACTTCTTGTATGTGGTCTTGCCGGCCTCTATTTGCTTGCGGGCTTCGCAGATGTCGTAGGAGGGCGCGGCTTTCATGAAATCGACAGAATTCCATAGATAACTTCACATAGCACCGCCAATATGAGGATTACAAGAAAAATTCCCTCGGTGCGCGTAAGCATTTCCTCTGGAGCGCGTGGACGATGCCTTATCCCGAAACTCATTGGGCCAATCTTTTGAAGAAAGCAGCCATCCACGCCGGATCATGCCGAGGACTCGCGTTCCTGCGCTCTCGGATTTCGGCCAGGGCGCGGCGCTCATCTGTCTTGGTGAACGGGATTGCGAATCTTGGAGCGGTTTGCATGGCGACCTCCAAAACAAAAACCCCGCATTTAGCGGGGCTTGGCTCACGCCCGGGGCGCAAGGTTGGAATTCTTCACGGCCCTATATTAAGAGGGCGGGGCCGCGCCGGAATGGCTTTTATTGGCTTTACCGGATGACGCCAGAATTTGATAGCGGCCAGTACTGAAATCTGGCATTCTGGGCCAAGCGGCTAGCAGCATTACCTGTCTAGTGGGTCGCTTCGTTCGGCGCGTTTAAGCCTTGTCCCAGCACGCATTCCTTGTTGCGAATCAGTCTTCGCATTCGCTATCACAACTGCGGACTACGATTCTCGGTTTTGGCTGGCATGCCTGCCTATTAGGATAGCCCCTGCGTCCAGTTCCGAGTATCCCTTTTGCCATTGCAATCCGCATGTGTCATAACGCTGCAAAGGAAAGCCCTCACGCCTTTTAAGCGGGGACCGTGACTTCTTCCCATCTGCCGCTACGGTGATCGTTACGCAACGGGCTTAAAAGGCGTCAGAACTCTCTCTTGCTACTTGTCTCTACTATAGCAAAATTATAGTACATAAATCGGCGATTCGTTCGGACAAATTTGCCTGTGATTTGCAAAATATGCGACTAATTATTTTCTGTGTATTTGCGCCAAACGCTCGAATGCGCAGAATTGACGATCTGATGGTATTTGGTCTTGCCCACCCCCAGAATCCGAGCCGCATCCTCCCGCGTGCGAATCTTGACTACCCATCCGCAATAGGCGCCCTTGAATAGGTGATGCAGAACGAATGCGGCCTTCTGCTGGTTGGGAAGCGAAACGATGATTCGCTCAAGTCGCATTGCTTCCGCTTCGTTGGCCTGGATTCGGGGAGGTGGCGGAACGTCATCCTCTGGGCTTACTCCTTCCGCAAGGCGCGCTCGGTATAGCTGCCCCAAGATCGAGCCATAAGACGCTGGCATCCAATCTCGACTTCGCCCCCAGCGCAACCAGTTGTCAAGTTCATTGCTAAGCATTCCTTCAATCTCACGCGTTGAGTACATAGGGCACCTGATATTTGAATGAGTAGACGGTTGTAGGGCGCCCCTGCTTTCCGTTGGGCTGGTATGAAATGGATACTAACCCAGCGGAAATAAGGGCGCGCAGCTTGCGATAGATCGTCGCAGCGTCGCAATGACGTTGCCGGTATTCCTGCGGCCTCTCAGCGTCTATTGTAAATGTTTCGCAGTCGCCGAAACAGATATAGAGGTCAATCAGGAACTGTTTTTCACGCGACGCCAGACCGCGGTATTCGTCACAGTCTAGCATCGGCACGGGTAAGGTTACGCATTCCATCTAAGTCAACCCATTTTCTTGCATGAACTTTGCCTTCTCATTGAGCGTGGCATTTACAGCGCGTCGAACGGCTTGCATCCCAGCGCCTCGGCTGTAAAATTCCCGAATTTCGTTGGCGATGCATCGATTTATTTCCTCGTCTGCGGTTTTCTTGATGAGGGCAATTACCTTTTCTTCCGTGATCGCTTCTGATACGGCAGCCTGTATATCAGCATCCATTTTTGCCGCATATTGGGTTAAAGCGGTCATGACTGTATGCTGCATACCTTGGATTTCAAGGCGAATTATTGGGATATTCATTTTTCAATCGCTCCTGCAAGTTGTTGGGCTACTCGTCAAATTCCTGCTCGGTGCTGTCGATTTTTTGAACCATCGAATAAAATCCTTTAATCGTTTCGTCTCCCGAAAGAAATTCGTCGTAGACTATAAGTTTTCCAGTTACATTATTTCTTATCACCCATTTCCACCTCTTCACCTTCGGCTTAGGCGTAACGCGATAGGCGTATTGGTTGAAATTCCAATTGTGCGCCTCGGGAAGTGGTTGCCAGTCGTCGTAAGCGTGGTCAAGGCTCAAGCCTCGGTATTCGATGGCCCGTCCCGCAAGATGCGCAGACAGTATTTCGTGCATTTTTCGGGCTGATTCGGTCACGTGTTCTTGAGTCGTATTCACGATTAAATATCCTTCGGCATCAAAACCTGTCCATTGGATACCATCATGCTCGGCAAAGAAGACTCCCCAGTAACAAAGCGTATGGCATTAGCCAAAGGCCATGGTTCATTCCCCCGTTCCCAGGGCCTTTCTTTGCGTCGGGCTTGGTCCCAAAAATCTCCATTCTCGACAAGGTACTGAATCAACTCTTCTTTTGTGGCGAATGGCGGCGTTACTGGCGTACCCTCGGATACCGTTTCGTAGACCTGATACCAAGTTGCCTCATCATCCTTATATGCTCGATAATATTCCCTGTCTGGAGGGTCCCCTGCGTATTCCCAGTATTCGCCACCGCACTTGGCGAAGCTCTCACTTTCGGGCCATTCGATGAATTCTTTTTTCCATCGTAAGCATGCATCTTCGAACGTTTGATCGTACATGGGATGATATCGACCATCGCCATACCAATCTGTTTTTGGGTGCTCCCAGTTCGCCGGAACCTTGCGAATTTCTCTTCCCATTTCATCCTCCTAGTTAAACCATAATCAATCAGCCGGCAGCGTCGCAATGTTGATCACCGCTGCCGCCAGCCAATAAGCCACCTGCCACCAATTTTTAGCCAATGCCCATCGAATAGCCGCGCAGACAAATAGTCCGATGATTAGGTAATTGAATGCGCGTGGATTGGAGAGCCAGTTCACGGCAAAAATTTCCAAGCCATGATGCATAGCGAGACCAAAACCAAAACTAGGCCCACAAGAAACGCCAATGCCCAATATGGCAGTGATGGATGATCAAATGCAGCATGCACATTGCTAGATGCGCCGCGAACTCCGAAAAAGCCGATGACTGTGAGAAACAAACCCAAAGCTGCAAACATATTCCCTCCGTTATTCAAACCAAACATTAAAATCGCCGCGATTGCCCTTCCCATATTGTCGCCGCGCCTCCTGCCTCAATCTATCTGCTGCTTCCTTGCCTCGCTTGTTCTGCACTATTTCTAGGTATGGATCAAGTTTCTTGCGAATTCCTAGCTTGATGCAATGCCGGACTTCGCAACGGTAGCGGTGTTCTTGCTCATTCATGCAAATTCTGCGTGTTTCTTGGCGAACGCTTTAGGCATATAGCCTGGAACATCGTCGCGGTATTGGCCAGTAACTCGGTTATAGATAAGGGTTGCCATGCCCACTTTGCCGTTCATCTTTTTGCGAACCTTTTGGACGTGAATTTCTACGTTGTCGTCGTCTTCTTTGACGTTGCGATAGATCGTGATGCAGTTATCCGCCTTGTTTCTCCAATGGGCGCTGCCGGCCACGTCATAGGGCGTTGGGACAGGGTAGTTGCCGCCCACGTCCTTCATGAGCTTTGTGGGGTGCGCCACGACCCAGACATGCACGCCGTAGTTTCTGGCCCATGCTCGAATCTTCGAGAGCTTTTGCGAAATGTGATCTGTCTCGGTCATGTAAGCCTCTCGCGCATGGTTTATTTCGTTCCATGGGTCAATGACAAGACCGCGTATGCCGTGACGAAGGACAATTTCCGTTGCCGTGTCCAGCAGCATTTCAACCGTAGGCGCCTCGGGCAGCATGAAGGTGTAATGCTCGTTTATCCACTCTACCGCCGCGCCGAATTCATCAAGTGACATACGCTCGGTAGGCCCGGGATTGAATGGCTTGCCGATGTACTTTTCGGCGATCTTTTGAACGTGGTATTCAAGCGGTTGATTCTCGGGCGAGAAAACAGCGAACGTCCAACCAAGACGCATTGCAAGATTGATCGTCAAGGCGTCCAACCACTCCGATTTTCCGTGCCCTGGAATGCCGGTAACAAGCGTCCACTCTCCGGGCATAACGCGGTATAGGTCTTCGAGCGAATGCCAGCCTGTGGACATGCCGCGCTCGCTGCCGTGCAAATACTGGTTGCGCAAGACTTCCATCACGTCGCCGGCCTTGTGCGTACCTTCGATTGGCAAAGGCTGGGCATTGGCGAGGCATTCGGCAAGAAATTCGGCGCCATGTTTTTGCAATACCTCGTTTGCATCCTTGCAGTCATCGGGCCAGGTCACCACAAGGCATTTTTCGCGCCCCAAGCGGCGCACCAACTCTTGTTGCAGCCGGACACCGGGCGCATCACTGTCAACGGCTACGATGTGCGTTTTGACCCGTTCCAGAGCCTTTTCTTGCATGAAGTCGAATTTGTTCGAATAGCTTTTCGATTCGACTGCCGGCGCGCCGTCTGGAACTGAGACGCAGGAAACGAATCCGGCCGCCTCAATCGAAAGCTTGTCGATTTCGCCTTCGACCCAAATCAATGTCTCGGCGATATCGTTGATGCCGTACAAAACCCGTTCTGCGCCAGCAGCCATGCGGAAATATTTTTCCTTGGTCCGATACTTGATGTTGACCACATCATCGCCCCGAAAATAGGGGAACATGATGCAAGGCATTTCCTCTTCGGTTTGGGGAAAATAGGCCGCGCCTTTTGAAATCCCATTCCTCTCCAAAATCGATTGGGGAATGCAGCGCGAGGCAAACCAAGTGATGATGGTATCTGCCGGCATGGCCTTGGAAAACGCAGGCTTGGTGTACGCCTTGACGATTTCCGGTCGCTGCCATTCGCCGCCTTTGAGTGAGCCAGCCCAGCCGCAATGCCAACAATTCCAGACGCCCTTGTCCGTGTTCACGTTCAGGCATGGCAATTTCGACTTCTTGCGGGTTTGGCTGCATTGCGGGCATTGGGTCTTGACCTCGTTTCCGGTTTTGGTGCCGATATCGATGCCGTAATCGCGGAACGTTTTCATATCTGGACCTCGCGTTTTTTCGGCGTCATAGCGCCAGCGATATACGCTTTGGCATCCGCCTTTGGTCGAACCATGATTTCGCCTATGACCGATGCAAGCTTGGCTTCGTCCTTGGCGAACTTGCCGAGGAATGATCGGGCCTGCTCTGGCTTGGAGCCCTGGTCAACCAAAATCTTTACGCCCTGACGAAAAATCAAAGCGCGGGGGTCTTCTGCCGATTCGCCAGAATCGGGGGGTTCGGCTTCTTTTAAATGATTCTGATTCTGATTGGTTGAAGCGTCGTTGCCGTCCGTTATAACGGGAGTCAAACAAGAATCTAACGAATGCTCAACACTCGTCGGCTCTCCGTTGACAGCTCGTTGCTTTTTCGCTGCTTTTTTGTCCGCCGAAGCCTTCCCCGCCTTGGCTTTTTGTGTTTTTGTGTTCCGATACTTCTCTATTTCCTCTTCGCAACGGTCGTTGTAATACCCTGTCGGCGTTTTTGTAAAAAACTCGTTCAACACCTGTTCAACAGCCGTTGATTCCTCGTTGGAACGAGCAATAATTTTTCTGCAAAGCCACTCAACATCAAGTGGTAATTGCGCCTCAAGTTCATAATAAAGGTCAATCATGTCTCGGTACACGCTGCGCTCTAGCCGCGTCAAATGGCGCGTCGCATTGTTAAAAGCGGCGATGAAATGCGGGTAATGAATCATGCAGACCTCAAGTTAAATGCATCGAAAAACCAATCCACAACGGAACCCCTGATATACCCTCGACACCAGAGCCACATCAGGCCGCGCTTCATCAAAGACTTCATCCCCGCATCCTCCTAACCTTTTCCCGATACAAATCCCGAATCGCTTTGATTTCCTCAATCGCCCACTTTTCCGGCTCATGGTCGCCTTCGAGGAAATTCACCCTTGCCGTGCCTATCTTGCGAACCAGGTTGATTCTGTATTCCACGATGTTCCCGCTCTTGTGTTGGTTACAGGGAACACATTGTTTATGGCAATTATCAGGATGGAACCTGAGCGCAGACATTGCTCCCCTGCTTCTGTAATGTCCCGCGTCATAGGCGCCCTGGTGGTGCCTCTGGCAGCTTATGCAGGGTTCGTCGCGGTCACGTTCTCGCACCCAAGCATTGAAAGCCGTCTGCGCCTCCCTGAGCCAATCCGAGCGCGTTTTGAGCTTTTCCTTCCGCTCCCGATCAGAAGCCCGAACCGCCTTAGCCTTGACTCTTTCTGCCTTCTCGCGCTTCAGACGTGCAAATTCCAATCCGCAAGCTTCGTCGCATACTAATTGCCCTGGGCGCGTCTTTTCGAACGTTTGCCGGCATGCTTTGCAGCGTGGCGGCTTGGTTGGGCGCGAGGTGCGGAGGATGGTGGAGCGGTTCATGCGATGCATTCCATTACGGATTCAATGAAGACTTGCGCGACTTGCGGGACGATGGCATTGCCAAATCCGCGTAGCTTGTCCATTCTTGCGGATACCCCATTAGCCAGCGGGAAAACTCCGGGTTCAATGGGCCTCCAGCGGTCATCTGTACAAGGTATCCAGTCGGCATCATTCCAGAATCCAGCGGTCTTTCTTGACTCCCGTGCGAATCTGGAAATCCTCTCTTGTTCGCCCTGGGCGTGGACCACTGAGCAAATGTCACTTGCTGCGACAGGGGAATTCCCTTGTCCTGCGGACGTGGCGGCGCACTTCCACGATTCGCATCTTGTGCTGTCGGACTGCACCATGCCGCCATCCATACCTGACGTCCCAATAGCCCATTTATCGGCACCTCCTTGCATGGAGAGCCGTCCTTGTAATCCCGAGCTGCTGGCGTGCCCCACGAACCAAGTTCTATGTCTGCCGTGCGGAGCGCCGACGCCCGCAGCAGGAATGACCGCAGACCCGAAGAGGTAACCAAGGGCTTCCAAGTCAGTTTGAACAAGGTCGAGCCAGCCGAATCTAATTGCCGCATCAACTTGCTCTCCAAGGATCGTTGTAGGCTGGAACTCTTGGATGAGGTAATGCCAAAAAGGCCAAAGGTGCCGCTCGTCAGCAAACCCAAGTCCTTTGCCTGCCGCGCTGAAAGATTGGCACGGGCATGAACCAGTCCAGACTTTGCGATCGTCAGGCCAGCCGGCGAGCCTAAGTGCGAGGGGCCAACCACCAATTCCGGCAAAGAAGTGGTGCTGGGTGAATCCTCATAGATCACCTGGTCGAACATCGACAATTGAACGCTCATCAACCTCTCCATCTGGAATCTCTCCGCCCTTGATAAGCTCCCGCAACCATGCGGCGGCTTTCTTGTCGAATTCGTTGTAATAGGCAGTCATGCGGCGATCTTGTCATCCACCTGCCACTTGTACGCGGGCACTTTGATGCCAGACATCACAGTCGCGGCATTCAGCCATTCGATCCATTCTGCGAATTTCTTCTTGCCGTACTTGCTCGTTCTGCGGCCCAGCATGACCACACCCCCGTCGTATCCCTTGGCGATGCGTGGATTGGTTTCTTTCTCGAATGCAGCGGTAAGGATGTCTTTGTAGTCCTCTGGCGTTATCCAAGTCATTTCGCCATTGATGGGCCACTGTTTTTGCTTGGCCCATGCGGTCAAAAGCGGCCACTGATAACGATTCTGGGCTACCGTGCGCCATGAATCGCCTTCGCCCGGGAGGTCTAGTTCTTCGGTCATATCAAACTCACTTGTTCTTGCTTGATTGGTTCTGGAACGAATAGTTGGCCTTGTGCTATGGCCTTTTCTATGCGCTGGCATGAGGCGTCAAAATATTTCTCTTCACGTTCTATGCCAACAAACTTTTTACCTTGCTGAATTGCGGCAACGCCAGTGGTGCACGCGCCCATAAAGGGATCAAGAATAGTTTCAGCCAACGGCAAGAACGATAGGCACCAATGCATCAGGTCAAGCGGCTTTTGCGTCGGGTGATCGCGATGCCATCCATTCACAGGATGCATAAAATGCTTTGAGTTCATGTCGATGTTTGTCCAGCAAAGCTCAATACTGGCCATAGTTTCAACGCCGTTTGTTTTTACCCAGACAAGCCATCCGCGAGAAGCGGGTACCGGATAATAGTTGCCACCCCATAGCATCTTGATTGGCGCTACCTCATCAATCAATCCAAGAAGGTTGTCGACCGGCGATGCGTCCCATGCTCCAAGGGTTTTTAGCCCACCCTCGCCAGTTTGAAAGCGCTTTGTTCCGCCAGTCATCTTGTCGCCCAAACCATATGGCGGGTCAGATACAATCGCGTCAGCTCGCAGGCCGGAAAGCAGATCGCGGCAATCACCCAAATAGAGGGTTGCGTCGCCAATAATGACCGGCTCAATCATGCTTTTTCCTTCGGCTGCGCCTTGACCCAATTGCGGCAAGCAGGAGAACGGGCCAAAATGTCTGTTCCTTCGCCACTAGTCCAAGCGTTTTTCATGAGGTTGCATTTGATGAAGTGTTTGCCGTAGCCAGGACCACCGAAACGCTTGCAATGCTCGCAGGTCTTGCATGTCTTGCCTTCAGGGCCGGTACCAGGCATCGCCGCATAGCCCTTCTTGACCGTTGGCTTGCGCTTTGCTGTGCTTGGTTCGGGAACCATGATGGTTTCGCCCCAGAGAGTGACCATTGCGACGGTACCCACGCTCAATACTCCAAATGCGAATAAGGAACATTACTAGACAGCGTGACCGGATGAAACTCTCGGGGCGCCTCTGTATCGCGTGGACCTCTTGCGCTGATGAAAAATTTTGGGTTCAGCGGCTTAAAATAGTTCGGCTGCTCGGCGCACGCCCTCTCATCGCGCAACACGCTCAAGCAAACCTGCTCGGTCATGGCGTCAGACAGCGAGAGAATGCCGTCTGTATCGATTACGTGGCCATGTTTGAGCAGAGAACGCAGCGAACCGGGGTTGGCATTCAATGACTTTGCAGTCGCTCCTGGATTGAGGTGGATGGTCTTGCAAAGGGATTGTTGGTAATCGGAGAGTTTCATGATTGCCCCTTAAAATTTCATTGCGCGCAGCATCAAAATGTCGCGTTTCAGTTTTTCAATTTCAAGTTCGCGGCGGTGGTTGGCATCGGCTACGGCTTCTTCTCGCGTTGAAAACCATGCGCCATTGAAAAAATTCTTGTGGAAATCGCCGCCTTCAAGTTCTTGAATGCCGTATGTGAGGCAATTTTTCGTAACGTAGATTTTCATGATGCCCCCAGTAAATGCACCATTGACCATGCAAGCGCGGATTGGTAAAGTGGATAGTTGAAATCTTCAGGCCGTGCAGCGCGGCAAACTTGGTGCACTTCGGTAAATTCGCCCTCGCTGGCCTCTGATACAACGCAGTCATACAAGAAATAGACGCGCTCATGCGTTTTGCCGACGATGCGCTGAAGCTTCTGTTTCGAGCAAAGCGCGTCCAGATCGTGCGATAAGCGGTCGCTGCGCAATTCGATGGGCAGATGCTTGCGAATTTCACGCTGAGTCAGGCCGGGATTGGCGCGAATGACATCGACCAGCATCATGCGAACAGGATCGTTTTCCGGCTTCATTCCTTCCTCCATATCCGCAGGCCGGTATTCATGGTGCGCGAAGTGAAACGCTTACCGTTTTGGTGACCGTATTTGGAGGCGGCTGATTGGGCGCTTCTCTGGTTCGACGTGATCAAAATCGAATCGCCGATTTCCATTGACGAAAGGGTTTTGGTCAAGTCGCCGATTTTGCTAATGTCAGGTGGCAGGGGGATGCCACGCTCAATTACGATGCTCATTCCGCCACCCCATGCTCGATAGGTGCTTCGGTTTCGGTGTCCTCGGCCTTGTCGCCGCCTTTGATTTCGATCAAATAGCAGTCTTTCACGATGTGATGTGCGGAAGTCGCAAAGCCCTTGTGGGCGACGGGGCGGCTAAATTCAACCTCATATCTACGCATGCCGCACTGACCGTAGCGAATTCCGTTCTTCTCAAACACAAATCCAAGCGGCGACGCCACGCGATGAACTTGCACGGGCTTGCCGGCTTGCTCACCAGTTTCTGGCAATGCGCGAATAAATGCCCAGCATGGCACCTTGGTAATGTTCATGCCTGCCTCCGCTCTTCAATAACTTGCTCCAATAGAGTGAACTGCTTTTTCCGCGCCATGAACTGGCTGATTGCATTCCAGCCGCAGAAAGCCTCAAATGCTGGCACTACGTCAGGATCAAGCTTCATAGGTGACTTGGAATGGCGACGAACGTACCGGCTCATGTGGGGTGCGTACAGGCCCAAATAACGAGCGCATACGGCTTGGTCTGCAATCTGGTCTCCGCGCTTCTGCGCTCTGTTTTCCCATACCCACACCACAGCATCACGGTAGCTCTCGAACTTTTCTACCTCATGCAGCGGCGCAAACTGTACCTTCGGAAGTAGCGCAAAAAATGGCATTTCTGCTTGCGTGTTCATAGTGAAATACAATCAAAAAGAGGTGGATTACAGGTTGCGTTTCAGGTTGAATCGAGAGCAAAATTTTTTACATGGAAACCACAAAACTTTTTAAATCGCCGCACTCAATATCCGGCGTCAAATCAATCGCTACGAACTGCGACACGTCAGAAGTCCGCCACATGCGTGATGCAGTTCGGGCAGACGCGCTCCGAGCCGTTCAATACAACGATGGAGCTGTGCGTATTCGTGCAGCGGTGGCAGGTTTGGTATTGCATGGTTACTCCTGATTCTTCACAACTTATTGGGCGGGAAACCTACCTTTGCTATGATGTGCATTCCTCAATCCACATCGAAAGGCAGGTTTCCCATGAACACAACAGAATCGCAAGAAGCAGCGGTCAAAATCGTTTGCGCCGCACTACAGAGCAATTCCATAAAACTGAAGGGCAACATCCCATCCGGAACGCAGTCCAAGGAGGAATCGGCCGCGAATATGGCAAGTGCCGATGGCGCCTATCTCACTACCCTTTTGCGCCTTCTTTCCGCATCACTTCAAGACGAGAAAACTCATTAACGTATGCGGCATTGGCAGCGGCGAAAGCCTCTGCCGCCTCGATGGCGCGGCTCTTAATATCATCGCCATCGAGGTGGGCCGTTGATATGGCTTTCGCAATCACGTCAGTAACATCTGTTGTCAT
>Ga0134126_10002387_pt1 | contig 23715 bp, 16 predicted proteins | sample KB31752_FD_96881 | JGI IMG/M metagenome (GOLD analysis project Ga0134126, IMG submission 96881) | Terrestrial soil microbial communities with excess Nitrogen fertilizer from Kellogg Biological Station, Michigan, USA - KB3-175-2 | ecosystem: Environmental > Terrestrial > Soil > Unclassified ... | reverse complement strand
CTTAATTCCAGTTCTTTGTTGCCACTCGCGTGCGTAGGCTTCCATGCTGGGAAACAGTCCCAACTGGTCGAGCAGCGCTGGGCGGAGGTCGCTCGAGATCCGGCGCAGGCAGCGAATCAGCTCATCGACTTCTTCGGTTGCCTCCGTCAGTGACTTTGTTGTCGCGCCCACGTCATGATTGGGTTTTGTAAGATGCCGGATCGTCATCGTTAAGTCCAATTTGATGGCGGTGAGAGACTGGCCAAGAACGTCATGTATCTCCCGCGCGAGATCCGACCGCTCGTCTTCCCTTACCGTGTGGAGTCGCTCGACAAGAAGCTGATACTGGCATCTATTTTCGGAGACTTGAGCCAGCAAACCAGTTTGCCGCAGAAATGACTCGTTGAGACGTATGGCGGCAAAAATGAGAATAATCGAGACGCCTCCATTTCCAATCAACGAAATCCAAAGGCCGTTTGCATTGCGCTGGTCGACTCTCAGCGATTCCCGCTCCGCCAGCTGGAAATATGCCGTCCTGAGAGCATCGCAATCTCTCCGAAGCTGCTGCATCAACTGATTTCCCAGGCCACTGTGGACCAGATCGATGGCCTCTCGTTTGTTGCCACGCTGGTAAAGGGCAACGGTCGTCGAGAGTTCCTGAATTTTTCTGGCGGCGACCTTCTGGACTCGGAGGTATCGCTCCGGTTCAATACCAACAGCTTTGGCGGATTCCTGAAATGCTTTCAAGCTAACCGGAATTGCGTGCATGGCCGCGCCGTAGGGTTGCAGATAAGCGAGGGAATTTGTTAGCAAATAGCCGCGCTGCCCCGTTTCGGCATCAAGCAGATCTTCAATCAATTCGCCCGTGTAATACGCCGCCTCGTGAGTTTCGTGGATGTGCTGCCTGACTACAGCAATCTTGAAGTGTTCATAGACCCGGAACGACGTAACCCCAATCAACGCAGCGATCGATATGCCGAGAAGCGCGATATCTCTTTTGCCGAGACCGATGCGGGACAAAGATTTACCTCCACGAACGCGGCTTTGTATTCGATTTCCCTACTTGCTATAGCCGCTTCGTCTAAAAAAACCGCCCTAAACCTTTCACATTAAAGACTATAGTACTCGTATTTTGTATTATATAGGTATTTCTTTATTGCACATCCGAAACGGATTCGGATCAACGAGTGGTGGGCAGCAGCGCTTTCCGCGCCGGCGGCGTTTAGAGCAATGCCCCTATTTCCATGAGGCCGGAAGCAACTTCAGTGCGTCGATTTACGTCTTGAGCCCAATTCAAGCGAAACGGCGGCGTGCCCGTATGGGCCCGTTATTCTGAACGGCACGACCTTCTCGCGCCGCTCTCTTTTCAGGAACGGCGCGATCACTTTTGCCAAAACCGACTTGATCCCGGACGTGGCGTCGGAAAGGTTACCTTTCGTAATCAACACACCGTGTATGTTGCTCGTGTAATTGATCAGGCTGTACGTTCCTCTCATGGAAGCGCGGGCTCCCGGAACGTGGAAGGACATGTTCGAGAGATCGGCGACGCCGTCTTTGGCGTTCACCTGCGCCGCCAGGCCGCAAAGCACGACCTTGGGCTTCCGCTCATCTTCCTTTTTGTCGCCTTCCACGGCGCTCATGCTCAACCGTGCGAGTTCGGCCTCGGTTTTTGTATTGGTAAACTTGCTCTCGCTGATTTGGAAAGATCCTGTCAGCCGCAGTTTCTTCACAAATTCTCCTGGACCGGCTGGCACATTCACCTGCGAAGCGAACCGGATGTCGCCGGTCATGGGAGCGAGTTTGCCGGTGATGAACAGATCGAGAAGGTCTTCGACGCGCGCCCTCTGCGACGACATGGCGAGAGAAACGGCCTTACCACTCTGGCCCGGCTTGCCGGCGATTGAGCCTTTGAACAGCACCTGAGTATTGTCGAAACTGGCGAGGACCCTGTCGAGAAAGACATCCCCCTGGGTTGCGTCAACCGTTGCCTGAAACTCCGTTGAGAGGCGGCGCGTATGACCGCTGCTGATGAGATGAAAATTAGGAACATCAGCGGCGCCGGACACGTTCAGCTTACCGAGTGTCCCATCAAACTTTCCACGCGAAGACAGCGTGCCGCTGAATTCGTTCAAAGCGGCGAGATTCGCCTCACGGTACGAGAACTCGCCGTGTGCAGGCGTTTTCCCGGGATTTTGCGGATTCCACGGACCAAACGAGCCGGTTGACTCGATTTTGCCGGGCAGCAGTTCAAAATTGTAAATATAGGCTTGGTACGACATGGGACGGTTATTCCCCACGTTCCGCAGCGCAAGCTTGTTCACGATGATACGCAGCGGTTTCTTGCCGGGTTCTCGTGAACGGAAATCGAGAACAACCTTGTCGGCCAGAATCGTGCCTATCGTCACCGACTTTGCCGAGTTGCTGTAGGTGAGGGGCATCATCGGACTCGGCTCGCCGCTTGGTTCCACGGCTGGAACGATCACGTGCATCCCGGTCACGGTTATTTGTGAGAGCCGCCGTTGCAAACTGAGCAGCAACGGATAGCTAGTCTGAATTACAAGCTTGTTGATGACGATTAGCGGCGATCTGCTCTTGTTCCTGATGTGGAGAAAGGTTACGCCCTCGGCGACGCAGCCAGGAGGGAAAAATGTTTCATGGAATCGCTGGATGGCAACGGGCCGGCGCGATCTTTCCTGAAGAGTGTCGACAATAGTTTGCTTACCGAATGGCCAGTTCAGATACAGGATGACAACGTAAAAGGCGACAGCACCCAGAAGAACGAAGCCCACTACGGTCCAGAGCCGTTGGTGGCGATGACGAACCGATGCGTGCTGTCCCGGATTCCCGGACGCAACCGATCGTGACATGAACAAGGCTCCGGCCGACGCCGAGTTCCCCCCCTCGCCTGTGTTAATGATTTCAGGCGACGGGAAAACGTTTCGCTTCGCGGAGGCTACGGAGCTGGGATTCGGAAATCGTCGCTTTCCGCTCCGAGCGCGGACGCATACCCGCGCGCCATGGCTTTGCCTCAAGACTCTGCTATTCCTGGTTCTGACATTCGTGATTCAGGTATGCCGGACATTTCCGTTATCATCCCAACCTGGAACCGTGCGGGTCTCTTGCAGTCCGCGCTGGAGAATCTGCGGCAACAGACGTTGTCCCCGGCCGAAATCGTGGTCGTCGATAACGGCAGCGTCGATGAAACCGCGGAGGTTGCCGCGCGTTTTGGCTCGCAACACATTGCCCTCGAAAGGAATTTCGGCTTTGCCGCGGCCGTGAACGCGGGAATTTCGGCGGCCGGGCACGAATGGATTCTGATTCTTAACAATGATGTGGAACTGCAGCCCGACTGGATTGAGAGAGCGATCGAAGCCGCCAGCCAGGAAGGCGCACAATTCATTGCCGGCAAGATCCTAAAAGCGCATGCGCCGGAGCGCCTGGACGGCACGTGGGATTTGGTGACTCGTTCCGGCTGCGCCTGGCGGTGCGGCTGGAATGCGCTGGACGGCCCCGCCTGGTCGGTGCGGCTGCCGATTGCGATTGCGCCAATGACGGCAACCTTGTTCCACCGCACTGTATTTGAGCGCGTTGGTCTTCTCGATGCCCGATATGAGTCCTATTATGAGGACGTCGATTTCGGCCTTCGTTGCGCCCTGGCCGGCTTGGCGGGGGTGTACGAACCGCGCGCCGTCAGCAGACATTTAGGAAGCGCTACGTTGAGTTCCGGCGCCCGCATGACCTATTTTGTTTCGCGCAATCAAGTTTTGTTAGCAGCGAAGTTCCAGCTCACGCAGCTTTCCCGGCGAGCAGTCTGGCTGGGGCAAGCATCCGCTTTGCTGCCCTCCATTCGGAGCGGCCACCTGCTGGCGGCGCTAAAAGGCAAAAGGGACGGTATCGGTATGGCGAAGCGGCTGGCTGCGGAACAAGTGGACCGCACGCGGCTGCAAGCCATTCTTGAACGGAATGAGAACGAGTTGCGGAGCTTTCAGGAGAAACTAGGGTTTGACCTCTCTTGGAAATTATATTTCGGACTTGCCGGAAGGTAAGCCGGAATTCGCGGTTGTCATCGTCACGTTCAATTCGGCCGGTGTCATTGGCCCTTGCATCGATAGCTGCCGGCATTTTGCCGCCGGCCCCATTCTGGTCGTGGATAATGCATCGCAGGACGATACGGTCGAAGTGGCGCGGCGGAACGGCGCTTGTGTTATTGCTAATCGAACAAATCGGGGTTTCGCCGCAGCCGCGAATCAGGCAGTTGAGCAACTGGATGCCGAATGCATTCTCCTCCTGAATCCCGACACTCAGCTTTTGACGTCCGTTGAAAATCTATGCGCGGAATGCAGAAGGCCGGGGGTTGGAGCGGCCACCGGGGCGTTGGTCAACGCCGGAACCGGCGCTCCGCAAGCCGGGTTCGCGGTACGGCGGTTTCCAAACGCCTCAACCTTGGTTTGCGAAACGCTCGGATTGAACCACCTGTTTCCGGGAAATCCCGTCAACCGCCGATACCGGTGCGCGGATTGGGACCCGGCGCTGCCCAGCGCCGTTGAGCAGCCGGCGGGAGCCTTTCTGATGTTTCGCCGCGACGTATGGTTGATGCTTGACCGCATGGATGAACGTTTCCATCCCATCTGGTTTGAAGATGTCGATTTTTGTAAGCGATTGAAGGATGCGGGCCTGGAAATCCGGTACCGGCCGGAGGTGCGAGCCGCGCATGAAGGTGGCCATTCCGCGGGTAAGCTCGTGTCAGTGCACCGTTTCCAATATTGGTATATTAGCCTGCTGAGATACGCCGAAAAACATTTTTCGCAGGCACGATTCCGGCTCGTTTCCGCTGCCGTTTTGGTCCGATGCGTTTTGAAAGCGATTGCTCTTCGAGCCCGGCGGCCCTTTTCCAACACACCGGAAATCAACAAGCCGTTGCGATTCGCCGTTCAAGGGTTAACGAAGGGCTCGCTTCCGAAAGCGGGTTGTTAACACATGTCCACTGGCTTGGCGCACACCCCGCCATCCGACAAGGCGGTCCCGTCCGTAGCCGTGACGGTCGTCACGTTCAACAGCGCCAGATTCATTCGGCGCTGTCTCGAGTCCGTTCTGGACCAAAACTATCCAAAGCTCGAAATCGTCGTCATTGACAATGCTTCGAATGACGGCACGGTTGAAATTCTCGAGGCATTCAACAACCGCTGCCGCGTTGTCTGCAACAGGGAGAACACCGGGTTTGCAGGCGGGCAAAATCAAGCGATCCGTTACACTCGCGCCGACTGGGTTCTGACGCTGAACCCCGACGTGCTTCTAACCGCGGGTTTTATTCAGTCGCTAGTTTGGGCTGGTGAAGCCGATCCGCGCGTCGGAACTGTTTGCGGCAAGCTGCGATCGATGTCCCCGGATTACGCGCTTCCGGCGAAGCCGCTGATCGATTCCACCGGCATCTACTTCACGCCCGCGCTACGCCATCTCGACCGCGGCGGCAGGCTTCCGGATAACGGGCAGTATGAGCAGTTTGAATTCGTCTTCGGAGCGACCGCAGCGGCGGCGCTCTACCGCCGCGAAATGATTGACGACATCTCGATAGAAGACGAGTTCTTCGATGATGACTTCTTCGCCTACAGGGAGGATGCGGATGTCGCTTGGCGCGCGCAGTTGCTCGGCTGGCGGTGTGTCTATACACCGCGTGCCTTGGGCTATCATGTCCGAACCGTGATTCCGGAAAATCGCTGGTCCTACTCAGCCGCCATCAATATGCACTCCGTGAAAAACCGCTGGATGATGCGGATCAAAAATGTTACCGCAGAGCTCTACTGGCGCAATTTCGTAAGCATCACGACGCGCGATCTCCTCGTGATCGCCGGCTGCCTTACCCGAGAATTCAGTTCGCTCCGGGGCTACGGAATCGTCGTGCGCAAATGGCCTCATCTGCGTCAGAAACGCGCCCAAATCATGCGCAAGCGCCATGCGAGCGACGCAGACCTTGCGCGCTGGTTTATGCACTCGCCCGTGAGCTTCCCGGCGCCGCGAATTGCCGAATACGTCCTTACGCGTGAGATGGAATTAGCCGGGCCACGCTCCACGGACTAATTCGGCCGCAGGGCTTCAGCAGCCCTGTCCGCTGCCCTCGATCCCGATTCGCGCGCGGTGCGGACCGCATCCGAAAACTGCCGCTGCACGCGTCCCGCCGTTGAGCCCAAAGCTGCCGAAGCTGTTTCAAAACTCGAAAGCACGCGATTAGCGCCTTCCTCTGCGATGCGTCCGATGCGGTTCCTCGTAAACGAGACGCACACAGGAGTCATCAGCGCAGCGCCTGCCATTGTAAGACCGGCGCCTGCAAGGAACATTCCCGCGCCGATCCAGCCCATTCTTGCCATTCTGGTCATGCGCACCTCCATAGAAGAGACACCGTACCGCAAGGCTAGGTTTCAGATAACGGCAGCTATTCCTTTGTTTCTACTACTTACGTACTATTTGCTGTCCGGATCGAGAAAGAAAAACAACGCCGATGGAGTAAATTTGATGGATAGAAAGCGCAAAGAAATGGGACGCCTCTTCAGGATCGGTCCGGTTTTGCGCGCATACCTATGACATTTCTAATTACTGGCGCTACCGGTTTTCTGGGCCGGCGACTGGTGGACCTGCTGCTTTCCGAAGGCCATTCCGTCGCTTACCTCGCCCGCAAACGGAGCACGTCCTTGGATCCGCGGGCGGCTTTTCATCTGTGGACGCATCGAGCCCAGATGTTGCTGGAACTGAAAGCTGTCCCCACGTGTGACGCAGTGATTCATCTGGCTGGAGAATCGATCACCCAACGCTGGACAAACGAAGCAAAGACACGGATTCGCGAAAGCCGCGTCTTGCTGACCCGCGATCTTGTGGACGGCATCGGACAGCTTCAACACAAGCCTGGCGTCCTCATCAGCGCTTCCGCAATTGGCTATTACGGCAATCGCGGGGATGAAGTCTTGACCGAGGAAAGTGGGCCCGGCAAAGGCTTTCTAGCCGATCTTTGCGTGCGCTGGGAAGAGGAAGCAGACCGGGCTCGCCAATTTGGGCTGCGCGTCGTGAAGATGCGGACCGGCATCGTTCTTGGCGAGGACGGTGGCGCGTTGAAAAAGATGTTGCCGCCATTCCGTATGGGACTCGGCGGCAGACTCGGCAGCGGCAGGCAGTGGATGTCCTGGATTCACCGCGAAGATCTTTTGCGCATGATCATGTGGACCGCCACAGCGCCGAACGTGGCCGGCGTCCTGAACGGGACCGCCCCGGCGCCCGTCACCAACGCTCAATTTACGCAGGAACTTGCTCACGCCATTCGAAAGCCCGCCTTCATCCCGGCCCCCCGGTTGGCGCTCCGCCTGGTTCTGGGAGAAATGTCGGAGATGCTGTTCGATAGCATTCGCGCTATCCCGGCCGCCGCCGAACAGCAGGGATTCCGATTTAATTTCAGAGACTTGCAGGCCGCCCTCGCAGCGATTCCGCGAATAGCCGACTGACGTGCTAAGATGAGGTTCTTATGGCAATTCCTAACGTGAAGCGCTTTCGCCCGTTCTGCCCCGAGTGCAAAGAGTATTTCACGGTAATGGCGGTCCTGCCGAAGGACACTGACGTAAACGTTTATTTGAAGGACGCCGTGGCGCGTCACGATCATAAGGCGTTTCAGGAGTCCAAGCAGCAGATGTTCAAGATCCGCGTCGGACAGCAGAAACAGAAGAGAGCAAAGTAGGTTCCTTCTTTCCTCCTTAGACTCAGGCCCGCTTGCCTCACGGCTGGCGGGCTTTTCCTGTCCTCAAGCTACGGGCGGCGCTGATCGAGACCTCGGCATCGGGATCTTTGGTTAGCTGTTCCAGCGCTGCCGTTGTTTCCTTTCCAGCGTTTGGCGCCAGAGCGGCAATGAGCCCCAGCTTTTCCGCCTTCGTTGCATCCGGTATCAGTTTAACGACAGCCTGCCGGACGTCTTGTCTCCGGCAGAGTTCCTGAAGGTAGGCCTGTGAGGCGGAATTCCCTTTGCTCAAGCCTAATCCATTCACCAAATAACGCAGCGGGCTGAACTCAGAAGTGTCGAGCTTGCCTTCGCTCACCAGCGCAAAAGCAGCCGCCAAACGGGGTTTGAGATTCTTTTCATCGTTGAACGCCTTCTCGAGCGTCGGGAAATCCTGAGGATCGCGAATGCGGCCTATTCCTTCGAGCGCCGCTATGCGGAGATCGGAATCCTTGCTGTTGGCGTATTCCTCGAAAATGCTTTTGTCCGCCGGGAGGCCCAGCATTGCGAGCGCGCCCAGGGCAGCACGGCGCACCTTGTCGTTCCTTGGCCTCCCGATCACCTGCCGAATCTGGGGAGCAGCGGTTGTCACGTGAAGGACGCCAAGCGTTTCGAGAGCCGTCGTTTGCACCCGCTCGTCGAAGTCGTTCGCCAGAAAAGCGACGCTCGGTCCAGCCGAGGTATCACCGATCTTCTGGAGCGCCACCAAACTTTCAAAGATGAGATCCGAGTTCTTTGACTTGAGGGCCTTCTCCAATGCGGGCAAAGCGGCGCGCCCGCGCAACACCCCGGCGGCCCGCGCCCCGTCGGCGCGCGCCTCGAAGCCGGCTCCCCCGGTGATCACTCCTCCAATTGCCTCGATAACGTCCGGCCGCACCAAAACGCCGGGATCGACGGTTTGATCGTTCCGACTGGAAAGCGCGCTCTTAATGCGCCTGCCAACTCGAGTAAAGGTATGTGAAAGCCCTCCGGTGGTGACGTAGCCGGGCAGATAAAAATTGACCAGCCCATCGACAGCCTGACTTTGAATGCTCGCATCGTTGTCATGAGTGGCTTCAATCAACGGATCGAGACTGTACTGCGTACCGATTTTGATGATGGCCTTGACGGCTTCCTCCCGGACGTCGGTATCCGGATCCTTCAGATATTTGGCAATCAACGGCATGGCTTGTGAATCCCGCTTACCCCAATCCCGAATGGACGAGATTTTTTCTTTCCTGGTCTGCCCGGAGGCATCCTGAGCAAGTAGAGGCTGCCATACGAGAGCGAAGACGGCTGTACACAAAAGGACGAAGCTACGCATATCTATGTAGACGGTAGCAGCATCGCAGGCGGGTAGTCACCAAGAACTTCAAAGAGATATGGTTCAGGCGGTTCAACGGAAGTGAATCGGCCCTGTCCGGATTTCAGCGGGGCCGCTGGACCAATCCGGGAACACGAGCTGCTTACGCTTCTGGGCACCTGTGGCTGGCAATGATCGAGTATTTCGTTCACACCGATCCAGCAGATCCGCCAAGCGACCTCGTCCTGGCTACCGCGGAAATTCGGGATAGCATTTCGCGCGCTCGAATGACGATGAAATAACTGCCCGAACTGGCGCGATCATCCGGCGCCTCCGGAGCTTGCCGTAATCGGCGATGATTTTGTGCGCCAGGGGAAGGCGACGGTCCTCATCGTGCGATCGGCGCTTGCGCCCACGGAATCGAACTGCGTAATCAATCCATTCATTCCGGATTCGGCAGAATTCGGGTGAATCCACCAGAGCCTTTCGAATACGACGTTCGCTTTCAACGAAAGTAGGACATCTTCTACTGCGGCTTGCCCTGGTTATCGGAGTCCGGCTTCTTCTCGTTCTTATCACCGCCGCCGAAGAGCCGCCGCCAGAAGCCCTTTTTCTTCGGTTTCTGCTCGGGCTTGGGCGGCTGCACTTGCGGCGGCGGCGTTGCGCCGGGAACTGGCTGGTTCACCACGGGTGGTGGAGGCGCCGGAGCCGGTTGCTCCGGCGGCTTTTCATTTCCAGGTAGTCCCAGCAGTTTCTCGAAAATATTCCGGGTGTCGCCGTTGGGGTGATCGCAGTTCCCCACCGGCACGGTCCCGTCGATGAAATAGGCGTCGTAATCATCCGGACAATTCGGCGTCGCGACGAGGTTCGTGATCTTATCGAGGTGGGCTTGCACAACGCCTTGCGGCGGCGTGAACGGCTCCATGTCTTTATAACGCTGCAATTTTTGCGCGCGAACCATGAAATCCGCCCAGATTGGAGCAGCAGCCTTCGATCCCTCGATCTTAATGTCGGTATAGTCGTCGTTGCCCACCCACACGATGCAGAGCAGATTCGACGTGTAGCCCGCGAACCAGGCATCATGCGAGCTGCCGGTCTTGCCGGCGGCCGGAGCGCTGAACTTTGCGCGGACTGCGGCAGCGGTTCCGTTGTTAATCACCCCCTGCAACATATCCGTAAGGAGAAAGGCGACCCGCGGGTCGAGAATACTACTTTTTTCGGGCGTGAAATCCTCAATGACGTCCCCGTTTGAATCGCGAACGGAAGTGATGAACTGAGGCGAAATACGCACTCCACCATTGGCAAAAATCGTGTAGGCGCCCACCATCTCGAGCGGCGTTGCATCGTAGGCTCCGATCGCCATGGCCGGCGTTGCCTTTACGCCTTTAATGCCTGCGGCCTGCGCGAGATCGACGACCTTGTCATACCCCACCATCTCGGCGAGACGAATGGTGGCAGTGTTGATGGAATGCATCAGGGCAAAGCGCGCTGAAACCGCTGGGAGGTTGTCTTTCGGATCGAAATTATGCGGCGCATAAGGCTTGCCGTTGAAGTCGAATGTGCCCTCGGTGGCGTCGAGGACGGTCGCCTCGGTATAGGCTTTCGCGGGATCTCCGGTCAGCGCCGTATTGAGCGCCGTAGCATAAACAAACGGCTTGAAAATGGAGCCGGTCGGCCGGCTCGCAATGGCGTGATTGAGCTGGCTATTGCCGTAATTACGGCCGCCGGAGAGAGCGAGCACGGCGCCGGTATGCGGATCGAGCGCAATCAGCGCCACTTGCGGCATGGGACCGTCCCGAACCTCGGTCGTGACCTTGGCATTCCTGCCCTTCCCGGTTCTAATTTTGCGGGTGCGGCGGCGGAGAACAATCGCATCCACTTGCTTCATGCCCGCATCGATGGCCTCGGCGGCGGCTTGTTGAAGCTGCGGGTCGAGTGCGGTATAAACGCGCATGCCGCTGTTGTCCAGCTCGGATTCTTTATATCTCGACAGCAATCGATCCCGCACAAGATCGATGTAATAAGGAGCTTCGTCCGCCTCGGCGCCGGGCGAAGCGAGCTTCAGCGGAGCGGCCTTCGCCTCCCTAAGCTGCTCTTTGCCGATCGCATGATTTTCGAACATCGCCTGTAGAACGATATTCCGGCGCGCGATCGCCCGATCGGGATGCCGGTAAGGCGAGAAATAGCTTGGACCATTGACCAACCCGGCAAGCAGGGCGGCTTCGGGCAAATTGACGCTGCCGATGTCCTTGCCGAAATAAGCCTGGGCCGCTTCACCGAACCCGCGAATGTTAAATGAGGCGCGCTGGCCCATGTCGACCTGATTGACGTAAATTTCGAGAATTTGCTGTTTCGTGAAGCGCTGCTCGAGATCGGTGGCAATCATCATTTCGGCCAGCTTCCGGCGAACGCTGCGTTCGTTCGAGAGAAAGAAGGCTCGCGCCATCTGCATCGTTAGCGTGGAACCACCCTGCATTCGGCGATGCCCCATCAGGGGGGCCAGCACGCCTTCCACGAGCCGGACGTAATTGATGCCGTTGTGCTCGAAAAATCGACGATCTTCGATGGACACAATAGCATTGACAACAACCTTCGGAATCTCGTCGTACGTCAGCAGGCGGCGCTTCGAACGCCGCTTGGCATCGAAAAGGCCGGTAATGAGCTGAGGTTCAAGCTCATACGCGGAGAGCGACTCGCCCTTGCCGCCGGTGATGGAATCGACATGGCCTTTTGCGATGTGAATGGTTGCGCTCTCGGGCGCGTGGTAGCTCTGCGGTCCGGGCTTGATCTCGATCGCGGAGGCGCGCTCCGCGTATGTGCCAGTCTCGGTGTCGCCCTTTCCGCCCGATTTGGTGTATCCGGCGCGCCGGAGATCCCTGGCGATTTCAGCGATGCTCCATGTGTCCCCAACGCGCACGGGCTCGGGCGCCGCATAGATCTGCGCGGCATCGTTGAAGATCGGATGGCTGATGCGCTGGTCCACGATACGCCGGTACTTCACGTAGTAGAACGTAAGGACCGAAAACACCGCGATACAGCAGATGAGAAACGCGGCGGCGATGCCGAGGAGAACCGGATTCCGGAACCAGAGGCTCTTTGAAGCCGGCTTGGACGCGATTTTGACTCTGACAGACACCGCTATAGGAGACGAATCGCCTCTGACTCGATTGTATGAGGTCGACGATCCGGGTCCGGTTCAATCCCTTCAGCTTGCGCGGCCGGTGCGCACCAACTGATTCCGGAACATGGCAGTAAAATCGCGAGATATTCCGGGCTGGCGGAGTTCGTCGACGGCAAATCGCATTTTGCGCCGCCAGTTGGGATATTGTGACGTGCTGCCCGGCAGATTCTGCTGTTCCGTCTCTTTTGTCAAATCCTCCTGATTGAGCAGCAGCAGCGCCGAGGGCGCCCGCGCCAGAAACCCGATCACTGCGTTGTGCAGAATGCCGTCCAACTCAGGCACATCGGCGGAATTTCGAGTGTAGTCCTCCGGCAGCAGGCGTTCTTCGTGGAGCACATCGAGCATGCGCTGCTTCTCCCGCTGGCGATCTGAAAGCTGCGCGCGGTAGCCGTTCTCGTCCACCAATCCGGCCGCGCGCCGCGCCTCAATATCGCGTCCCGTCCAGAAGCCGGCAATGGTCGGGAGATCGTGCGTCGTCGACGCCACCAGCGCCTGCCTGGGATATTCGCCGCTCGCTATAAAGGAGCCGTCCTTCCGTTTTTCGAAGTAAAGCAGCCGGTAGCTCAAAATGCCGAATCGCGCCAGGGTTTCCCGCATCTCGTCCGTCACCGTGCCCAGGTCTTCGCCGACGACAATATTCCGGCTGCGAACGCTTTCGAGAGCCAGAATCCGCAGCAGGTCGATCGCATTGTCCTTCACATAAACGCCATTAGCCGCCTCGATCCCATCGGGAATCCAGAACAGGCGAAATAATCGCATGACATGATCGATGCGCAGGGCGCCGCCGTAGTTGACCACCTTCTGAATGCTGGCGCGGAACAGGCGATATCCGTCTTCCGCGTGCGTGATTGTGTTCGGCGGAGGGAAAGCCCAATCCTGCCCTTTCGGCGAGAACGCGTCGGGAGGCGAGCCGACGCGACAGCCCGTCACATAAAAATTGCGATAGGCCCACAGGTCAGCGCCGGCGCTGTCAGTCGCCAATGCCAGATCATGGTACAACCCAATCGCCATCCCCTTCGTTTTCGTATATTCCTGAGCTTCGGCAAGCTGCTCCTCGATCACGAATTGGACATACTTATAAAAATCCAGTGCTTCGCGGTGTTCCCGCGCGAATGCCCGGCACGCTTCGGAGCCGGGGTCCCGATATTCCTCCGGCCAGTCCAGCCAGGTCCACCGGCTCTTATCCTGGGAGTGCAAAAATTCATCCAGAGCGCAATAGAGGGCAAACTTTTCGAGGAGTTCTCCTTCCCGCGAACAATACTCCTCAAACGCCACGCCGCGCTTCGAGTTTCCGCGTATATTCTGCTGAAACTTGTCGAACAAAATCTTCAGAAACCGCTTCTTGAGTTGGCTGACGCGTTCGTATTCGACAAATTCCGAGTTCCGCAGATCCGTAATTTCGCGCTGCACCGCTTCAGACGAGAGCTCGCGTTCCGCGACGTCGCATCCTGAAAACTCCGGTATGCGCTGAACATCAAGATAAATGAAGTTCTTATAAAAGATGGACAGCGGCAGATACGGGCTTGTGTTGTACGGAGAGCGGTTGTGAATCGCGTGAAGCGGGTTCAATCCGATGAAGCTGGCGCGCACATCCTCGGCAATCCAGTCGGTGAGCGCGCGCAGGTCCGTGAAATCGCCACACCCCCAGTTCCTCTTGGAGCGAAGGCCCCATAACGTTACGGCGATACCCGCCGTGCGTCCTCCCCGCTGCAATCGTTCGGAAAGATAGGCTCGTTCGGGGCAGACAATAACCGATGCCTCCGCGACAGGGGAAGGCAGTCCTTCCATCGAAACCCGCACCGTGTGATAGCCAAGCGGTGTCCCGGCCGGCAATGGCGCCCGATATACAAACCAGCGCAGACCGCCACGCTGCAGTTCGCTCGCGATCGGAATCTCGCCGGCTGCGTAATCTGCCGACAGAACGCGGCCGTCTTCGAGCATCAGTTCCAGGTGAATCCCAGGTGCATTCAGCGTGGCGGGCAATGAAATATCCACTGCCTGGTCGTTTTCCGTGACAACGGACGTGTCCGGCAAAACCGCGGTTCGCTGCTCGAATCGACGCATCCGCGCTTCCTCCACGGTATCCCGCGACGAGACGTCGACGCCCAGCGACCCAAGAATTCGCGCCTCCGTATCGGCGGGCGCGACATGGTAATTTCCGAAAATGTCCCAGAATTCCCGCTCAACTCCCCACTCGACGGCCGCCTTGTGCAGGGCATCCTCGTAGCTCGGCGCGTGTTCGAATTTGATTTGTGACAGCGGCATGCGACTCTTCGATTCTAGACGGGCGCGTTTTCGTACAGGGATCTTGCCTGAAAAATGTGACGATACGCGAAAACAAGCCGGCCTCAATGAAAAGAACTGATTTCGTCTTTTCGCTTCAAAGCACGAAAAGGCTGATTGCCAGCACAATCAATACACCCGCCGAGATCGCAACATAGGTCCAGTCTCGTTCAAAAGCGAAGCCGACGAGGCAGAACACGACCCGCGCAACCGGCGTCGCAATCAATAGCAAAAGCCCAAGCTGAATTATGGATCGGGATTTTAGCTCGGAGACCGGTTTCAGAATAGCGGATAAACTCCAGTAGATTTCCGATTCTCCATGGAACTGCGCATAGGCTACCGGGTTATTGCCATACCGAACCATATATAGAATTCCGCCAAGCAGTACGACGAGGCCGGACAGCAGAACACCCGTTCGCAGCAGATTGCTGATCACGCGCTCGAGGCGTTTATCACCGGACGAAGTCGCCATTGTTATCAGCCCCCCGTGATTCCTTTCACGATCATTTCAATCGCCATTACGCCGACAACTACTCCGAACACCCGCCGGAGCGTCTTTACTTCCATCCGCGGCAGCAGCCGGGCGCCCATCAGCGACCCGCACAGCACGCCCAACATGACCGGCATCGCTAAGCCCGGCGCGATGTAGCCGCGGCTCAGATAAATGCCCGCGCTCGCGGCCGCCGTTACTCCAATCATGAAGTTGCTGGTGGCTGTCGAGACCTTGAAGGGAATTCGCATCGCCTGGTCCATTGCGATCACTTTCAAAGCGCCGGAGCCGATTCCCAGTAGTCCCGAGAGCGTTCCCGCCGCGAACATGATGCTGAATCCCGTCTTGACGCGACCCGCACGGTATTTTTCGATTGTCGTTCCGCCGCCAAGAGACCCCTCGAGCCGTAAGCGCCGGGAAAGTGGATCGTTGGCCAGATGCGGCGCTCCTTCCTTATGCTGCCGGTTGGACTGCCATGCTGAATGCAGCAGAACGACTCCAAAAACGATGCTCAATGCGGAAACCGGAACATGCGTCGCCAGGAATGCGCCGTACACGGCGCCAAGGGTAGTAGCGATCTCGAGAAACATTCCAATGCGCATGTTGGAATACCCGTCGCGAACATAAGCCGCCGCGGCGCCGGACGACGTGGCTATCACGGACACAAGGCTTGCTCCGATCGCATAGCGTATATCGACGCCCAAAAGGATTGTCAGCGCGGGCGTAACGACGACACCTCCGCCCAATCCGGTGAGCGATCCAAGGAAACCGGCGAATAGCGAAATGACGAAGACGATAGGCGTGAATTCCAGAATCGTCATGCAATGAACTTACAGAGTAGACGACGTGCGTTCCCGATCGGCGCCAGGCGGCCCCGCATCGCGCGTTCGCGTTGCCGCCCCCCAGCAAATTGCACAGCGAAACGGAGGCCGGTATCCAGGCATCATCTCGTTTGTGCGCTCTTGGACGGCCAAGGGCTGTTACGGCGGACGCTGACTTTGAAGGAGGAAACGGCCATGGCTGATACGGCGACAAATCTCATCAGGCGGTATTTAGAAGACGCGATCGCCGCCGAGAAGAGCTTCGAAACCCAATTGAAGGGATTCGCGAACGAAGGGGACGACGGCGAAGCAAAAACGCTGTTCTCACAGCACGCCGAGGAAACCCGATCCCAATACGAACGACTTACGGCGCGTCTGGATGCTCTGGGCGGAAGTACATCCACCATCAAGAGCTTCCTGGCCCACATATTTGGGTTGAGTCCTAAGCCGGCTCAAATTGGACACGAGGCGCAGGAACGGACCACGCAAAATCTCATCATTGCGTTCTCCGTGGAGAACGCCGAGTGCGCCATGTACGAAGCTCTGGCCACGACGGCACTAGCTGCCGGGGACGACATTACGGCCCGGTTAGCCACGGAGATTCAAGCGGAGGAAAAGAAAACAGCCGATAAAATCTGGCAACTCGTCTCGCCGTCGGCACGTTATTCGTTTGCGCGCGTTACTGAGTTGCCTCTCCAACGCTCGGTCTAGCTGAAGTTTGTCACCTTGAGCGTCGAAGCCGTTGAAGACGCCGATAATGACGTCCGCTCCTTGACAGTCGCCGTTCGGTGCTGGCACGCCGCCGTCTTCAACGGAGTGGTTAATGACGAACTCGGCTTACGCTCGCGTCATTCGTTCTGCGATGCGGCCGCAGTTTTGCCGAGTCCGGTTAGTGTTTGAAACGCTCGCGACTGCTTATTGTGTAGTTGGCTACCCTTCTCCACGGCGCCATCCCGGCTCGGCGGCGGGAGCAGGAAATTATTCGACAGTTCGAGGATCTGCAGCATGAGCCCGGGAAATGCTCCGTGGAATCGAATTGCGGCCTGCGCGATGACTGTCAGCGTGAGTTCACGGTCCCGCCGTTGAAGCGCCGCCACAATCTGCTTGGCCGCACGCGAAACATCCATCGAAACTCCAGGGAGCGTGGCGCCCAGGGCGAACCAGCGATATTCCTCCTCGCGGTTGCCGGTAAATTCCGCATTCACGTGCGAGCCGGTTCGCATCAGCCCAGGAGTTACCGTCAGCACGTGAACGCCTCTATCACGCAATTCAGATTGCAGACCTTCGGAAAAGCCGGTCATCGCGAACTTCGCGGCCGAATACGGTAGGAGGTGAGGAACCGCGATCTTTCCTCCTATCGATGAAATATTCACGATATCGGCGTCGCCAGATCTCAGGAAATGCGGCAGCAGCGCCAATGTCGTGCGCACCGGGCCCCAGAACATCACATCCATTGCATCGCGAAAATTGGATTGATGCACCGAATCAATCGGCCCGACCGAAATAATTCCAGCATCATTAATCAAGATATCGACGCGCCCGAAGATCTTCGGCGCTTCTACCGTCATCCGATCGATCTGATCAGGTTTCGACAGATCGCAAACGACAGTGCGCACCACCGCGCCAGCCATCCTGAGTTCGGCAGCCGCACGAGTAAGTTCCGCCTCGTCCCGTGCTGCCAGAATCAACCGGCAACCGTGGCGCGCCAACTGCCGCGCGAGTTCAAGGCCTAAGCCGCGAGAGCCGCCGGTCAGTAGAACCACACGGCCATTCAAATCGAGTTTTTCGCCGGAACGGATAAAGGCTGCTAGTACGCCGGCGCCGATCGCCAGTCCAAACAGCCCGGCCTCCAGGGGATGCTTTCGGACAAAATCGGCAATGCTGTTGTTCTTCGCCATCGTTTTCACCTGAACTCCCTTCATCGTCTGAGAGCTTTTCGAGCAGCGGCGCGGAAATCGAAAAGCTGACGACGCCCGGCCGTTTCTGCTGTGTAGACGCCGACGTCTCTGGGAGCAATTGATGTAACGGTTATCGATCTGCTGTCCCGGCCACGTTGCAATTTGCGTCTTTTTTTCAAGTATTTTAAGAAGGATAACTATTCGGGCCTTGCGCGGTCGTCACATTCGAGTCACACTGGAAACCGATTTTGCCGCCGCCTTAACCGAATCTCTACGAGGTTACGGTCAAGGTTTTTCGTGAAAAGCTAGTGGGTTAGGCAAGAGACACAAGAACGTCAGGAGGAGCCATGGACAGGCCGAGCATCCTCATTGCAGACGACCATACCCTGGTGGTTGAAGGCATCGTAGAGCTTCTCCGGCAGGATGCAGAAATTGTCGGAAGAGCGGAAACTGGTCCGGATCTGTTGGAACAGGCAAAGGGTATTCGGGCAGACGTATACATGCTGGATATCAAAATGCCAGGCCTGAACGGATTTGAGACCGCCAGGAAACTTCTCGAACAAAAGCCCGACGCAAACATTTTGTTCTTCAGCGGACACTGCTCGAGCGCGTACATTCAGGAAGCATTCCGAATTGGCGCAAAGGGATTCCTCTCGAAGTTCTCCGACTGCGCCGCATTGGGCGCTGCCGTGAACTCCGTTGCCCGCGGCGAATATTATCTTAGTCCGCACGCCCAGAAAGAACTGGAAGCTCGCGGTGAGCAGTTACAGATACTCACGATGCGACAGCGAGCTGTACTGAAGCTAATTGCTCAGGGTCTCAGCGCGAAAGAGATAGGCTACCGTCTCGGCATTTCGCAGAGAACGGCCGAATTTCACCGCAACTGCATTGTGGAACGGCTCAATCTGCATTCGACCGCGGAATTAACACGCTTTGCATGGGAAAACGGCTTGGTTTCTCCGCTCGAAATAGAAGCCCCGATTCCAACTGAGGCTCCGCACCGGAACCCGTCTTAAGTCGAATCGTTCGCAGCCGGAATAACTCAGTTGTGAGCCGACTCACCCATCGGCTCAGGTTGTCCGCCATGTTTAGATGCGCTACTCGTGCCGCAGCGCAACCATTGAATCGACACGCAGCGCGCGACGCGCAGGGATGTAACAGGCGAGCATCGCAACGAGAGCGAGCACAATTGCCACTGCGGCGAACGTTAACGGCGAAACACGTGGTATTTCTATCAATTATTCCTGCCGCAACGCAACCAACGGGTCCAGTTTGGCTGCGCGCCGCGCGGGAAGATAGGTTGCCGCCAATACGACTACCCCTAACACAATCGCGACTCCCGCATACGTCCCACGATCGCTCGGCTTCACTTCAAAAAGCAAGCTGGTCATCATCCGCGTTCCAGCTAAGGAACCTACGAACCCAAGGGCCATGCCCGCGACCGCAAGAGCCACGCTGTGCCGTAGAATCAGGCGCAGCACGTCGCCCGGCGTTGCGCCCATCGCCATGCGAAGGCCGATTTCGTTCGACCGCTGGCCCACGGTGTATGCTGTCACCCCGTAAACACCCGCCATCGCCAGACAGAGAGACAATCCGGCAAAGACTCCGAGTAAAAGAGTCCGGAAGCGTGGCGCCGCCACTTCCTCATAAAGAAATGCTTCCATCGTTGTGAATTTCACCGGCGCGTCGGGCGCGAGTTCGTGAACGCTGCGCCGTAGCGTACTTGTGAGCGCTTTGGGCGAAGAGGTAGTGCGCACGATAACGCTCAGCGTTGCGCCGGCCGCCGGTGTGTGTTGCTCGTAAGGCATGTAAATCTCCGGGCCGGGTTCGCGGGCAGGGCCCCACTGCCGGACATCGCCCACTACGCCCACAATTGTCATCGGTTTCTCGGAATCAAGACCCGCGAAAATGATGCGCCCAATCGGGTCCCGGCCGGGGAACGCTTTCCTCGCCAACGCCTCGTTGATGACAGCCGTAAGCGGAGCATTCACTGAGTCCCTGTCCTCGAAATCGCGGCCGCGTTTCAACGGAATGCCAAGCGCTGCGAACGTGCCCGGAGTCACCACGGAATATACGGCGGCGTCCTGTGGAGTGAAGGCCGCCTCTTTAGGTTTAGGGGAATGATCGATCCAGTAAGCTCCCGCGGACTCCACATCGCCCGGCGGTCCCATGGTCGCGCCGGCAGCGGAGACGCCAGGCAGAGGAGAAATCGCGGACAGCACTTGTTTGAAAAAGCGCCGCGCGTGCGCCTCTCCTTCCGGTCCGGATACCGGCAGGCTTGTCTTCATCACCAGCACATGCTCCGGGCGAAAACCGAGCGCGACATTGCTAAGCGCCACGAAACTCTTGATCAACAGGCCAGCGCCGCTCAGAAGCACGACAGACAAGGCGATTTCCGTGATGACCAGCGCGGGCCGCAGTCGCCTGGAGCGGCCGCCTGTAACGGCGCGCGCCCCGCCTCGCTTCAACGCATCGTTCAAATCGATGCGCGAAGCATAGAGGGCGGGCACGAGGCCGAACAGTAAACTGCACAGTACCGACACGCCAGCCGTAAACGCCAGCACGCGACCGTCGATACTGGCTTCGGCTAGCCGAGGCACATCAGCCGGAGCGAGCGCGATGAGCGCTTTCAATCCCGCGATTGCTACTGTCAACCCAGCCGCTCCGGCCATGAACGCCAATAACAAACTTTCCGTGATCAATTGGCGGATGATCCGGCCGCGGCCGGCCCCAACCGTAGCGCGAATCGCAATCTCTCGCGTCCGCGTCGTTGCTTTGGTAAGCAGCAGCGTGGCGACATTGGCGCAGGCAATCAGCAGCACCAGGCACACCGCGCCGAGCAGCAGGTAGAGGGTGAGCCGCACATTGCTCACCATGTCATCCCGCATTCTGGTTACGGTCACGCTTCGGTCTTTATTGCTTTCGGGGTATTGATGCTGGAGGCGCAGCGCGATGGAAGAAAGTTGTCCTTGCGCCTGTTCCAGGGTGACGTTTGGCTTCAGGCGGCCGATCGCAAAGAAACTCAGGCTGGTGCGGGGCAAAGTTCTGTCGACAGCATCCGACGGACGCCAGATGTCACTCTTATCCGGAAAGTGAAATCGCGGCGGGAGGACACCCACGATGGTCAGCTCCTGATCGGAGATCCGAATCCTCTGCCCCAGAACGGCATCGCTTCCGCCGAAATGAGTTTGCCAATAGGAATAGCTGATCAGCGCCGTTCCGGAATCGCCGGATTTCTGCTCCTCCGTACTGAAAACGCGGCCAAGAACGGGCGCTACGGCAAGCGTTTGAAAAAATTCCGGCGAGACTCTTGCCACGTGTACATACTCCGCGGATGAGCGGGCCGTTGTCGGTTCATCGGAGCTTCTGTAAAACGCCATCGCGGCAAATGTCGTGCTTTGGTCATGCCAGTCCTGGAAATCCGGCAATGTCACGTGGTTTAGCTTCGCGCCGCTCTTCCATGCGGTTGTCAGCGTGACAATTCGATCCGGATCGCGATAAGCCAGCGGCTTCAGAAGAACTCCGTTCACCACGCTGAACACGGCCGTATTGGCGCCAATGCCAAGCGCCATAACGGCTGTCGCCAGCAGCGCAAATCCCGGATTTCTGCGCAGACCGCGAATAGCATATCGGAAATCCTGCGCGATGCTATCGACCAGGTTCAATCTCCGCATGTCACGGCACTCCTCTTTCCTTTGTTCGATATCTTCAATCGACCGGAGCGCGGCGTAACGCGCCTCCTTCGGATTCATGCCGGCAGCGGCGTTCTCGTCGATTTGCCGCTCCAGGTGATAGCGCAGTTCTTCGTCGAGTTCCTGCTCCACCTTCCGGCGCGTGAGCAGCGATCGTATCCTTAGTCGCAAGATGTTTGTGATGCGCATTGTTTTCACGCTCAGATCGCTACTCGTGCCGCAGCGCAACCATTGGATCGACACGCAGCGCGCGACGCGCAGGGATGTAACAGGCGAGCATCGCAACGAGAGCGAGCACAATTGCCACTGCGGCAAACGTTAACGGATCGGCGGCGCTAACCGAAAAAAGAAGATTCGCTATCAGCCGGGCGAGCCCAAAAGACAGGACAATGCCGATAATCATACCGGCGCCGGCGATCTTCGCTCCCTGCGTAAGAACCATGCGTAAGACATCTCTGCGCTGCGCGCCAAGCGCCATGCGAATTCCGATTTCATGGGTACGCTGTGCAACGGAATAGGAAATCACGCCGTAAATTCCGATGGCCGCCAATACCAGCGCAAGCGCACTGAACATCCCGAGAAGGACGAGAGTGACACGCCGTGTCGAAACCGAATTGCTGATGAGTTGTTCCATGGTCGCAATGCCGGAAATGGGCAGATCTTTATCGAGTGAATGGACGACATGACGAATCGCGGCAGTCAGCGCAGCGGGATCGTTTCTCGATTTCACGATGAGATTCATGTCGCCGGTGATCGATTGCCGGAAGGGAATATATACTTCGAGGCGCGAAGGATTTGCAAGGCCATAGAGCCTCGTATCTCCAACCACGCCGGTAATGGTGATCCATTCTCGCGGGTCGTTCGCGGGGCGATGGCCGAAGTGGAAGCGCTTGCCTATGGGATTCTCACCGGAAAAATACCGTTGAGCCAGTAGAGCATTAATCATTCCGGCGCGTGGAGCATTCTCGTTATCCGCATCCGTGAATGCACGGCCGCGCAGAAGGGGAACTCCGAGCGTGTTCACGTATCCCGGACTGACGATGTGAACATCCGGATGCGGAAAACTGCCCGGCTTTGGCAGAGCCATGTCCTCAAGCGTGATGTCCGTACGCGAATGGTTGTTCGTCAGAGGAACTACGGTGCCCAAGGCAGCCGATGTTACGCCGGGCAGCGCGCGGACGCGGTAGAGAACCTGATTCCAGAAATTCAAGATTGCTGCATCTTTGCGGTATTGCGACGTGCGCAAACTCATTTCCATGATGAGCACGCGGTTGGGCCGGAATCCGGGATCGACCAAAAGCAAGCGATAGAGGCTCTTCATCATCAGGCCCGCGCCGACCAGAAGAACGAGCGCAAAAGAGATCTCCGCGATAACAAGGCGGCCGCGCCAGCGATTCTGGCCCGTGCTTGCGCTTGTCGTCCTGCCGCCTTCCTTTAACTCCGACTGCACGTTCGCTCTAGCCGAGTGGATGGCGGGCGCGAGCCCAAAAATGAAGGCGGAGAACAGCGTCATTCCGGCGGCGAAGAAAAGCACCGGGCCATTCAGATCCACGATTGCGCCCTCCAGGCCGCCCGCCGGAATCAGCCGCGTGATTCCGGCAATTCCCCCGATCGCAAGCGCCAAGCCCAAAAGGCCGCCGAGAGAGGCCAGGAGAAAACTCTCGGTCAGCATCTGCCGGATAATGCGTACGCGGCTGGCGCCGATGGCAAGGCGCAGAGCGATTTCCTTGGTGCGCTCCGCGCCACGCATGAGAAAGAGGTTCGCTACGTTTGCGCAGGCGATGAGCAAGACGAAAACGACGGCGCCCAAAAGAACCAGAATCGCGGAACGCACGTCGCTGACGAATACCTCGCGAAACGGCTGCAGCAGGACTCCAAACTGAGCGTTCTGTGCAGGATACTCGCGCGCCAGCCGCGCGGCGATCCCTTCCATTTCCGAGCGGGCCTGTGCGAAGCTCACGCCAGCCGCAAGTCGTCCGAGTACAACGGTGTCACCGCGCTCGCCTCTTTCGCTCGATTCGGCATTGTTTGTGGCCCACACGCCAATGGGTTCCAGAACGTCCGTTTTCTCAAACCAGTGAAAATCCGGCGGCAGCACGCCAATGATCGTAACGCCGCGGCCATTAAGAGCAATACTGCGACCGACCACGTTGCGGTCTCCGCCGAAGTGCGATTGCCAAAGAGGATAGCTCAGCAGCACTACCGCTGCCGCCCCTGCCTTTCCCTCGGCTGAATCGAAATCGCGGCCCAGAAGCGGATGCACACCCAACATCGAAAGGAAATTCGGCGAAACGGCTTGGCCGCTGATGTTTTCCGGTTGAGCGATACCGGAGAGGCTG
>Ga0134126_10002386_pt1 | contig 23719 bp, 20 predicted proteins | sample KB31752_FD_96881 | JGI IMG/M metagenome (GOLD analysis project Ga0134126, IMG submission 96881) | Terrestrial soil microbial communities with excess Nitrogen fertilizer from Kellogg Biological Station, Michigan, USA - KB3-175-2 | ecosystem: Environmental > Terrestrial > Soil > Unclassified ... | reverse complement strand
CAAGCAGCGGTTCCATCACGGCTTCATCCTTTGCCGCTAAGGTTGACTTTGCAACGGGCAGCATCCCTGTCAGCGTCGCGATCGGCGACCTTGACGGCGACGGCAAGCCCGACCTGGCCGTAACTAATAATAGCGACAATACCGTATCCGTATTCCGTAATACGGCAAGCAGCGGTTCCATCACGGCTGCTTCCTTTGCCGCTAAGGTTGATTTTACAACGGGTACTAGCCCTTACAGCGTAGAGATCGGCGACATGGACGGCGACGGCAAGCCCGATCTTGCAGCGGCTAACTTAAACGACAATACGGTATCCGTATTCCGCAATACGGCAAGCAGCGGTTCCATCACGGCTGCTTCCTTTGCTGCTAAGGTTGACTTTGCAACCGGCAGCAACCCTCGCAGCGTCGCGATCGGCGACCTGGACGGCGACGGCAAACCCGACCTGGCGGTGGCAAACCTTAACAGCAATACGGTATCCGTTTTGCGCAATACGGCAGCCAGCGGTTCCATCACGGCTGCTTCCTTTGCAGTTAAAGTTGACTTTGCAACGGGTAGCGCCCCTTCCAGCGTAGCGATCGGCGACCTTGACGGCGATGGCAAGCCCGACCTGGCCCTGGCTAACAATAACAGCGGTACGGTATCTGTTTTGCGTGATATGCCGCTGTTGGCTCCCGCCACGCAAGCCGCCAATGTAACTTTTACAAACACAACAACAACCACAACAACCGCAAGCTGGACAAACGGCGACGGCGCATCACGGGCGGTGTTTATGCTCGCCGGATCATCCGGCAGCCCGGCCCCGGTTGACTTAACGGCCTATAACGCCAATGCAGCGTTTGGAACCGGCGACCAGATCGGCTCGACAGGCTGGTATTGTGTTTATAACGGCACAGGCACAACGGTAAATGTTACAGGCTTAACCGCCGGAACAACTTACCAGGTAATGGCTGTGGAATATAACGGCTCGGGCAGCAATGTGGCTTATTTAACAACTGGGGGTACAGGCAACCCGGCGGGGATAACAACAATTGGCATACCCACCATCACCTCATTCACCCCTGCAAGCGGCCCTGCAGGCACTTCGGTTACCATAACCGGTACAAACTTTAATGCCGTTGCGGCCAGCAACATCGTATTTTTTGGCGCTACCATGGCAACCGTTACCGCGGCAAGCGCTACCAGCTTAACGGTTACCGTACCTATTGGGGCCACTTATCAGCCCATATCCGTATTAAATGGCGCCACGGCTTTGGCGGGGTACTCGGCAGCGCCGTTTGCATGCACCTTTACGCCAAATAAAGGCAGCATTACCACAGCCGATATTGCCGCTAACGTTGACTTTGCGACGGGTACCACCCCTGTCAGCGTAGCAATCGGCGACCTGGACGGCGACGGTAAGCCCGACCTGGCTGTGGTTAACCAAAGCAGTAACACGGTATCTATATTCCGCAATACATCAGCAAGCGGTTCCATCACGGCCTCATCCTTTGCCGCTAAGGTTGACTTTGTAACGGGCAATGAACCTGAGAGTGTAGCAATCGGCGATTTTGACGGCGATGGCAAGCCCGACCTGGCCGTGGCTAACTTTAGCGACAATACGGTATCCGTTTTGCGCAATATGGCAAGCAGCGGTTCCATCACAGTTGCTTCCTTTACCGCTAAGGTTGACTTTGCAACGGGCAGCGTCCCCGTCAGCGTAGCGATTGGCGACCTTGACGGCGATGGCAAGCCCGACCTGGCTGTGGCTAACAATGGCAGCAACACAGTATCCGTATTGCGCAATACGGCAAGCAGCGGTCCCATCACGGCAGCTTCCTTTGCCGCTAAGGTTGACTTTGCAACGGGTAACGGCACTATCAGCGTAGCGATCGGCGACCTTGACGGCGATGGCAAGCCCGACCTGGCCCTGGCTAACCTGGGCAGCAGTACGGTATCCGTTTTGCGCAATACCGCAAGCAGTGGTTCTATCACGACTGCTTCCTTTGCAGCCAAGGTTGACTTTGCAACGGGCAGCGTCCCTTACAGCGTGGCGATCGGCGACCTTGACGGCGACGGCAAGCCCGACCTGGCTGTAGCTAACGAGGGCAGCAATACCGTATCCGTATTCCGCAATACGGCAAGCAGCGGTCCCATCACGGCTGCTTCCTTTGCCGCTAAGGTTGACTTTGCAACGGGTATAAACCCTATCAGCGTAGCGATCGGCGACCTTGACGGCGATGGTAAGCCCGGCCTGGCCGTAGCTAACTTTGGCAGCAGCACGGTATCCGTATTCCGCAATGCGGCAAGCAGCGGTTCCATCACGGCAGCTTCCTTTGCCGCTAAGGTTGACTTTGCAACAGGCAGCAACCCCTACAGCGTGGCGATCGGCGACCTTGACGGCGATGGCAAGCCCGACCTGGCCGTGGCAAACCTGACTAGTAGTACGATATCTGTTTTGCGTAACAGTCCGCTGTTGGCGCCAACCACCCAGGCCACCAACGTACTGTTTACCAGCACAACGACAACAACAACAGCCGCAAGCTGGACAAACGGCAACGGCGCATCAAGGGCGGTGTTTATGCTTGCCGGAGCAAGTGGCAGCCCGGCCCCGGTTGACTTAACGGCATATAATGCCAACGCAGCGTTTGGCACAGGCGGTCGGGTTGGTTCTTCCGACTGGTATTGCGTTTATAATGGCACAGGCACAACGGTAAATATCACCGGCTTAACCGCGGGGGCTACCTACCAGGTAATGGCCGTTGAATATAACGGCGCCGGCAGTAATGTGGCTTATTTAACTACGGCAGGAACGGGCAACCCGGCGGGCGTAACAACGACGACGCCTGTAGCTATCAGTTCGCTTAGCATGACCGGCAGCAGCCCGACGAACGCGGCATCGGTGAATTATACCGCTACCTTTGGCGGCGCAATAAGCGGCTTAACTGCAAGTAATTTTTCAATAACCGCTTCGGGGCCAACCGGCGCCAGCATAGGTACGCCGACGACCGGCGATGGCGGCGTCACCTGGACAGTGCCCGTAAATACGGGGTCAGGTGACGGAACCATCCAGTTGGTTTTGGCAAATGCTACCGGCATATCGCCCGGTATATCCTCTTCGCTTCCTTTTGCCGGCGATACTTATATGATTGATAAGACAGCGCCGGCCGTTACTGTCAGCGCGCCTTCGGCGAGCTATGTCAATTCATCAACAAGCATCAGCTACACCGTTACCTGGAACGATGCTAATTTAAACAGCGCTTCTATAGCCCTTGACCCAGCAACGATCAGGAATAACCTTACCGTAACCGGGTCGGTTACCGTTAATCCTACCATAACTTCGGTGTCTGCATCGTCAAATTCATACACCGTGACCTTTACCAATGTTACCGGAGACGGTACACTGGCGTTCACTGTTCCCGCCGGCTCGGCAACGGACAATGCGGGTAATTCCGCAGCAGCCGGCAGCCTGTCGGCAACAGTTACTATAGATAATACCCCGCCGGGCGCATCAGGCATCACCTACAGCTCAAACCATAGCGGCAATGGGCAAATAGCCGTTGCCGGCGATGTGGTAACGCTTGATTTTACAGCCAGCGAAGCTATACAAGCCCCCACCGTGACCATAGGGGGGCATACCGTAACAGCTTCAAATACCAGTGGGAATGACTGGGCTGCAAGCTATACCATGATTCCCGCCGATTCTGATGGCAGGATAGCTTTCGACCTTCAATTTAATGACCTGGCGGGCAACAGCGCGGCAGGCTACAATGATGTGGCCGCCGGCGACGATATTGAGTTTGTAAATACCGCCGCCAGTCTTACAAACCTTACTATCAATCATAATGCGGCGTTTACTGCAGCTTTCGATCCCGCGCTGCTCAGCTACACCTCAAATGTGCCTTATTCGACAAGCGAAATTTCAATAACACCCGCCTGCGATACCACCGCCACTGAAAAAGTTAACAATATAGCGGTAAGCAGCGGTACGGCATCGCAAAGGTTCCCTTTAAGCGTAGGTACGAATACCATCACCACAGTAGTAACGGCCCATGATGGCACAACTACCAAAACGTACACCGTAACGATAATAAGGGCGGCATCGTCAAATACTTATCTTTCAAGCCTGAAAATAAGCAACGTTACCCTGTCCCCCTTGTTCCATTATACTACTGCCGGTTATACGGCAAGCGTTACAAATGCCGTAACATCCGTAAACGTCACCCCTACCGCTGCGGATGCAAATGCTACGGTAACTGTCAACAATGTGTCCGTGGACCGGGGGACAGCATCGGGGCCTATCACACTTAATACGGGGGACAATACCATTACTACGGTAGTCACCGCTGCCGACGGTACAAGTACCGGCACTTACACTGTGGTAATTACAAGAATGTCCTCAACCAACGCTAAACTTTCAAGCCTGAAAATGACCGGGGGCGCCTTCTCGCCGTCATTCGCCCAACAGACCACCGGCTATACCGCGACTGTGCCATTTACAACAACATCGGTGAAGGTGACGCCGATAGCTGCCAATGCGGGCGCGGTGATAACTGTGAACACCGTTGCAGTAAGCAGCGGCACGGCATCGGGTACGCTGCCACTGATTGTTGGCAATAATACCATTACAACCGTGGTGAAGGCGGCCGATGGTGTAACTACTATGACATATACCCTGACGGTAACCAGGGCAAAATCGAACAATGCCGATCTTTCAAACCTGAAACTTAACTATGGAAATATCCCTTTAACCCCTACGTTTAACTATGCCACCACCAGCTATACAGCCCAGGTAACGAACGCCATCAGCTCGGTAAAGGTCATAGCGGTTACCCATGACGCAGGGGCCACCTTTACAGTGAACAATGCGGCAGGGACTTCCGGAGTTTCTTCAGGGTCGATAACACTCAGCGTGGGCGATAACACAATAAGTGTTGCAGTAACAGCAGCAGACGGCGCCTATACTAAAGCTTATACAGTGACTGTAACAAGGGCAGCGCCCGGTTCAATAGCTAACCCTTACCAGGAGGTAAGCGTTCAAAAGCCACTAAGCACGGGACTTAATGGGGAAGATATTGTGGTGCACCAGGGCATTTCGCCAAACGGGGACGGCCTTAATGATCACCTGGTCATTGATGGGATAACCAATTACCCTGATAATAGATTAAGGATCATGAACCGGAATGGCGCAGTAGTATATGAAGCAAAAGGCTACGACAACGCCTCAAGGATATTCGACGGACATTCCAATAAAACAGGGGCCAAACAGCTGCCAGGCACTTATTTTTATTCGCTGGATTACCGCGTTAAAGGCGTAAACAGGCATAAAACCGGTTATATCGTACTGAAGTATTGAATGGGTGAATGGTGGTAAGTGGTGAATGGGCAATCAATCGAATTTCAAAGATTGATACGCTTTTGTCTTGTCCTGAAATAGGTTTACTTAATGTGTAAACCTATTTCAGGACAAGACAGTTTATAAAAATGGAACACCGGAACGCTCGCATCGTGCCCGTTCTTAGTCGTTAGTCCGAAAACCCGAAAGCCCCGAAATGCTGTGCTCTAAAAGTAAAAAAAAAATGCGCTGACTTGAAAACAGGTACCGTTTCAAATCAGCGCATCGTTAGGTTATATAAACTTATAAACCGAATGCCTCTTTCACTTTATCAACGTAGTCCAGTTTTTCCCAGGTGAAAAGTTCAACAACTTTGGTTACCACGTTGCCTTCGGGGCTAACAAATGTTTTTGTAACCGTTTGGCTTGGTTTGCCAAAATGGCCATAGGCAGCAGTTTCGCTGTATATAGGGTTGCGCAGCTTAAAACGGGTTTCGATGGCATATGGGGTCATGTTAAATATACTTTCAACCTTTTTGGCAATTTCGCCGTCGTTTAAGCCAACTTTGCCCGTTCCGTAAGTATTTACATAAATTCCCATGGGCTGCGCCACGCCGATGGCATATGATACTTGTACCAGCACTTCGTCAGCAATACCGGCTGCTACCAGGTTTTTAGCAATATGGCGGGTGGCATAAGCAGCAGAGCGATCGACTTTTGACGGATCTTTACCCGAAAACGCGCCGCCGCCATGCGCGCCTTTGCCGCCGTAAGTATCCACGATGATCTTGCGGCCGGTTAGGCCTGAATCGCCGTGCGGGCCGCCAATAACAAATTTCCCGGTTGGGTTGATATGGTATTTAATATTGTCGTTAAAAAAATGAGCGTACTTAGGGTATTTCGCCTTCACGCGCGGTATCAGGACGCTGATAATTTCCCTGCTGATCTTTGCCAGCATAGCTTGCTCCTCATCGAAATCATCGTGCTGCGTTGAGATCACGATGGCGTCGATACGAACAGGCCTGTTATTATCATCATATTCAAGTGTAACCTGCGATTTTGCATCCGGGCGAAGATATTTGATCTCGGTATCTTCACGGCGGATGGCAGCCAGCTCAATTAAAAGGGCGTGCGCAATATCCAAAGCCAGCGGCATGTAGTTATCGGTCTCGACGGTGGCATAGCCAAACATCATACCCTGGTCGCCGGCGCCCTGATCTTCTTTTGATACGCGCTCAACACCCTGGTTAATATCAGGAGACTGTTCGTGAATGGCCGATAATACGGCGCAAGAATTACCGTCGAACATGTATTCGCCTTTAACATAGCCGATTTTATTGATCACCTCGCGGGCAATCTTTTGAACATCAAGATAAGCTTTCGATTTTACTTCGCCTGCTAAAACAACAAGCCCGGTTGTAACCAATGTCTCGCATGCCACCTTTGATTCGGGGTCAAAGGCTAAAAAATGATCGATTAAAGCATCTGATACCTGGTCGGCGACTTTATCCGGATGTCCTTCTGATACGGATTCTGAGGTAAATAAATATGACATAAGTTTTTATATGATAAATTTTAATTAAATATTTACGTAACCACGCCATGCGCGGCGCGTTTTGCATTGTTTCAAATCAAAATAAGAAGATTTAAAGGGATCATAGTAAAAATGAGCACGGTTTTAGCACTTTTTTACGTGGTTGCAATCCAGTTCCATCACCATGCGGATCCGGAAAGTTACCGGAACAGGGCGGGATGGAGCAATTAAATCAGTCCACTTTCGTCCGGCTAAAATAAAACAATTTTTTACAAAGCCGAAAATACATTTACTTTTGGCGCCAGAAATTATAAATAGTTGAATCGGAAAGCGTTATTTATTGTAAATCCAATATCAGGAGGGAAGAAAAAGGACGGCGTTCCGGAACTGATCGATAAACACCTCGATGCCGGGTTGTTTGATACCATAGTAGTCTTCAGTGATGGCGTGGCGCATGCCCGTCAGTTAGCAAGGGAAGCCGTTAATAAATTTGACGTGATCGTGGCCGTGGGAGGCGACGGTACGGTAAACGAAGTAGCTTCGGCCCTGGTATGTACTGATACACCATTAGGGATCATTCCATACGGATCAGGCAACGGCCTTTCGCGTTTCCTGCAAATACCGATGGATCCCACTGACGCTATCCGGACACTTGCCGGCGGCCCGGTTGAGTTTATCGATTCGGCAACGTTGAATGGCCGTCCGTTTTTTAATATGGCGGGCATTGGTTTCGACGCGCATATCAGCGAAGTGTTCTCCCATGGAAAGAAACGCGGATTTATCACCTATATTAAATCCTCCTTCGAAGAAATATCAAAGTATAAATCGCAATTTTATGAAATTGAAATTGACGGCAGGAAATATGAACGCGAAGCTTTTATGATAAGCTTTGCAAACTCATCGCAATATGGCAACAACGCTCATATATCGCCACTGGCTTCGGTGCAGGACGGATTGCTGGATGTTTGCATCATAAAGCAGTTCCCGGTTTGGAAGCTCCCGGAGATGGGCATCAGGATGATCACGAAAACAGCGCATAAGAGCAAGTATTTAGAGATCATCCGCGGCAAAAATATAAATATTAAACGTGCCGCGCCCGGCCCTGTGCACCTTGACGGCGAGCCGCAAATAATGAGCGCTGATATCCATATTGAAGTAGTTCCTCATTCGTTAAAGGTTATTGTCGATAAGTCTTTTAAAGCATCTTAGGATATAAACGCGTGTTGCGGACGGTCTAATTTGTCACCAGGCGCAAAGCATCACGTCTCAGTATTTAAAACCATGTCAAAAAAGAATTACACAGGTATTGTATACTCTACGGATGCTGGTTTTCAATACCAGGAAAATACTGGCAGCGCCTCTGCCTCGCTCCCCCCGCAGCAGCAAAACCTTAAAATTTATCTCGACCGCAAAGGCGGTGGTAAATTAGTTACCCGCATTGCAGATTTTATAGGCCCTGAGGCGGACCTTGCATTGATCGGCAAAAAGTTAAAATCAAAGTGCGGTGTTGGCGGCTCGGTTAAAGACGGTGAAATATTGATACAGGGCGATTTCCGTGATAAGATATTAACGCTGCTGCAGGCCGATGGCTACAAGGCAAAAAAAGCCGGGGGATGAGGTGAGTGGTGAGAGGTGAGTGGTGAGAGGTGAGAGGTGAGAGGTGAGAGGTGAGAGGTGAGTGGTGAGTGGTGAGTAGGTGAGTGGTGAGTAGTGAGTAGGGGATCGGTGTCCTTTACTTACCGCTTACTAATGTGAGAAGTAGTCAACCACCCACTCACGATTCACTACTCACCATTCACCATTCAACCTTCACTTAGTGTATTGAACGATCTTCATAACATACTGAATACAAGTAATTTAAATAGTGTGTATAATCTACATTATGTAAAAATATTTCGAAATTTCCTTGTTTCTTAGTGTATAAAAGCGGTAATTTTGCGCCAACCAATTTTATACTATTTAATGAGGAACCGTTCTAACCAGTTACCTGATCTGGGCTATCTTGAGCTTGATCGGGCAAGGAATATTTATTACCAATTGAGCCCTGCCGAGCTCGTTGAGGAAGCTTTAAAAAGAAATGAAGGTGTTTTGGCCGATAACGGCGCGCTGACAGTAGACACCGGCGAATTTACAGGCCGAGCCCCCAAAGACCGCTTTATTGTTGAAGACGAAATAACCAGGGACAACGTTTGGTGGGGAAAAGTAAACATTAAATTCGATGTGGTTAAGTTTGATTCCCTCCTGCAAAAAGTTACCGCCTACCTTACCGGACGCGATATTTTCGTTCGCGATTCATGTGCCTGCGCCAACGAAAAATATCATATCGATATCCGGGTGATCACCGAATCCGCTTACCAAAGCCTTTTTGTGCACCACCTGTTTTTGCGGCCCGAGTTTATAGATATAAGCCGCAGCCCCGAATGGACGATTATTGCCGCACCGGGATTCAGGGCCAATCCTGAAGCCGACGGCACTAACCACCATAATTTTTCAATTATCAATTTCAGCCGGAAAACGATACTCATCGGCGGTACGGGCTATACCGGCGAGATAAAAAAAGGGATTTTTTCGGTGCTGAACTTTATCCTGCCTTATGAAAAGAAAGTGCTGCCCATGCATTGCTCGGCTAATACCGGCGCAAAAGGCGATACAGCGATATTTTTTGGTTTATCGGGCACAGGCAAAACTACCTTGTCAGCCGACCCCGACCGGGGCCTCATCGGCGACGACGAGCATGGCTGGAGCGACTACACGATATTTAATTTTGAAGGGGGCTGTTATGCCAAGTGCGCCGATCTGACACCCGAAAAAGAGCCTCAAATATTTAGCGCCATCCAGTTTGGTACACTGATAGAGAATACAAACTTTGTAAAGGGGACGCGGAAGGTTAATTTTTCAAATATTGATAAAACCGAGAATACGCGGGTCGCTTATCCGTTATATAATATAAGTAACGCGGTAGTCCCTTCGATAGGTGCGTCGCCTAAGAACATATTTTTCTTAACTGCCGACGCTTTTGGAATTCTGCCGCCTATTTCGAAATTGACGCCCGAACAAGCCATGTACTATTTTATTTCAGGCTATACTGCAAAGATTGCCGGAACGGAAGAAGGAATAACAGAACCAAAAGCAACATTTTCCGCCTGCTTTGGCGAAGCGTTCCTGCCGTTAAACCCGATTACATACGCCAAATTACTGGGAAAAAAAATTAACGAGCACGAAGTAAACGTATGGCTGGTAAATACCGGTTGGTCGGGAGGGGCATATGGCGCCGGAAAACGGATCAAGCTTAAATATACCCGCGCTATGATCACAGCCGCCCTGAATGGCGAACTTGATTATACAGCCTATACGGACCATCCCATCTTTAATTTAAAAATGCCGGTCACCTGTCCCAACGTTCCGGACCACATACTCGATCCCGTAAACACCTGGCCCAATGCCGAAAACTACGAGGAAAAGGCGCAAAACCTGGCTGCCTTGTTCATCAAAAATTTCGGGCAATACGCCGGTTACAGCAGTTCTGAGATCGTAAATGCAGGCCCAAATGTAACTATCTCAGTATAGTAACATAATTTTTATAGGCGATTGCTTGCTTATATTAAAAAAAATAAGTTTTATTGTAAAAAAATTGTCATAACCAAAGCAATTTTTTCTTTTCATTGCGTTATGTATCCGCCCGCATACTATCCGAAATGAAGTTTTTGTTAAAAAATTATAAAGAATAACAAAATAGTTTTTTTAATTCATTAAAATTCTATTTTTGCTATTCGCTTAATAATGTCGCATTTATTTAACTAACTTATATTTATAAACTAAAAACTAAAACTAAAAACTAAAGTAATGGCAAACGCACCAACAAAACCAACTAGTCCTGTTAAAAAAGAGAGCGCAAGCGCATCAGGCATGTTTGCAACTTTCACTATTCCTATCTGTCTCGTGGTTGCAATTTTAATATTCATGTACATATTGGGCGATGCAAGTCACTTTGAAGGAGGAGACGTTGAAAAAGGCCACCCGGTTGACCTTTTCGGAACAGTACACAGGGGAGGGGTAATTGTACCTCTTATTATGTCGTACCTCTTAATTGTAATTGTATTTTCAATCGAACGTTTTGTTGTAATCGGCAAAGCATCGGGAACAGGAAATGTGGATGCATTCGTACGGAAGGTACAAAGCGCGCTTAATGTCGGGAACGTTGACGCCGCAAACGCAGAATGCGACAAACAAAAAGGTTCTGTTGCCAATGTGATCAAATCGGGTTTGAAAAAATACCGCGAAATGGAAGGCGAGCAAACGCTTGACGTGGATCAAAAAACTTTGGCTATCCAAAAGGATATCGAAGAAGCAACATCGCTTGAAATGCCAATGCTCGAGCAAAACCTTACCGTTATTGCAACCCTGGTATCCATAGGTACATTAACCGGTCTGTTAGGCACGGTTGTGGGTATGATCAAAGCGTTCCAAACGCTGGCTGCCGCCGGCGCACCGGATACTACCGCGCTTTCAACCGCGATATCTGAAGCCCTGGTTAACACGGCCCTGGGTATCAGTACTTCGGCGCTTTCAATTGTTATGTATAACGTGTTTACATCAAAAATTGACAAGCTGACCTACGCTATTGACGAAACAGGGTTCAGCATTGTACAAACATTTGCTGCATCGCATAAAGACAAATAAAAATAAAGCTGTTGCTTAGTTTCACCCTGGTCAGGCGCTTGCCATTCGCATGCGGCTGACCGGGGGTAGTATAATCAATTTATACACTGATATTTAAAAATAACAATTATGCCAAGAGTAAAAGTTGCCAGGAAAAGCACAGCGATAGACATGACAGCCATGTGCGATGTGGCCTTCCTGTTGCTTACCTTTTTCATTTTAACAGCAAAACCAAAAGTAGACGACCCCTCAAAAGCCGAAGTTCCGCCGTCAACGATAATGCAGCCGGTAGCCGACGTAAATATGATCACCATTTCGGTGGGCGAGAATAAAGCGTTTTATTCGGTTACTGAACAGGATGTACGGCAGGAAGCGCTGAAAGCCATGGGCGACAAGTATGGCGTTTCATTTACTCCGGAAGAAACGCGCAGGTTTTCATTGACCCAGGTATTTGGCGTGCCGATGAAAAATTTAAAATCGTTCCTGGATACCGACCCTTCGGAATTGAAAAATTTTCCGCAGACAGGCATACCGGCCGATACTACAAACAATAACGAATTGTTTAACTGGATATACACGTCGAGGCAGGCGGAGAGAGCCTTGCATGATAAACTGCTGAACGTATCGATCAAGGCCGACCGAAAGGAAGAGTACCCTATGATAAATACGGTAATAAGTATCCTGGAGAAACAAAAACTTTTTAAGTTCCAATTAATTACATCGCTCAAAACAGCGCAAAAATAAAAAGCTATGGCAGAATTAGATACCTCCTCCGGCGGGGGGAAACATAAGGGCGGGAAGATCAGGAGCAAAAAGGCCTCAACACGCGTCGACCTGACTGCGATGGTTGACCTGGCGTTCCTGTTGATCACTTTCTTTATGTACACCACCACGCTGCAAAAACCAAAGGCAATGGATTTGGCCATGCCTGACAACTCGGTAAAAACAAGCCAGCTGCCTATCGCCGCCAGCCGTTCAATGACGATACTTTTGGGAAGCCATAATAAAGTTGAATGGTACATGGGCGAAGCCGGAAAATCAGCCCCTACGGTTGATAATTACGGCAAGGACGGTTTACGCAAAGCAATCATTGAAAATGCAAAGAAGGTTGCAGACACTCACAACGGGGACGAAAAATTAATGGAAGTTGTGATCAAGCCGAGCGACAAGTCAACCTATGAAAACCTGGTTGCCGTCCTTGATGAAATGAAGATCACCAACGTACAGATTTACGCTATCGTAAAGATAACGCAAATGGAAATTGATGACCTGAAAAAGAACAGTATTTATTAGTAATATTTAAATTACTATTTACGTTAATTAATACTAAAGCCTAAAAAAATGTTAGGATCAAAATTAGACATATTCAATCAGCAATGGATTGATGTAGTGTTTGCAGGTCGTAATAAAAATTATGGCGCTTATGAACTGAGAAAAGATAACGATCGCAATACGCGCACGGCTCTCATCATCGGCGTTATAGTGTTTGTTGTGCTTGTATCCGCAAATACAATTATCAATGCAATTGCGGGCTTTATTCCTAAAGCCAAAGAAAAGGTGAAGATCACCAATGTTGTACTGGCGCCGCCGCCTGTGGATATTAAAAAACCACCTCCGCCACCTCCGCCTGAACCGCCGAAACCAAAAATTGACCAGGTAAAATTCCCGCCGCCGGTTGTTAAGCCGGACGTTGAGGTAAAAGAAAAACCGCCAACTGTAAAGGAACTGGAAGTTGCCGACCCGGGGCAAAAGAATCTTAAAGGGGATAAAAACGCCGATGTAACTATTGACGAGCCGGTTGGAAACTCGGACGCAAAAGTTACTGAAGAAGACCCCAATAAGATATTTACTTCGGTTGAGCAGGTGCCTGAATTTCCGGGCGGCCTGGAAGGATTTGGCAGGTATCTGTCCAAAAACATCAAATATCCGGCCGTTGCCAGGGAAAATGGCACACAGGGCAGGGTAATTGTGAGCTTTGTTTGCGAAAGAGATGGCTCACTGACCGATGTTAAGGTAGCCCGCGGCATTGGCGATGGTTGTGATGAGGAGGCGGTACGCGTGATCAAGAATTCGCCAAAATGGAAACCTGGTATTCAAAACGGCCGCCCGGTGCGTGTTGCATACAGCGTTCCAATTGCCTTTACGCTTTCAGAATAAACAACAATATTAATGTTGGAAGAAAAAAACAAGCAGAAATCGCCCGCAAGGCGGTTTTTGCTCATTTTAGGAGTTACATTATTCATCTGTTTTTTTGTTTTTGGGTTGTTGGTTATTTTTTGGGACAAAATGGTCCCGAACCTCCCCCAAAATCAAAAAATATTATTCGGAGGGTTAATAATTGTTTACTCGGTTATCCGTTTTGCAAGGTATCTAAGAAAAAAGCCGGATGGGGTATAACATAAGAAGGTTTGGTTTTCTGCTCGTGGTACTGGCTGCCAGCATGGCGTTATTGGTTCCTCAAGGCTGTAAACCAAAGCCAAAAGCCAAAAACGCTGATCGTTTTACCTCCGACAGCTCAAAAATGGTCGTGGATGAGTCTTTCAGCCCGATCGTAGATGAAGAACTCTACATTTTTAAGGCGCTGAACAGTAAAGTACACCCTGCCGTTATTTACGCACCTGAGAACGAAGCGGTAAAGATGCTCCTGAATGACAGTATACGGGTAGCCATACTTTCGCGTAACCTCACGGCGAATGAGGATAGCGTGTTAGCCCGCCGTAACCTGAGGCCTGCGGTTTGGCGTTTTGCTATTGATGCGGTTTCACTTATTGTTAACCGGCAGTCAAATGACACAACGATAACCGTAAGCGAAATAAAAAATATGCTTAACGGCAAGGCCAAAACCGACAAAAAGATTGTTTTCGACAATCCAAATTCAGGCCTGGTAAGGTATTTAAAAGAATTTTCGGGCAACGCAATGTTAACGCAAAAAAATGTTTATGCCCTTAAATCAAATAAAGATGCCATAAAATACGTTGCAGAACATCCGGATGCCATTGGGATTGTTGGTTTTAGCTGGCTTGATGATCCTGATAAGGATTACGCTGATGCCGTACACAAAGTGAAAATAATGGGCGTAAAGGATGATATTAGTAAAAATGCTGAAAAAAAATATTTTACGCCGTCGCAAACTACGCTGGCATTAAAACAATATCCGCTAACCAGGGATTTATATATTTTGAACTGTACAGGTACTGATTATAGCTTAGGTATGAAATTTGCAGAGTTTTTGCGGGGCGACAGGGGACAAACAATTATTTTGAAATCAGGCCTTTTGCCTGATAACATACCCCACAGGGAGATCAATATTATAAAATAATAAGGTAACGGCCCGCTACCGCTTATTTTGTATAAACTTGTTTGAATTTGTACGTGTAATTTTTATTAAAAAATTATAATATTGCAAAACGAACCCGGTGTTTGTCAATTTTGTTTGCAAGGCCAGGCTGATGCTGCAAACAAAAATAAATGAAACAATGTTGCACTTAACTGAATTTTAGTTATCTTAGCTTGCTGTGGCAAAGCGAATTCTATTGTACTTGATAAATGATAAATTGAATACTAATTGCTTCGAACTAAATAAATGAGGGAATCCCGCGAGGGAAAAAAAATTAAAAAGAATAATAATGAAAATGATCAATAAAATAACCGCCGGCTTGGTCCCGATGACTATCGGGATATTGTTTGCAGGTACCCCGGCAGTCGCGCAAAGTTTGGCGGATGCTAAGAAAGCCATCGACGCAGAGCAATATCAGAAGGCGAAATCGATGTTGAAGAACCTGACAGTTACCCAGCCGGATAAAGATGAAAACTATTTTTACCTCGGGTGGGTATATCTTAAACAGGATTATGTTGATTCGGCGAAAACCGCCTTTAATAAAGGGATCAGCGTTAACAGCAAATCTGCATTGAATTTTGCCGGTTTAGGCGCCGCCGCCCATATAGAGAAAGACAATAGCGGCGCAACACAAAACTTTAATTCGGCCATCTCCTTAGCCGGCAAAAAGAACAGTACGCCGTATTTATATGTCGGGCTGGCTTATTTATTGCCTGTGAGCGGTAGCAGTGTCGGCCCGAATGGTGCCGCGATTTCGCCGGCGGATGCTAATGCGGCCATTGCCGTGCTGAACCAGGGTAAGGCTGCCAATCCCCGTGATGCGGAGGTGCTCATTGCTATGGGCGATGCTTATCGCTCGCAGCTAAAAAGCACGGAGGCTTACAATGCTTATTCGTCAGCTTTAAGCATCGATCCTAAATCGGCAGCCGCCAACGTTGCCGAAGGTGTTTTATGGAAATACGCCGATAATTTCGATGGTGCGCAAAAGCAATTCCAGGCCGCGTTGGCTATCGATCCAAATTACGGGCCGGCTTATCGCGAGTGGGCCGAAATGGATTTAAGGTGGGCAAAGAGCGACCCTTCCCTGTACGAGGCGAAAGTGAAAGAGGCTGCTGACAATTATAAAAAATATATCAGCCTGACTGATTATTCGGTTGAGTCGCAGATGCGCTATGCCGACTTCCTGGTCGACTCAAAAGATTACGTCACACTTCAAAAAGTAGCGCAGGACCTTTCCGGATCAGTGAGAAGTAATTTAAGGGTTTACCGGTATCTTGGTATTGCAGCCTATCAGAACAAAGATTACCAGGCAAGCTTAACCGCGTTAAACAAATGGATAAGCCAGGCCGATGCCAAGCGGCTGCTTCCAAACGATTATTTATACCGCGGACGTGACGAGATTGCGTTAAAGGAAGATTCACTGGGGATAAAGGACTTGCGGAAGGCATTGACCTTAGATACTAACCAGGTTGATATCTATGGTGAGATTGCAAAATCCTTATATTCCTTGAATAAATTTCAAGAGGCTGGAGATGCATACCATGTTTATGCTCAAAAATCCAAACAGGCGAAGCTAACCGACCATTTTTACGAAGGGTTGAGTTATTACCTTGCATACTCAGATCAGCTTACAAAAGCAGATAAAGATAAAACGTTTAAACCGGATTCAACTTTGCTTATAAAAGCTGATTCGGCGTTTACTTATGTAGAACGTAAGGAAACCAACCCGAATGTGACGGTTGCACTTTACCACGCGTATGTGAAGGACTACGAAGACAGCGATAGAAATAACATTAAAGGTTTAGCCAAGCCGTTTTATGAGCAATATATTCAGTTAGCGCTCGCAAAGGGTACGCCTGACGATAAAACTAAACAAAAGCTGGCAAATGCTTATGTGTACCTAGCCACTTACGCAGAAAACAAGGAAAAGGATCAAGCAAAGGCCCTGGATTTGTATACGAAGGCTAAGGAAATGGATCCGACCAATGCCCAGGTAGTTTATTATTTCGCGAAGAAGGCCCAGGGTAAAAGCAAATAAAATAAATATTGCAGATATATGGAGCCTCCTGATAATAACGGGAGGCTTTTTTATTATAATTCCGTTTGTATATTTGCGCCATGGAAGTTCAGAGTTTGCCGGTAAATTACCTGCCTATCATTTTTCAAATGCTGGTGGCATTAGGGTTCGTTATCACCACCATGCTTGTAACCCACAAAATTGGACCCGGAAGAAAAACAAAAGATAAACTAACGCCGTTTGAAGCGGGCATCGAAGTTGTAGGCAACGCGCGAACGCCTATTTCTATCAAATATTTTTTGGTGGCCATACTATTCGTATTGTTTGATGTGGAAGTAATATTTATGTACCCCTGGGCCGTTAATTTCAGGGAACTGGGTAAGGACGGCATGATAGAGATGTTTATTTTTATGGGCACATTATTGCTTGGCTTTATCTATGTAATAAAAAAAGGCGCTTTGGATTGGGATTAAAACCCCCGCTTAAATTCCATCCGGGCGAGAGAAAAGGTTCCAGTTTCAAGACACATTTCTAGAAGGGGAATTTTATTAACCTGATCAAAAAAAGCGCTCATTTGACATATTTTAGATGAGGCCGGCTGCAGATTCAGGCAAGGCGGTGAACCAGTTTAGATTGGTTCTAAATATACCCGCCTTATTGCATAGTGTACATCCTACATTGCTAAAATATTGTAAATTTGCCCTGTTTAAATGGATTGGTTTTTGTACCACATAGATCATGAGTGATATTCAATTAGTAGATGCCCCGGCAGGGGTGGAAGGCGCGGGATTTTTCGCAACCACGGCCGACAAAGCTATCGGCCTGGCGCGTTCGTATTCATTATGGCCGTTGCCATTCGCAACATCCTGCTGCGGGATCGAGTTTATGGCCACCATGTCGCCTCATTATGATTTGGCAAGGTTCGGCGCAGAACGTTTGAGCTTTTCCCCGCGCCAGGCTGACCTATTGATGGTTATGGGTACCATTTCGAAAAAAATGGGGCCTGTATTGCGCCAGGTTTACCTGCAAATGGCCGAACCGCGCTGGGTAATGGCTGTCGGCGCATGCGCATCCAGCGGCGGTATTTTTGATACTTATTCGGTTTTACAAGGCATCGACGAGGTAATACCGGTCGACGTATATGTACCCGGATGCCCGCCCCGCCCTGAAGCGATTATCGACGGCTTTATGGATATTCAAAAACTGGTGCAAAGCGAGACATTGCGCCGCAGAAATGAACCGCAGTACCAGGAATTATTAGCCTCATACGGAATACAATAATGGGTAAAATATCAAACGAAGATCTTTTAAAAAAGGTCAGCGATAAGTTTCAGGACCAGGTTACCGTGGTTGGCGAGCCGTTTGGCTTACTGACCTTAGAAACTGGCCGCGAACAGATCATCGATGTTTTGACTTTTTTAAAAGAGGACCCAACCCTACAGTTTATATTTCTGACAGATATTACCGCCATTCATTATCCCGAACAGGAAAACCCCATCGGTGTTATTTATCATTTGCACAGCCTGGTAAATAATGTGCGGGTGCGCTTAAAAGTTTTTTTACCGGCCGGCGATGTTCGCATCCCGACGGCTACGGTTTTATGGAACGGCGCCAACTGGATGGAACGCGAAACTTATGACTTTTTCGGCGTAGTTTTCGACGGACACCCTGATTTGCGAAGGATTTTAAATGTTGACGATATGGAGGCATTCCCCATGCGGAAAGAATATCCGCTGGAAGACCCCAATCGTGTTGATAAAAAAGATTATTTTTTTGGAAGGTAAGAGCAATGCAAAACCACCCGGTATTTACAGATAACGATCCGCAAAACGAGCTTTCAACGCTTAACCTGGGCCCTACGCACCCTGCCACCCATGGCGTATTCCAGAATGTACTGCAGCTTGATGGCGAAAGGATTGTGAGCGGGGTTTCAACAATCGGGTACATACACCGCGCTTTTGAAAAGATTGCCGAGCACCGGCCATTCTACCAGATCACCCCATTGACCGACAGGTTAAACTATTGTTCATCTCCCATCAATAACATGGGCTGGCACATGACCGTTGAAAAGTTGCTTGGTATCGAAACACCAAAACGGGTCGACTACCTTCGCGTGATCATCATGGAACTGGCGCGGATATCAGACCACCTGATCTGTAACAGCGTACTTGCCGTTGATACCGGCGCTCAAACGGGCTTCTTTTACGTAATGGAATACCGCGAAGCGATCTATGAAATTTATGAGGAAGTTTGCGGCTCGCGCTTAACCACTAACATTGGAAGGATAGGTGGTTTTGAACGCAATTTTAACGAGATTGCCTTTACTAAGCTGCGTAAATTTTTAAAGGAATATCCCCTGGTACTGAAAGAGTTTGAAAATCTTACCAAACGTAACCGGATATTTATCGACCGTACAAAAGACGTGGCGGCTGTAACTGCCGAAGAAGCATTAAATTACAGCTGGAGCGGGCCAATACTGCGTGCAGCAGGCGTTGATTACGATGTTAGGGCGATGGAGCCTTATTCATCTTACGAAGACTTTGACTTTGAGGTCCCCGTGGGCACAAATGGCGATGTTTATAACCGGTATTTGGTACGCAACGAAGAGATGTGGCAAAGCCTGCGTATAATTGAACAGGCGCTTGCCAAGATTGAGAAAGAGCCATCGGATATTTTCCACGCCGACGTTCCTGATTTTTATCTGCCGCCAAAAGAAGAAGTTTATAACAACATGGAGGCATTGATCTATCACTTTAAAATTGTGATGGGTGAGATACCTACGCCAAATACCGAGGTTTACCACGCGGTTGAAGGCGGCAACGGTGAGCTTGGATTTTACCTGGTAAATGACGGCGGCCGCTCGCCATACCGTTTGCATTTCCGCAGGCCAAGCTTTATAAATTACCAGATGTACGCCCCTATGAGCCGTGGAATGCTGTTATCTGACGCGATTATTAATATGAGTAGTTTAAACGTTATAGCCGGAGAGTTGGATGCTTAAAGTAGAAGATACCCAGGCCCCGGTCGAATTTTCGCCGGAACTGATCGGCAAGTTCGATGAAATCGTCAGCCGTTATCCGCAAGGGAAACAAAAATCGGCCCTGTTGCCTATACTTCATTTGGTACAGGCTGAATTTGGCTGGGTAAGCGTGCCGGCGATGGATAAAGTAGCCGATTATTTGGATATACAGGATATTGAAGTGTACGAGGTGGCAACTTTTTACAGTATGTATTTTTTACGCCCGCAGGGTAAGTATGTACTTGAAGTTTGCCGGACAGGGCCATGCGGTATTGTGGGCGCTGAAAAAATAATGGATCATATAGCGGAAAAGCTGGGGGTAAAGGAAGGCGAGGTTACTCCCGACGGCATGTTCAGCTGGCGCGGCGTTGAATGCCTGGCTGCCTGCGGTTACGGGCCGGTTTTGCAAATAGGGCCTGAATATACTTTTTATGAGAATTTAACAAATGACTCGGTTGACAAACTGATAGCGGAATTAAAGAAAAAAGGCGATAACTAATAAATGACCGGGACGATTTTAATTATAACCGATGCGCTGTTTGTAGTAACCGTAATCTTTATAAATTTTACGAACGGGGGTTTTAATCAAAATCCGGCATTTTTAAATTTCCTGGTGGTTGCGGCTTTCGCGAGCTGTATCATCAGGCATATTAACCATTACAGGCATACCCGGAGGATTTATTAAAGCGCATCACCGGGAAAGCTTGCATCAAAATCATATAACGGCTAATAAATTAACCGGCAAAATATATTAAAAGTAATGGCACGCAAATTACTATTAGAACACATCAGCGTACCCGGCATCAATACTTTTGATGTTTACCGGTCAAAAGGGGGCTACGCTTCCGTTGAAAAGGCTTTGAAAACGATGTCGCCCGATGAAGTGGTGGAAGAAGTTAAAAAATCGGGGCTTCGGGGGCGCGGCGGTGCGGGTTTCCCTACCGGGATGAAATGGAGCTTTTTGGCTAAGCCCGAAGGTGTTGCCCGTTACCTGGTTTGCAACGCCGATGAGTCGGAACCAGGCACTTTTAAAGACCGTTACCTGATGACATATCTTCCACATCTTTTAATTGAGGGGATGATAACATCCAGCTATGCGCTTGGTGCAAAGGTTTCGTACATCTATGTGCGCGGCGAAATGATGCCGCAGATAAGAATATTGGAAAAAGCAATTGCCGAAGCCAAAAATGCCGGCTTTCTGGGCAAAAACATTCTTGGCAGCGGTTACGACCTTGAATTATATGTTCACCCGGGCGGCGGCGCTTATATCTGTGGCGAAGAAACCGCCTTATTGGAGTCGCTGGAAGGCAAACGCGGTAACCCGCGTATTAAGCCACCCTTCCCTGCCATTGCAGGCTTATATGGCTGCCCAACGGTCGTAAATAATGTTGAGTCAATAGCCGCAGTTGTGCCGATCATTAACGAAGGCGGCGATGAATATGCCAAAATTGGCGTTGGACGCAGTACGGGCACGAAGCTGATCTCGGCAGGCGGAAATGTTAAAAACCCCGGCGTTTACGAAATTGACCTGGGGCTGCCGGCGGAAGAGTTTTTATATTCTGATGAATACTGCGGCGGGATTGCCAACGGGAAACGTTTAAAAGCGGTTGTTGCGGGAGGTTCATCGGTGCCAATCCTTCCGGCTAACCTGTTTTTAAAGACTATCAATAACCAGCCGCGCCTAATGAGTTATGAGTCGTTGGCTGATGGCGGTTTCGTAAGCGGTACCATGCTTGGCTCGGGCGGGTTTATCGCTTATGACGAGGATCAGTGTATTGTACGTAACACATGGAACTTTACCCGCTTTTATCACCATGAAAGCTGCGGTCAGTGTTCCCCCTGCCGCGAAGGAACAGGATGGATGGAGAAGGTATTGCACCGTTTGGAGCATGGCCACGGCAAATTAAGTGACATGGACCTGCTGGTTGACGTAGCTAAAAAAATTGAAGGCAACACTATCTGTCCCCTGGGCGATGCAGCTGCATGGCCGGTGGCCAGCGCCATTCGCCACTTCAGGGATGAATTTGAGTGGCACGTAACCAATCCATCAGAAGCAGTTTCACGGAATTACGGCTTGGCCCACTATGCCGACCCCTTACCGAAACTGGAAGGTGTAAGTTAATTTGAAGTAATTTTGCGTATGGACAGCATCGATGATTTAGACTTCTCAAAAACATACACCTACGCGGATTATTATTCATGGCGCTTTGAGGAACGTTTGGAGTTAATTAAAGGCAAGATATTTAAAATGAGTCCGGCACCGGGAGGGAATCATCAAATAATATCGTTCAATATTTCCGGCGAGCTTTATAATTTTTTAAAAGATAAATCATGTAAAGCTTTTCCGGCGCCCTTTGATGTCCGCCTGGTGCGGGACGAAAGGATTGACCAAAAGGTAAAAACGGTAGTTCAACCCGATATAAGTATTGTTTGCGATCTCAATAAAGTTTTGGATCAAAGAAGTTGTTTGGGCGCGCCGGATATTGTGATTGAAATCCTGTCGCCGGGTAACAATGCAAAGGAGATAAAAGTAAAATACGATTTATACGAAGAGTTCGGTGTGAAAGAATACTGGGTGGTATATCCCGGTGAGCAATCCTTACTAAGGTATGTAATGAATGAGGACAGAAAGTTTATAGCTGGAGGCAGGGCATTAACAGTTGGCGATAAATTACGCACGCCAATATTACCCGGCTTCGAACTTGCTTTAGATGATGTTTTCCGTAATTTAATAATAAAGGAATAATTTAATTTTTGACAAATAAATAATGTCAATGAAAGTAACCATAGATGGCATTACCATCGACGTAGAACCAGGGACAACCATCCTTAATGCTGCCAGGCAGATAGGGGGCGATATTGTTCCGCCTGCTATGTGCTATTATTCAAAACTGAAGGATAGCGGCGGTAAATGCCGTACCTGTTTAGTTAAAGTAAGCAAAGGATCTGAAAAAGACCCGCGTCCGATGCCCAAGCTGGTAGCATCATGCCGTACTACTGTTATGGATGGCATGGAAGTGCAGAACATTACTTCGCCTGAAGTGATTGAGGCGCGCAAAGGGATTGTAGAGATGCTGCTGATCAACCACCCGCTGGATTGCCCCATTTGCGACCAGGCCGGCGAGTGCGATCTTCAAAACCTGGCCTTTGATCATGGCGCGGTAAAAACACGCTATGAGTTTGACCGTCGCACTTTTGAGAAAATCGATATCGGCGATAAAATACAATTGCACATGACACGCTGCATCTTATGTTACCGCTGTGTTTTTGTTGCCGACCAAATAACAGACCACCGAATACACGGGATTTTGAACCGCGGCGACCACTCTGAAATATCAACTTATATCCATCATGCCGTTGACAACGATTTTTCGGGGAACGTGATCGATGTATGCCCGGTTGGCGCGTTAACTGATAAAACATTTCGTTTTAAGAACCGCGTTTGGTTTACCAACGCAGTTGAGGCGCATCGCGACTGTGATAAGTGCTGCGGCAAAGTCACGCTTTGGTATAAAGGCGAGGATGTGCTGCGGGTTACTGCGCGGAAGGACCAATTTGGCGAAGTAGAGGAGTTTATCTGCAACACCTGTCGTTTTGATAAAAAAGCTACCGCTGATTGGGTAATTGAAGGGCCGAGGAAGGTTTCGCACAAATCGGTTATAAGCTCAAATCATTATGAATTTAAGCCTTTACCCGTGGTGAGGACCAACCCGGTTTTAATTGAAGCAAACAAAGAACAATTTGAACGAGACACACGCTTATAATGGGAATAGCAGATATAATAATTAAGCTTATACTGATTGTGATCATTTTCGCGATCAGCTTACTGGTTGCGTTATACT
>Ga0134126_10002385_pt1 | contig 23723 bp, 18 predicted proteins | sample KB31752_FD_96881 | JGI IMG/M metagenome (GOLD analysis project Ga0134126, IMG submission 96881) | Terrestrial soil microbial communities with excess Nitrogen fertilizer from Kellogg Biological Station, Michigan, USA - KB3-175-2 | ecosystem: Environmental > Terrestrial > Soil > Unclassified ... | reverse complement strand
TGTATGCGCAAATTGCTCTCAATCATCAACGTCATGGTCCGTGACAGCACTCTTTGGAAAAGCTCGGAGGTGCCAGTTTCTGCTTGACACCAAACACAGTTGCTACCGCGTGGTGGTACTGACTTCATGGGACGGCCACAAACGCGGACTTCATGGGACCGCCACAAACGCGGACTTCATGGACCGCGCCAACGCGGTCAACAAATTGTGTAGAGGAGCGACATCGTTATGACCTGGATCAAAACCATTCCAGCTTCGGAGAGCGAGGAAGTAAAGAAGGCCGCTGAAGCGCAACGAGATTTATATCCAATCGAGTATGCCTCTCCTGTCCATCCCACACCGGACGGCGAATCCGCCGGAATCGTGGATTCTCACAGCTTGATTCCGAAAGTCCTCTATCACGCCTTCGCGACCTACGGATCGTTGATGTCGCCTGACTTACCTTTGCAACGCCATCAGCACGAGATGATCGCGACCATGGTTTCGGTCACTAACCGGTGTCACTATTGAATTGAATCTCACGCAGAGTTTCTGCGTCGGGTTACTTTGGATGGTGAGATGGTTAGAGCATTGGAAGACGACTACAAGAGTGCGCCTATCTCCGAGCAGGATCGAGTGATGCTTGATTACGTGGTGCAGGTGACGAAGGATGCGACCAGGATCTCACCCGCGGACCATGAACGACTGCGCGCAGTCGGTTTTGACGATCAGGGAATACTGCAAATTACTTTGATTGCTTCGTGGTTCAACTACATCAATCGCGCTGCCGATGCTTTAGGGGTCGGCAGGGATTAGACCTCTCTTCTACCGCGAAGCGGTAGCAAACTACTGCTGCGGCGACGCTTGCGGAGTCGGCGTCGGCGAAGGTTTTGCAAACACTATCGGTGCTGACGCGATAATTCCCTTCCCTTCCTGAACGGTGAGCGACTGGTTTGGCTTGATGTCCGAGATGGTATCTTTCGCACCGCCGGGCCACGTGACTTCCAAACTCAAGCTCCGTCCCTCCTCAGGAGCACCCAAACCAAAAACGATTGGCAACTCACTCTGGGAACAGTAACTCGATCCTGTCTTCACCATGTTGAAAAGTTTTTCTTTAGCGGTTTTCAACATCAGCTTGGCGCCAATGCCGTCGCGGTTAGCTCGAGTGCCTATTGTCTTGATACGCAACAAGTCATTTTGATTCGCATTCTCATTTCGCAGCAACCGCGCCGGTCCGTTGTTCGAAGTTATCAATAGATCCAGATCGCCGTCGTTATCAAAGTCGCCATAGGCAGCGCCACGTCCGACGATGGCTCGTTGTAAAGCACGACCCAACTGACCAGTCTTCTCTTCGAATTTCTTCTTGCCCTTGTTATGAAAGAGATGCGGCGCCTGTGCATACTTAACGTTAGGTTGCACCACGCTGATGTCATCGGATACGTGCCCGTTCGCCGCGAAGACGTCAAGCAAACCATCCAGATCGTAATCAAAGAAGAACACCGCGAACGTCAGCGACTGTGCCGACATTTTTCCGATTCCAGATTTGGGCGCCTCATCAGTGAAGAGGCCGGAACCGTCGTTGGAGTAAAGGGCCATGCTTTCGTTAGTGAAATTTCCGACGACGATTCCTTGTCGGCCGGATCCATCATAGTCTCCCGCATCTGCTCCCATGCCCGCGCGCGCCGTTCCCGCTTCGCTAAAGGCCACGCCGGCGGTCACCCCCTCATCTGTAAAAGTACCGTTACCGTTGTTTTTGTAGAGCTTGTTCGGCTCAGTGTCGTTGGCGACAAATAGATCCATCCAACCGTCGCCGTTGTAGTCGAGCAGTGCGACGCCCAGCGATTTGCAGGTGGGATCGCTCAGTCCAGCGCGTTGCGTGACGTTTTCAAAAGTGCCGTTACCGCGGTTGTGATATAGCGTGGGACTCTGTCCCTTATACGATTGCGGGGTGCAGTAAGATTTGTTTTTCCCGTCTAACGAACAGAGCTGATCTGTTTCAACTGACCAATCAACGTAGTTTGCTACGAACAGATCGAGCCTGCCGTCGTTGTCGTAGTCGAACCACACGGCACTGGTCGAGAATGATGGATCGCCCACGCCTGCCCGGGCAGTCACATCCGCGAACTTGCCATTTCCCAGATTGCGGAAGAGGTGGTTTGGACCAACGCAGGTGATATAGATATCTTCGTTGCCGTCGTTATCGTAATCTGCCGCTGCGACGCCGATCCCATACATTTCTACGGCCAGACCTGCCTGCCGGGTGACATCCGTGAAGGTACCATCCTGGTTATTGTGATAAAGCGCGAGAAAGGTCCTCGGAGTCTTTCGCTCGGGCCAGGCGGTTGAATTGACGATCAGGATGTCCTGCCAGCCGTCGTTGTCAAAATCAAGAAAAGCACAGCCGGTGCCGAGTGTTTCCGGCAGATACTTTCTTCCGAAGGCGCCGCTGTTATGTTTGAAATGTATGCCCGCTTGCGTTGAGACGTCAGTAAATTCAATCGGACCTGAGGGGCGCGGCGCGGTCGGACTTGGCGATGGCGAAGCCGTCTGGTTTGCAACTTCCGGAGCAGGGGCATTCACCGACGTCGCTGGTTGTTTACAGGCTGAGAGCAGGAGGAACGAGGCAATTAGCGAGCAAAAGATGATTAGACGACGTCGCATTAGTTTTTGAAGTTTCCCATTTTGGAGTGCGCTGACCTGTCAGCGCTTTGGTCTGCGGCGACCTGGCGCCGCAATCTTTCGTTGAATTCGACTGAACCGTGGTCGCGACAGGTCGCGACCGGCCAAAAGCGCTGACAGATCAGCGCACTCCAAAAACTTCGCCTCTGCCAGAGTCTTCAGTTACCTTGCGCGAGTCCAGCCAAATCTCGATCAGGTTCGCAGCCGGTCCCACAAAGAAAAGCGCGAATATCGGAGCGTAGACTACCTGATCCAGCCGTAGAAAAAATTCTGCCAGCGCTACACAAAATGCCACGGCACACTGGCCCTTAAAGGATCGAACTGTAGTCTTTGGATCAGTAATCATGAAAAAGATGAACAGTTGATACATCGGCCCAGTGATCGGCGCGACTTCTGCCTGCCAGGGATCACCCGTAATCCAGCTGCGCAGGAATGCCAGGAGGAAAAACGAGACGACATAGGTGGCGCTAATGTGAAAGCGCCGCGCCCGCCAAATAATGATTGAGCCGAAATCCAAATAACCAATAGAGACGCGTAGTTATTTCCCCACTGAATGCTGAGCACCGCCATGGTGTCCGCCGCCAGAAACAACAACACCGCAATGCCAAAGTTTGACGGATTCCATATGTGACGGCCCTTCACTCGTAGAACGTATTTCGACATTATCGAGATGACGCTGCACAAGGCGTAAGGCCAATAGGCTGGTGAGCGGACCAGAATTCCGACGCTGATGCCGGTAATGTAAGCACTCGCAAGATTCAGCCACTTACCAAAAAAGATGCGGCCGAGAATTAACTCAGTGAGTAGCGCGGCCACAATCGCCAGCGCCGTTTTTCTGTAACTCTCGAGGATGCCATACGAGAGATGGCCGACCAGGAGAATAAAAGTAATGAAGAGCGGCGCGATGTAGCGATTGTCGAAACGGACCTTTCGTCGCGCCGGCAAATCCAGGGGCTGGCGCGTCGAAGTAGTTAGTGGTTCGCTCGCTGGTTGACTCATGCCGCTTCCTTGATTTTGTGGATTTGGCCGATAGCAGGGTTATCGATCGTTTGGAACTTACCCGACGGCCAGCGAATCACGGCCTTCTCGACTTGCGGGTTTCTCCCTAAACCAAAATGCAGCCGCCGCTGATTTTCGGCACAGAACCCGCTTCCGCCGGAAACAGTCTGCACTTGCTGCCGGCCATTCCAGAATAGTTTAACCTCCGCACCCAGCGCGCTGCGGTTGCTGGTGCTTCCTTCCAACTCAAAGTCGATCCAGCTATTCCCCGGCACGACGGTATTCTTATAAATCAACAATGGCCCCCGCTGATTGGTAACAATCACATCGAGGACGCCGCGATTCCATAGATCAGCAAGCGCAACCGATCGGCCGTCGTATGTATCAGTGGCGCCGACCGCCTGCGCCACATCGTTGAATTTGCCCGCGCCGTCGTTTATCCAGACACGCTTCTGCTGGTAACCAGACAAACTGCGCCCTTCCATCGCGGGCCAGTTTGCGGCGTCGCCGATTATTGAACTGTTACCTCCGGCGACTTTTGAAAAGTCGTACCAATAACTCTTATTTCGATCCGCTGAGACATAACCGTTAGTCAAATAAACGTCCAGCGTCCCGTCATTGTTGAGATCGCCAAACTGCATTCCCCAGCTCCAGCCCCCCATTTCAACGCCCAGGGCTCGGGCCATATTTTCGTATCGCACACCAGCTTCGGATTTAACTTGCTCGGGAACCCAGAGGTTGTTTCCCTGAATGAGCACACCGTCTTCAGAAATATTTGAGACGTAGATCGCATACTCGCCCCGATTCAAGACGTCTCCAAACGCGGCTGTCATTCCGCTCTTGGGCGCAAAACCGACCCCCGTTTCCTCGCCTACTTCACGGAACTGTTTGCCATTATTGAAGTACAATTCTGAAACCCCGTAGTCGTTGGCGATAAACAAATCCTGGTGGCCGCTACCTCTCAAATCGGCAGCGGATGCCGCCAGCGCCCAGCGACGACTGTCGATACCGAGCTTCGCGCTAACCTCTTCAAACTTTCCTGCACCGAGGTTATGAAAGAGATACTTTCGTCCGCCGTTCTTCGCATACTCAAAACTCTCCGGCATCATGCGCGTCGTTTGCAGATGCCAAAGGTCAACGGTCTCCGCGTAGTAGCCACCAATGAACAGATCCAGCAATCCATCACCATCGTAGTCAAACCAGATCGCGGTGTTGGCGTTCACCCAGGCAGGCAATCCGGTTTGGTCCGTGACTCGCGTGAAGTGTTTGCCTCCATCGTTGTGGAATAGTTCCGGGCGTCCCCACTTATATAGGAAAACATCCTCGAAGCCGTCGTTGTCATAGTCTCCCCAGACCGCGCCCATCGACACACCGGTTCCCTGCTGATTGACATCAGCGAGACCTAGTTCTCCCGCTACATCCTGAAAGGCGCCATTGCCGAGGTTGCGGTACAAGCAGGTTTTGCTGCCTTCCCCGCTGTTGGTGAGGTAGATGTCCTGCCAGCCATCACGATCGAAATCGACAACCGACGCACCTGCGCCCATTGCGGCAACCTGCGGCATGATGTGATCCAGCTTGTGGTCCAAAGTCGGGGCTTGATGTACAAAGTTGATGCCGGAGGCCTGGGCCACCTCCTGCAAATGAAAGCCGTAACGAGCCAGAGCCGCAGTTGCGTCGACCTTTGAGGTTACTTCGCGCCACGCCCCCAACCGTCTAAGCGCCAACGGGGTCGCCAGCAGCGCGACGAAGACAATAGCCAGAATAATTTTTGCGTCGCGACCTGATGTCATCTTTACCTTCTCGACCTCAGGGCGTTTTGAAAGACTGCAGGGGTCACGTAACGCGTGTGGTACTTCTGCCAGTCTTCGGGGTGTTGTTTGTAAACCCACTCATCCTCGAGTTTTCCCGGAGCGGTCACATATTCCTGCTTCGCGTGATAGGGCAAGGGCAGCACCGTCTTCGAAAACGTCGAGTTGTAGTCGCCATCCTTGATCCAGCCGTCGCCCATGAATATATAGTCGCGGACCCAACCGGCCCGCGGTGGCGTTTGCTCTGGGAAACGAAGTGACATCTCGTCACCGGCATTCATGATCACGTAGCGGTCGTCAACCTTCCCCAACAGGTCGCGCACGTCACCAAACCGCGTGTAGTAACCGATCAAATCTCGCCATATCTGCTTCGAACTCAACATCCGATGGTACTCAGGAACTTCCGGCGAAGAGGCGTTCGGCTTATCGATCACGGAGTAACCACGATAATGCAGGTCGGCTACTTCGGGGTTGATGCGGATAGTTGTTGACTGGGCGTCGGAAAGACCCTTTGCCCATTCGATTGAGTCCCAAAAAATTTCCAGATTGGTGCGCAGACGCAAACGGCGCGGTGTGTTCGGGCGAAAAACGCCGGCGAGATCGAAAAGACAAATCTTCTTCCGTCCGGCGGGAAAGCCAAGGTTCGGCTGCGCCACTATCCAGCCACCCTTGCCGTCCGGCACTTCCATGCTCAAGGCCCGCGGACGCACTTCCTCTCCCTGACTAATCGCCACGTTGATCGAAGAGTCAGTCGGGTGCATCCACCCTTTAGCAATCAACCACAGCGGTCCACTCTCCGGCGCATTATTACCGAGATCGATCTCGACGTAATGATCCCGCGTGACTCCCTGGTAACGACCGCGGCCAAAGTTATCCAGATACTTCTCGTCAAGCGCGCTGACGAGATCGGTCACGTCGTTCCCATTATCATCTACTGCCTGGGCGATCTTCTGCGGCGTCTCCACAGTGGTGATTGCCAATTTCGCCGGCGGAATAACAAACCGTTCGTCGACGAAGATGTCAGTCCCAACTGGATGATCCACCGTCATCAGGGCTAATTGATCGTAGTAATAGGTTTCCCAAAGCTCAGCAGTGATGCGCAGATCATAGTAGCCGTCATCTGCTACGAGTTCATCGTTGCCGATCTTGTACCACTCTTCAGTGGCTTCGACTCTGGCCGTCCCAAGAGTGTTAATTCGCAAGCCGATTGCCGAACTCCATGGCACCGTGTCTTTCACAAACTTCATCTCCTTGCCGTTGTAAGCGAAAAGGAACGGACACGAACCTTTTAAACGCTGCTCGGCAAGGATGGTTTGATCCGCTTTCGTTTCAAACTCTGCGCGCACCGCACCGTTGGGCCAAACGATGCGAATTACATCGGCGCCGGATTGTTCACCGAGGCCAAAATGAACTACGGGACCGGTAACTAATTGCTTTTGCACCAGCAGGCCGGCTCGAATCTCCATCTCGCCACCGATGCCAAAGCTGTTGATGCGCTGATCGCCAGATGCCTGCGCGGCGCGCGGACGAATTACCTGCCAGTGATAGTTCTTCGCCCCATGGTTGATCAACTGCCTCGGTTGACCCTCTTGCGAAAGACCTTCGAGATCGAGTCTGCCGTCTCCGTTAAGATCGACGGCGTCAAATGCCAGCGCCGGGGCAAGCGGGATATCAGTTCGCTGATCACTTGCCTGAGTAAGACTGCCGTTCTCATTGCTCAGCCAGACCAATGCTCCCGGTGCAAAGCCACCGACTGGTGAAGTTGTTGAAACCAGGAGCAAGTCCAGTCCGCCATTGTTGTCCAGATCTACGACGCGTAGTCGGGTGCCACCTTCCAGGAACTTGGGTTCGTTGGCGACTCGTGCGATTTCAGCCGTCTCCCACGTTTGTCCGTCGCCACTGTCAGAAACCCGAGCGACAATTCCGTCCGTGCCCAGTGCCAGGATATCGAGCACGCCGTCATTGTTAATGTCCCCAACGCCGATCGTTTTTACTGATGCTGCCTTCGCCGGCCCACTTCGCTCTTTAAACTGTCCGCTGCGCTCATTGGTAAAGAACCGCAGCTTACTCTGGTCGTCTATCATTGCTGCATCGGGATCGCCGTCCGCATCATTATCCGCCCAGACGAAGCCGCGCAAACCCGAGACTCCGGCGAATGGATGAATCTCCGCAAACGAGCCGTCACCGTTGTTTCGCAAAACGGTTGATAAGCCGTGCTCAGCGCCGAGTACGATATCGAGGTCACCATCTAAATCGATGTCAGCCACCCAAGCGGCAGTGAAGCTTCCTTTTAAGATGGGTACCGGCAACTTTGTTTGCGCCGTAACGTCGGTGAATTTGTTTGCATTTTCTTGTTTCAGCAAACGAACGCCGCCGGCTCCAGCGAGCACTAAGTCCGTTTTGAAATCGTAATTGAAATCGAGCCCGACAACCCCTTCCGGCCCCGGCGGAACAGCAGCGGGCCCGGATGGAAACGGATAACCGGCACTGCCGATTCGCACTTCTTTGTCATTAGCTAACACGATGACCGGCGCGCCTTCACCGTTAAGCGAAATAGCCCCGATCCAGCTCCACTTGCCCGCCGGAGCGTTCGGCAAAGACTCGGACAAGAAGCTGATTGCTGTATCCGCGGGCGCAGATGCAAACGTCGGCGACTCCATGTTGATGAAATGAGTGAAGGGTTGGGCCTCTTCACCGGGTGGCGGTTTGATGACTGCTAGATCGTTGCGATATTCGGAGACGCGTACCAGCACGTTGCGAAGGAACGCGATGCGCGATGTTGCAGCTTGAGTATCCGAACCAGATGCGGCTGCTTCCAGGGCGCTCATTTGCTGTTGCACTTCAGCAGGCCAACCCACCGAATGTTCGGCGAGTTTTCCTACCACGCGATGAAAGGTCTCGGCATCGCCGCGCTTGGCCGAGATGCGCCCTAGTTCAAGCAAGATGGCCAAGTTGTTTGGTTGCACTTCCAGCATCTTTTGAATGAGTTGCTGGTTTTCGGAGTCGCTGTTTTCACTTCCCTGCCGCTCGATCTCTTCCCCGAGTTTGTAAGCGGCTAACAGGTTTTTCGGGTTGATCTCGACGGCTTTCCGCAACGCGGTTATCGCTTCCGCTGAGCGTCCGCGGCTACTTTCCAGAAGACCTAACAGGTAATAAATCTGATCATTTTCCGAGGCCAGCGAACGCGCGTGCTCAAGCCTTTCTGCAGCGACGTCGAAATTCCGCTGTCGCAGCGCGAGCAAGCCCCAGTTGGCCCAACCCGCCGGCTCAGGTGGAACTAGTTGAGTTACTTCGGCCAGCTTGGCGTCAGCACGCACATCATCGCCAACCTGCAGAGCAGCCAAGCCAACGTAGAATGCCTTTACTACTTCGTTGTATTGTGGGGAGGATTTCGCCGGGAGCTTGGCGTTTGGCCGACATGATGTTGTCAGCAGCAAAGCACCCAGTAGCAAGACCGCCACGGTTTGATGATTGTGCGGGATTCTAATTGTCACTTAGCAGGGCTAACGGGATGATTGTATGGAACCGCGCTGATCGTCTGATTAGGCACGCCAAGATAGCATATCGGATGTGGTTCGCTCTGCACCCATCGGTCGAGGGCGGTCTCCAACTAAAGTATGAGCCCCTGATTGCCGAGAAGCGCTACGATCGCTGATCATGCGATGAGGTCAGTACCAACATCAGGAAAACGAAGGAGAAGCGAATGTCGAGTGACGAAGTATTAACTAACCAGCAAACTATTATCGCCAACCAAAAAGCGATACTTGAGAACCAGGAACAAATCAAAGCTAATCAGGCAAAACTGGATAAGGCGTTGTCCAACCAGGCGACCATAATTTCTAATCAGGAGGCAATACTTGCGAACCAGGACAAGCTGGACACGGTGGTTGCCAACCAGGAGCGAATTCTCGCCAACCAGGAACGGATCCTGGGGAAGTAAGGATAAGTGGCAAAGTGAGCGGCACTTGAACTGCGCCTCTCTTTGGTGTGCGGTGACCTGTCACCGCTTTGGTCGGTTGCGACCTGTCGCAACCTTTATTCACGGAATCTAATGCCTCGAATCGGCGTCAAGCCGCCGAAGACCAAAGCGGTGACAGGTCACCGCACTCCCAAGAGATCATGACCGAAAAGCCACTCGCTTCAAAAACGCGCCTGCTTCCGTTGTTGGTGCTGGTAGTCGCCATTGCCATCTGGTCAGGTCTTTGGCTGTTGCGAGTGTTTCCCGAATCCGTCTTTCCTTCTCCGCTGGCGGTAGCGAAGGGTTTGGGAGAGGAACTACGCACTGGCCGCCTGGCGGCCGACCTGGTGGCCTCTCTCTTTCGCGTTACAACAGGCTTCATGCTTGCGGTCGTACTGGGAGTCCCGGCGGGATTGTGGTTGGGTAATCATCTTCGCTCGCGTTATGCCTTGCTGCCGGGAATCAATTTCTTTCGCAGTCTTTCACCGCTCGCCTGGATACCCTTCGCTATTCTCTGGTTCGGCATCGGTGACCTGCCGGCCATCTTCCTGATCTTCATGGCTTGTTTCTTTCCGGTTGTGGTCAGCACTCAGGCTGCCGTCGCCAGTATCCCTTCAGTCTATTTTCGAGTTGCGCACGATTACGGTTTCAACGGCCTTGATTTGTTGACCAAAGTAATCCTGCCGGCTATTGCGCCACAGGTCATCACTTCTCTTCGGGTAACAGCCGGTCTGGCCTGGTTGGTGGTGGTGGCTGCTGAGATGATTGCCGGACGCGACGGGCTGGGCTTCGCAATTTGGGACGCGCGCAATGGCTTGCGCATGGATCTGCTGGTAGCCGGCATGATTGTTATCGGAGTAATTGGCATGGTGATAGATCGTGTGCTGCTGAGGCTGACGAAGATTCCGAGTATCAGATGGGGATATGACTCATAAGCCGCTCAGCACTAAGGAAGTCTCTGTAAGCTTCGGCCCCGTCGAAGTCTTTCATGATCTCTCTCTGGAAATATCAGAGGGTGAATTCGTAGCGGTCGTAGGTCCTTCCGGATGTGGCAAGACCACTCTGCTCAATGTGTTATCGGGCTTTCTGAAACCGTCTTCAGGAAGCGTTAACTACTCAGGCCGCGTGCGCATGGTTTACCAACACGATAGCCTGCTGCCCTGGAAGACCGCGGCTCAAAACATCGCGCTGGGGCTACGCGATCTGCCTGTTGAAGCAGAGCGCGAGCGACAGCTCAAGGAGATGCTGCGCCTTATCAAGCTGGAGGAGTTTGCTGCACATTATCCGCATCAACTCTCGGGCGGTATGCGTCAGCGCGTGGAACTGGCCAGGGCGCTTGCAGGAGATACTGATATCCTGTTACTGGACGAACCGTTTTCATCGTTGGACTACTTAACACGGCTGCGTTTGCGACGAGAGCTGGCTCGCATGTTGGAAGAACTCCCGCGCACTGTGGTGCTGGTGACTCACGATATCGAGGAGGCGGCTCAGCTGGCGGATCGGATTCTGGTGCTTTCCGAGCGACCGGCGCGGATCTGCCGCGAGTTACGCGTTGAGATCCCTCGTCCGCGCGATTTAACGCATCCAAGAGTTGTAGAGACCGTGCATGCGATTTTGGCCGAGTTTGGGCTTGAACAGGATAAGGATTTGGGAGAGTCTGTGACGACAACTTAAATTGCTGTGGTCTTTGGTTTTAGGTCTTTGGCCTTTGGTCTTTGGTTTTTGGCCTTTGGTTTTTTTGAGATTTGAGATTTGAGATTTCAGATTTCAGATTTCAAATCTCAGAACCAAGACCAAAGCCAAAGACCAAAGCCCAAAGACCCAAGACCAAACTCCTACGACCCTAGTCTGGAGAACCTTATGCTTCGCTCACCCATTTCCCGTTGGCTGGTTGGCATCGTCGCTTTCATCTTCATCCTTGGCGTGCTGAGATTTAAGCCCTGGCACTATGGCTCGGTCGGAGAAATGTTTCGCGGCCGATCAAACACGTCCCTAGAGGAATTGAGTGTCGGCTACTTACCAGTGACCTGTCACCTGACTTGTCCGGTTACCGATTTCGCTACCCGGACCAGTACTTCCTATCGTTTCAATTCGCAGCGGTTTACTGATTTCCCTACCGTGGTCGAGTCGATCAAAGGAGGACGTTTGGACGCGACCTTCATGATCGCGCCGCTGGCGATGAAACTACGTGAACAAGGTGTGCCCGTCAAAATAGTTTACCTGGGGCATCGTGATGGCTCGACCGTGATCGTACGCAAAGATTTACCGGCCCAGAGTCTCGCCGATCTGCGCGGAAAGACCTTCGCTATCCCCAGCAAGTACAGCAATCAATACCTCGTGATTCGCAAACTTATGGACGATCAGGGTGTGAAGCCCGATGAAATCCGTTTTGTAGAACTGCCGCCGCCGGACATGCCGGGAGCCTTAGCCGCGAAAGCCATCGACGCTTATTTCGTGGGTGAACCACATGCGGCCAAAGCAGAACTCGACGGCAGCGGCCGCGTCCTCTACCATGCAAAAGATATTTGGCCACATTTCATCTCCTGCGTACTGGTGGTCACCGAGAAATTGATCCGCGAACGACCTGAGTTGGTGCGCGATCTGGTTCGCGGCATCGCAGAGAGTGGTGAATGGGCCGACGGTCATCGGCTGGAGGCGGCAAAAGTGGTTGCACCTTATTTTCGGCAGGATGAGAAAGTTATTCGCTACGTGCTGACACAGCCGCCTGATCGCGTAAGCTATCGAATGCTGACGCCGACTGATGAGGACCTACAAAAGATCAACGACATGGCCGTCAAAGCGGGAATTTTGGAAAGGCCAATCGCGATGAAGGACTTGATCGATCGGCAGTTCATTCCGCTCGACATAAAGCCCGCGAATATTAATGCGGGGCAGTAGTTGGCTTGTTATCACGAAGCGTGAGTGATGAGGAAGCGTGAGTGATGAGGTCAGTACCACCACGCGGTAGCGGGTGGGTTTTCGGATTTTCGATTGCCAATTGCCAATTGACTTCATCGACGGACGCCAATCCGAAATCGTCAATTGACAATCGGCAATCAAGAGACCCACCCGCTACCGCGTGGTGGTACTGACCTCATGCGTCGCGGCATGAGCAGTCTGCGAGTAATGATCCATTTTAAATCTCGCGAGTAAATATTCCCGATATCATACCCATGAAAACCTTCCGCAGTTATGTTTCTTATCTTCTCTTTCCCGGACTTTTGGTGTTGGTTTTCTTTCTTAACAGAGCATCATCAGCCCAACGCCCAACACCGACTGTTGCAGCCCCCGCCTCGCGCGAGGACGCCTACCGCGCCAATAACATCGGGGTGGCGCTGCTCGAGCAGTTCAAACATAAAGAAGCTGCAGAAGCCTTCCGCAGTGCTTTGAAGATCGACCCGAAGCTGAATTTGGCGCGGATCAATCTAAGTATTGCTCTGTTCAATGTACCCGATCTGCCGGCGGCGCAGAGTGAGGCACAAGCCGCCGCGACACTCGTGCCTCAAGCTCCACAGCCTTATTACATCATCGGCCTGATCGCAAAAATCCAGAGTAGAGCCGACGAAGCCCTAATTGCTTTTCAAAAGGTCCTGAAGATTGATCCAGGTGATGTGGGTACAAACATCAACGTCGGTCAACTCTATTCGCAACAGCGCAAGTACTCGGAAGCAATTGCGGCTTTTCGTCTGGCGCTGGCCGTTGAACCCTACAACGCCACTGCCCTCTACAGCTTGGGCCAGGCCCTGATGCGCGCCGGCCAGCGCGAAGAAGGACTAAGTGTTACTGAACGCTTCAGGCAGCTACGCGAACGCGGCAGCGCTACGACTATCGGCAATAACTATCTGGAGCAGGGTCGTTACGCTGAAGCCGTTGCCTCAACCGGTGCTGAGCCGGAATTAGTGGATCGAACCACTCCAGCCGTCACTTTTGCAGATGGCACCGCCGGCACCTTGTCCGGGTCGGCCGACGCCGCTTCAGCACCAGCAACAACGGCGGCAACTTCATCCGTTTTTGGACGCCGATTCAAGGTGAGCAATTGGAACGAAGCTAGCCGCCTTGACGTCGCGGCTGCTTTCGGCGGCAGCGTAACCGTCTTTGATATGGACGGCGACGGCAGTCTCGACCTTTTCTGGTCGACGGCTTCCGCACAGCATTTGTTCCGCGGCGCTGGAGGTAAGTTCACAGATGTTACTAACCAGTCTGGCGCTCTGGCTGCAAAGTTCAATGGCACGCCTGTGGGCGCCGTTGCCGGAGACTATGACAATGACGGCAAACCCGACCTGTTCGTCATACGCGACGGCAGCCTCTCGCTCTATCACAACGAAGGCGGCGGCAAGTTTGCGGACGTAACCGGAGCAGCTGGTATACCCGCATATCCATTTCTCCCATCGTCAGTGGCCTTTGTGGATTTGGACCATGACGGTGACCTGGACATTTTCATAACGGGTGCAGCCGATCTCTCTGAGGGGCCTAAGGGCGCGGCTGTTTTTCCGGTCGACTTCGCCGGCGCTCCCAACCTGTTGTTGCGCAATGATGGGAATGGGAAGTTTACGGATATTACTGCCGCGGCGAAGTTGAATTCCGTAGGGCACGCAGTCGCGGTCATACCAACGGACTTTAATAACCGCCGCGACATGGATCTGCTCGTCGTCAATTATGATAAAGCGCCCGCACTTTATAGTAACCAACGGGACGGAACCTTTCGCGACGTCTCAAAGGATGTGGGCCTCGAGATCGAAGGACACTGGAGTTGCGCTGCGGCTGGCGACCTGAATAAGGATGGCTTCACGGATTTTTTGCTTGGTCGAGCGGACGGACCTGGTCTGTTTGTCATCAGCGATGGCAAAGAAAAATTTAAAACAGTTGCTGCGCCGGTCGGTTCGGAAGGGGCGCGAGCGGTACAGTTCATTGACTACGACAATGATGGTCTGCTCGATTCTGTAATGCTCACTGATAGAGGGCTGCGCGTATTCCGAAATGTTGGGGATGGCTGGTTGGATGCGAGCGAAGCCGCTGTATCTCGCGATTTGGCGGCCGGTCCTGGGCGTCTCTTTGCGGCAGGTGATATTGATAACGACGGAGACATGGATATCGTTTTGCCCTCGGCTTCCGGAGGCTTGCGGTTGGGACGTAACGACGGTGGCAATAGAAATCATTCATTACGCGTCAAGCTCACCGGCAAGGTAAGTAATCGCAGCAGCGTCGGCGCCAAGATTGAAGCTCGAGCAGGCAGTTTGATACAGAAACTTGAGACTTCATCTGCTAGTCCTTCAGCCGCACCGGCGGATCTCATATTTGGCTTGGGCAAGCGCGCCACTGCAGATGCAGTGCGTGTGATCTGGCCTGCGGGTATTGTTCAAGCCGAAACTGAGATTGCCAAAACGGCTAACGGCGACCCTGCGAATCCGAGCAATTCTTTCGTGACGCTCAACGTAACCGAACTCGATCGAAAGCCAAGCTCATGTCCTTACCTCTACACATGGAACGGCAAGCGCTTTGAGTTCATCACGGATTTCATGGGTGGCGGTGAGATGGGTTACCTGGAAGAACCGGGCCGCTACAACACGCCTGATCCGGTTGAGTATGTTCGCATTCGCGGGGATCAACTAAAGGAACGCAACGGTCGTTACGAACTGCGCGTGACGAACGAGTTGGAGGAAGCTCTTTTTGCGGACCGCTTCCAATTGATTGCGGTGGACCATCCACCCGGCTCTGAGGTTTACCCAAATGAAGGTATGAGTGATCCGCCGCGTCCTTTCAAACTCTTCGTAACACGCGGAGCGCGGCCACCACTTACTGCTATCGACGATCATGGAAACGATGTGCTCTCGCGCATCCGGAGCATGGACCGGCAATATCCTGACGACTTCCCTCGTGACTCCATTCGTGGTTACGCCTCCGAACACACGCTGACCCTGAACCTGGCAAATACCGAGACGGGATTTGCCGGGACCGCGGGCCCCCCGCCCGCTTCTGGGAACGCCTCTAATTCTAATTCGCTTGACTCCGCCGAAACCGGCGGCGGGCGGGGCGCCCGCGGTCCCAGTAAAAAGCGACACGCTTCGCACAAACATCCAGCCAGCGAGCGGATAGTGTTGTTGTTGACCGGCTGGACTGACTACGCCTGGTCGAGTGACAACGTGGCTGCGGCGCAAGCCGGAAAGAAAATGACGCTGCCCGCCCTTCAGGTGAAGGATGCTGAGGGAAATTGGCGCACGGTTATTGAAGACATCGGCATTCCAGTGGGACGACCGCAAACCGTGACCGTCGATCTCACCCGCAAGTTTCTCAGTTCAAGTCGTGAAGTTCGCATCGTCACCAGCATGCGGATTCTTTGGGATCAGATTCTGGTAGACACCTCAGACCAGCAGGTGCTGCCGCGAATGATGCGGCTCGATCCCATTGACGCTGGCCTGCGTTGGCGTGGTTTTTCGCGCGAAACTACGCCCGATGGCCGTGAGCCTTTCGGTTACGACTACCAGCAAGTTTCGTTTACTTCGCCCTGGAAAGTTATGCCGGGACGATATACGCGCGAGGGTGATGTGCGCGAGTTGCTACTCAAGGCAGACGACATGTTCGTCATCTCGTTGCCGGGTGATGAAATCAGTCTGTCGTTCGACGCCGGCAAGTTGCCGCGCTTACGCGCCGGATGGAAGCGTACTTTCCTGCTCTATGCTGACGGGTTCAGTAAGGAGATGGACATAAACTCGGCCAGCCCGGATCAGGTTTCGCCGTTGCCCTTCCATGGCATGACTCGCTATCCCTACGCGGAACCTGAGAGGTTTCCCATGACGGCTGCCCGGCGCGCCTATTACGATAAATACAACACGCGGTTTATTAACACCGAGATAACCTCGATTGATGCACTTCTATCGTGGCCGAAAAGTGCAACAAGGGTTAGTGAGCTGCTTGAGGCACCGGTGCAGTAGCCCGACTGTCAGGGAGGGCTCTGTCGCACCCGAACAAGCCCTCCATAACTGTCGGGCTACTGCCCCGGCCCAGCTCCGCAGGTAGGAACATCATGGAACACATTCGATATTCAGTAGCTGCTTGTCAGACTGATTTACCAAATCCGGTTGAGCGCCGCTCAATGCGCGCGAACACTGATCGGATGCTGTCGATGATTGATTCGGCGGTAATCGGCAGCGCCCCGTTTCTGCCGGTTCGCCTGGTTGTCTTCCCCGAATTTGCCCATGCGGCGCCGGTCTTTCCTACGGTGGGGGAGTTAATCGAAAAGCTCGCAGTTCAGATTCCAAACGAACACACCGAACGGCTACAACAAAAGGCACGCGAATATGACGTCTACATACAGAGCGGGTCGATGCTGGAGGTTGATAATAAATGGCCGGGCGTTGTCTTCAATACGACGTGTTTGATTGGACCAGCAGGAATTCTATACAAGTATCGTAAGGTCAATACCTGGATTCCGTTCGAGGTTCATGCCAGCCCTCACGATCTTGAAGGCTACGATGAACCAATGTTTCCAGTCGCCGACACGCCAATAGGTCTCATTGGCTGCGCCATTTGTTACGACTGGATATTTCCCGAAGCAATCCGGCAGTTAGCGGCCAACGGCGCGGAGGTGCTGGTGCGCGTTTCCGCTTACATGGATCCCTGGGGAGCGACAGAGCCGATGGACTGGTGGACGATTGTGAATCGCTGTCGCGCCCTCGAGAACACTGCGTTTGTCGTGGCGGCAAATCAGGGTGCGAGTTTGAAACACTATCCACCCTACTCCTGGCCCGGCGGTAGTCAGGTGATTGACTACGATGGACGAATTCTTGCACAGGCGAGCCCGGGACCTGGCGAACGCATCGTCGTGGCGCCGGTAGATATTACGGCATTGAGACATGAGCGCGAAGTCCGACGCGGTCATCACATGCTCGCGCACCTGCGCACGGAAGCTTATCCGGTTTATGACACGCATCGGTATCCACCGAGAGATGGCTCGACCCGGACTCCGGAAATTTCATACGAAGAAAACAATCGCCTTATCGATGAAGCGAAAAGTTTGATCGCGAAGTGACCTGCCAAACGTGAACCCAAAACTTGCTTGCCATTGAACAACTCACCAAGCCAGCGGAGCTGGCGTAGAGAGTGATGGCCTTAGGCGAGGCGCAGCCGAGCCTCTACGGTGAACAAAGAATTCCTGGCATTGAACGACTCACCGAGCCAGCGGAGCTGGCGGACAGAGTAATAGCCCCAGGTGAGGCGCAGCCGAGCCTGGGGTTACATCACACCTAGACTCCGAGCCCACGAAGTGGGCGAAAGATGAACGATGCAAGATAATCGGCTTGAGTCGATTTGAAGGCAACTGCGATAGGCAGTTGACGTGTCACTAGAACGGTTTGCATGCTTCTCCGTAAATCCCGTAACGGAGCATGTAAATGTCTTACACAAATCTCCTATATCATATTGTCTATGCGACAAAGAGTCGTGCCCCAGTGATTACACCTGACCTTAAGAGTCGACTACACGGCTATCTAGGCGGCATTGTAGGTGGTCTGGACTGTGTGCCGATAGAGATCAACGGAATGGAGGAACACGTTCATCTACTGGTGCGTCTGCGCCCAACAATCTCCGTCTCCGATTTCTTAAGTAAGTTGAAATCCCTTTCTTCTCTATGGGCCAGAAGGCAAACAAAGGGACGTTTTGCATGGCAAGCGAAATACGGGGCTTTCACTGTTAGTGAATCCCAGGTTGGGAAAGTCAGGAAATACATTCGCGAACAAGAGAAACATCATCGAACGATGTCTTTCGAAGAAGAATTCGAGGCACTGCTGAAAGGTAATCGAATCGACTTCGACGAGAAATACTTGTGGACATAGCGATCTATCGCCCACTTCGTGGGCTCCGATGCTAGGTGGGATGTGACCCCAGGCTCGGCTGCGCCTCACCTGGGGCTATCATTCTGTCCGCCAGTTCCGCTGGCTCAGTAGGTGGTTCAGCCAGAGAAATCTGCCAGTGACGTGCTGAGCAGCATTCCATCTTGTTCAGTCATTCCCTAAAACGCGTCCACCATGGAACGAACCTTGAGCTGTTTACGAAAGTCGCTCAGAGCAATTGCCTTCGCACCCCGGAATTCGACCTCAACTTTCCGGCCCGGAATAAGATCAAAATAATTATCCGAAAAGACGCCGGCGTAATCCGACGCCGACAAATAGACAGCGCGCGCAAATTTGTCCGCTGACAAAGTAATCTTGAAGCCGCCGCGCACCGGTGCCGCATTAGCCTCAATTTGCGGGCTGGGCATAGTTAGATCCTTGTAGACTCCGAAGAAATGTTCATTGCTCGACACTCGCTTGCCGCCTGCCAATACCTCCGCAAGTAGAAACACTCGTTTGGGATCCTTCCCTGCCAGTAAACTTTTTATGGGAACGGTGAAGTAAGCTTTACTGTTGAGCGGCGCAACCTCAATGTTCTCTTGTCGGCTCCACAACTTATTTCCTTCGAAGTCGAGTAGGCTCAGGCTCAGTTGTGCCGCAACGGGCTGTAACCGATCAGAAACGACGAAGACTTTGAGGTTATCGTTTTCGACTTGCGGGCTGACAAGAATATCGGCGTAGAACCGGCGCGCGTAATACTGCAACGCCTTCCAACGTCCGGTGTAATCAATACTCGACCATGAAGCGACGGGCCAGCAGTCGTCGAGTTGCCAGAAGAGCGAACCCATGTTGTGTGGCATGATGCGCCGCAGATGCTCGGCACCGATCTTGATCCCCTCAGCTTGCAGTACCTGACTCACGTAGAGGAAAGACTCGAAATCCTTTGGCTGGGGATATTCGCGCAGCATGTATTCGTTTATTAGCTGGTTACCGCGCGGGTGACGCTGATGCGCCATCATCACCGGCGAGTTAATCTGATGATCTGCGGTCATCGTGTAGGTGTTAACTGTCTCGAGCTGCGGAAACGACTGAAAGCCGTATTCAGTCATGAAGCGTGGAAACTGTTTTTCATACTCGCTGAACGGTAGCGCCGCGTGCCAGACCTGCCAGTAGTGAACGTCACCCATCTTCTGCGACTCGTTGTCGTCTTCCAGGTTTGAACTGGGCGAACTGGGCCAGTAAGGCCGGGAAGGATCGAGCGAGCTGCAGACTTCCGGCAGTACACCGTAGAAGATTTTCAGGTAGTCGTCCCAAAGGCTGGCGGGCAGTTGGCTCTTCCAGCCCCAGTGAAACCAACCGGACTCGATTTCGTTATTGCCAACCCATATCACGATGCTCGGATGATTGCGCAACCGCTTCACGTTATCGATGGCTTCCTGCCGCACGTTGTCCAGAAACGCCTGATCACCGGGATAAAGGCTGCAGCCAAACATGAAATCCTGCCACAGAAGAATTCCCATCTCATCGCAAAGTTCGTAGAAATCGTCACGTTCATATATACCACCACCCCAGACCCGCAACATGTTCATGTTGCTGTCGCGCGCCGACTCCAGCAGTTGGCGATACTTGGATTTACTGATGCGGGTCGGAAAGCTGTCCGCTGGAATCCAGTTAGCCCCTTTGGCGAACACGGGAACACCGTTGACTACGAAGGTGAAACTTTTGCCTGACGCATCAGGTTGCTGCCTGAGTTCCAATGATCGAAGTCCCGTGCGCGTTGTCGTTTCATCAACCGGTTTACCAGCGATTAGCAATCGTGCCTTGAACGTATAAAGCGGATGAGCGCCGAGTCCGTTGGGCCACCAAAGCGCCGGATGGGGAACGACGAAGTCGAGCACCACGCGATTTGAGCCGGCGGTCAAGCTAACCTCGCGTTTTGCCGCGACTCTTTTGTCAGTAAGGTCCTCAATGATGATGGTTGCACTGGAATTCTTGTCAGCCATGACTTCAACTTCAGCAGTCACGCTGGCCGCCGCAGCCGTTACCTGCTTTGGCAGGATGTGAAGATCATCGACGCGCGCCTCATTCCAGGGCTCAAGATAGACAGGCCGCCAAATACCGCTGGTTACAAAGCGCGGGCCCCAATCCCAGCCAAATTGATAAGGCGCCTTGCGTGTGTGCGGACTTGTCTTTTCTCCCTGATCGTTGCCGGCCGGCAGCTGATAGCTCATCTTCGCCATCCGCGGCAGCACTTCATTAATGGGCGAACGAAAGCGGATGCGTAGCGTATTAGCGCCGGCTTTGAGTTGCCTCTTTGCGTCAATTCTCCAGGTGCGAAACATGTTGTCAGTATTCTGCAAGGGTTCATCGTTTAGAAAAACGTTGGCGTAAGTATCAAGGCCCTCGAAGACCACGTCGATGTTAGCGCGGCGAAGAATTTCGGGCGTGACCTCAAAAGTAGTCTGATACTCCCAGTCGGTCTTGCCAACCCACTGCAGATTCTGTTCGTTGTCGCGATAGAAGGGATCGTCAATCAGTTTATTGGTGAGCAGGTCAGTGTGAACACAACCAGGCACGGATGCCGGATACCACTTATCCTTACCCACCTCGCGAAATTGCCAGCCCTTGTCTAACGTTATTTTGCCGCTACGCATGACGCTCTCTTTTCGCGGTCTGGTTTGAGATTGAGAAGTGACTACAGCCACCGTTAGCATGACCAGAATGGGCATTAGCACTTTTGTGTTCATCTGTTAGCTCCTTTCTAAGAACGCCAATTGCGCCATTCTAAAAACGATTTTACTTTGCTTTCTTTTGCTTTGGCTGTTAAAAGAATCGCCATGCTGAAACGCTGCATTCTTTCCTTGATCATTTTGGCGCTGGCAACAACTGCCGTGACAGCGCAGTCGGAAGTCCCGGCCTCACGACTTGCCCATCTGCGCCATGGAATAAATCTCAGCCACTGGTTTGCACAGGCCGCCGATTATTCAAAAGCTCATCTCGAATCACACACCACGGCGGAGGACATTGCGTTAATCAAAAATATCGGCTTTGACCATGTTCGCCTCACCATTGAACCTGCGCCGCTCTTCAATGACGATGATCCGGGAAAACTAAAAGCCGATTACTTGAAGTCTCTCGACAACGCGCTTGATGTGATACTCGCCAATGGTTTGGCAGTGATCGTTGATATCCATCCCTCTGATCAATTTAAGTTAAAGCTCAACAGCAATGATCGTCAGATCGAAGCGTTCGGCAAGTTCTGGCGAAGTTTGGCCGCGCACCTCTCAACGCGTGATCCCGAGCGCGTTTTTCTCGAAGTTATCAATGAACCGATGGTGGAAGATGGCTACCGTTGGTACGGCATGCAAGGGAAACTTATCGCAGCCGTTCGCTCGGGCGCACCGCAGCATACCGTGATCGCTTCTGGTCATAGGTGGTCAGGTCTCCCCGAGTTGTTGTTTCTGGTGCCTTATGCTGACCGGAACATTGTATACAACTTCCACTTCTACGAACCGTTTACATTCACGCATCAAGGCGCAACCTGGGCCGGCGCCAATCTGCCCTTCTATAAAAACGTCCCCTACCCATCGACTCCGGAAAGCGTAAGCAAGATCCTCGACACGGTTCAGGATGAGCCGGCGCGCTACAACCTGCTTCGTTATGGAGAAGATGGTTGGAACGCGAACCGCATCGATCGCGAGATTGGGGTAGCTGCCGCCTGGGCGGCGAAGTATCAGGTGCCACTGACCTGTAATGAATTCGGGACCTTTCGCAACTTTGCGCCGCCCGCCGATCGCGCCGTTTGGATTAAGGACATGCGTGCGGCGCTGGAAAAGTATGGCATCGGCTGGACCATGTGGGACTACGCGGGCGGTTTTGCGGTGGTCAATAAACAGAACGGCCACGCGACGCCTGATGCGGAGGTGGTGAAGGCTCTGGGACTACAGAAGTGATCAACTTTTGGGGTGCGCCGACCTGTCGGCGCTTTGGTCGCTGGCGACCTGTCGCCAGCAGCGTCGCGACAGGTCGCGACGACGAAAGCGGTGACAGGTCACCGCACTCCAAAAAGTCATTTCAATCCCAGCGCCTTCAAGTAACCCTGATTGACTCTGCAGTTCGCGAACTTTACGCGCTCCAGATAAGCGCCTAACGCCTTCTCCACTTTCTCTTTTGGCGGGCGATGTTTTCGCACCTCTTCATAGGAGGTTCTTGGTCCCTCCGCGAAGCCGATAATCGCATCCCATTCCGCAGGCGGGTTTATCGAAACAGCACACGAGCTCGCGTCCATTCTTTTGTACGGCCAGAAGCACCAGCCAATGTTGTTCTTATCCAGCAACGTCCTGAAGGAAGTAATCCACTCGTCGGTGTTTTCGCCGGACTCACCCATCCACACCGGCACATTGTATTTCTCGCGAAAATCCAGATACTCCTGAATGGCCCCCTGATTTACGTCCATCCAGTATTTATGAAAAGTGTAGACGAGTTTTGCGTCAAAGGGCGGTCCAAAAACTTTGAAGTTCGTGTCCCATTGTGCACCACCAAGAAAGATGACGTGGTTACGGTCGACCTGTCTTATGCCGGCCACAATCCGGCGATAGAGTGGCTGCAGCATTGGGTTCAGTTTGGCACCATCGAAATAATGCGCAATTGGTTCGTTGAGTAGATCGTACCCGATGACTGTCGGCTCATTTCGATAACGCGCGGCAAGCTTGCGCCAGATGTTGACAGTCAAGTCCTGGCTTTCGGGGTTTTCAAAAAGAAATGGATAGCCCCAGCTGTCGTCGATGTTGTCTCCTGTCTGTCCACCCGGTGCGGCATGCATGTCGAGAATCACGTAAAGATTCGCTTGCTTGCACCAGCCGACGACCTGATCCAAAAGCCGGTAGCCTTCCCCCTCCAGCCTGGCGGGACCTGTGTCTGAAACAAACAAGCGGTAGCTGAAAGGAACGCGAACCGAGTTGAACCCGGATCGCTTTATGAACCTGATGTCTTCCTGCGTGATGTAATTCTGATGATAAGTTTTCCAGAACCGCCGCGCCTCGTCTTCGCCAATCAGTTCATTGATTACCGTTTGTATCTTCTGCGGCGAGTTCGCGGTCTTGAACTTGAACATGTAGCCTTCGGGCAGTAGCCAGTTACCGAGATTGATGCCTTTCAATTGTAGAGGCTTGCCATCCGTCGAGATCAGATCTTTGCCGCGAGTGGTAACGAATCTCGCCTGGGTATAGGTCGAGATTGATGCGTTCAGCAGAAGGATGATCCCCAGCAACTGTCCTGCTGTTCTAAGTATCCTCATCGTTCTAATCCAACTTGCACCGATTTACAGTCAAGCGATTTGCTGGGACCGCGGGCGTCCCGCCCGCAATGAGCGCGTAGCGCGAACTAAGGGTCACCAACCTGACAGCCTGTTTTGTCCTGACCGGGCATGGTATTTGACTTGACTCGGCAAGCGCAAGATTCACAGCGTGATGAGGT
>Ga0134126_10002384_pt1 | contig 23730 bp, 21 predicted proteins | sample KB31752_FD_96881 | JGI IMG/M metagenome (GOLD analysis project Ga0134126, IMG submission 96881) | Terrestrial soil microbial communities with excess Nitrogen fertilizer from Kellogg Biological Station, Michigan, USA - KB3-175-2 | ecosystem: Environmental > Terrestrial > Soil > Unclassified ... | reverse complement strand
GCCGGCCTGGCGCGTCTACGCAGGGCTGATCGGCGAGCAGCGCTTCGAGCCGGCCGGGTTTCGGATGCCGCTCGGCCTGAAGGACGTCCGCCTGGCGCTGCAGGCCGGCGAGGCCAGCCACACTCCGCTGCCGATCGCCTCGCTGCTGCGCGACCACTTCCTGGCGGCGATCGCCAACGGGGATGCGGAGAAGGACTGGTCGGCCCTCGCGCTGACCGCCTTCCGCAACGCCGGGCTGTAAGCGCGCCCGCGCATGAACGGCGCTCGGCGGAGCGGGCGCCCTTAGCCGCCATCTGGGTAGTACACCCGATTGAGGGCGCGCCCTGCAGCCGGCACTCCCGGGCCTCTGCGTCCCGCCGATCCACGGGCGGGGGCCGCTTCAGCGAGCAGGCCAATGCCGTTCATTTGCACGACGGATGTCGACCCCAGCCCGGGCGCCGCAGGCTGCTCTTGCTGCGAGCCGGCGCTGCAATCGGCGGCGCGACGGGTCACCCGCGAGTTCTCCCGCCGCGGATTGCTCGCCGGCGGGGCGGGCGTGCTCGCCTCCCTCGGGCTCGCGCCCAGCGCGCTCGCGGCGCCGGCGACGGACCCGCCGCCGACCGTCGTCACCAACTTCCAGCTGTTCGACGGCAAGTCCCCTGCCCTGCGCGGCGGCCAGAGCCTCTTGATCGAGGGCGGCAAGATCCGCCGGGTGGCCGGCGCCGGCCAGGGCGCGCCCGACGGCGCGCGGCACATCGACTGCGGCGGCCGCGTGCTGATGCCCGGTCTGATCGACGCGCACTGGCACGTGATGTTCGCCAGCCTCAGCCCGGCGCAGCTGATGACGGCCGACGTCGGCTTCATCTTCCTGGCCTCCAGCGCGCAGGCCGAGCGCACGCTGATGCGCGGCTTCACCACCGTGCGCGACCTGGGCGGACCTTCGTTCCCGCTGAAGCAGGCGATCGATGCCGGGCTGGCCGTCGGCCCCCGCATCTACCCGTGCGGCTCGGTGATCACCACGACCGGCGGCCATGGCGACATGCGCATCAACTCGGATGTTCCCAGAAGCCCCGGCGGCCCGCTCAGCCAGATCGAGCAGATGGGCGCCGCCGCCATCGCCGACAACGTCGACGAGGTTCGCCTGAGGGTGCGCGAGCAGCTGTTCCTCGGCGCCTCGCAGATCAAGCTGGTCGGCGGCGGCGGGGTCGCCTCGCCGCGCACGACGCTCGACATGCTGACCTTCACCGTGCCCGAGCTGCACGCCGGCGTCGAAGCCGCCGCCGATCGCAACACGTACGTGGCGGTGCACGCCTATCCGCCGACCGCCATCCAAAGGGCGATCGACGCGGGCGTCCAGTGCATCGAGCATGGGCATCTGATGGACGAGACGACGGCCAAGCTGATGGCCGACAAGGGCGTATGGCTCAGCACGCAGCCGTTCATCGACGAGAGCGACAACGCCCCGATGACCGGCCAGAGCCGCATCAACCTGCTGCAGGTGCTGGCCGGGACGCCGAACATGTACGGCTACGCCAAGAAGTACGGGATCAGGACGGCGTTCGGCACCGACCTGCTGTTCTCGACCGAGGTCGTCGAGCGGCAGGGCGTGCTGCTGAACCATATGTCGCGCTGGTACAGCAACGCCGAGGCTCTGCAGATGGCGACCTCCGGCAACGCCGAGCTGCTGGCGCTGTCGGGACCGCGCAATCCCTACCCGGGCAAGCTCGGCGTGATCGAAGATGGCGCCTACGCCGACCTGCTCGTGGTGGCTGGCGATCCGCTGCAGAACCTCGCCCTGTTCACCGAGCCGGACAAGAACCTCGTCCTCATCATGAAGGACGGGAAGGTCCACAAGGACGCCCGCGCCGGGCCGGCGCCGGTCATGGGAAGCGTTATCGAATAAACACAGCGCGTTATGGCCGATGGGCGTTTCCGCGCCAAATGCCGTCGGAACGGCCGCTGGCTCCGCCGCGCGCGTCGCGGCGCATTGCTAGCCGAACCGCGCTACGACGCGCCGCCGCCCCTCTAGCAAAACGCGCTTCACACCCTACATGAGAACCCGAGCGTGGTTCGCCACGCTGAGCGGCTTCCCCTCCCCCCGAACAAGCCGCTGAGCCCCCGGCCCTCCCCCCGCCGGGGGCTCTTTCTTTTCCGGGTGTCGCCTGCGTCGCCGAGCTCGATGCGCCCTGGCGGATGGGGTGGGATTCGAACCCACGGTGGGCTTTCACCCACGGCGGTTTTCAAGACCGCTGCCTTAAACCGCTCGGCCACCCATCCTTCGGCGGCGAGATAGAGGGCGGCGCGCTTACGCGCAACAACGGCGGTCCCGGGCCCCGGGTCCGGGCGGCGGCAGGCCCGCTGGGTCAGACCAGCGGCAGGCGGCGGGTGCGGCAGCGGGCGCAGGTCTCGTAGCCTTGCAGGTGGCGGCTCTGGCGCCAGGCGTGGCCGAGGCACAGGCAACGCAACTGGGTCAGCCACCGCGTCAGGCGGTCCTTGCGGGGCGGCGGCTGAAAGGCCCGTCGCTGCGCCTGCGCGCCGGGCTCGGGCGCCTCGATGCGGTCGAAGTCGAAGCCGTCGTTCGCGTGCGGATGCATGGCCTGGTCTCCGAACGCAGGATGGTTTCGACGCCAATCGGTCGCGCCGAAGCGGTCGCCGGGCCCGCCTGTCGGCGCCGTACCCCAACTGCGGCACAGCGCGCCGGGTTCCCGGCCGACTGTCCGGTCGAATCAGGAGTGCGACCTCGGGAGAACCCGCGCCCCCGCGAAGGATCGCTTCGCGGTTGCTCCCGCGCACGCTCGGCGCCATCGTGAGGGGCGGTCAGCGTCGGAGGCGATCATGACAGCGGTATCCGCAACGTCCTCTCCCATCTTCCGCCGCAAGGCCGGGCCCTGGTTCATCGTCGAGGGCGTCCTCCTCGTCATCCTGGCCCTGCTCTCCGCGGCGCTGCCCGAGATCGCCGGCGTCGCCGGGGCGCTGGTGTTCGGCTGGATCCTGGTGCTGGCCGGCCTCTTCGGCCTGGGCTCGCTGTTCGGCGAGCGCGGCCACGCCCACCTGATCTGGGCCATCCTCTCGGCGTTGGTCGCCCTGGCGGCCGGCGTCCTGATCCTCTGGCGCCCGCTCATCGGCGTGGTGACGCTGGCGATCTTCATCGGCGCCTACCTGCTGATCGACGGCGTCGCGACGATCGGGCTGGCCTGGGACCAGCGCAAGCGCAGCGGCCGCGGATGGGGCTGGCTGATGGCCTCCGGCGTGGTCGACATCCTGCTGGGGCTGCTGGTGCTGGCGATGGGGCCGCGGGCCAGCGCGCTCTTGCTGGGCTTCATCATCGCGATCGACCTGGGGATCGCCGGAATCGCGCTGATCACGTTGGGCTTGCACGCGCGCCGCGCGGCCTGACGAATATCACGCCGCAACATTTCCTTAACCTGGACTCAGGAGTACAATAGCGCTCTGTGCCGTGCAGCGCACGGCATGCCCTAGGAGGGCGTCATGAGCAGTGAACCAGCGTCTCCGTCGCCACAACCTGATGGCGAAGTCAGCTACCACAACAGTGTCCTCACGCGCAGCCACGAGCCGCCGCGGTCGGGCAATCACAGCTGGCTGATGATCATCCCGCTGGTGGTGGTGATCATCGCAGGCGCGGCGTTCTGGGTTTACGTCAACGGGCATCCGGCCGGGCCGATCGTCAATCACGCGGTCGCCGCGGCGTCGGACAAGCCCGCCTGGCAATAGGCTAGAACGCAGCTGACGTTCACCCCGCCGCATTGACGGGGGTCGCCCTTGCGGGCATCGCCAGGGCGTGCCGGAATATTCGTCCTCGTCCGAGAGCTTGCCCGAGATCGTGGTCGACGCCCGCGGTCATCGTTGTCCGGTGCCGACGCTGCGCCTGCGACGCGCCATGGAGGCCGCGCCGCCCGGCGCCCGGCTGGCGCTGCTGGCCGACGACCCGCTGGCGCGGATCGACGTGCCGCATTTCCTCGCCGAAGCTGGCGGCGAGCTGGTCGAAACCGCGGAAGTGAACGGCGCGGTCCGCTTTTTGATTGTAAAGCCGGCTAACAAGGATGTCAGATAGGGGTGCGGCGCGCCGCCAAAGCGACGCGCCGCCAGGATGACCTTGTCTTCTTCCTGATCGATCGGCCGCCGCCACGAGGGACGGGAGAGCGCGGCGGCCGATCAACAGGATGGACGATGCGCCCCCCAGCCTGAACCCAACCTGAACGACTTCGTCAGGGGGCGAAGTCCGCTCCGGATCAGGCCGTCGCGGGCTCGGGGACGCCCCAGTCGGCGAGGACGTCGGCGGTGTGGGCGCCGATCGCGGGCGGCGGGCCTTGGATCGCGCCCGGCGTCGCCGAGAACCGCGGCGCGGGGGCCGGCTGGGTGACGCCGTCGACGTCGACGAAGGTCTTGCGCGCGGCGTTGTGCGGGTGAGCGGGCGCCTCGTCGATGCCCAGCACCGGCGCGAAGCAGACATCGGTGGCGTCCATGATGGCGCACCACTCGTCGCGGCTCTTGGTCTTGATCGCGGCCGCGACCTTGGCCTTCAGCGCCGGCCACTCGGCGCGGTTCATCTGCGCCTGCATGGCGGGGTCGTCCTTCAGCCCCGATTTCTCGAGGAGCAGCGCGTAGAACTGCGGCTCGATCGAGCCCAGTGAGATGAAGCGGCCATCCGAGCACTCGTAGGTGTCGTAGAACGGCGCGCCGCCGTCGAGCATGTTGTCGCGGCGCTTGCCGGTCCAGCCGCCCGCGGCGGTCATCCCGTAGAACATCGACATCAGCGAGGCCGCGCCGTCGGTCATCGCGCAGTCGATCACCTGGCCCTGGCCGCTGGCGCGGGCGTGGATGACGCCGGCCAGCAGGCCGAACGCGAGGTAGAGCGCGCCGCCGCCGAAGTCGCCGACCAGGTTCAGCGGCGGCACCGGCTTGCCCTCGGTGCCGATCGCGTGCAGCGCGCCGGTCAGTGCGATGTAGTTGATGTCGTGGCCGGCAGCCTGCGCGTAGGGCCCGAACTGGCCCCAGCCGGTCATGCGCCCGTAAACCAGCTTCGGATTACGCTTCAGCGCCACGTCGGGACCGAGGCCGAGCCGCTCCATCACACCCGGGCGGAAGCCTTCGAACACCGCGTCGGCGCGGTCCATCAGCTTCAGCGCCGTCTCGACCGCGGCCGGGTCCTTCAGGTCGAGCGCCACCGAGCGGCGACCGCGCGCGGTGATGTCGCTCTTCGCGCCGCCGCGCCCGCCCATGCGGTCGATACGCACGACGTCGGCGCCCAGGTCGGAAAGCAGCATGCCGCAGAACGGGCCCGGCCCGATGCCGGCGAACTCGACGATTTTCAGTCCGGTGAGCGGTCCCTGGCGCATGGCGCGGCTCCCTAAGCTTTGTCGGGGAAATGACGTTTGTTGGCACTAAGAAGCCGTGACCGCACGTCAGGCAAGCGCGGGCCCAGCAATTCAGGTTGGTTGCGGCCGCAGCCCACCCTAAGTTTCGCCTCGGGCCGAGACTGAGCCTGGGTTGCGGGGATCAGCGCCATGCCGCGTCGACTTCTATTCACGGCATTCGCACTCGTCGCCGCGGGCGCGGCGTGCGCGCAGCCGGCGCCCGATGCAGGCACGAAGGGGGGTGCGCCGGCCGCCGCCGGAACCGTGCTGACCGGCGCCGCGGCCTTCGGCGACTGGCAGACCGACGCCCCTGGCGTCATGCGCAAGATCGGCCCGAACGACCTGCCGCCGCCGGACGTGCACCTGCATGTCGCCCTCCCCGCGGTGGTGGCGCGGCCGGCCGGCGCCGAGCTGAAGACGATGCCCGGCTTCACAGTCACGCCGTTCGCCAAGCTGGACGCGCCGCGGCTGGTGCGCGTCGCGCCGAACGGCGACATCTTCATCGCCGAGAGCCAGCCGGGCCGCATCCGCGTGCTGCGCGCCGCCGACGGCGCCGACAAGCCCTCCGACGACCAGGTCTTCGCCGAGGGCCTCCACCAGCCCTTCGGCATCGCCTTCTGGCCGCCGGGTCCGAATCCGCAGTGGGTGTACGTGGGCGACACCGACTCGGTCGTGCGCTTTCCGTATCAGAGCGGCGACCTCAAGGCGCGCGGGCCGGCCCAGACGATCGTGCCGCAGCTGCCGCACGGCAGCGACCACTGGACACGCGACGTGGTCTTCTCGCCCGACGGCAAGACGATGTTCGTGTCGGTCGGCTCGGGCAGCAACGTCGCCGAGGAGATGGAGAAGAAGACGCCGGCCGAGGCGCTCGCCTGGCAGCAGGACCATGCGCTGGGCGCGGCCTGGGGCAAGGAGGAGAACCGCGCCGACGTGCTGGCGTTCACGCCCGACGGCAAAGGGCAGCGCGTGTACGCCGCCGGCATCCGCAATTGCGTCGGCATGGCCGTGAACCCGACCACCGGCGCGCTCTGGTGCTCCACCAACGAGCGCGACATCCTGGGCGACAACGTGCCGCCGGACTACATCACCCAGGTGAAGCCGGGCGCCTTCTACGGCTGGCCCTGGTACTACATCGGTCCGCACGAGGATCCGCGCCGCGCCGGCGAGCGGCCGGACCTCAAGGACAAGATCACCGTCCCCGACGTGCTGATCCAGCCGCACTCGGCGTCGTTGCAGATGACCTTCTACGAGGCGCGCAGCGGACCGGCGGCGTTCCCCGCCGAGTTCCACGGCGATGCGTTCGCCGCACTGCACGGCTCGTGGAACCGGAGCCAGCGCACTGGCTACAAGGTGGTGCGCGTGAAGCTCGAGAACGGGCGGCCGACCGGCGTCTACCAGGATTTCCTCGTGGGCTTCGTCGCCAGTGACAAGGGCGTCTGGGGCCGGCCGGTGGGGGTGGCGGTGGCGCACGACGGCGCGCTGCTGGTCAGCGATGATGGCGGCAACATGCTCTGGCGGGTGGCCTATGCGAAGAAGTAGCCTGCGAAGAGGTGCTCTGGCCGCCGCGGCGGCGATCCTCGGGGCCTCACTGGCGGGCGCTGTCGCGTACGCGCAGCCGGCTGGCGATGCGGCCAAGGGCGAGGCGGCCTTCAACGACCAGTGCAGCCAGTGCCACACCATCGGCGGCATGAACCAGGGACCCGACCTGGCCGGCGTCGTCGGCCGCAAGGCCGGAACCTCGGCGGACTTTCCCTATACGCCGGCGATGAAGGCGTCCGGCCTCACCTGGACGCCGGCCAACCTCGAGAAGTTCCTGGCCAACTCGCAAGCGATGGTGCCTGGTACGGCGATGAGCGTCAGCGTGGCGAGCGCCGCCGAGCGGGCCGGCATCGTCGCCTACCTCGCCAAGCAGAAGGCGCATTAGCGGCCGCGGCAAAAACGATCCTTGGCGCGACGCAGCCAGGGCGCCTAAGCTCGCCTCAGGAGTGCAGGGTGGCGATTCACGCCAGAATTCTCATTGTGGCGCGCGATGACGAGCGCGCCGGGCCGCTGGCCGAGGGGCTGGACCGGCTCGGCTGGCGCACGGTGACGGCGCGCGGCCCGTTCGCGGCCATTGCGGCGCTCGGCGACCTGCAGATCGAGGCGGCGATCGTCGACCTGATCGGGCTCGGCCCCGAGGCGCTGACCTTCGCGCGGCGGCTGAAGGCGGCCTGTGCGCCGCGCCGGCTGCCGGTGATCGCCATCGCCGATCCCGACCCGTCGATCGCCGCCGCCGGCTACGACCTGACGCTCGCGCCGCCGCTGCATCCGGCGCAGGCGATCATGCGGCTGGAAAGCCTGGTGCGGATGGCGGTGGCCGAGGAGGAGTTCGAGCTGCGGCTCGAGACCTTCGCCGAGCGCGGCCGCCGGCTCGAGCTGCCGGAGACCGAGGGCGGGCCGCTGCGTGTGCTCTGCGTCGGCGAGCCGGCGCCGCAATTCCTGGCGCTCTCCAATGCGCTCGCGCGCTACGAGGCGCAGGTGGTGGGCGCGTTCACCAGCTACACGGCGTTCGACTATCTGCACGAGCGTACGTTCGACGCGGTGGTGATCTGGGCCGGCGACAATCCGCACGAGGCGCTGTCGATCATCGCCGGCATGCGGCGCAACACGCGCCTCTACCACATCCCCGCCCTGCTCTATCAGCGCCGCGCGCCGGACGTCTCGGCCGCCGACGCGTTCGAGAAGGGCGTCACCGACGTCGCCTCGCCCCAGGTCTCCGAGAACGACACCGCCAAGCGCGTGCTCGAGCTCGCCCGCTCGTTCCGCCGCCAGAGCGCCATCCGCCGCGCGCTCGAGAAGGCCAAGAGCTCCGGCCTGATGGACGCGGCGACCGGCCTCTTCACCCGCGACCTCTTCGCCGCCCACCTGATGCGGCTGGCGTCCGCCGCGCGGATCCGCAACCGGCCGCTGTCGGTCTGCGTGCTGAAGGTGGCCGAGCGCCCGGAGGTGACCGTCGCCAGGGCCGGCGGCTGGCTCGACCGCGCGATCCCGCAGATCGGCGCGATGATCGGCCGCCTGGTGCGCGCCGAGGACACCGCCGCGCGGCTCGGCCCCGAAGTGTTCGCCCTGGCGCTGCCGGCGACCGGCCTTCCGGCGGGCCGCCTGACCGCGGAACGCATCGCCGCGGTGATCGCCTGCACGGCGTTCGAGGCCGGGCCCGAACGGCAGCCGTTCGTGGCCGAGTTCGACATCGGCGTCGCCGAGGTGCGACCCGGCGAGAGCGCCGCCAAGGCGCTGGAGACCGCCGCCATGCAGGCCAGCGAGCGCCAGGCCAGCTGAGAGCCGGGCGAGCCAGGGGAAAGCGCTCAGATGCCGACAGACCATCCCGGCGCGCCGCTCGCCAGCTATCTCGTGCCGCTGGGCGTGGCGGCGGTGATCATCATCCTGCGCAACAGCCGGCCCCGGCGGCTGAAGATCGAGCGGCTCTGGGTAGGTCCGGCGATCTACCTGATCCTGATGGCGGCGGCCCTCAGCCAGGCGCCGCCGCCGATCACGCCGGTCAGCATCGCCATCCTGGCTGGTGCGTTCGCGCTCGGCGCGGCGATCGGCTGGCAGCGCGGGCGGCTCACCCAGATTCACATCCATCCCGAGACGCACGACCTCACCTCGCGCGCCTCGCCGATCGGCCTGCTCTTCATCTTCGCGATCCTGGTGGTGCGCTACGCCGCGCGCGACCTGCTGGCCGGCAACGCCGGGACGCTGCACCTGCCGATCGTCGCGATCACCGACGGCTTCCTGCTGCTGGCGATCGCCATGCTGTCCGTGCAGCGCCTGGAGGTCTGGCAGCGCGCCACGCGGATGCTGGCGGACGCGAAGGCCGCGGCGCCCGGTCCGCCGCCGCCGCAGAGCATCGTGAGCTGAGCCTGCCCGTCGGAGGCGGATACCTACCTGAACGCCAGCCCGTCGAACGCGCCCGACGTGCGCCATTCGTCGATGTACTTGAAGTAGGCCGACGCCCCGGCGGGGTAGCCGACGTTGAGGCGGGCGGCGGGGCCGGGGTCCTGGCCCTCGTTGTTGTAGTAGCCGGGCGTGCAGTCGGGTGAGCCGATCATGCGGCCCATGCCGGTGAGCAGGAGCGCCACCCAGGCGTCCTCAGCCTCCTTGGTCACCTCGACCTCCTTCGCGCCCTGATCCAGCGCATGGCGCACGACCGTGGCGATGGTCACGCCCGACTCGGTGAGGTTGTGGGGCACGTTGGAGATCAGGTTGGCGCCCTGCGTGGGCTGCACGAAGAAGGCGTTCGGGAAGCCGTGCACGTGGATCCCGTGCTTGGAGCGCATGCCCTCGCCCCACGCGTCCGACAGCTTCAACCCGTCGCGCCCGACCAGGTCGAAGCCCGCGCGGCGCTTGTACTCGGTGCCCACCTCGAAGCCGGACGCATAGATGATGCAGTCGACCTCGTATTCGCGCCCCGCCGCCACGACACCTTTCTCGGTGATCCGCTCGACGCCCTTGCCGTCGGTGTCGATCAGGTGCGCGCCGTGCTCGTTGAACGCCTGCAGGTATTCGTCGTGGAAGCACGGGCGCTTGCAGAGCTGGCGGTACCAGGCCTTCAGGTTCTGCGCCGTCTCGCCGTCGGCGACGATCGCATCGCAGCGGGCGCGGATCTCCTCCATCTTCTCGAAGTCGGACTCCTCGAACGCCGACCACATGTTCTGCGGCGTGCGCTCGGCCTCCGGCAGCGCCATGATCCGCGAGCGGATGCGGCGCGACAGCTCGGTCCAGCCGTCCTGCACCAGGTCCTCGTCGGCCCAGCCGCCGGCCTGGTTGGCGGTGAAGTTCTCCAGCCAGCGCTTCTGCCAGCCGGGCGTGGCGACGCCGGCGAACCAGTCGGCGTCGAGCGGGACGTTGCCGCGGACGTCGACCGACGAAGGCGTGCGCTGGAAGACGTAGAGCGTTCCCGCGCTGCGGGCGAGGTGCGGCACGCACTGCACGGCGGTCGCGCCGGTGCCGATGATCGCCACCCGCTTGTCGGCCAGCTTGTGCAGCGGCGCGCCGTCCATCGTCACGCTCACAGGGTCGCCGCCGGTGTAGTCGTAGTCCCAGCGGCTGGTGTGGAACGAGTGGCCCTTGAAGCGCTCGATGCCGGGGAGGCCAGGCAGCTTCGGCACGTGCAGCGGCCCGGTGCCGAGCCCGATGAAGCTGGCGGTGAAGGCATCGCCTCGGTTGGTCCCGATCGCCCAGACGGAGCGCGCGTCGTCCCACTCGATGGAGGTCACCTCGGTGTGGAAGAGCGCATTGTCGTAGAGCCCGAACTTCTCGCCGATGCGACGGCACTGCTGGAGGATCTCCGGCGCGTGCGCGTACTTCTCGGTCGGCCGGTGCCCGGTCTCTTCCAGCAGCGGCATGTAGATCATCGAGGCGGTGTCGCACTGCGCGCCGGGATAGCGGTTCCAGTACCAGGTGCCGCCGAAGTCGCCGCCCTTCTCGACGATGCGCACGTCGGTGATCCCGGCCTCGACCAGCCGCGCGCCGGTGACGAGGCCGGCGAAGCCGCCGCCGACGAAGGCGAAGGTGACGTGGTCGGTCTTCGGTCCGCGCTCGGTGCGCGGCGTGTACGGGTCGTCGAGATAGCGCCCGAACTGGCCGGCGATCCGCAGGTACTGGGCGTTGCCGTCGGCGCGCAGCCGCTTGTCGCGCTCGGCGCGATACTTCGCCAGCAGCGCTTCCTTGTCGATGGCGGATTTGGCGGTGGTGGTCGTCTCGGACGCTTGGTCTAGCGGCATGGTCCCCTCGGCATCACGACCGAAGCACGCCAGAACGGCCAAGGTCCGTCGCAGTTACACGGTGGGAAATGGCGTACGCAATCGCCGGCGCCGCCGCAGGTTGAATCCGGGTGCGCCACGTGCACGCAGCCTGCGACCTAGTTCCGCCGTGAAAGCGGCCACTATCATGGGCCTGAGGAAATAGAGTCGGGGCGAGGCGGCGTGGGAGGCGGTGAGCGCATCTTGCAGACGGTGGCGGTGATCGCGCTGAAGGGCGGGTCGGGCAAGACCACGGTGGCGACGCATCTCGCCATCGCCGCCCACCTGCGCGGCCAGGACGTGCTGGTCGCCGACCTCGACCGCCAGCGCTCGATCTACAACATCCTGGATGCCCGCGACGCCGCCGGCCCGGCCTGCGTGATCGCCACCGGGGCCACGTTGATGGCCGCGAAGTTCGCCGCGGTGGGCCTGAAGAAACACCTGATGATCATCGACACGCCCGCCGGCGCGGTCGAGGACGTCAGCGAGGCGGTGGTGCTCTCCGATCTCGCGGTGCTGGTGGTGCGCCCCACCCTGCTCGACCTCTCCGGCCTCGCGCCCAGCCTTTCGCTGGTGCGCCGCATGAAGAAGCCGTCGCTGGTGGTGATGAACCAGGCGCCGACTGCCCGCGAGGGCACGGAATCGCCGCTGGTGCGCCGCGCCCTGAAGGCGCTCGACTACATGTGCGCGCCGGTCGCTCCCTCGATCCTGCGCACCCGCACCGCGTTCCAGACCGCGCTGGAAACCGGCCGCTCCGTCGAGGAGACGGCAGACGCCGCCGCGGCCGGCGAGATCGCCGCGCTGTGGGGCTTCGTGGAAGCGGCGCTGGAAGAGCCGGCGGAGGTCGCGCTGCCGCAGTAGCCGGCCGCTACGCCGCCTTCGCCAGCCGCGCCAGTTCCTTCAGTACGCGTTCGGCGGCGCCCAGCCGCTGCGTCGGGGTTTCCCATTCGCCCTTGACCACGACCTTCTGATCGGGGCGCAGGCGCCAGATGTTGGCGTTCTTCTGGATGAAGGAGACCAGGGCGCCCGGGTTGGCGAAATGGTCGTCGCGGAACGAGGCGACGGCGCCCTTCGGCCCCACGTCGATCTTGGCGACGTTGGCTTCGCGGCAGAGCCCCTTGATCGCGACCACCTTCAGCAGCTGGTCGGCCTCCGGCGGCAGCGGGCCGAAGCGGTCGATCAGCTCGGCCGCGAGCGCTTCGCGGTCCTCGGCCTGCACGGCGTCGGAGAGGCGCCGGTAGAGCGCCAGGCGCACGTTGAGGTCGGGCACGTAGTCCTCGGGGATCAGCACGGCCGCGCCGGTGTTGATCTGGGGCGACCAGCCGCGGTCGAGGTTGACCGGCTCGGCGCCGCCCTTGGCGCGCAGCTCGTTGACCGCGTCCTCCAGCATCTGCTGGTAGAGCTCGACCCCCACCTCGCGGATGTGGCCGGACTGCTCCTCGCCCAGGAGGTTGCCGCCGCCGCGGATGTCGAGGTCGTGGCTCGCCAGCTGGAAGCCGGCGCCCAGGCTGTCCAGCGACTGCAACACCTCCAGCCGCTTCTCGGCGGCCAGCGTGATCGGCCTCTCGAACGGCGTCGTCAGGTAGGCGTAGGCGCGCGACTTGGCGCGGCCCACGCGCCCGCGCAGCTGGTAGAGCTGGGCGAGGCCGAACATGTCGGCGCGGTTGACGACCAGCGTGTTGGCGGTGGGGATGTCGAGCCCGCTCTCCACGATGCTGGTCGACAGCAGGACGTCGTAGCGGCCCTCGTAGAAGGCGGCCATCACGTCCTCGAGCTGGGTCGGCGCCATCTGGCCGTGGCCGATCACGAAGCGCACCTCGGGCGCCTGCTCGCGCAGGAACTGCGCCATGTCGGGCAGGTCGGCGATGCGCGGGGTAACGAAATAGCTCTGGCCGCCGCGATACTTCTCGCGCAGCAGCGCCTCGCGCAGGGTGATCGGGTCGAACGGCGTGATGTAGGTGCGCACCGCCAGGCGGTCGACGGGCGGCGTGGCGATGATCGACATCTCGCGGATGCCGGAGAGCGCCATCTGCAGGGTGCGCGGGATCGGCGTCGCGGTCAGGGTCAGCATGTGCACGTCGGCGCGCAGGGCTTTCAGCGTCTCCTTGTGCTTGACCCCGAAGTGCTGCTCCTCGTCGACGATCACCAGGCCGAGGTCTTTGAAGCCCACCTGCTTGGAGAGCACCGCGTGGGTGCCGACCACGATCTCGATCTCGCCGGCCTTCAGCCCCTCGCGGGTCTTCGCCGCCTCGGCGGCCGGCACCAGCCGCGAGAGCCGGCCGATGCGCACCGGCCAGCCCTTGAAGCGCTCGGTGAAGGTGGCGAAATGCTGGCGGGCCAGCAGCGTGGTTGGACAGACGACCGCCACCTGGCGCCCGGACATCGCCATTACGAACGCGGCGCGCAGCGCCACCTCGGTCTTGCCGAAACCCACGTCGCCGCAGATCAGCCGGTCCATCGGCCGGCCGGCCTCGAAGTCGGCCAGCACGTCGGCGATGGCGTTCAGCTGGTCGTCGGTCTCCTCGTAGGGGAAGCGGGCGCAGAACTCGTCGAAGACGCCGTGCGGCGGGTCCACCTCGTCGACGTGCTTCAGCGCGCGCTGGGCGGCGATGGCGATCAGGCCCTCGGCCATCTCGCGCAGCCGCTGCTTGGCTCTGGCCTTGCGCGCCTGCCAGGCCGCGCCGCCCAGCTTGTCGAGCTGCACGTCCTCGCTGTCGGACCCGTAGCGGGTCAGAAGGTCGATGTTCTCGACCGGCAGATAGAGCTTCGACTCCAGGGCGTAGTGGATCTCCAGGCAGTCGTGCGGCGCCTCCTGCACCTCCAGCGTCTTCAGGCCGACGTACCGGCCGATCCCGTGGTCGATGTGCACGACGAGGTCGCCGGGGGTCAGGGCCGTGGCCTCGGCCAGGAAATTGGTGGCGCGGCGGCGCCGCCGCGGGCGCGCCAGCCGGTCGCCCAGGATGTCGGTCTCGGAGACGACCGCCAGGTTGTCGGTCTCGAAGCCGGCGTCGAGCGGCAGCACCACGCGCTGCAGCTGCTTCGGATCGGCGGCCTTGGCGGCCTGCCAATAGGGCGCGAGGCGGACGTCCTTCAGCCCATGGTCGGCCAGCATGCCGCCCAGGCGCTCCGACGCGCCCTCGGACCAGGAGGCGAACAGCACCCGCTTGCCCTCGCCGATCAGCCGGCGCGCGTGGTCGGCAGCCGCCTCGAACAGGTTGACGCTGTCCTGCGCGCGCTCGGCGGCGAAGGTGCGCCCGAGCTTGGCGCCGAGGTCGACGATGCCCGGGCCGGCTTCCTTGTGGAACGGCGTCAGGCGCCGAACCGGGTGCGTGGTGAGCCCGGCGTCCCACTCGGTGTTGGTGAGGTAGAGCGCCGACGGCGGCATCGGCCGGTAGTGCGCCTTGCGGTCGGCGCTGGCGCGCGCCTCGTAGGCATCGGCGATCACCGCCAGGCGCTCGTCGCGCGCATCGACCGCCAGGTTGTCGAGCACGATCAGCGCATCGCCCGGCAGGTAGTCGAACAGCGTCGCCGTCTCCGGGTAGAACAGCGGCAGCCAGTGCTCCAGCCCCGCGCGGCGCTGGCCCTGGCTCACCGCCGCGTAGAGCGGATCGTCGCCCGGCGCGCCGAACGCGGCGACGTAGCCCTTGCGGAAGCGCGAGACGCCGTCGGCGTCCAAGAGCGCCTCGCTGACCGGCAGCAGGTCGACCTGCTTCAGCTGCTTGGTCGAGCGCTGGGTCTCGCGGTCGAACGCGCGGATGGTGTCGAGCGTATCGCCGAACAGGTCGAGCCGCACCGGCTCGTCGGCGCCCGGCGGGAAGACGTCGATCACCCCGCCGCGGATCGCGAACTCGCCGCGCTCGGAGACGGTGGAGGCGCGATGGTAGCCGTTGATCGCGAAATATCGCTCCAGCACGCCCATATCGACGTCATTGCCGACCTGGGCCGAGTAGCCGGCCGCCAGCACCGCCGCCTTCGGCGGAAGCCGCTGCAGCAGCGACGGCGACTGGGTGATGAGCAGCGCCGGCTTCTTGCCGAACTCGCCGCGCGCCAGCCGGGTCAGCGTCGACATCCGCTCGGCCGAGACGCCGGCCGAGGGCCCGATGCGGTCGTAGGGCAGGCAATCCCACGACGGCAGCCGCAGGACCTCCATCTCCGGCGCGAAGAAGGCCATCGCCGCCTCGAAGGCGTTGGCGCGCGAGGCGTCGCGGGCGACGAACACGTTGAGGCCGCCGCGCGCGCGGGCGAGGTCGGTCATCACCAGGGCGTCGAAGCCCTCGGGAACGCCGGTCAGCTCCAGGGCGTCGGGGGCGGCGGCGACGCGCTTGATGTCGTCAGCGAGGGACAAACTGGTTGCCTTCGGATGTCAGGCGCGTGAGCCGGGAGAGGCGTAAAACGCGCGGATGCGGGAAATGAGCCGGCTCTCGTCCTCGGTCGGCGCATCGCTGCCCATCACGATCCAGCCGTAGACGTCATGGTCGTTGCGATCGAGCAGTCGCTCGAAGGCCTCGACCTCGGGTTCGGTCAGCGACAAGACATGGCTGTCCGCGAACGGGCCCAAAACCAGGTCCGCTTCCAGGAAACCGCGCCGCCAAGCGCGGAACCGCAGCCGTTTCAGCCTCGCTTCGTCCATACCGGAAGGCTGGGGATATAGGCGCGTTCGTCCGCGGAACCAAGCGGCGCAAGGTCACGTTTGGCCGGGATCGCAAGCCTGACCCATGGATGCCCCGCTGGCCATTCCGGACGATGTGTTGAAGACCTTGAAGCCCGAGCCGCTCGGCGAGGTGGCGCGGCGCGTGCGCGACGGCGACATCCTGCTGTGCTCGGCCCTCGACCCGTTCTCGCGGCTGATCCGCTGGGCGACCAAGAGCCCCTGGAGCCACGTCGCCCTCGCCTACCGCTGGCGTTCGGTCGGCCGGATCATGGTGTTCGAGGCGGTGCAGCAGCTGGGCGTGCGCTGCGTGGCGCTGGATCGGTTTATCAGCGAGAGCAGCACCGGCCAGAAGCCCTATCCGGGCAAGATCATCCTGGCGCGCCACGAGGACTATGCGGACAAGGGCGGCAAGTCAGGCGGCGCGGCGATGCGGCGGCTGGCGAGCGAAGCGGTCGACTGCTTCGGCGACCGCTTCGCTCCGGGCGAGATCCTGAAGATCGCCGCCCGGATCAGCTTCGGCCGCACCGGCCGCAAGACGCCGAAATTCCTTGGGCCGCGCGACGAGTTCATCTGCTCGGAATACGCCGCCAAGTGCCTGCGGGCGGTCGGCATCGAGATCGAATGGGACGGCCGCGGCTTCATCGCCCCGGCCAGCTTCGCCAACGACCCGAGGGTGAAGGCGATCGCGCAGTTCAGGACACGCTGAGCCGCCTCAGCGCAGGCGCATCCACTTGCGGATGGCGACGAGCGTCCAGACACCCTCCACCAGGCCGAACGGCCAGGCGCCCTGCAGGAAGCCGTAGATCGAGCCGAGCGAACAGGCGCCGGCGAACGCCAGCGTCCACCAGCGCGAGCGGGACTCCAGCGCGTAGCAGACCAGCATCGCGGTCACCGCGAAGAGGCCGAAGGCGGTCAGGGCGCTCATGCGGGCTCGGCTAGCGTCCCATCCGCCAGAACGGGGCGAGCATGGGGGTGCGGCGGCGGTAGTCGGCGTAGGACGCCTCGCCGAGCTCGGACATCAGGAAGCGCTCTTCGAGGCGGGCCTTCAGCCAGAAGCCGAAGCTGATCAGCGCCGCGCCGACCAGGGCCTGCGCCGAGCCGACCTCGACGGCGGCGGCGAAGGCGGCTCCGATCAGGCCGGTGTAGATCGGGTGGCGAACCAGGGCGTATGGGCCGCGCTCGACGATGACGTGGTTCTCCTTGCGACTAACGGCGCCGGACCAGAGGTCGCCCAGCGTGACGCGCGCCCACCAGGTGAAGGCGAAGCCGGCCGCCGCGATGGCCGTCGCCGCCCAGCCGGCCCATTCCGGCAGCCGCCACAGCTGCGACGCGAACCGCGTAGCGAGCGGCCCGCCTCCCGCCGCCACGGACGCGTTCACGGCGAAGAGCAGCAGCCAGGCGCCGAGCGCGGTCGGAATGCTGTAGAGCAGGATCTCGCCGAAAGCCGCCCGCGCCTGCGTGCGCCGGGTCCAGACCGCCGCAAGCCCCCAAGAGAGGACCCAGGCGGCCCAAAGCGCTGCCGTGGCGACGCCGGGGGTCATTTCGCGCCATCGCCTGGGGCCGACTCCCGCAGCAGCTCGGCGAGGTATGGCTTCCAGGCGACCGCATAGGTGTGGGTGCCGTGGCCGTGGGTGTTGGGGCCGATCGGCAGCAGCACGAACTTGCCGTGCCGGATCCGCCTGACCTCCTGCTCGGCGATGCCGAGCTCGGGCGGGTTGATGAAATCGTCGGCCGAGTTCACCCACATCACATGGGCATTGATCTCGCCCAGCCGCGCCGACGGGTCATAGTCGCGCGACGAGCCCACCTGGTAGATCAGGTCGTTGGCGTCGAGGTGCGGCAGCGACGCGCCGAGCACGCGCTCGAGGTAGGCGTCGGCCGCATCCCGCGTCGGCAGCGCCTTCTGCATCTGGTGCGGCGCGCTGCCGGCGATGATGATGATGTCCTCGGCGCCGCGCAGCGCCGTCATCGGCTGGGCCGTGTAGTCGCCGCCCTTCCAGTCGGGGTCGTGGGTGACGAGGTCGATGACCATGTCGCGCCAGACGCGGTTGCGGCCGGCGATCTGCACGGTGTTGCACGCGAGCGGCATCAGCGCGTCCATCATCCCCGGCCAGTTCTCGCCCCACATGAAGGCGTGCATGCAGCCCATCGAGGTGCCCATCACGAGGCGCAGGTGGTCGACGTGGAGGCCCTCGGTGACGAGGCGGTGCTCTGCCTCGACCATGTCGGCGTAGTCGTAGTGCGGGAAGTGCGCCTTCAGCCCGTCGCTCGGCTTCGACGACTTCCCGTGGCCGATGTCATCCGGGAAGATCAGGTAGTACTTGCTTGCATCGAGCAGCTGGCCGGGACCGATCAGCTCGCCGGTGAACTCCGGCCGGATCAGGCTGGTCCCCGCCCCGCCGGTGCCGTGCATGATCAGCACCGCATTGGTGACGTGGCCGGCCGGATCGCGCCTCGGCTCGCCGAAGGTCGTGTAGTGGATGCGCAGCTCCGGCAGCGTCTCGCCGGACTGGAAGTGGAAGTCGTGCATCACGAAGTCGCCGGCGTGCGGCTCAGGCCCCGGCGACGGCGCGGTCGCGGGCTGGGCGAAGGCAGGTGAAGCGGTGGCAAGCGCGATAGCCGCGAGCGCGGCGGCGAATCTGGACACTGAACAATCCTCCCGGATGATGCGGGACTGTTGTCCTCAACCCTGCCGCGCGCAAGCCGGTCGCTGAAGGCGCTACACTCCCCCGATGCGGCCGCAGATTCTCTTTCCGCTGTTCGCGCCGGTCACCTCGCTGAAGGGCGTGGGACCGCGCGTCGCGCCGCTGCTGGAGCGGGTGGCGGGGCCGATCGTGCGCGATGTGCTGTTCGTCAGCCCTCAGCGGATCGTGCGGCGCGTCCAGGCCAAGGCGGCGAGCGCGCCGGAGGGCCAGGAGGTGACGCTCACCGTCACCATCGAAAACGTGCAGCGGCCGGGCCGGCAGGGCCTGCCCTGGAAGGTGCGCGCGTTCGACGACACCGGCTTTGTCACGCTGGTGTTCTTCCGATGGAACGGGGCGCCGCTGGACCAGGCGCATCCGGTCGGCGCCCGCCGCGTGGTCAGCGGCAAGATCGAGCGCAGCGAATACGACCACGCGCTGCAGATCATCCATCCGGACTATTTCCTGCCCGCCGACCGCGCCGCCGAGGTCCCGGAAGCCGATACGATCTACCCGGCGACCGCCAACCTCGCCTCTCGCGCCGTGCGCCGCTTTGCGCTGGAAGCGCTGGAGCGCGCGCCCGCCCTGCCCGAGTGGCAGGACGCGGCGTGGCTCGCCAAGCAGCGCTGGCCGGCGTGGCGCGAGGCGCTGGCGGCGTTCCACAGCCCGCAGAGCGAAGCCGATCTGTCGCCGCAGTCGCCGGCGCGGCGGCGCCTCGCCTACGACGAGCTCTTCGCCCACCAGCTGGCGCTCGCCCAGCGCAAGTCGGCCCGCAAGAGCCAGCCCGCCCCACCGATCGCCGCGAGCAAGCTGGCGGATCGGGTCGAGGCGGACCTGCCGTTCCAGCTGACCGGCGCCCAGGTCCGCACGCTCAGCGAGATCCGCGGCGACCTTGCCGCCGGCGAGCGGATGAGCCGGCTGGTGCAGGGCGACGTCGGCAGCGGCAAGACGGTCGTCGCCATGCTGGCGATGGCCGACGTCGCCGCCGCCGGCCTGCAGTCGGCGCTGATGGCGCCCACCGAGATCCTGGCGCGCCAGCATTTCGAGACGCTGGCCGGGCCGCTGGCCAGCCATGGCGTCAAGGCGGTCCTGCTGACCGGGCGCGACAAGGGCGCCGGGCGCGCCGAGAAGCTGGCGGCGCTGGCCGGCGGCTCGGCCGCGGTGACGGTGGGCACCCACGCGCTCTTCCAGGACGACGTGGTCTTCCATGCGCTGGCGCTGACCGTGGTCGACGAGCAGCATCGGTTCGGCGTCAACGAACGGGCGCGGCTGCAGGCCAAGGGCGAGGCCGTGCACCTGCTGGCGATGTCCGCCACGCCGATCCCGCGCACCCTGGAGCTGACCGTGTTCGGCGATCTCGACGTCTCGCGCATCGACCAGAAGCCGCCTGGCCGCACGCCGGTCGCCACCCGCGCCTCGCCGATGTCGCGCGTCGGCGAGATCGTCGGGCGGCTGAAGACCGCCATCGCCGGTGGCGCGCAGGCGTTCTGGATCTGCCCGCTGGTGACGGAGTCGGAGACCGTCGATCTCGCCGCCGCCGAGGGCCGCGCGGCGGCGCTGCGCAGCGTGTTCGGCGCCCGCGTCGGCCTCGTGCACGGCAAGCTGCCTGGGGCGGAAAAAGACCGGGTGATGGCCGAGTTCGCCGAGGGCCGGCTCGCGGTGCTGGTCGCCACCACGGTGGTCGAGGTGGGCGTCGACGTGCCGGCCGCCACCATCATGGTGATCGAGCAGGCCGAGCGTTTCGGCCTCGCCCAGCTGCATCAGCTGCGCGGCCGGGTCGGGCGCGGCAAGGCCGAGAGCGCCTGCGTCCTGCTCTACGACCCGCCGCTCTCCGACATCGCCAAGACCCGGCTCGACATCCTGCGGCGCACCGACGACGGCTTCGCGATCGCCGAGAAGGACCTGGAGCTGCGCGGCGGCGGCGATCCCCTGGGGCTGAAGCAGAGCGGCTTTCCGGCCTACCGGCTTGCCGACCCGGCGGCGCATCGCGACCTGATCGCCGCAGCGGCTGACGATGCGCGCCTGGTGCTGGCGCGCGACCCGCAGCTCACGTCCGAGCGCGGCCGCGCCGTGGCGCTCGTTCAGGAGCTCTTCGACTGGCGGCCGGGCTCTGGCGCGGAAGCCGGTTGAGGGGCCGGGTGAGCCGCCTGCCAGGCCGCCCAGCGCGCCTCTGAGTCGGCCTCGAGATCGGCCCAGAAGAGGTTGTAGCCGGGCTCGCGCATCCGCTCGATCCAGTCGCCGGACGGCCGCAGCAGCGCCGAGCGCGGGCGGCTGACCCGGAGGACCCCGCCCTGGCACTGGGCGCTGACCTGGCGGACCATGAAGCCGGGCCGCACGCCCCACTCCAGCCCGGTGGCCGCAGCCGCGCCCTGGTTCAGCCGCTCGGGCGCCATCTCGTCGCTCGCCGCGCTCAGCAAGGGGTTCACGCACAGCGCCTTGCGCTGGCCGAGCGGCTCCAGCTGGTCCTGCGCATTCCAGACCATCGCCCGGCTGAGCAGCCGCTGCGCACCGATGACATCGCCCTGCCGCACCGACGCCCACGCGACCAGGCAACCGGCCTGGTCGCGCTTCTCGCAGGCGGGGATCGGTGCGTCCGGACGATGCGCGTCGGCCGGCACGATGGTGTCGATCAGGTAGGCGCCGACCAGACGCCCCCGCAGCTCGGGGTTGGGGGCGATCTCCTGGGCCAGCAGCCGCGCGCCGAGCTCGCCGCCCTGCTCCGCCCCGGCCAGGATGAACGGGCGGCCGTGGTTGTAACGGGCGAGGTAGGTCTCGAACGCCGCCTTGATGTCGCCGTAGGCGAACTGGCGCGCCTCCAGCGCGTCGTCCCACAGCGTCGACTTGGTGTAGAGGCTCGCCTGCCGATAGCGCGGCGCATAGAGGTCGCCCACCGCGTCGAACGGCGCGGCGTAGTTCGGCAGCATCACCCGCGCCAGCACCTGCCCGGCGCCATGGTCGTAGACCGGCGCGTTCCAGTGCCGCTGGCCGTTGTAGGAGGTGAACGAGACCGGATACGAGGTCGGGTGGATGAAGAACACGTCGACGGCCTGCGGCGAGGCGCCCGGGTCGGGGATCAGCGCCCAGGCGACGCGGGTCGAGTAGTCGGCGGCGGGCGGCGGGTTGTCCTTGCCGAACGGGACCTTGGGGTCGAGCAGCGCCTTGATGACGTCGTCGCGCCACAGGTAGAGCGCCGCCACGATCAGCGTCAGCGCCACGCCGCCGGCGATCATCGTCCAGAACCGCCATCCACGACGTTCGGCCATGGCCTACGGGTTAGCGCAGGACGACCGCTGCGGGAAACCACCCGCGAAACCACCCCGCGCACGGCGCCTGCGCTCTGGCGCCGCAGGGCGGCCGGCAAAGCTTCCGAAAAGCGTGTGCATAACGCCGTTCCGTGGCACGCTGACGCCATGCGAAGTTCCGCGCTCGTGCTTGCCGCCTTGCTCGTCGCCACAACCGCCAGCGCGCAGCCGGCAAAGCCGCGGCAGATCACGCCGGCCTCGGTGCTGGCGGGCGCCGACCCTGCCGACTGGGTCCCGATCGATCCGAACCAGCTGCTGGTGATGGAGCTCGCCGGCGGCGGCCGCGTGGTGATCCTGCTGGCCGACGCGTTCGCGCCGGTGCACGTCGCCAACATCCGCGCGCTGGCCCATGCCCACTGGTACGACGGCCTCGTCATCGAGCGGGTGCAGGACGACTATGTCGTGCAGTGGGGCGATCCCAACGGCAACAAGCCGTTGCCGCCCGACGTGAAGAAGCCGGCGCCGGCGGAGTATTCGAGGCCGGCCGCGGGCGTCGCGCTGCAGCCCCTGCCCTATCCGGACAGCTATGCGGACCGGGTCGGCTTCTCCGGCGCGTTCCCGGTGGCCGAGAGCGGCGGCGAGGCCTGGCTGGCGCACTGCTACGGCATGGTCGGCGTCGGCCGCGACGTGAACCCGGACACCGGCACCGGCGCCGAGCTTTACGCGGTGATCGGTCAGCCGCCGCGCCAGCTCGACCGCAACATCGCGGTGGTCGGGCGGGTGATCAGCGGCATGCAGCTGCTCGGCGCCATGCCGCGCGGCCAGGGCGACCTCGGCTTCTATGCCAACGCGGCCCAGCGCATCCCGATCAAAAGCGTCCGCCTCGCCGCCGACCTGCCGGTCGCCCAGCGACCCAGGTTCGAAGTGCTGAAGACCTACAGCCAGACCTTCCACGCCTGGCTGCACGTCAAGGCCAACCGTGAGGACGACTTCTTCCTGCGCCCGGCCGGCGGTCTCGACCTCTGCAGCGCCCTGCCCCCCGTGCGCCGCGCGCCCTAGCGGCTACGCCGCGGGCGAGCGCACCGCCTCGAAGCGTACGCCGAGGCCCAGCAGACGCGCCGTCAGTCCCTGCAGCAGCGGCGTGCGGTCGACCAGCTTGGCTGGCCACGGCGCCCTCGGCGTGCCGCCAGCCAGCAGCGGGGCGATGGCGCGCTTCTGGATGAACACCTGCGCGGCCTGGGTCGCCTTGGTCGGCCATTCGCGGCGCTGCTGCACCGCCTCGAGATCGGCCAGCGCGAGCGAGCCTGACTTCAGCGGTTCCCACAGCAGGTTGGCCGTCGCAACGGCGTCCTGGACGGCGAGGTTGATGCCGACCCCGCCGATCGGCGACATCGCGTGCGCCGCATCGCCAATGCAAAGCACGCCCGGCGCGCACCAGGTCTTCAGTCGGTCGACGGCGACGGTGAGCAGCTTGACGTCGTCCCAGCTGGCGAGGCCATCGGTGCGGCCCTGCATCGCCGGCGCGATCGTCTCGATCGAGCGCTTGAAGGCGTCGAGCCCCTTGGCCTTCAGCGCGTCCGCGCCCCCTTTCGGCACCACGTAGCCGCACTGGAAGTAGTCGCCGCGCGGGATCTGCACGAAGATCGCGCCAGCCGTGGCCCGGCCCAGCGGGACCTCGTCGTCATCGCCAGGGCGGCGCGGCAGCCGCAGCCAGAGCACGTCCATCGGCGCGCCGATGTCCTCGACCTCGAAGCCGGCGCGCTCTCGGATCGTCGAGTGGCGGCCGTCGGCGCCCACCGCCAGCGCCGCGGCGATGCGCGCCTCGCCGTCCGGCGTCTGGGCGACCACGCCGGTCACCCGATCGCCGTCGCGGATCAGGTCCGTCGCCTCGGCCTGCATCAGCAGGCGGAAGCTGGGGAAGGCCTTCGCCTTGTCGGCCAGGAAGTTCAGGAAGTCCCACTGCGGCATCAGCGCGATGAACTTGGCGGCCAGCGGCAGCCGGCTGAAATCGGCCGCGTG
>Ga0134126_10002383_pt1 | contig 23731 bp, 20 predicted proteins | sample KB31752_FD_96881 | JGI IMG/M metagenome (GOLD analysis project Ga0134126, IMG submission 96881) | Terrestrial soil microbial communities with excess Nitrogen fertilizer from Kellogg Biological Station, Michigan, USA - KB3-175-2 | ecosystem: Environmental > Terrestrial > Soil > Unclassified ... | reverse complement strand
ATATGACAAATAGGCGTCAGGGATCAGGCGTCAGGCGTCAGTCCTTCGGCAAATGGTGAATAGGAATTTTGCCCCGCCATTGCCCTGACCCTAAAGGGGACCACAGATAGTTTGCTATTTCCCTGATATAAATAGTGTTTTACTAAATATATACAATAAGGTATCTTAATTAAACCATCGTAAGTTCCCTTTAGGGTCAGGGCTATATCTCCAAAAAGGATAAACTGACAAAATGAGCATAATAGGTGTAAGTAGTAAGGCCTGCCCGTACCGGATCGGTACATTCGGGCGGGGATAAGTGGTAAGTCCTTCGGCAGATGGTGGATCATTGACAGTTCGCCATTCCCTGATATTAAGAGTGCTTTACTTTTTCTTTGCGTTCTTTGCGAAACACTTTGCGCTCTTTGCGTGAAATGTCCCACGCAAAGGCCGCAAAGGGAAGAAGCACGCAAAGAGCGCAAAGGGAATCTGTTAAAGTGAAGTTAAATAAATGACATTTTAAACTGCCGCCTGATTCCTGCCGCCTGTTTCTGCCAAAACGTCAGATTACTGCACGAAATTAAGTCCCAGCGTGTAGGGGGATGTGTTGAGGAGCTGGTAGGATGCCAATGTAAGGGGGGCTTTGATATGGGTAATGAGCCGCGACGAAAAAATACCTACCCCGTTGCTGATGTTGGTATAATCGGACTTTTTCTGCACAATGCCCTGGCTGGGTGTATTTACCTGGATATAGTTTGCAAGGTCTTGTGCCGCCCCTGTAATTTCAAAATCGAGGCTGTCCATTTTCCGGTACACTGTTGGGTCCGCCTTCAGGCTGGCGCCGATGAACGAATAGAACTGGACCCCCTGGATACCCTGGATGATGTTTGCCCCGCCGCCTGAAACTTGGTAGGATTTAAGCACAGTATAAACAAGGGTATCGGTCCTTATTAAAGTTGAATCTTTTACCCTGAATTCCCGAACCGGTATATATATATTCACATCATAAGTGACGGCATTGGAGCCCGCTACAAAACTTACCTGGTAATGGTGGGTGGGGGTAAGATCGAGGTTCACCGCTTGCCCATCCAACGGACGCGTGGGGAGAATGTCATTTACAACCAAAGTATTTGCCGTGGATTGCACCTTTGTTTTTGGATCATAGATCATAAGGCCATAGCTATGCGAAGGGTTTAAGGAAAACCCTGCCGGGGTTGTATATAAATATTGGCCCGGCGAAGAAAAATAACCGGGTTCTTTCAGCGTGTTATAAAATTTGGACAGCCTGGTGAGCGCACCGGTATTGTTGTCAGCCAATGTTACTTCCAGGCTATCGGCCTTATAGAGGCTATCCAAATGCCGGGCTGCCTGGCTGGCGCTGAGCCCTGGGCCGTTTTGAAAAACCTTGCCAATTTTTATGATTTGCGCGTTGTCATGAATTTCGAGCAGTCCGTAAACGGCATTTTCTTCCTTATAGGGTGCATTTACCTTGAAATCTGTGGAGCAGGAAAACAGGGATAAGGCGGAGGCTATGAACAATCCCAAAAGAAAAGGCTTGCTTTCCCCGGTTTTTCTGTAAAATTTGCGGTGAGATAAATGCATGATTTGTTTCTGATTGCCCCGATGGATGGGATGGCTTGCGGTATTTAAGGGTTCAAATTTAGGGGCAACCTTTGAAAGGGAACGCAAAATGCCCTAAAGTTTTTTCGGGGTCTATCGGCAGGGACAAACGGTTTGTATCTATTTAAAATATTTGTAAAACAGTACATTATGGAAAAGGCTTATCGCAAAATAACGACCCGGGTGCTCCAGGAAATGAAAGAAGCCGGAGAAAAAATAGCCATGCTCACGGCTTATGATTTCACTTTGGGGCATATTATTGACGCTGCCGGGATAGATGTAATACTGGTCGGCGATTCGGCGTCAAACGTCATGGCAGGCCATGAAACCACCCTGCCTATAACCCTCGACCAGATGATCTATCATGCTTCTTCGGTTATCCGGGGCATTTCACATGCTTTGGTTATTGTTGACCTTCCGTTCGGTTCTTACCAGGGCAATTCCAAAACAGCGCTGGAGTCCACCATACGTATTATGAAAGAATCCGGCGCGCATGGCGTGAAACTGGAAGGTGGGGCCGAGGTTAAAGAATCGGTTCAAAGGATCGTATCTGCCGGGGTTCCTGTTATGGGCCACCTGGGATTAACGCCACAGTCTATCTATAAATTCGGCACCTATAATGTCCGTGCCAAAGAAGAAGCGGAAGCGGAAAAGCTGTATGAGGATGCCTTGCTGCTACAGGAACTGGGATGCTTTGCCCTGGTGCTGGAAAAAATACCTGCAGAGCTGGCGGAGCGGGTAACCAAATCCCTTGCCATACCCACCATTGGCATTGGCGCGGGCGCACAAGTAGATGGACAGGTATTGGTGCTGCACGACATGCTGGGGTTGAACAATGAATTCCACCCGCGGTTTTTGCGCCGCTATGCCAGCCTTTTTGATACCATTACCGATGCGGTAAAACATTATGTTACCGATATCAAGAGCAAGGATTTCCCAAACGAGAAGGAACAGTATTGACAGAAACAGTTAACAGTTAGCAGGGAACAGTTAGCAGAGAACAGTTAATAGTTAGCAGTACATAAGAAACATTTGACTCATCGTGAGTTCTTAAAATCCGTTCAATCCTATAAATCATAGTTCGCTATTTTTCTTTCGTCATCAAAAACCATACGTTCGTCATTTTTATTGGATGGTTGGTCATATAAAAATCCAGAACAGTCGCCGTTCGTCCTTCAAAACATTGCTTTCGTCAAGCAGAAATACAGGGTAAACTACCGTTCACCCTCTAATAAATGTTGTTCGTCATTTTTTTGAACTGTTTCGTCATTCAGGCGTTTATATTTGTGTCATCAATTTAATGACAAGATGTTTCAAAATCTAACCACAGCAATTATGAAAACGAAATTAAATATAATCCCCTGCTTTTTATTTATCTCCTTGTTTGCAGGCAGCTCGCTGTTTTTTCAATCATGCACCCCTAATAATGATATAACCCCGGTTAACCCCGCCAGCGCCGGCAATACTGTTACCGTGAAAGTAAAGGATATCAGCCAGGCAACTTCTAATGTTGAGGGGCAATCAAACAGCAAACATTTTCGCATTGTAACCAACGATGAATCCCAAACAGTGTTGCTCGATACAGTTATCAATGGCAATTTTACTTATAATTTTAAGAGCAGCCAATCCGCTTTGAACTTAACTGTCACCCTGACATCGGGCACATCTTTCGTAAGCGCTCTTGAAGTAGATGTAAACGGCCAGATGCATGCCTATCATGACGGCAGCTGCCCGGGCACTCAATACGGTATTACAGACCAGATAGTCTTTTAAGGCATTAACTTCATGCAAAGAATGCCAGGGGAAACCCGCAAAGACGCACAGGAGAAATTATCCTTGCGCTCTTTGCGGGTTTCTTTATTCATAACTTTGCATGAAATTTCCCACCTATGCTCACCGAAGCCGACATCATTTTTGAAGACAACCACATCATAATCGTTCAAAAAACGGCCGGTATCCCTACCCAGGGAGATGAAACCGGGGACCTGTCGCTTTTTGAAATGGTGCAGCAGTTTATCAAAGTAAAATACAAAAAGCCTGGCGACGTCTATCTCGGACTGGTACACCGGGTTGACAGGCCCGTAAGCGGACTGGTAATGTTTGCCAAAACCAGCAAGGCGGCATCCAGGCTTAGCGAGATGTTCCGGGAGCGGACAATAGAAAAAACCTACCTGGCCATTGTTTCTACACAGCCCCCTAAGGAACATGACACCCTGACCCATTACATCTGGAAAGATAAAGAGGCCAACAAAGCTTATTGCTATGTAAAAGAAAAAAAAGGAAGTAAAATGGCGGTCCTTGATTATAAACAGCTCCAGGTAGTAGGCGGAAATTTTCTGCTTGAGGTAATGCCGCATACCGGCCGGTCTCACCAGATACGGGCACAGCTTGCCGCCATAGGCTGCCCAATTGTGGGCGATATAAAATATGGATCAAAAGACCAGACAGACGAGCGGTCTATCTGCCTGCTTGCACGGAGGCTGAAATTTATCCACCCTGTAAAAAAGACTCCTCTGGAAGTAGTAAGCCGAACCCCTTCGGGAAGGTTCTGGCAGAAGTTTACCTACCTAAGTTATTGAGTTGTTGAGTTATTGCCTGCCCAAACCAGCCCGAAAGTCTGGCGGGCGTTCCGTCTCGGTACGGGCGGGAGTTGTAGAGTTATTGAGTTGCTGTCTGTCAATGAATCTTTTAGAAAATATCATAACTGGAGGCTACCATTGACAAGTGTTCCGTTTTTGGCGGAGCATCAATGCCGTTCGCTTTTAGTTCTTCCTGGAAATGCTTAAATGCAGGAAGATTAATCAAAACCTTTTCGGCCTCATCATTTTCTTCCCATCCTTTTTTGTACCTTTGCCATCCCAAACTATATGGTGGATGTAGCTCAGCTGGTTAGAGCACTAGATTGTGGTTCTAGGGGTCGTGGGTTCGAGCCCCATCTTCCACCCATTTTAAACTCAAGATTATAAATAAGTTACCTGGCTTATTTGTTTCTTTACAGGAATGGGCGCCCTTCCCCTACCGCTTTTATTTCGTACTATTTTTATTTCCGTTCTCCTATCCCTTCTTCTTTTGATATATAATTGAATTTATGTATCTTTGAGGATGTTTGTATTTTAAATCTAAAACAATTCATCTTGAAAAGGCAGGTAAAGGTAAATATATTGCAAGAGCGGTTTCATTTCCGCCGATGGATATGTTTTGCCAGCCTTGCGCTTTGCATGTTTTTATCTAAAGGCGCGTTTGCCCAGTTATCGGGTTCCTATACCATAGGGGCCACGGGCGCCAGCTATTCTTCCTTTAGCGCGGCGGTCAGTGATTTAACTTCAAAAGGGGTAAGTGGCGCGGTAACATTCAACGTTGCTCCAGGTACCTATACCGAGGCCATAACCATCGGCCCCATAACCGGGGCTTCTTCTAAAAACACCATATCTTTTGTCGGGGCCGGACGAACCAAATGCACCATACAGGACACCAATCCTGTTGTTTACTTTAACAAGAACTGCGCTTATGTCAGTTTTAGCCAGTTCACTATTACCAATACCGGTACCAAACAGGCCGTATATGCTTATTATTGTCTCTATTGCTCCATTCTTAACTGCAACCTCAGCGCTGCAAGCGGCACAAGCAACCAGGTGATTTATGATGACTATACTTCACACTTCACTGTAAGCAACAATCATATATCGGGCGGTTATTTCGGCATTGATATTTTCAGCGCAGGCAACAGCGCTTCATATTCAAATGGGACTTATACTAATAACAGGGTGGTAAACTACAGTTATTATGCCTGGTATTCCTTTTCAACCAACCTGAATACTTATACCCGAAATGTCATAGATTCTCCTGCTTCGGGCGGCAGTTACGGTTTTGTTTCTCTGTATGAGGATGGAGCGATCTACAATTCAAACCAGGTCACCGCCCCCCGATTGTATTATGCAATTGTCGTAGAATATGCCAATTATTACAGCTCGGCGGCCACATTTACTGTAGAAAATAACTTCTTTTCAAATTTCCAGGACTACGCTTATTTTTATCTCTATTACTGCTCTAATGTGCTCATCGCCCATAACACCATTTACGGCAATGCTTACAATTCAGCATTGTACATGGATATTTATTATGCCACATCGAATATTAACATTGTGAGCAATATTATATACGGCGGCGGCACCAATCCTGCCGCCAGTTACAATAATGTGGGAAACACCTTTCCCGTGCCATTTGGTGAGATAGATGGCAACGCGTATGTGAACCCAAGCGGTGGCCCGGCCGTGTTTAACAATGGAACTACCTATAGTAGTCTTGGTGCCTACAAGACTGCGATGGCGGGTTACATTTACAAGTCGCCCTACAATGGCCTGAAATATGCCTTTGAAACTTTTTCTACCAACACGCTCCCTACTTTTATAAGCGCTCCCACCAACCTGCACATCAGCCAGAGCGCACCCGCGCCATCAGGTGTGTATGCAGGTATAAATGTGGATATTGACGGAAGCGCGAGGTGCAAACTGTTCCCAACTGCCGGCGCTGTAGAATCAACGTATGGTAAGAGTATCCTCCCTGCTGACAGCATTACTTTGCCCAAAACAATTTATCCCGGTTCGCCTACTTATGTATACCAGTCTGCCGGGGCTGGCACTCCTGTACTGAACCACTGGTACCTTAATGGCGTGCATGTAAGCGATTCATCCACATTAAAAACCAGCGCGTTTGTAAAAGGTAATAACTGCGTGAAATTAGTTTCCGTTTCCTGTGGCGGAACAGATTCATCTACCAAATGTACCACTGTTTCAGCCCCAGCCTCAGTTCCGGTTTCTGATTTTATTTCCGATAAGAATGTCATTCAAACCGGAGACGTGGTAACATTCGAAGACCTGAGCACCAATGGCCCTACAAACTGGCAATGGAGCGTTACCCCCGACTCTGTTCTGTCCGGCGGTTTTATCGTTCCCGCTATAGATTATGTTTTCGGTAGCAGCTCCAGTCAAAACCCAAAAATACAGTTTCTCATTGGCGGAAAATACACCATTTGCCTTACTGCCTCTAATGGTTTGGGGAAAGGCAATACCAATTGCAAAACCGATTATATCAGCGTTCAGACTTCCATAAACCTTTCGGGTGTGCCGGTAATAACAAGCGCCTCTGATGGCTACCTGTACGACAACGGTGGGCCGAACGGCGTTTATACTTATGACCCGGGAAATGGTTATAAGGAATCAGCGCTGATAGAACCCTGCGCTGATAGCGTTTATATGACCCTGAGCCGGTTCGATCTGTATTGCGGCTACGATTTTTTGAGGATATACTCCGGAAAAAACAACAGCGGCACACCATTGTGGAACAGTAAATGCAACCAGACGGGTTATTCCAACCTTGGACCCGGGTATACAGGCGGCCAGGCTTTTAATTGCTCGTACCAGTGCATGCCCAATTTATCAAGGCCCGATACCTTTAAGGCCGCAAGCTCCATGTATATTGAGATGGTATGTTATGCGGCTTACCACAGCCAGGGTTTTGCTGCGCACTGGTGGAGCAAGGCTAAAACAGGCACCAGGCCAGTAGCATCTTTTACCACTTCCAATGCGGGGGACTCGATATGTACAAACGGCACATTGTCCTTTTTCAATACCACCAAACAAGACCCCAATGATACGGCAACGTTTTTATGGGACCTGGATGGGGATATATCTGACGGGTTCGAGTGTATTGGCTCCTGCACAAGCGCTGTATGGCCTTATTTCGTTCCGGGGCAGGTATATGTTACCCTTATTGCTACCTCTTGCGGGGGCACTGATTCATCGGTTCATATCATCACCGTATTTGCACCGCCAAAGCCCAAATCAGCATTTTCTGCTAATACCCTCACCCCCACTACTAATGATATTATTTTTCTTACCCCCAATGTGGTGCAGTGTGTTGATAATTACTTATGGACGGTGACTAAAACAAACACCGGAAGCCAGGCTGCGGTAACATACCTGAATGGCACTACTGACCTGTTTGAAAACCCACAGGTAAATATTTCTGACACAGGGTATTTCACTGTCACCCTCGATGTATCAAACAGTACCGGGAGTAACATCCTTACCAAAACAAAATACATTTTCGTACGCGGCGCGTACTGCACGCCAAGCGTGAAAACCCTATTGCCTGGCATCGGTATTTCGAAAGTGGAATTTGCGGGAATAGATGACTCATCGGCACAGGCAACACAGGATTATACCAATTTTGCAAATGAATATGGCATAAGCGCCACAGTAGCCCAGGGAGCTTCTTATAGTTTAACAGTAGCCCGCGATTCCACGCTCATTTTTGATCCTATAAACCGCGATGTATATATTGACTGGAACCAGGATGGCAGTTTTACAGGCCCTGGCGAAATAGTTGCCCAGGACTCTAATTCGCTGAAGCCAACTTTCACCCAAACCATTACTGTGCCCAAAACCGCAAAAATCGGGGCCACCATTATGCGGATCGCCGTCAACCTCAGCATATACGGCAATAAGCCTTGCGGCCCCAATGAGTTCGGGCAATACCAGGATTACAGGGTTTATGTAACTCCTTACAATGTCCTTCCGGTTATAACTTTAAAAGGCTTGCAAGGTCTTAAGGACACCATTTACCTGCAACAGGGAAATCCTTTTAAAGAACCTGGGTATTCAGCGTCTTCTCTGTTGTATGGCAACATCACAAAAAAAGTTGTACGGACTTCGAAACAATTGAACAACCATTTTAACGATACATTCAGCTACCTGGTGCCGGGGGTTTATCTTTTCAGCTATAATGTAACTGATTCCGCAGGCAACAAGGCCATTACACAGTACCGTGTGGTGAAGCTAACGCAGGATGAGACAGCGCCGGATCTTATAGTTGCGGAGCCAGATACCATATTTGCCGAAGTAAACTCGCCAATGCATCCTGTCATTCAAAAGGTTATAAGCGCGTATGACCTGGTGGATGGAGATTTATCAAAAGCGGTAACGATAGACAGCGCCATTGTGCAATACAATGTGGTAGGAGTGTACGCAGTGGCCTATACTGTTTCTGATGCCAGTGGCAATGATACAATCGTATACAGGTATGTGGATGTGATAGATACAAGCAAACCGGTGATGCATCTTGCAGGCCCTTCGCCGCAAAAACTGGAAGTTTTTAATTCATGGATTGATCCGGGGGTAACGATTTCTGACGTTTATTATACCCAGGCCCAACTGGCCCCGCTCGTAAAAGAGACCAATAACATTGATACGGCAGTACTGGGTTCTTATACCGTTACCTATACCCTTACCGACCCGTCAAAGAACAAGGCAAATCCTGTCAAAAGAATTGTAAATGTTGTAGATACTATCCCGCCTGCATTAACTCTTAATTATAGTCCTGATACCGTGGACGTATACCAGCAGTATCTTGATCCGGGAGTAACCGGGTCGGATAATTATGATAAGAATATAAGCATAACTATAAGCGGTACATTTTATTCAAATTTCCCGGCCGGGAAAACAACTAAGCCAGGAACCTACACTATAATATATACTGCAAAAGATAAGTCCGGCAATAAAGCAAGCGTTACCCGTACCATCACAGTGTATGACCGCATTCCGCCTGTTATCACCATCAATGGTGAGACAACAGTTACGGTTTGCCGCTGGTATAAATACATAGATGCGGGTTATACTGTGTATGATGTATTTGACTCAACAGTTAAAGTAGATACGCTCGGTTTGTTTTACCAGATGGGCGGCACATCGCTGAATGGAACTTACATTATCTCTTACAGGGCTACAGACAAATATGGTAACACAAGCACAACTGCCCCTCCCCGTACTATTTTAGTTTTACCTGAAACAGATGCAAGATGCACCAGCGGCATAGAACCTGGCCTTTCACTGGATAAATATATCTCCATATTTCCAAACCCTAATCCAGGTATTTTCACTGTAAATGCAACCCTGCCTACAGGACAGGATGTGAGAATTACCGTTACAGATATGCTTGGCCGTCAAATTGCAGTTGTACAGGATGGGCCATTATTATTCAATAGTTTCCATGTTGACCTCGGTTCACAGCCAGACGGTGTATATTTCCTAAATATTATTTCAGGAAATCAATCTGTTACAAAGAGAATTGAAATTACAAAGTAAAAAAAGAGCGGGGAGCGGAGGGCGCTTCATCCTCATTCTTAATTCTTAATTCCTAATTCTTAATTACCCCTATCCTGCCCAAATCAAAAACACTGCCGGCCTGCCTCTAAGTTCTGGAAGAGGTTTGGATTGCCAGTCTTTAATGCTCGCGGAACGGATGTACTCTGAAGGGGTTGTAATTTCTACCGCGATGGATAATAAAGTATTTGGCTTGCAGGATGCTAAAATATCGCCCATAACCGCTTCGTTCCGGAAGGGAGTTTCGATAAAGACCTGGGTATAGCTGGTCCTGTATGAGTCAGCCTCAATTTCCCGAATTTTTTTCATGCGTTCACCTGAATTTACAGGCAGGTAGCCGTGAAAGCTGAATGCCTGTCCGTTGAAGCCGGAGGCAATGAGGCCAAGGAGTATGGAAGAAGGCCCCACCAATGGCTTAACAGTAAACCCTTTCCGGTGCGCCTGGCCAATAATGTCGGCTCCCGGATCTGCGATACCGGGACAACCTGCTTCCGACAGGATACCGCTCTCCGCCCCTGTTATCGCTTCCAGGATTTCAGATTTTTCGGCACTGGTAGTATGCTTGTTCAGCACGTAAAATGAAATCCCTTCAAATGGGGGCAATACCTCACACAGTTTCAAAAATTTGCGGGCATTTTTTTCATCTTCTACAATAAAGTGTTTGAGTTTTCTTACGATGTCCACTACTCCCTGTGGCAGCGAGGCCGTCAGGTCCGTGTCGCCGAGGAGGTTGGGGATGAGGTATATGGTGGAGTTAAGATTCATAAGAAAATGTTTTACCTTTAAAATTCAGGGTGGACATGTTTTAAAATTCGTTTTTAAGAATTGTTCCAATCAGGATTTCAAAATCGGGCAGCATTTTTATTGCTGTATCCCAGATTACTTTCATTTCAATGGCATGATATTCATGTAGGATAAAATTTCGAAATGATCTTACCTTGTGCCAGGGATAAGCGTATTTAGCAAGGATTTCCGGTTCTACGTTTACTATTGCTTCACCAATGATGGTAAACTGATACATACTTGCATTTAAGTCCCTATCATTATTTAAAAAAGATTTCTCCGTATGACCCTTCGTATAAGTATTGATACGGTCAATTGCTTTCAATACATGCTCAAGTCTTTCCTTTGATGTAGGTTTGTCAGGCTTCATAGATTAGTTCCATGTCTTTTTTTATTCTTTCTTTTACTTCGGGTCTTATGCCGTTCAACATAACCACATCCACTTTTCGGTCTATTTCTAATTGCAGATCATACTGGATACCGGCGATATCAAGCAATGTAAATTGAGAATCAGGGAATACATCAATGAGTAGGTCAATATCGCTTTGCGGTGAATCGTCTCCTCTTGCAAAAGAGCCGAATAACCATGCTTTGCTTACGGCCGGACTTGATTTTTGAAGACATCTTGCAATTTTTCTCCTTAAGGCCCTTCTGCCTTCCCTGTTATTTTGTCTGCTCCAGGTTTTATAAATAACGACCTCCTCGGCCATTTTTATGGCCTGCAAAGCGGTATCGTCTTCGCCCGCTTCGTATATGATTTTATCCGCAAGCCACGAAACAAGAAGTTTCTGAGGATCCAATTTGTAATATTCGGCCAGCTTTATGACCTGCTCCCGCGAAGCTTTTCTGTTACCTGTTTCAATTTTGCTCAAAATGGCCTGGTCTATGTCCAGGTAGGCAGCTACTACCCGCAGGGGCAAACCTTTTTCCTCTCTTTGCTTGCGGATAATTTCACAAAATGATTCCATTTTGAATAAATTTATATTGAATATTTTTGTCAAAATTAAGCAAACTTTTAATCAAAACCAAATATTTAGGCCACTAAGGCACAGAGGCACGAAGTTTTCTTTGTGTCTTGTGTTTTTGTGCAATTTTACTTGCGGGATTTTTTATCAAAAGAAACAAGGAGCGCCGGGATAACAATGATATTGCTGAACATGGCGCAAAAAATTGTGAGGGAAGTAAGGGCGCCCAATGCCTGTGTGCTGCCGAAACTGGAAAAGCAGAATATGCCAAAACCGAACAGCAAAACCAGCGAAGTATATACCATGCTGAAACCGGTAACGCGCATGGTATTATCTATGGTGCGGGGTACGTCCCAGTCGTGCATTTTGAGGTCCTGCCTGTAGTTAACCAAAAAATGGAAGGACATATCTACGGCAATGCCGAACGCAATGGTAAATACCAGCACGCTGGAAGGTTTCAAAGGGATACTCAGGAATCCCATAAGTCCCGCTGTGATAAGCAGCGCAAGACAATTCGGAATAAGGGCAATAAGGACCAGCCGCGCGGATGGAAACATGATAACAATGACCACAATGATAAGGATAATTGCCATGACGAGGCTTAGGATCAGGTTCTGGATCAGGTATTTATTGCCTTTTAAAAATATGATGCTGAACCCTGTAAACTCAGGCTTCATTTTCTCATCGCCCCATATTTTCGGTATGTCTTTATCCAGCTTTTTCACGATCTGGTCAAGCCGTACAGAACCTACATCCGCCATCTTGGTAGTGATGCGAACCAGTTGCCGGTTGCTGTCGGTAACGGCAAAGCCTACATCACTCACTTTAGCCAGGTTCATGCTGGGCATATACCGGAGCAGGAAAAGCAGGTCGCGTCGGCTCGGCAGCATGTACCGGCTGGGCCGGCCGTTGTAAAAAGCCTGGTTGGCATATTTGGCAACATCTGTAATAGATATAGAAGTTGAAAATTCCGGCATGGCAGCGATCGTGTCCTGCAATTGCTGGATTTTATCCAGTTCATCAGGGTCAAGCGCGCCATTGGGCCTCCCGGTATTCAGGATAATCTCAAAAGGCATTACCCCCCTGAAATTATCTTCAAAGAACATCAAATCTGTATAGAGTTTGTCATGATGTGGAATATCATCCATGATGTACCCTATTGCATGAAGTTTTGTAACACCAACCACAGCCGCGATACCAATACCGGTAGCTAGGAAATAGACAACCTTTCTCCTGTGATGCACCATATCAATGACCCATTCAATAAAACGTTTCATGTATTTACTGTCAAGGTACCCGGTCTGCTTTTCGGAAGGCGGGGGCAGAAAACTGAAAACCAGGGGCATAATAGTGAGCGTGGCAATATAGGTGGTAGTGATCATGAGGAAAGCCACCAGGCCAAATTCCCTGAGAACAGGACTGTCAACAAAATAAAGCACTCCGAAACCAATGGCCGTAGTAGTATTGTTCAAAAAAACAATTTTGGCAATATTCTGCACCATCATGTTGATGCCCTTGAGCTTATCTCCGTATTTCTTATACTCGGTATGGTACCGGTTGAGGAAATAGATAAAATTCGGGACGGCAATAATGACAATGAGTGGAGGTATGAGCGCCGTAAGCAGGGTGAGCCTGTACCCGAGGAGCACCACAAACCCCATGGTAATAATGATAATAACACCAATGACGATCATCGGGAAAACAACACTGGTGAATGACCTGAAAAAGAGGAGCAGGATAATAGACGTAACCAATACGGAAAGGAAAAGAAACAGGATAAGTTCATGCTGCACCTTGTAGCCATACAGGGTGCGTATATAAGGCAGTCCGGTATAATACAGTTTGATCCTGTTCTGCTCGGCAAACTTTTTAGAGAACATATCCACGCTGTCAATCAGGCCCTCGCGGTCTTTGGTGAGAAATCCCCTTTTGTCAAGCTTGATCGCCATGAGGGTGGCATGCGTGCTGTCATTGTAAAAAAGGTTTTTATAGAAGGGAAGCGAGAGAATGATATCCTTAATGCTGTCGGCCTGCTCTTGCGTCTGCAGAGGCGCTGTTACCAATGGTTTTATAAAGAACTTATGCGTGGCTGTATCTTTGCCAAGCGCCAGCAGGTTAGATACTGTAGCCACGGTTTTGACGCCCTGGAGTTTTTTGATTTTCAGGGAAAGATCGCGCCAGTTATTAAAAATCTTAAGGTTAAATACCTCCTTGCTCTGAAAGCCAATAATAAACAGGTCGCCATCTTCGCCGAATACTTTTTTAAATTCAGTATAGTTTACAAAATCCGGATCGGAGTTCGGGATTACCTGTGGAAAATCATACGAAAGCTGGACATCCTTTGCTTTATAGCCCATAAAGGCCGTGATAGCAACAATGATCACAGTAAAAATAATCCGGTGCCGGATGATAAAGGCGGAAATCTTAGCCCACATGCTGGTTTAAAAACGGCAAAAATAGTTAAAAGTAGCGAGTAGTTTGTATCTAATTGGTTACAATGCTTTCCAATTCTGCCTGCAAGGCTTCCCATGCGCTCATTTCTTTTTTAAGAGCAGATTCCAGCTTCTGGTATTCGTTCAGTATCTCTGCCTGGCGGCTGAAATTTCCGGGAATGCTCAAATCTTTTTCAAGGCCGGTCATTTGCTTTTCGAGCCCGGAAATTTTTTCTTCCTGGGCCTGTATGTTTTTTTCGATCTTGTGCTTTTTGTTATCAAACTGCTTTTTCTGGTCACGGCTTAGCATCGGGGCTTCCACCACTGCTTTTTTCGCAGGCGCCTGAACTTCAGGTTTGGCAGTTTCCAGTTTTTTCACGTTCAGGTCGTCCAGGTTTTCTATTTTTCGGGCTGAGATATAATCATAAACATCACCGATATATGGCTTTATGCCCTGGTTGGTAAACTCAAATACTTTTGAAGTAAGCCCTTGCAGAAAGTCCCTATCGTGGGATACAATAATGAGCGCGCCTTTGTAATTCATCAAAGCCTCTTTAAGCAACTCTTTTGAGCGCATATCAAGATGGTTTGTAGGCTCATCCATGATAAGCAGGTTAATGGGTTCCAGGAGCAGTTTGGCTAGCGCAAGCCTTGCTTTTTCGCCTCCTGATAATACCTTTACTTTCTTATCTACCGCATTTCCGCTGAAAAGAAAACCGCCGAGAAGTGATCTTACTTTGGTACGCATTTCACCAACTGCTGCGTCATCAATTGTTTCAAATACAGTTCTGTCGCTATCCAGCGCCTCTGCCTGGTTTTGCGCGTAGAAGCCCAGATGGGTATTATGCCCCAGGATAAACTTCCCCTCGTATGGTTCCAGGCTTGCCAGTATCCGCGATAGTGTGGATTTCCCTTCGCCGTTTTTGCCGACAAAAGCAATCCTGTCGCCGCGGTCCACTTCAAAATTCAGGTCTTTGAGGACTAATTTTTCTCCGTAGTGTTTGGTCAGATGCTTCGCTTCGATAACGACCTTGCCTGAACGTGGCGGCTCCGGGAAACGGAATCGCAACGCCGCATTGTCTTCCTGTTCAATTTCTACACGCTCCATTCTTTCCAGTGCTTTCACCCTGCTCTGCGCCTGGCTCGCCTTGGATGCTTTGGCCTTGAAGCGTTCCACAAAGCGTTCCATTTCCTGTATCTGCTTTTGCTGGTTTTCATAAGTGGCGAGTGTCTGCGCGGCGCGTTCCTGCCGGAGTTCTATGTATTTGGAGTATGAAGCCTTGTAATCGTATATTTTACCAAGGCTTATCTCAATGGTCCTGTTGGTAATGGTATCCAAAAATATCTTGTCATGCGATACAAGGACGATAGCGCCGGCATAATTTTTCAAAAAGTTCTCGAGCCACTGAATAGACTCAATGTCAAGGTGATTGGTGGGTTCGTCCAATAACACCAGTCCCGGCTTTTGGAGCAGGATTTTCGCCAGTTCTATCCTCATGCGCCAGCCCCCGCTGAACAGGGAAGCCTGCTTTTCAAAATCTGTACGGTTGAAGCCCAACCCCAGCAGGATTTTCTCGGTCTCGCTTTCCATATCATACCCGCCCAGCATCCCGAACTTTTCCTGAAATTCATGCAGGTGCGTGATCAGTTCCATGAAATGCTCAGAATGTGTATCGCCCTTGTAATGAGAAACCTCATCACTCAATTCGTGGATTTTTTTATCAAGGGCCTGTAGCGAACCAAATGCGGTAAGCGCTTCCTCAAAAACCGTTTTGCCATCCTTATGGTCCATTTCCTGCGGCAGGTAGCCGATGGTAAGGTCGTTGGGCTTGGAAATATCACCTTTTTCAGGTTGTTCAATCCCTGCCATTATTTTGAGCAAAGTGGATTTGCCCGCCCCGTTTTTACCGACAAGCCCGATATGATCGCTTTTGGTAATAAGGAATGAAATATCGTTGAACAAATAATTCCCGGAGTACTGGATGGATAGGCGTGAAACTGAAAACATGGCGCAAAGATAAGGGAAAATAGGCATCAGGGGACAGGCATCAGGCATTAGTGGTTAAGCATTAGCCGTTAGTCAAAACGCAGGAATATTATCTCGACCTTAGACTATCTTTTCCGGGGACAGTATCCTGGTCAATTGGAATTCCCTTTAAATAATCATCCATATTTCGGAGCATGGCGTCCACACTTTCGTTGTAATGTAGCCAGCGTGCTTTGATGCGCTTGGTGGAGGCTTCAGTGTTGGAAAGCAGTATCTTGAGTTTCAATTCATAATCCGCTTTTTCGGCAGATAACGATGCAATGCTGTCCTGCATCGCGGCACTTGGTGTGGGTTTGCCCTGGAGATGTTTGAGCCTGTCTGATACGATCCTGATTTTCCGGTTCAGGTCAAATTTGTGAAGGTCTCTTTGTTGTTTGATATAATCTAATGCAATCTGCAAAGACCTGTGGGACTCCAGCTTTACCCTGTCCTCATTTATTCCTCCCGCACAACTATACAGCATCAAAAAAATAATAAAAAAAATAAATAAAGTCCGGTTTGTCATTATTTTTTATTGCCTCTTGCTTTTTTTGCTTTTTTCGCTTTTATCACAGAAACCAATCCATTAATTTGCTTAGCCCTTAATAATCTTAACGCCCTTTTCTTGTCATTCGTATTCAACGGGCCGATCATAACATTATAGCTTGTCTGTCCATTTATACTAACAGTATTTATCCTTACATGGCGCATTTTTTTTCGATTCAGGTAAGATTTTAAGCGTAAGGCACTATGTTTCAATTTATAAGACCCTGCCTGTACCATAAACCTTTTAAGATTGGCCCCGGGATCTTTAATAACTGATTCACGGACGTTTTCGCCGGACATTGAAGAAGATTTATTAATTTCATTTTTATTCTTTATTTCTTCCTTTGTTGCCGGCTCTATTTTTACCCGTGCCAAACCTGCAGGCATGAGGCCGATTTTATCTCCCGCGGCATGAGACAGGTCAATCATGCGTTTTTTGACGTAAGGACCGCGGTCATTTACCTTTACAATAACAACCTCATGACTTTTCAGGTTGGTAACTTTCAGGTATGTACCGAAACGGTATATTTTACACGCTGCTGTAAAACTGTCCCTGTAATACTTTTCCCCACTGGCCGTGCGATGATGGTTGCGCTGTACATTATAATAGGAAGCAATGCCGTAATGCGGATGCGGATTGACCGCTTGCGAACATAGTGCGGACAATAAAAGAGCGGTAAAGAGAATAGATTTTTTCATAGTTCCCCCTTAGAAAAACGTCAAAAATAAGAAAAAAATTATAAATTATTTACAAGAAATAAGAGGGGTATAACGAAATATACATAGGGGAAATTTGCTAACTTATTGAATTATAAGTATTAAATACGTAAGTGGTTTAAAACGAAAGTTACATTTCATTAAATAATACTTCAATTTATCAGGGTTAGTATATTCACTCGGGGAGCAAAGTTAAATAACAGTTTCATTTTCCGCGTTCAATCCGGGCCATACGGGCTTCCAAATCGTTTAAACGCTTAAAAATATCTATGTTGGGGTTAGCCAGATTAAATGATGTAAAAGCTTCTACCCGCCAAACCTGGAGTATATTCTCACTCTTCTCTATATAGGTCGAATAAGCGGGATTATCACTTTTTAGTGCCAGACCGTTTTTATCCTTAAGCCTGTTTAAAATCCGTTTAACCACAACCCCTTCTACCGTAACCACCACATGTATATAATTTTCGCGGATATCCTCAGTGTTATCAATATATTTAGCATATAAAATATCCCCAGGATTAAGCCGTGGCTGCATAGAATCGCCGGTGACCTGGATAGCGATATAAGTACCGGTCCTAAAATCATTGAGCGGAACCGGCAGTGTTGGTAGGTCATTCCAAAATGGTTTACTCTCATAATATGCCGGTAACCCTGCTGCTGCTCGGGTATCTATAAAGGGGATATATCTGGTATTACTTTCATTATCCGGGTATGATATCTGTATTGGAGGCCTTTCTATGCGGTCTTTGAGGCTATATACTTCCTGCGGCTCTCTTACTCCAACTCCAACTTGTGTATGTTTTGTATGCTCTTTTTTGGTTTGGGGTTGATGTTGGGGTTGGGGATGGGGTTGGGGTTGGGAGATCATATCACCTTCACCAGTATAAAACCAGTTCAAATTAATCCCCTTCTTATACAGATACTGTATATACTCATCTGGTATATATTTCGCAGCCCCGCTTTCAAACCGGCTAATATCCTTCTGTAAGAAGCCGGACTCTTCAGCTGCTTTACCCTGCGAGAGGCCGAAATGCTTCCTGCTGGCAATTAGACGCGTATTTATGTCAGTTGAAAAAAAATTCATACAAAATTTGTATATTCATACAATACTTGTATATTTGTCCCGTTTTAAGGTACAAAGATGAATCAAAATTTAGAACTGGACAACATTAATAAAAACCTCAAGCGCGGCGATGCTTCCAGGATTGCACAAAAAACAGGCTTCTCAACCAACTATATAAGAAAGGTTTTACGAGGTAAAAGAGAATCTCAAGAGGTGATCAAGGTAGCCGCCGCGATAGCCATCACCAATGAAAAGGATGATGAACAGCTTAATAAACTCTTAAACATCCTTGCAAGATAAATGCAATACCAAACAAACATATTGCTCTTATCTTATAATGAGGTTATTCCCGCCATCATTAAAGAAGGTACCTTTAAATGGTTAAAGTCCCAGGGAAAAATACAAACCACGCATCGCGGCTGCAACGGCCATCCGGTGGAAATCCTTTACGATTCCCTCCCGCAGCAGTATAAAGACAAGCTCCCATCCCGGGATCAACTCATCAAACAATGCCAGGCCGGGCAGACCGAAAAAGAAGTAACCGAAACCGCCCAATCCACCCTCAACCTTATCAAGCTCCACGAGTCAAAATTTATCAACCGCCAGGACTTCCAATATTATAAGTTTAAATGCGGTTTAAAAACAGAACGCGCACATGACCTCATGATTGTTGTGGCCTGGTTGCGCCTGCTTGCGCAGTACAGAACCCCTTCTGATTGCCGTGCCATCGGCTTCTCTACCAAGCAGGCGCTCCGCCAGGCTGTTGTGGACATTCTTAAAGGTCTTTCCATACCTTTATATAAGTTCCGGATTAGCAACGCACAGACGCTCCAGCGCCGCGAGCTGGAATGGTGCAAACTGCGGGGCGAGGAAGCCCTGGCAGCCCAACTCCACGCCGGTACCGGCAACGACAACAGCCGCCGCATCGGGCGCATATATGAAGATGATCCTGAAAACCAGATCATGCTCCCGGGCGCGAAGATTGACCTGCGCGAGTTCCACGCCGGCACGCTCATGTACCTGTTTATGAACCCAGGCAGCGGTAATATCTTCGATTATGAGGAAATATACGCCCGTTACTGCATTTTATGCGCCGAAAAATCAGAGAAACCACGCTCCTTAAGCGCTATAAAGAACTTCCTGGGCCGCGATGATGTGCTGCAATATACAAATTGGGAACGCAAAGGCTACCCGACTATTGATAAGCTGCTGCCCCAAATCACCCGCAAACGGCCTGAATACAGTCTCACTAAAGGTGGCGTGGACGGTTTCCAGGTGGATTTCTATACGGATATAGACTCCAAATCCCGGGTCATGCTTACCATTGTTGCGTTTTTCGACCTTTCCACTGAAGCTATCACCGGTTATGAGGTAGCCATTAACGAAAGCGGCGAAGCTGTGCGCAATGCATACCGAAACCACCTCCGCCGCTGGGGCAAAGCTTACCAGGAAATCGAAAGCGACCGCGGCTCTTCTATTATAGGTAAAGACAGCGCCTGGCTCATCAACCGGTTCAGCCAGTACAAATCACAGGCCGGCCCTTCTGATCCGCGCGGCAAAGCCCCCAACCCCAAACGCCGTTTCGCTGAGCGGCTGATCCTCGAACTGAACCGCCTTACCCAGTCCATCCCCGGGTGGAAGGGTACCAACATCACCTCGCAGCGCCATCACGCCGGCAAACCGAATCCAGACTATAGCACAGGCGCGCAGGCATCGCTTGAGCAGGGAATTATGTGCATCAACAAACTGATTGCCCTATATAATAACGAGCTGCTTGAGAAATATGGCAATAAAAGCCGTATGCAGGTCTTCCAGGAAACAATGAACCCTGAGGCGATGGCCGTAAGCCCTGAAATGCTGGCTTATACCTTCAACAAATCAACAGTTACCACCGTCCGCAACTCCCTCATCACCATCACCGTCAACCGCAAAGACCACACCTATCCCTTCCCCGAGAACTTAGACCTCACATCCCGCCTGCCAAAAGGCCGCAAGGTGCGCGTTTATTTCGATGAAACAGACCTCTCCACGATAGATGTATTCGGGTTCACAGACCCAAATAACACGTCCACCGACTACCACCTGGCTACCCTGGGCAAAGTGGTACGTGTGCAGGGCGCTAAAGCAGAGCAAAAACACGAAGACCTGGCAGAGCTCGGCAGGCAGACCCGCGTGCGCAACCAATACCAGGAAAAGATAGAACGCAAAATGCTGGAAGTGGAAGCAGGCAGGTACGAGCTGGATATAAACAGCTTCCTGCCGATCGCCGACCTCCGCAAGTTGGTGGAAGGCGCACGCGCCCGGTATAAAAACAGCATTGTGCAACCATTCGATAAGCGCCATGAGCTGGTGCTTACCACAGAGGAAGCCCGGGCAGAGCTGGAGTGGAACAACCAAACCATGCTCCGCGACAAAAACATGCGGGTACCGCTTTCTCCCTCTCCGGTCAGGGATCTGGATGAGGCTGACACCAGGCAAGCCCGAAAGGAGTTCCTGAAATCACGAATTAAGAACAACAATCAATAAAAACTAAGAACATGACAGAAAATCAAAAAGAACAGATAGCCAAAGCGATGGAGCAATACATCGCCGACAAAGGCATTACCAACGTGCGCCTGGCAGAGATAGCCGGGATAAGCAATGCTTATATCACGCATATCATCAACCGCAAATGGAACGAAGTACCATCCGGTGGCAAAACTGCCAGGATTGGCGAATCCACGTTCCAGTCCATCGCCCGGGCAATAGGGTTTAACCTTCAGGATACTTTCTGGGAGCATTTTGATACCCTGAATTACTGTGAGGCTATTGTTGCCTTTGAAGACGCCCGCAAGCTGCATATCCGCAAAGCTTTGGACGGCCCTACCGGTTGCGGTAAGACTTATTCTGCCGATAAATATTGCACAGACAACCCCGATCGAACCTATAAGGTTAAATGCGCTGACGACCTCACTGCGAAGGGTTTTATGCAGGAAATGGCTGAAGCGGTTGGCGTAAGCTCAACAGGTGGCCGCGCCGCTATTCGCAAAGCGATTGTCCGCAAGCTGGCAGCCGAAAAAAATCCGCTGTTGATGATTGATGAGGCCGAAAACCTGAAAGACAGCAGCTACGGGGCGCTCAAAGCCATTTGTGACGACCTGGAAGGTAAATGCGGGATCGTTATCCTGGGCGCGAACAACTACGAGCGCAAGCTGAGCAAGAAAGCAATGCACGAAACGGGTTGCTTCCCTCAGATATACCGGCGCTTTAAGAATGGTTTTGTGCAAATGTATGTGCTTAACCAGGAAGAGGTAATTGAATACTGCCAGGCGCTCGGCATCACCCTAAAAGGGTCAATCAAAGCCATATTTGACCTGTGCTTCAATATGGGCGAGCTGCACCACGTCATCGTGCAGCTAAAGCGCGTGGCGACAGAGCAAAACAAAGAGATCACCCCAGAATTCATCCGCGAAATATTCCATACCCGTGCGTAATAATGAAGTAAATACCATACCGTTTTCTCCCTCTCCTTCAGGAGAGGGCCGGGGTGAGGGGCAGGCTACCATCTTCCATCTGGTGGATGGGTTGACCGAAGAAATGCACTTCTGGCTCCGCGTGGAGTTTGGTACCGTATATCTCGACCGCATACCCAACCTTAACCCGGCTGAGAAAAAACACTTCCGCTACCATGTGGCCTACTGGCACTGGTTCAATACCATGTTCCGCATGATGGACCAGCGCCTGGTGAAAGAGCTCCGCGCCGCACGCAACAGTTTTACTCTGGCCGAATACAAAGACGCGATAGACATCTGCATGTACTGCATGAAGATCAATGCCGAGCTCATCCGCGTCATCATGCCACCCAACAAAAAAAGGATTATCGCTTCCGCTCCCATTTCCAGCAGGAATAGGGTTGGGGGTGAAGCTCATCAACTTAAACTTTTTGAACAATGAAAAAAACATCGGACATCAAAGAATTAAAACGCCAGGAATCAGCGCTCATGCGCCGCTTCCGTAACCTGTACAACCATCATCGGGCAGACTTCAATATGCTCAGGGGCGATGGCGCAGGTCTGGTATTCTACACCCGGGAAACCTATCACCGGTTATTGGTCACCAGGCAGCAGCTTATGAATATGATACCCGAACGCGTGCCGGTTTTAACGCGCATTAAAACCGCTTTAAACACCATTGCAAACAGTATTGAAGCCAGTCTGCTTGGGCTCGCATCTGCCGACGGAAGGAGGGGAAGGTTCAATGACTAAGAAAATCCAATACTTCACCCCGGGAAAGATACTTGCCAAGTCATTCCAGGTGCTCGACTTCCAGGGAGAGTTTCACAATCTGCTGGGCAAACCCGCGCACAACTTTTCAATGATCGTGTACGGCAAGAGCCGCGCCGGCAAGAGCACGCTCATTATTAAGCTGGCCGACTACCTGGCTTTAACATTCGGCAAAGTGCTTTATATCGCCGCCGAAGAGCTGATGAACCTCAGTCTTCAAAAAACCATCCAGAAGTGCGGCATTCACTCTGAAGAAGGCAAGCTGAAGTTTGTTGCTACCCGCGACCTTGCAGAGGTAGAACGGGCTGTAAAGAATAGCCGCGCCCATTTTATCGTGATAGACACCGCCCAGAAATGCGGCTTCACCAAAGAAACGCTGTACGCCTGGCAAAAGCGCTTCATGCAGAAAGCTTTTATCATCATCATGCAGAGCGACCGCGCCGGGGAATACAAGGGCGACACCGCCTGGAGCCATGACACCGACATTAAAGTGAAATGCGAAGCCGGCCACGCCACAGCCGAAGGCCGTTTTGACGCCCCAACCGGCAAAATGCACATTTTCAATACTAAAACTGATCTTTTTAACAATTCACAATTAAATCAATAAATAAATTTATGACAACCGCAGCAGCACAACAAAAAAAGAAAGCCATTGATACCAACGCATTTGCATTGGCAGAAGAAAACGCCAAAGCCTGGTTAAGGCTTAAATTAAAAAAGGCGGAGATAGATTCCGAAATGAAGCTAAGGGCTGAAAGCCTTGAAACATTTGCCCGTAACAACCGCTCCGCATTTGGTGATATGGGAACCCTCAAAGTAGGGCCCACAAAACTAAAATTCGTGAATGCAGGAAAAATAAAGACCTCGCCTGATTTTGATGCTCTGGATTTTGCCACCAACTATCCCGAGCTCGTGAATATCAGCGTGAGCGTCGCCAGTATGAAAGGCTATCTTATTGACGAGGAAAAAGCCGAAGATATGCAGGCCCAGGGTGTAGAATATATCACCGAAGAAAAATTTAGCGTAGAAAAAGCCTAAAAACCAGCAAAATGGATACTAAAATATTTAAAAATTTTTATGAGTTTTTGAATCGTACAGATTTAAAAATCAATGGAGTTTCTGAGGATTTTGCGCAGCAAAATCCGAATTTCCAAAATGATAATACCAACAACCTAGGTT
>Ga0134126_10002382_pt1 | contig 23739 bp, 23 predicted proteins | sample KB31752_FD_96881 | JGI IMG/M metagenome (GOLD analysis project Ga0134126, IMG submission 96881) | Terrestrial soil microbial communities with excess Nitrogen fertilizer from Kellogg Biological Station, Michigan, USA - KB3-175-2 | ecosystem: Environmental > Terrestrial > Soil > Unclassified ... | reverse complement strand
GGACTCGCCGAGCCGAGAGCGCGCGGCGGTACATCCTTCCAGCGAATAAAATGTTCATAGTTCAACTACTGCAAGGTATCATGGAGACATGAGCCTGGAAGACACGCGTACCGCAGCGGGCGGCACGGCGGCCACGGTCGCCGAGCCGCGCTGGCTGTCCGACGCCGAGCAGCAGACCTGGCGCGCCTGGCTCGAAGTCATGCGGTTGCTTCCGGCGCAGCTCGAGGACCGGCTGCACGATCGGCACGACCTGAACCTGACCGACTATCAGGTGCTGGTGGAGCTCTCCGAGTCGGCGGAAGGCAAGCTGCGGATGACCGAGCTGGCCAACCGCACCTCGCTGTCGAAGAGCCGGCTCTCGCACCAGATCGGCCGCATGGAGAAGTCCGGGCTCGTCGAACGGCAGGACTGCCCCTCGGACCGGCGCGGCGCGTTCGCGGTCATCACCGAGCAGGGCTGGGCGCTGATGCGCTCGGCCGCTCCCGGACACGTGGACGACGTGCGCGAGCTGTTCATAGACCTGATGTCTCCGGAGGAGATCGAGGTCGTCGGCCGCGCGATGGGCGTCATCGCCGGCAAGCTGCGCCAGTCACCGGGCCTCGGCTGCCCGAACGCGATGGCGGAAATGCAGGCCGCGGCCCGCGCTCGCGCCGCGTCCTAACGCTCAGGCGCAGCAACGATCAGGCGCGGCAAGAGCCAGGTGCAGCAGGAGTCAGGTGCAATAGCGGTCAGGCGAAGCGGGCCACTGAGATAACGCCCACCACGAGGCAGTAGATCGCGAACGGTGTCAGCGTCCTGGTCTCGAAGTACCGCACCAGGAAACGCACCGAGATGTACGAGGCCACGAACGCGATCAGCGACCCGGCGATGGCCGGGCCGATCACGGCCGAGTTCTCCGGCTTCGCAAGTTCCGGCAGCTTGTACAGGCCGGCCAGCAGGATCACCGGCGTGGCCAGCAGGAACGCGAAGCGCGCGGCGTCCTCGTGGTGCAGCCCCTTGAACAGGCCCGTCACGATCGTCGCGCCCGAACGGCTCAGCCCCGGGAACAGGCCGAGGATCTGCGCCGCGCCGATCTGCACCGCGGTACCGCGCGAGAGTCTGGCCAGCCGCACATCGCTGGCGATCTCCGGCGGCAGCTCGCGGCCGTGCCGGTCCAGTTCGCGCTGCGGCTCCAGCGTCGCGGTGCTCTGCTTGCGCCGGGTGCCGCCGTTCACCATCGCGGCCGCCGCCGCCCGGTCACCACGCCTGCCGCGGTCCGCCCTGCGCCCCGAGCCGCCCGCGTCCTCGGTCGCCGCGGCGCTCCCGCCGCGCAGCCGCTCGGCGCCGATGAGGATCAGCCCATTGATAGCGAGGAACACGCCTGCCCATACCGGCTTGCCCAGGTGCTGGCGCAGCAGCTTGTCCAGCACCAGACCGGCCAGGCCGACCGGGATGGTGCCGACGATCAGCAGCCAGGCCAGCTTCTCGTACGGAGTCTGGATCTGCCGGTTGCGGATGGAACTGACCAGTCCCTTGATCACCCGGACCCAGTCGCGCCAGAAGAACAGCAGCAGCGCGCAGGCCGTGGCCACGTGCAGCGCGACCACCAGCGCCAGGTAGGGCGACTTGTCCGCGGTCATGTCCAGCGTGCTCGCCCAGCTGCCACCGAGGAAGGCCGGGATCAGCACCGCGTGCCCGAGGCTGGAGACGGGAAAGAGCTCGGCCACACCCTGCACCAGGCCGATCACGATCGCTTCGAGATACGTCACGGTACCGGACAAGTCACAACCCCTGGAGATAGTCGGCCCTGAGTACCGGTCGGCAGCGGTGTAGAGCCGGTCCTCGGGCGCAGCGCGCGGCGAGTCAGGAAAACAATAGTCACTTCGTGAGGCCGTCTGGCGCGCGATACCAGGAATCCAGGGTCTCCGGCGGCACGCCCATCGCGGCGGCCACCTTCTCCCACGGCATCGGCTCAAGACCGCCGGCTGCCAGCCCCACCACCTCGCGCAGCATCGCGTCCACCACGCGCCGCGCCTTGACCAGCGACGCGAGCGCGTTCTGGTACGAGCTGCGGTCGACCTCGCGAATCGTCATCGGCAGCCAGCCGTTGATCATGCCGATGAACTGCCGGCGCAGGTCCTCGTCCAGCTCGCCGGGAATCGTGACGGAACCGTCGCAGCGCACCTCGGCCAGCACCAGGCCCTGCTCGTCGCGCAGAACCGCGCGCACCGCCTGGTAGCTCTGGTAGCGGTGCACGTTGGCGCCGATCCGGTCCGCACCCGAGATGTGGTCGGCGAAGTCGCGCAGCCGTGACGCGACCGAGGCGGCGTAGCCGCGGAAGGCGTCGCTGGCCATTGAGCCGCCTCCGTCGACCAGCGCCTGCGGCCGGTCCACGACCTCCACCCCGGCGGTCGTCCAGCGGCTGCTCCCGGTCTGCTGGTCCAGCACCACGACGTCGTAGTCGATCCGGTCCGGGCGGTAGAACCTGGTCATTGGTGACTTACCCCCAATCGGAAACCCGCTGCGGCCATGTGCCGTCCGCCACCAGCCGTGCGCCTCCGATGTAGTGGCTCGATTGGCTCCTTTTCTCGCAGGCTCAATCAAACGAAAGGTGAACTCCGGGTGGCCGAGGAGCAACCGTTCGCAGCGGAAATCAGAACACGTGCGCACCCGAACGTCGCAGAGACCTGACGGCTCTTCGCCTGATACTTCGACGAATCAGCGCTCGAAAACAGCCGATACCCGAATGCGGGTGCCGGCCGGGCCGAGGCCGCTTGGCGCGGGACCGTTGAGCACGAGCCGCAACGCGCCACCGCGTACCCGATCCGCGTAACCCTCAAGGCGCACCGTCTCATCAGGGCCGGCGTCTTCACCGAGGGCAGAGGCGATGAGTTCGGTCGCGTAGCGGCGATTCCCGAGCGCGGTGATCTCAGCCAAGGTAAGGCGCACCGAGTGCGTCTTGTCGGCGGCGACCGCGATCTCACCCACCGTCAGATGTACCGGATCGCCGACGATGAGCGCACCTGAAAGGATCGGAAGCGTTCGAACGTCGTTGCGCCGAAGCAGCATCGCCGGATTCCACCCGCGGCCGCGCGCTCGGGCCTCGACGGTGCCGCCGGCCGCGAGCGACCAGCGTCCGCGTAGAGAGCTGACCTGTCGTCCGGTGCGGACGCCAGGATTCGGCAGTTCCAGCGCGGTCATGACGCCCTCCACACAGCCGGTCTCAGCCCCGACACTTGGACAGGGGCCGCCGGGACCCGGAACGTTCCGAGGGTCCGGAGCGGGGGACGGTACCTCGTTGCCGATCACGCAGATCGGACCCGGCGATCCCGGTCAGCCCCGGCGGCTTCTCCTGTGCTCCTCACTGTTCCGCAGTTTCCTGTGGCCAGCCTAAAAACGAGGTAAGGGACCGGTGTGACTTGGCGGTGAGCGGCGGTCAGGTTTCGCACGAGCCGGGAGGCAGGGTCCGCCGGGCGAGGCCGAGCCGGGTGGCGAAGTGGCTCGGTCGGCGCCGCCGGTCAGGTTTCGGCGATGTGGTGAGCGAAGCGGTCGCGCGCCGCTGACCAGTGGTCATGGTCGAACTTGCCGGAGCCGAGCGCGTCGGCGGCCTCGTAGCCCATGACCATCGCGTGGTGCGTGTTGTCCGGCGTGAACAGGCCGTGCCGCCCGAACGTGGTCACGTTTCCGAGGTTCTCGACCCAGTCCTCAAGCACGGACAGATGTTCCCGATAGCCGCGCTGATAGACCGGGTAGACGTTGCGCAGCCGTTTGACCTGGAGCCACTCGAGGCTGAGCGGCGGCAGACCGGTGCGATTTACGGCATCCGCGATCACGTCCGCCAAGTCCTCGTCCGAGGCGTTCCAGATCTCGTCCCCTATGTCGCAGGGCAGCTCGAAGCAGACCACCGAGCGGTCCTCGGGGTCCTCGGGATTGATCCGGTGGTTCGCCGGCTCGGAGATCCGGCTGACCGGAGTGTCGGAGGCCGGGATGTAATGCACGTCGTGCTTGGTCCAGCGGCCGCCCCGGTGCACCGCGTACACCAGCACGATCGCCCGGAAGCGCAGGTTGCCGCTGGCTTCGACGGCCTCGTACGGCGCGCCCGGCGAGGTCATCCGGGCCAGCAGCGGCAGCGGGAGCGTGGAGAAGACATGCCGCGCGCGCAGCCAGCCGCTCGACTCCCAATGATCGAGCCCTGACCAGCCACCACGCTCGGCCGCCGCCGCGTGGTGCTCGGAGCGGCCGAGCCGCACCGCGATGTCGCTCTCGCCAACGTCCAGCCGCTCGACCATCGCGCCAAGCCGCAGCCGCGCGCCCGCAGTTACCGCAGCGTCGGCGAGCGTCTCGCACAGCTGGCCGAAACCGCGGCGCGGGTAAAGGTACGCAAGCGATTCGCTGGACATCGCGGACCGCACCGACCGCACCAACGCCGCGAGCGCGGTCGGTGCACCGGCCTTGCGGCGCGCCTGGTCTGCGTCGATCTCGTCGCCCGACAGACCCCAGAGCTTGCGGGCGTAGGGCGCGTACACCTGTTCGTAGAGCGTCGGGCCGAAGCCCGCGCGCATGAGTTCGGCGTAGGTGTCCGGATTCTCAGGAGCCTTAGAGCGGCGCCACGGGGTCGAGATCGCCTCGAACGCGGCGCGGGCCATCGGCACGGCGGGGAGCGCCCGGGCCAGTTCGCGCGGCTTGAACGGATAAGCGATCCACTTTTCGCCCAGCAGCAGGCGACCGTCGCGGTACCGGGTCTGCAAGTCGCCGGCGAGCAGATAACGCAGGTCGGCGAGCACGTACGCCGGCATGTCCGGGTTGAGCCGGTGGCTGCCGTAATCCACTCGCACACCGGCCACGTCGAACGAGGCGGCCATCCCGCCGACCGACTCGGCGCGGTCGAGCACTACGACGGACAGGCCACGACGGGCGGCTCGCCACGCGGCGGAGAGCCCGGCCGGTCCAGCGCCGAGGACGACGAGGTCAGTACTGCTATTCAATGTGGCCGCTACTCATCCGAAGTCTGCATCCATGGCGCACTTAGCCTAGTGCGCTGCGCCTCGCTGCGTCACACGTACACGAGCACTGTTCTCTAACGAGCGACCACGCAGTCACCGAGTGTAGCCTCAACGCGAGCTTGCTGAAGGGCGCTTCTCTCAACCCCGCTCGCTCAGCGACAGTTCGCTCAGCGACGGTCGAGTCGGGGAATGAGAACCTCGACGGTGATCAGCTTGAGCGCGGCGGCCGTCGGAATCGCGACCAGCGCCCCGATGATGCCCAGAAGGGAGCCGCCGGCCAGCACCGCGACGACGGTGACGATCGGCGGGACGTCCACGGCGTGCCGCATCACCTTCGGCAGCAGGACATAGTCCTCGGTCAGCCGGAAACCGATGTAGAACAACAGTGTCGCGATGGCTACGGGCACTGACACGGTCAACGCGACCAGAGTGACGATCGCACCGCCGATGGTCGAGCCGATGACCGGGATCATGTCCATTAGCGCGACCAACAGGCCGAGCGCGGCCGGGTACTGAATGCCCCAGGCAGCAGTCCAGACATAGGTGGCGAGCCCTGCGATCGAGGCGTTGAGCGCCGAGCCGAGCATGTACCGGCCGACTTGGGTGAGGATCTCGTCGCCGAGGGCACGTACTCGGTCGCGGCGCGAGGCGGGGACAGTGCGGTACGCCACCGCGACGATGTTAGGCAGCCCGGCGAGGAAGTAGATCGTCAACGCGACCACGGCCAGCGTGGAGGTCAGCGTTGACAGCACGTATTTACCCGCACCGACGATGCCGGATACCGCGGTGGTGCCGACGCCTCGTGCGGAAAGCGCCGACTGCACCTTAGAGACGACGTGGTACTTCGCCTCCAGCCGCCCAAGGTAGGTCGAGCGGTCCTGGATCTGTTGCAGCACATGCGGAATGGCATGCACGAGCGCGGTGACTTCGGTGGCCACCGGCGGCACGATCACCGCGAGGAATCCGGCGACCAGCGCCATCACGCCGAGGGCCACTATCAGCACCGCGCCGGCCCGCCGCATCGGCACGCGCGTCTGCCGGGTGAGCATGGTGACGATGGGGTTGAGCGAGACGGCGAGGAACGCGGCGAGCAGCACGGTGGTGATCACGCCGCCGGCACGGGCAATCCCGCGAACTAGTAGGTAAGCGGAGAGCGCTCCGGCGGCGAGGCCGAAGGCATAGGTGAAGTAGGAGCGCTGCGGTAGCGCGGCAGCGAGTGAGGTGGCTGATGCCGCCGGTACCGGGGACAGCGAGGCCGGCGCGGCAGCAGGTTCTGCTGGGGCAGCAACTTCCGGCGCGGCGCCAGACTCGGACTCGACTGCAGGTTCCAGCGCGACACCGGAAGTGCCGGCGGGAGCGGCCTCTCGGGCGTCGTCCGCACCCGCGCCGTCAGTCTGCCCGCCCGTGCCCATGGCCTAAAGGTACAGGCCGGTCGCCCCGCTGGAGTCGCCAAGCCGCTCGGCCGCGACCGCGTGGATGTCGCGCTCGCGCAGCAGCACGTACTCCACGCCGCGCACCTCAACCTCGGCGCGGTCGTCCGGGTCGTACAGCACTCGGTCGCCGATCTCGACTGTGCGCACGTTCTGGCCGATCGCGACGACCTGCGCCCAGGCCAGCCGGTGCGACATCTGCGCGGTCGCCGGGATGAGGATCCCGCCGCTCGAGCGGCGCTCTCCCTCCGCGCCGTCAGACCGGACCAGGACCCGGTCGTGCAGCATCTTGATCGGCAGCTTGTCGAGGGACGCCGCGTTGTTAAGAGACGCGGTGTTCTTAAGAGACGGCGCGCCTTCAGCGGGCACGGCCGACTTCTCGTCGTCGGACTTGGATCGGGGACTCACGCCCCGACGTTAGCGCATCTCGCTCGTGCCTCGGCACTAAGAGCGGCCGCGTACCGTGTGCAGCGCGACCATTCCGCCGATCACAACACCGAAGCTGCCGAGTAACGCGGCAACCCGCTGCTTACGCAGTTCCCCGGTGCGTTCTGAGACGAACTGATACTTAACCCGCAGACCGCCGCGCCGCAGCAGGTCACGTGGGCTGAGCCGTTCGCTCAACTCGTCAAGCGTCGAGGACAGGTGGTCGCGAGTGCGACCCAGGTCGGCCTCGATCTCGGCAGGCGACCGGGTGTCCTTGACCTCGAGCTGTACCTCGCCGTCCCGATGTCCGTTCGTACCGCGCTCAAGCTGCGAGCCGGCCACCTCGCCGTGCGGCGTGACCACCAGGATCGGGTTGGCGGCCGCGGTGCCCTTGCTTCCTTCGTTCTTCGCCACGTCGATCACCCCCGGGTGGGTCCGACTGTCCTTGTTCTCAGCCATCGCTCCAACTCCCTCGCTCGTGCCGTCTCGGGACCGCCTACCCGCTTTTGCGGCTTTCCCTCGGCCCTACTGCCCGACGGAGGGTCACGCGTCAGCCACCTGGCGCAGTAACGGTCCGGCCGGGTCAAGAAGGGAGCCTGTGTCGGCCCCCTCTCGTAGGCTGGTGCCCGCATCTCAAGCCCGAGCGACCCGAACTACCGAGACCCAGCGCAACCGAGAGACAGGACGGCCAACGTGTCAGTGCGACTTGAACCCGGGACCGAGGCGCCGCAGTTCACTCTGCCGGACGCGGACGGCAAGCCGGTATCGCTGTCCGACTACGCGGGACGCAAGGTCATCGTGTACGTATACCCGGCCGCGATGACCCCGGGCTGCACCAAGCAGGCCTGCGACTTCCGCGACTCGCTCCAGTCGCTGGCGGCGTCGGGATACGCGGTGCTCGGCCTGTCCCCGGACAAGCCGGAGAAGCTGGCCAAGTTCCGGGAGCGCGACGGCCTGAACTTCCCGCTGCTGTCCGATCAGGACAAGAAGGTACTCGAGGCGTACGGCGCGTACGGCGAGAAGAAGCTGTACGGCAAGCTCGTCGTCGGCGTCATCCGCTCCACCTTCGTCATCGGCGAAGACGGGAAGATCGAGCTGGCGCAATACGCGGTGAAGGCGACCGGGCACGTCGCGAAGCTGCGCCGCGATCTGGGGCTGGACTGACGGATCACGGTTCTGACTGGCACGTTTCCGACTAAGGGCCCGCCGAGAAATAAATGGCGCGTCCACGCCTTGGTCATCACCGCTGAGCGCACCGGCGTCGAGGCCGAGTACGCCCGGTACGAGGCCTCAACCCCGGCACACTCAGCGGCGCGCCCAAGGCCCGACCGCGCAACATTTATTTCTCGGCGGGCCCTAACGCAGGGTTCTACACCCGGCCGCGCCGGAAATCCCTCGGAACCCGTATGCTCGCGGGTCAAGTGCGACGATTTCATCGCTGACGAGGGGGACCACCAGTGACCGCCCAGGTAAGCCTGCTTCCATCACACGTGACCCAGGGCCAAGGCCCCGGCGTCGCGTTCCGCATCGAGGGACAGATCGTCCCGGTGCTGCATTTGGCCATGAACGGTCAGGTGCCGGTCTACTTCGAGCACCACGTGGTGCTGTGGAAGCAGCCGCAGGTGGACATCCAGATCATGCCGCTCAAGGGCGCGTTCAAGCGGGTCATCGGCGGCATGCCGATCTTCATGACGCAGGCGGTCGGCTTCGGTGAGATCGCCTTCTCCCGCGACTCGGCCGGTCAGGTCTTCCCGCTCAACGTGCCGCACGGCAGCGCGATCCTGGTGCGTGAGCACCAGTTCCTGGCCGCGACCGCGAACCTCGCCTACAACTTCGAGCGGGTGCGCGGCATCGGCTCGATGCTGTTCGGCAGCCAGGGCTTCTGGCAGGACCGCTTCGAGGCGCACCAGGGCGACGGCTTGCTGTGGCTGCACGCGCACGGCAACGCCTTCGAGGTGGTGCTCCAGCCCGGCGAGGTCATCGATGTGGAGCCGGGCTCCTGGATCTATCGGGACATGAGCGTCCAGTACTCGCAGCAGGTCTTCGGCCTCAAGACCGGCATCCTCGGCGGTGGCGGAAACCTCGTATTCAACCGGTTCACCGGCCCCGGCCGGGTTGGCTTGCAGTCCGGCTACTTCCACCCGGGCGGGGCCGAGGTCGGCGCGGCCGCGGGCGCGGTGGCCGGCGGAGCGCGCGGCGGGCTCGGCGGAGCGGTCGCCGGCGGCATCATCGGCGGCTTGCTCGGCGGCAACGGCTGAGCTGACGGAGCGTCCGGCGCGAGGCGCGGAACGCGAAGGGCGGCCTGGACTCCTTTGTCCAGGCCGCCCTTGCTTGTGGGTGGGGTGGTGCCTTTGTGGTTCGGGTGGCGCTGTGGTTCGGGTGGAGCTGTGGTCCGGGCGGCTAGGTTCAGCCGCCCGCGCCGGTCAGTTGCCGTGTCCGTCGAAGCCGGGGATGGCGATCGTCCCGGTGTTGAGGAACGCGTTGTCCGCCTCGACGTTCGTGAACAGCAGCGGGAGCGGGATGGTGATGCCGCGCAGCACGGTCAGCAGACCCGGGTTCGCCGGAGTGAAGGTCTGATGAATCAGGCCGAGCACGTCCGCCGTGAACGAGGTGGACCACAGGTGCACGTTTTCCAGCGTCACCGTCTGGCCCTTGCCGCCGTCGACGTACTGAATCTTGCCGCCGCCCTGCTGTGAATAGGTGATCATGCTCAGCAGCGTTACCTTGGCCGCGGTGAAGTCCAGCACCTGCTCCGGACCATCAACGGTCTGTATCGTCGTGACGCCGTTGTAGGTCAGGCTGTACATCGTCATCGACGGGGAGGACAGGTGCCACGGCAGATTGGCCGCCGTGTTGCCGTCCGAGGTGGCCGTGTTCGCCTTGATCTGCGACTGCGGGAGGCAGCTGCCGGTCGGGGACGGCGTAGCCTGAGCGCCTGCGCCGGTCGCCGCCTGCTTGACTGCGCCGCTGTGCGTGACGGTCTTCGTTCCGCCGGTCGATGAGCCGACCTTCGCCGCGCCCTGTCGCACGACGGACACCACCGAACTCGCGGCGCCGCCGACCGTGCCGCTGGACTTGTTGAAGGCCGCGCCCATCACCGGAGCCGCCCCGGCCTTCGGCAGCTGCTGCGAGCCGAAGATCCAGGTCCACACGCCGTTGAGCCAGCCCCAGAAGCCGCCGCTCGACGTCGTCGAGGCGCTGGGCGTCGGGGTGGGCGCGGCCGCGCTTCCGGCCGCCGCGCTGTTCGACGCGGACGCGGAAGCCGACGGCGAGGCCGAGGTGCCCGTGTTCTTCGTCGTGTTCGCCTTGGTCGAGCCGCTGGCGCTCGCGCTCGCCTGCGGAGTCGCCGTGGCGGACCGGGAGGCCGAGGCCGACGGGCTGGTGCTCGCCGGACTGTTGGTGCTGCAGACCGAGGTGGGGAACGGCAACGCCGAGGACGTGCCCGCCGCGTTGGCCGGCGCGGCCAGGGTCAGCGCTCCCGCGACCGCCGCGAGGGCGATCGGAGTGGCGACCGCGACCAGGGCGCGCCGGCTCGTACCGTCAGTCCTCCGGGTGCTGGTCGGCACCGGTCTCCTCCACTTCCGGAAGGTAACTCGTCGGGGCGTCCGCGCCCGCGCGGCTGCGGGCCTCGAACTCGGCGAGCTCGGCCTGCCCGGCCGGCGCGCCGTACGCCTCACTCATCATCGGGTCCGCGGCGCCCTGGTAGGACCCCGCCTCGTACGCCGCGCCCTCGCCGGACTCGCCGTGCTGCGCTTGCTGCGGCTCCTCGTGGCGCAGCCGACGCCGCTGGCGCCGGCTCGGCGCCTCCCAGCCCGGCCGCGGGGTCCACGCCACCGCGAGGCCGCCGCCGATCAGCGCCAGCAGGGTGCCGATCATGAAGCCGCCGAGGTTGGTGGCCGGCAGCGCGATCAGGCCGAGCATGATCGAGGCGATCCCGGCGAACACCCGGTAGGCCGGGGCGAGCCAGACGGTCAGGCCGAACATCATCATCAGCGCGCCGATGAAGAAGGCGGAGACGCCGCCGACGCCCTCATGGATGATGTTGCCGATCGAGGAAATCGGCGCAAGCCACAACTCGATGCCGGCCAAGACGATGAGCAGCCCGGCTGGGAACGGCCGCCCCTTTCGCCAGTGCCGGAAACCGTGCAGCGCGCGCAGCGGCATCGGTTGGCTCGGCTCATGGGGGCTCGGGCTGTCAAGGGTGTGCGTGGTCATCGATGCTGCTCCGTAAAGAAAGGCGGCGGGCACGGGGATTCGCGGCCCCGCACCCGCGCCTTGCGGTTGCGGACTGCTCAAAGGGACGGACTGCTCCGAACCTTAGTTGCTCCTAGAAGCAGGGGTTGTTGCCCATCGACATGCTCAGCGACATGTCGTGCAGCTGGAAGCTGCCCGCGTTGGTCGAGTAAGCGACCTGCTGCACGCCGGTGAGCGTCGCCTTCTCGGCCTGCTGGCCGAACAGGCCGGGGGTGCCCTTGGCGCCGGTCGCGCTGCCGCCCAGCGTCGAGGCGTCCTGGCCGATGTTGATGTTCGTGAAGTCGGCCTCACCGGCGTTCAGCTGCGACATGTCGATAGTGAGGTTGTCGGCGTGCACCGGGGTCTTGCCGCCACCCGCCTTGATGGTGAGTGTGACATCGCCGATGACCGGGATGCTGGTGACCACGGACTGGCACAGGTTGGTGATGTCCGCCGAGGCGAACGCGGACACGGCGGCCGGGAACTGCGAGCCGTCGGCGTGGTGGTCGACGGTGCCGTACTGCACGAATCCGCTGCCGGTGAGCGACGAGGCAGTCAGCTTGAACTGCTGGCCGGAGACAGCGAACGAGGCCGCGATGGCGCCGTTGGCCATCATGACCGAGAGTGCGCCCGCGGCGATCACGGTCGGCACCATCACTAGGCCGAGCCGTTTCCACGAGGTGCGCCCGAGAACCTGGGCGCCGGAGGTGTCCTTCACGTCCACTCCTGATGCGTTGCGCGGCCCGTGAGTTGGAGCCGCGGCGGAACCGAGGGACCGCGCGACCCGCGTTTCCACGGGATCGACGCGGCGGTTGGCGCTGCGAGCAGTGCGCCGGCGGGGGCGGGGACCGCACCTTTTCCGGCACTCACCCGGTGGGGAACCGCTCTGGTCCCGCCGTGGGGGAGGGACCGGTCGGACCGGGTAGGTGCGATCGTGCTCGACACGTGGACGTAATACAAGGGGTTCGTTACCGACCGGTAACCAAGCCGTGGTCGCGCATTCCGGAGCCTTTCCACGAGCCGAGTCGTTTCGCGGGGGGTCGATTGGCGCGGCAACCCGCAATTCCAGGCATTTCGCGCACGTGCATGCTCGGGCGGTTACTTAGCGCGACCGGATTCGTCGAAGTGCTCGAAGGTAAATAGTTAGTAATGGACTGCCGGGGGTCACTCCTTCGAGTGACCCCACGACAGGTACCCGTGTGCTATGTGGGACGGCGCGTATCGGCAGGCTATGGCCAGCGCGGACGCTCGTATCGACGCGCGTACAGCTAATACCGCAAGCGGTCTAATAAGGCATCTAATACGGCAGTCCTACCGAGACGGTTCGAACGGCAGCGGTAGTTAGAACAGCAGCGTGGTCAGCCGGGCCCGGGCCGGGGCGACCCGCGGGTCCTGCGGGCCGAGCAGTTCGAAGAAGTCGAGCAGCAACCGGCGGGCCCGATCCCGCTCCTCGCCCGAGAAACCCTGAACCGCGGCGAGTAGCAGCGCCAGGGCGGTATCCGCGTCCCCGCTCGCCAGCGCGGCGTCCGCCGCGGCGCACTGCGCGTCGATGTCCTTCGGGTTCTGCTTCGCCAGGGCGAGGGCCGCGGCCGGGTCGGCGTTCCGGGCCCGGCGCATCAGCTCCACCTGCGCGAGCGCCGGCTTGGCCTCGGGGTGGTTCGGGTTCTGGCTCAGCACGTTCTGCAGCGCGCGGGCCGCGCCGTCTAGATCGTCGGCGGCGAGCGCGTCGTACGCGGCGGCCAAGGCCGGGTCCATCGGCGGCTCGGCCGGGCGGGCGGCCGCGTCCTCGGTGCCGGCACCGGCACCGGTGAGACCGAATTCCCGCTGCGCCAGCGCCAGCAGTTCGGAGATCCACTGCCGCACCTGTGCCTCGGGCTGCGCTCCGGCGAACTCGCCGATCAGTTCCCCGGCCACGATGGCCTTCACCGACGGAATGCTCTGGACCCGCAGCGCCTGCACGAGACGCGGGTTGCCCTCAGCATCGACGCGCGCGAGAACGAAGCCCCCGGAGAACTCCGCGGCCAGTTGCTCGAGAATGCCGAGCAACTGCTTGCTCTGCTCAGACCAGTCCGCGCCCAAGTGCAGCACGACAGGTACCTGGAGCGAGCGCTCTAGCACCGAGGACTGGAAGTCGGCCTCGGTCGCGTCCACCACGAAGGCAGAAGTCTGTGAAGCGGCGTCCGGTGAGACCGGGCCCTGGCCGGCACCCTGATTCGGGTCCTGCGCCGCGGCCGGACGCGCCTGCGGCGCCGGCGGCTGCTTGAGCGCGGACAGGTCCACCACACCCGACATCGAGAACGAAGGTCGCATGTGCTCCATTCTCACATCCCGCGCGGCTCGGATGGAGCGCTCGGTGCCCAGTCGATCGGGCCGAAGCGCGCCCTAGAGGACCTCTTGAGAACTGGCTGCGGCGGCGAAACCACCCGCCCGGTCCCCACCGGACGCGCCCTCGGTTCTGCCGCCGCCCTGCCTCGCTCGCGGTACCGGGGTGGACGAGTTCCGATACGAGTCGTAGCGTAGCGGAACCTGGCTGCGGACGGAAAGGCGGCGTGACGTGGCGTCGGTCACCCACAAGAACACAGACGCGTCTCATACGGCGCCTGCATCTAATACGGCTGCGTCCAATCCGCAGACACCGCCGGCGACGAGCCGGACCTCTGGCCGTCCCCGCTCAGCCGATGCGGACGAGGCGATCCTGTCCGCCGCCCGCGAGCTGCTGGCCGAGCGCGGTTGGGACGGGATGACCCTCGGCGATGTAGCCGCCCGCGCAGGCGTCGCCAAGACCACGCTTTACCGCCGCTGGCCGGGGAAGGCCGAACTGGTCGTCGACGCGATGGCTCAGCTCTTCGACACGCTGCGGCCGGTGGATGCCGGTTCCGTGCGCGCGGACGCCGAGATAACCATCAGGGACTTGATAGCGCTGCTGGCCCGCCCCGAGACGCAGACCGCCTTCCTCGCCCTGGCCGCGCACGCCTCCCGCGATCCGGGCCTGCGCACCGCCGTCCGCGAGAAGATCATCGACCGGCAGCGACACCTCGTGCACGCGGGAGCCTCCCGCGCCGCGGCCCGCGGCGAGGGCCCGCAGATCACCGAGCCCGATCTGCTGTTCGATGTGATCGCCGGCACCATGGTTCATCGAATGCTGATCGCCGGCGAACCGGTGGACGACGCCTACCTCGAACGTTTTCTCGATCTGGTACTCCCCACCGCGGCCAAGAAGCCGGGTCAGGGCAACGGCTAATGCTGCGCGCAGATGACACTGCGCGATGGCGTCGTGCCGGTAAGTGTCCCTAGTATCCGGCACCGCGCACCACACGGTAGTGTCGCCCCGACCGCGAACCCGACCGGGGTGCGGTGTCGAGACGAACCGCAGTGCGTCGCAGCCGTCCGCCGCGAATGCCGCCTGTCCGTAATGCACGAACTGATCCGGAACGGCTCGAATACGCCCGGTCACCAACTGTAAGGGTTGAAAGCGGCGGCATGGCCGACTGGTCACGGTTGGGCAACAGGGACCGCCGCGCTCTTCCTTTCGATCTGAGGTTTGAGGCAGGGTCCATGGCTGGCGACGTCTACCACGGCGCCGCGAGCAGCACCGCACACGTCGCGGTGATCCGTGCCGGTGTGCGTGCCTTACCGGGTCGCGCCGAGAGCTCGGAAAGCCGCTCCGCTTGGGCCGCAAAGGTTTTTGAGGACGCGACTCGATGACGATCACCAGGGAGTCGGACGGGACTTTCATACCCGCCGCCGACGCCGCGCCGGCCAGCCCGGCGATCGAAGGGCGCTCCCTCGGCCGAATCGCGTGGAACCGACTGAAGCAGGACCGGATCGCGATGGCCGGCGGGGTCGTGGTCGTCCTGCTCATCCTGGCCGCGGTGCTCGCCGGGCCGCTCTCCTCGCTCAGCGGCAACGACCCGGACACGCTGCACAACAAGCTGATCGACCCGAACTATCAGATCCCTTACGGCGGGATGGGCGGCATCAGCGGCAGCCACTGGCTCGGCGTGGACCTGCCCAACGGCCGCGACATCTTCAGCCGCATCCTTTACGGCGCCAGGATCTCGCTCGGCATCGCCGGGGTCTCCACCCTCGTCGCCATCGCGATCGGCGTGCTGCTCGGCGTGACAGCCGGGTATTTCGGCGGCTGGATCGACGCGGTCATCAGCCGGGTCATGGACGTCTTCCTCGCCTTCCCGCTGCTGCTGTTCTCGATCGCGATCATCGGCGTGCTGCCGGACGACGCGTTCGGCCTGTCCGGCAACGGCCTGCGCTTCGGCGTCCTGGTCGTGGTGATCGGCTTCTTCTCCTGGCCGTACATCGGCCGCATCGTGCGCGGCCAGACCATCGCGCTGCGCGAGCGCGAGTTCGTCGCCGCCGCCCGCTCGCTCGGCGCCCGGCCGAGCCGGATCATCCTGCGCGAGCTGATGCCGAATCTGCTCGCCCCGATCCTGGTCTACGCCACCCTGCTGATCCCGGCGAACATCCTGTTCGAGGCCGGGCTCTCATTCCTCGGCGTCGGGGTAAAGGACCCGACGCCGTCCTGGGGCGCGATGATCAACTCCGCGATCAGCACCTTCCAGATCGACCCGGAGTACCTCATCGTGCCCGGCACCGCGATCTTCATCACCGTCCTGGCGTTCAACCTGCTCGGCGACGGGCTGCGCGACGCCTTCGACCCGAAGGGGTCGCGTTGAGTGCGGCCGCGCGCGACGAGGCGCGCATCACCGCCACCACCCACCCGGTCAACAGCCGGCACAGTAACTCGCACACTGAGGGGTTTCTCCGCACCATGCGAAAGTCCAAGCTCATCGCCGCGGCCGCGGGCGTGATAGCCGTCGCCACCGCCGCGTCGGCCTGTGGCAGCTCTTCCTCTGGCGGCGTGAACTCGTCGACGAGCAGCTTCAACGCCGGCATGACCACCATCGTGAACCCGTCATCGCACCAGGGCGGCGTGCTGCGCATGGCCCTGGTTTCCGACTGGGACTCGATGGACCTAGGGAACACCTACGACGCGTTCGCCTGGGACTTCGCCCGGCTCTACGGCCGCTCGCTGCTGAGCTGGAAGCAGGCACCCGGCTCCGCCGGCCTGCAACTGGTGCCCGACCTGGCCACCGACAACGGCGAGGTCTCCCCCGACGGTCTGACCTGGACCTTCCACCTGTGCGACGGCGCCACCTACCAGGACGGCAGCGCGATCACCGCGGCCGACGTGAAGTACGCGATCGAGCGCTCGAACTTCGGCCAGGACACCCTGCAGTTCGGTCCGAACTACTTCGCCAAGGTGCTCCAGGACAAGACCAGCTACCAGGGCCCGTACCTGGACAAGAACGCGGCGGACGGCGTCTCGGGCATCGAGGTCGACGGCACCGACACCATCAAGTTCCACCTGACCAAGAAGTTCTCCGACTTCCCTGAGCTGGCCGCGCTGCCCTCCACCGCCCCGGTCCCGCGGGCCAAGGACACCGGAGCGAACTACTTCAAGTCGATCGTCTCCTCCGGCCAGTACGAGATCTCCTCGTACCAGCCCGGCAAGGAGGCGGTGCTGGTGCCGAACCCGAACTTCAAGGCGGACACCGACCCCGAGGGCATCCACAAGGTCACCGCCGACAAGATCGACGTGCAGCTGAACGTCAACCAGGACCAGATCGACCAGGAACTGCTGCACGGTCAGCTCGACGTCGACCTCGACGGTACCGGCGTCGGCACCACGGCCCAGTCGCAGATCCTGGCCAACCCGACGCTCAAGGCCCAGGCCGATGACGGCTACACCAATGCGCTGACGTACATGACGATCAACACCCAGGTAAAGCCGTTCGATAACGTCGACTGCCGGCGCGCGATCGAGTACGCGGTGGACAAGACGACGGTGCAGTCCGCGCTCGGCGGCGCGCTCGGCGGCGGCGACATCGCCACCACCCTGCTCACCCCGGACATGGCCGGGTACGCGCAGTCCAACCGTTACCCGACTCCCGGCAACCAGGGCGACCCGCAGCAGGCCCAGCAGGAGCTGCAGACCTGCAAGGGGGCGGAGCCGAACCAGTTCAACAACAGCGGTTCGCTGACTGTGAAGCTCTCGGCCCGCGCTGACCGGCCCAAGGAGGTCAACGCCGCGATCGCCATCCAGGCCGCGCTCAAGCTCGCGAACATCAACGTGGAGATCGACAAGTACCCGTCGAACAAGTACTTCGGCTCCTTCGCGGGCAACGACTCCTTCGTCAAGTCGAACAAGATCGGCCTGTCGATGATGAAGTGGGGCGCGGACTGGCCGGACGTGTTCGGTGACCTGGACCAGGTCGTCACCCCGGACGGCATCCACCCCGGCAGCGGCTCGACCAACCTGGGTGACTACACCAGCCCGCAGGTGCAGAACCTGTTCGCCCAGTACCTGTCCACGACCGATGCCGCGGCCCGCAACAAGATCGGCGCCGCGATCGACCAGCAGGTGATGGATGACGCAGCGGTGGTGCCGCTGGCCTACAACAAGGCGCTGATCTACCACCCGGCGAACGTGACGAACTGGTTCGAGCAGCCCTCGTTCGGCGAGCCGGACTTCTCGGTGCTCGGCGTGTCAGGCAGCTGATCCGCGGCGCCGCTGAACCAAGGCACCGACCCGTCATCCGAAGGCAGGTGAACGGCGAACGGCGGCCCCGATCCCGGATCGGGGCCGCCGAGCCACCATCCCGATGCTGACCTACATCGTCCGGCGTCTGCTGGCCGCCGTCGGCCTGCTGCTCGTGATCAGCCTGATCACGTTCTGGATCTTCTTCGTGCTGCCCCAATGGGCCGGTCAGACCCCGCAGTCGATGGCCGCGGGGTACGTCGGCAGGCAGCAGAACCCGGCCGCGCTGCAAGCGGTGATCGACCACTTCGGCTTCGACAAGCCGCTGTTTGTGCAGTACTTCGACTACATCGTCGGCATCGTCGGTGGTCGAACGTACAGCGACGGCGTCTCGCTGATTCACTGCAACGCGCCTTGCTTCGGGTACTCCTTCAAGAATTTCGAGCAGGTCTGGCCGACGCTGCTCAGCCGCGCTCCGGTCACCCTCTCGATCGCGATCGGCGCGGGTGTGCTGTGGCTGGTGTTCGGTGTGTTGTCAGGGGTGATCTCTGCGGTACGGAAGGGCAGCATCGCCGACCGGGCGTCGATGGGTATCGCGCTGGCCGGCGTGGCGCTGCCGGTGTACTTCGTCGGCCCGCTGCTTGAGGCGCTTACCGGTCAGTGGAGCACCAAGTACGTGCCCTTCCTCAGTAATCCGCTGCAATGGGCGCAACACCTGCTGATTCCCTGGATCGCGCTGGCATTCGGCTACGCGGCGCTGTACGCACGCATGACGCGCGCAGGCATGCTCGATGCGCTTAACGAGGACTTCGTGCGTACCGCGCGGGCGAAGGGCGTAAAGGAACGCAAGGTGCTCTACAAGCACGCGCTGCGTTCCGCGCTGACGCCGATCATCACGATCTTCGGCATGGACCTCGGCACGGTGCTCGGCGGCGCGGTGCTCCTGGAGGTGGCGTTCTCGCTTCCCGGCCTCGGTTTGCTGGCGGTGAACTCGATCCAGCAGGACGACTTCCCGGTGATCATGGGCGTGACGTTGATCGCCGCGTTCTTCATCGTGGGAGCCAACATCGTGGTGGACGTGCTGTACGCCTTCGTGGACCCGCGGGTGCGGCTGTCATGAGCGGGCGTCACGGCAAGAGCGCCCCCGCCGTCGAATCGGATCCGGGCGGAAGCGAGGGCTTTTCCCGTGGCCCCGGTCGCCGCCGCGCTCCCGAGCCCGAGCCTGCCCCCGCTCACGAGCCCGCTCCCCACGAGCCCGCCCCCCTCGACGTCGATCTGTCGATCGAGTACGAACTGACCCGGTTCCCCGAGTTCGCCGGCCGTCGCGAGGACTGGGGCACGCAGCCGTTCCTCGACGTGCGGGACCTGCGGGTGCACTTCCCGACCGAGGACGGCGTCGTCAAGTCGGTGGACGGAATCAGCTTCCGGGTCGAACGCGGAAAGACGCTCGGCATCGTCGGCGAGTCGGGCTCCGGCAAGTCGGTCACCTCACTCTCGCTGCTCGGCCTGCACAAGCGGCCGGACAAGCGCGGCCGCGGCGGCGCGCGGATCTCGGGTGAGATCTGGCTGGACGGCGAGGACCTGATCAACGCGGCGCCGGAGCGGCTGGAGGAGTTGCGCGGCGACAAGCTCGCGATGATCTTCCAGGACCCGCTGTCCGCGATGCATCCCTATTACACGGTCGGGGAGCAGATCGCCGAGGCGTACCTGGCGCACAACCGCGCGTCCAAGGCGGTGGCTCGCAAGCGCACGATCGAGATGCTCGACCGGGTCGGAATTCCGCAGCCGGACGCGCGTGTGGACGACTACCCGCACCAGTACTCCGGCGGCATGCGCCAGCGCGCGATGATCGCGATGTCGTTGATCTGCAATCCAGAGCTGCTGATCGCGGACGAGCCCACCACGGCGCTCGACGTGACGGTGCAGGCGCAGATCCTGGACCTGATGCGGGATCTCCAGCAGGAGTTCAACAGCGCTCTGATCATCATCACGCACGACCTGGGCGTGGTCGCGGAGCTCGCGGACGACATCATGGTCATGTACGCGGGCAAGGCCGTCGAGTACGGCCCGGCCAAGACCGTGTTCACCGAGCCGGAGCATCCGTACACCTGGGGTCTGCTCGGCTCGATGCCGCGCCTGGACCGTGCGGTACAGGCGCGCTTGCTGCCTATCCCAGGCAGTCCGCCCTCGCTGATCAACGTGCCGGCCGGCTGTGCTTTCCATCCGCGCTGCCGGTTCGCTGAATTGATCGGCGGCCGCTGCACTGAGCAGATCCCGCAGCTCGCCGACAACAGCCGCAAGCACCTGGTCTCCTGTCATCTACGGCCGGACCAGCGTCGCAGCCTGTTCGCCGAGCGGATCGCACCGCAACTCTGACGGTGGCGCCGGCCTGGCGGGTGCGTTGAACCAGCCCCGAGCGGGCCCCACATCAGCGCAGGTGCGCTCGCCCGGCTAGCTGATCTCCACCGCCGCCCTACCCCCGAGGCGTATCCCGCTTTAGCGACGATGCGCCTTGGTGCGGTTCTCTTGCGTACAGGCCGCACCGCTGTGGCATTCTGTGGTCCACGACACATTACTGAACGGTAGTTTGGTGGCCGGAATCCCGTATCCTCGGCTGAGGGACTGGAACCGTCCGGTGGCGCTAGCGGTGCGCCGCGGCGGTCCGGCACCCGATTACCGCGAGACCGACCGTGCTGGAGGCGCCGGAGCAATGAAGATCGTCGTCCTTGTGAAGCAGGTACCGGACACGGCGGCCGATAAACGGCTGGACCCGGACACTTTGACCGTCGACCGGGCAGCGGTGGACGGCCTCATCAACGAGATGGACGAATTCGCCATCGAGGAGGCGCTGCAGCTGGTCGAGAAGCACGGCGGGGAGGTGACCGTCGTGTCCATGGGCCCCGAGGACGCCACCGAGGCGTACAAGAAGGCCCTGCAGATGGGCGCCGACAAGGCCGTCTTCCTCACCGACCCGGCGCTGGCCGGCTCGGACTCGATCGCCACGTCCTACGCGCTGGCCCAGGTGCTCGGCACCCTCGAGTACGACCTGGTCATCCTCGGCTGCGAGGCCTCCGACGCGCGCACCTCGATCGTCCCGGCGCTGCTGGCCGAGCGGCTCGGCCTGCCGCAGCTGACCTTCGCCGCCAAGGTCGAGGTCGACGGCTCGTCCATCAAGATCAACCGGCAGACCGACTACGGCCACGACGTGGTCGAGGCGAGCCTGCCCGCGGTGGTCTCGGTGGTCGAGAAGATCAACGAGCCGCGCTACCCCTCGTTCAAGGGGATCATGGCCGCCAAGAAGAAGCCGGTGGAGAGCCTGGACGCCGCCGCGGTGTCGATCGAGCCGGCGAAGGTGGGCACGGCCGGTTCCTGGTCCAAGGTGCTCGACGCGGCCGTCGCCCCGCCGCGCGCCAAGGGCGTCATCGTCAGCGACGAGGGCAACGGCGGGGTCGAGCTCGCCGACTTCCTCGCCTCGAAGAAGTTCGTCTAGGAAGGCCGGGTAGCTGTCATGGCTGAGATCCTCGTACTCGTCGACCACGCCGACGGCGCGGTCAAGAAGGTCACCCTCGAACTGCTCACCAAGGCCCGCGAGCTGGGCACGCCGGCCGCGGTCTTCATCGGCGCCGGCTACGACGACGCCAAGGACAAGCTGGCCGAGTACGGCGCGGCGAAGGTGTACGTCGCGGACGACCCCGAGCTGAGCGGCTACGTCGTCGCGCCGAAGGCCGAACTGCTGGCCAAGCTCGTCGCCGACGCGCAGCCGGCGGCGGTGCTGGTCCCGGCCACCGCCGAGGGCAAGGAAGTGGCCGCGCGGCTGGCGATCAAGACCGGCTCCGGCATCCTGACCGACGCGGTGGACCTGAAGCTCGACGGGGACGCCTTCGTCGCCGAGCAGTCCATCTTCGGCGGCTCGTCGATCGTGCACTCCACGGTCACCGCGGGCACCCCGATCGTCGCGCTGCGCCCGAACTCGACCCCGCCGGCCGCCGAGCAGGCCGCGGCCGAGCGGGTGGATGTGTCGGTCGAGCTGAGCGACTCGGCGAAGCTGGCCAAGGTCGTGGACCGGGTCGTGGTGCCCAAGGGCGACCGGCCCGAGCTGACCGAGGCGGCGATCGTGGTCTCCGGCGGCCGTGGCGTCGGCTCCGCGGAGAGCTTCTCGGTAATCGAGTCGCTCGCGGACCAGCTCGGCGCGGCGGTCGGCGCGTCGCGTGCGGCGGTGGACTCGGGTTGGTACCCGCACCAGTCGCAGGTCGGCCAGACCGGCAAGACCGTCTCCCCGCAGCTGTACATCGCGGCCGGCATCTCCGGCGCGATCCAGCACCGGGCCGGAATGCAGACCTCGAAGACGATCGTCGCGGTCAACAAGGACCCCGAGGCGCCGATCTTCGAGCTGGTGGACTACGGCGTGGTGGGTGACCTGTTCAAGGTCGTCCCGCAGCTCACCGAGGAGATCGCCAAGCGCAAGTAGCACGCCTGCGGCGCGACGCAGTAGCGCTTCGCAAGCTCGTCATAGTGGCCCCGACGACTGCCGTCGGGGCCACTATGCTTGAGAGTGAAATGACTTATCTCGATCACGCGGCCACCACGCCGCTGCACCCGGACGCGGTAGCGGCGATGACCGAGCAATTCGCGCGGGTCGGTAACGCCAACTCGCTGCACGGCTCCGGACGCGCGGCCCGGCGGGTGGTCGAGGAGTCGCGCGAAGCTCTAGCCGAAGCCGTGGGCGCGCGGCCGAGCCACATCGTGTTCACCGGCGGTGGCACCGAGGCCGACAACCTCGCGGTCAAGGGCCTGTACTGGGCCCGCCGCGCGGCCGATCCGCGCCGGACCCGCATCCTGGCGCCGAAGATTGAGCACCACGCCGTGCTCGACCCACTGCAATGGCTCGTCGAGCACGAGGGCGCGAGCGTCGACTGGCTGCCGGTCGACGAGAACGGCCGCGTTCATGCGGCGACCCTGCACGAGGCGATAAGCCGCGACGGCGGACCCGAATCGGTCGCCCTGGTCACCGTGATGTGGGCGAACAACGAGGTGGGCACGGTACAGCCGGTCCACGACCTGGTCGCCGTCGCACACGCCCACGACCTGCCCATCCACTCCGACGCGATCCAGGCCCTCGGCCACCTGCCGCTGGACTTCTCCGCGAGCGGCCTCGACGCGATGACGATCACCGCGCACAAGGCCGGCGGCCCGATCGGTATCGGCGCGCTGCTGTTGGATCGCAAGGCGGAACTCACCCCGCTGCTGCACGGCGGCGGCCAGGAGCGCGATGTGCGCTCCGGCACCCTCGACACCCCCGCGATCGCAGGCTTCGCGGCGGCGGTGACCGCGGCGGTCCGCGAAGTCGAGCACGAGTCGCAGCGGCTGGCCGAGCTACGCGACCTGCTGATCGACGGGGTGCGCCAAACCGTGCCCGACGCGGTGCTGTCCGGCGACCCGGACCGCGGCCTGGAGGCCAGGCTCCCGGGTATCGCGCACTTCTGTTTCCCCGGCTGCGAAGGCGACTCGTTGCTGCTGCTGCTCGACGCGCAGGGCATCGAATGCTCGACCGGCTCGGCCTGCTCGGCCGGCATCGCGCAGCCGAGCCATGTCCTGCTGGCGATGGGCGTCGACCCGGAACTGGCCCGCTGCTCGCTGCGCTTCTCGCTCGGCCGCACCTCTACCGCCGAGGACGTCAAGACGCTGCTCGAAGCGCTCCCCGCGGTGGTCGACCGTGCCCGATCTGCGGGCTTGAGCTAGCGAGCGTGCAGACGCTTCCTACTCCGCCGCCCGAACGTTGGACTCTGTCCACGTTCCCTAAGGACGCGCCGACTCGCGCGGAACTCATCGGTGGCCGACTGGTTTGGTGCGCCCAGACCGGGTGGCACATGCACGTCACTTCGGAACTCCAGCGGCTGTTGCAAGTCCAGGCGCCCGATACGTTCGCCGTGCTGTATCGAATGGCGATCAAACTTGATGAGCGAACGGCGCCCGAGCCAGACCTCTTTCATGCATGCCCACGCGTTCGACTGCGATAAGAGCGTCTTGCTGCCGGACGAAATCGCGCTTGTCGCCGAGGTGGTCACCCCGGGATCCGAGGAGCAGGATCGGTACGTCAAGCCGATCATCTATG
>Ga0134126_10002380_pt1 | contig 23745 bp, 19 predicted proteins | sample KB31752_FD_96881 | JGI IMG/M metagenome (GOLD analysis project Ga0134126, IMG submission 96881) | Terrestrial soil microbial communities with excess Nitrogen fertilizer from Kellogg Biological Station, Michigan, USA - KB3-175-2 | ecosystem: Environmental > Terrestrial > Soil > Unclassified ... | reverse complement strand
CTCCAGTTGAAAGCCGATAGCCTCCGCATCAGTGCGCCGTAGGCGCAGATTGTCAGTCAGTACGTAGCAAGCCGCACTTGCGGCTTGACGCTTGCTCTTGCATGTCGTCGCGGCCCGCTGCCCGCTAGGCAGTGTGCGACGTAGCACAAACGCGCTCATGACTCGTCCTCAATGCGGATCATTGTGATTTCGTGGCCCTCGCCGTCGCGCTCTGCGCCGACGCGAGACTGCTTCACTTGCCCAACCCAGCCGCAGTCCTTGACGCAATAGGCCCGGTAGGTTGGCAGGCCATTCACAGGGTCACGACCGCTCTGCACTTTGGTGCGGTGGCCTCTCATGCGAGCTGTCCCGTGCTTGGGTGGCGATGCCACATGCGCTTTGCGTCCATTGACGAGCTGCGCGAGCCGTCCAGCTTGGTCATCTCGTACCACGTCGGCTCGGCGGGGTGACTGTTCTTTTGCGGCTCGCCGACAATGGCAACGTTGAGGTCGTAATCCCAGACGCGCATGCCCGTCTCGAACGGGTAGCCGTCAATGGTTGTGTCGCTCATCGCTCATCACTCTTTCGGCCAAGCGCTACGCGCCAGGCCTCATAACGCCGCTCTGCTTTGGTCATCACTTGCATCCTCTCGCTTGGTCTGTGGCTTGCAGTGACCAAGTTGCTCTATGGCTTGCAACCAAGTCAAGAGGACAAGCAAGCATCGTTACCAACTTGTGACCATAAGCCACGCCAGAGATGCAGTCGGATGGATGGATGGATGGACCACCAAGCACTTGCTTGGCTACTTATGCGGTGATGGTTGAGTGTTGGACTACTTCGAAGGTGAGCGTGCTATCGCACTACTAATGGGAATCATTCCCAATAAGCACGCGTAATCACAGACCTGTGCACAACTACATGACATGTCAACAAGACAAGGCTCAAAGTGGGTTGCCGGCAGTCTCGCGGTGAGCAGTGCTCGCCTTGCGGACGTGCCAGGTGCTCGATTGACTCGTCTCCTGCCCAGAGGCCGAAGACTTGACCCGCGGTTGTTAGTCACGCGGCCTGATTTCTTGTACTACCTACCCTCATTTTTCTGGTGACACGGGTAGTACGGGGGAGAGCTGCCGGCGCTCCTGGTTGTCGCAACAGGTCGCCTGAGCGACCAATAAGGGGTGGGGTATGAGGGGGTGAAGGGACCGCAAAACAGGTGGGGGGTACTACCAGGTGAGGGTTCACTTCGGAGTGAACGGATAGAACCTGTTCTAGAAACCTGCTGTTTCTTCGAACATCCGTACGTAGAACGTGTTCTCATCTATACGCTTGTCTATCTCACATAGTGAGACTAGTACCTACTGTGACGCACGTCACAAGAATAGATAAGGTGCTTCTTTGCAGGGCTTCTACCGAATGATCGCTGATAGCTTGCTGAGTACAGCAAGATCATCGGGAATAAATGAGCTTTTCAGACCCGCTATATAAGGTGAGGGAGTGAGGGAATGTAGTTACATTCCCGAACGACCGAACTAAGTACGTCGGCTTCGCCGCCGACGTTCGGCCCCAAAGCCGAACGAGACAGGCGGCAGACGGAAGCCGACAGTAAGGATGCTCTCTGAGTAGTTGGACCTTCGGTCCCACTCAGGTCGCATCCGCTAAGTCAGTAGCCTCACGGCGACTGAGTGACTGTCCGAAGCTTTAGTGCTTCGGACGTAAGTGTTCAGGATTCACGAGCTTGACGGAATCCTGAACGTACTGGTGCGGAAGAAAATCTTTTAGACCCCCTGGGACCCATGGGCCCACGGGAGCTCTGTTGAGGCAGCTCCAGAGAGTCCACGCGTACAAACTCCTCGGTTGTTTTTGTTGCGGTGGTGGACACAAAACGTGAACACGACAACATGAGGAATCAAATGAGGGGCATGTCGTGACGGAAGTCGAGCAAGCGGCCATCAAGGCCTACAGCGATGTCGTCATGAGAGCACTTGAGCTTGAGGTAGCCGGTCGGGTGACCGGCCGTGAGGTTCACGACCTTTTCCCAGGCCTGTTCGGTCATCTACATCCCGGTCGCGACTGCGACTGCAAGCAATAGCGAGAGGCACCAATGGCCACGAACCTTTCCAGAGGTTCGGGCCAGAAGTCCATCCCTGTCGCAGAGGCCAAGGCGAAGGTACTTCAGCTCATCGCCGAGGGCCTGAAGGTTGCTGAAGCTATGTCGGTGGTGGGTCGCACCGAAGAGACCTACCGCTCCTGGAGGAAGACGGACGAAGCCTTCAAGGCGTCCGTAGATAACGTCCGCACTGCCCGCGAGGAAGAGAAGTCCGAGGGTCGGCCTGAGGTTCCCGACTTCGAGACCTTCTGTCGCGAGTGGCTCAAGCAGCCACTCTTTCCTCACCAGCTCCGGATGCTCGACGTGATCGAGGGGCGAGAGCCCCGCGACATGCACGAGACGATGAACTACGAGCGCGGCTACTCCGATCGAGTGCTCATCAACGTGCCGCCGTCACACGGCAAGAGCACAACCTTCACGGTGAACTACATCGTCTGGCTGATCCACAAGAACCCGGACATTCGAGTAGTCATCGTGTCTAAGGGCTCGCAGATGGCCAAGGACTTCCTCTACGAGATCAAGCTCAAGCTCACGTCCTCGATTTACCAGGACATGCACCTCCGGTTCGCCCCGGAGGGCGGCTGGAAAGACCCCGACGGCTCATGGAGCACAGACCGGATCTACGTCAAGGGCAAGAACGAAGAGGGCATCCAGAAGGACCCCACGGTGCAGGCCATGGGCCTCCGGGGGCAGATCTACGGTCGTCGCGCTGACCTGGTGGTCATTGACGACATGGCGGATGCCACGAACGCCCGCGAGACCGACTACCAGCTTCGCCTCATCAACCGGGATATCGACTCCCGCCTGCCGGCCCACCAGGACGGCGGTGGTCTTCTGCTCGTGCTGGGCACTCGCGTAGCCCCGATGGACATCTACCGCACGCTCCTGGATGAGCGCGACGGCGACGACGAGCGAATCTGGACCTACTTCCGCCAGCCGGCCGTTCTGGACTACGGCGATGGCGATAGCTCGACCTGGGAAACCCTCTGGCCTGAGCGGTGGAACGGCAAGTCGCTGGCGCGTAGACGGCGCGACTCTGGCTGGAACCTGATCTACCAGCAGCTCGACATTGACGACGACATGACCTTCCGTGCCGAGGCTGTCAATGCCTCGGTGAACATGCTCCGCTTTCCCGGCCCAATGACAGCCGAGGGCATCGGCCATCGCCGAGGCGGTATGGCGGGCATGTATCTGGTGGGTGGCTTCGACCCTGCCGCATCCGGCAACTCAGCCATCATCATCGCGGCCATCGACCGCGAAACCCTCAAGCGCTACGTCCTGGACGGCTGGAACCACAAGAACGCCACAGCCGGCGAGATCATCAAGACCCTCAAGTACTACACCGAGGTCTACAACCTCCACGAGTGGGTCATTGAGAAGAACGCGGTCCAGCGCTTCATCACCCAGCTCCCTGAGCTTGAGCAGTTCATTCGTGGGCGCGGCTGCAAGATTACGCCGCACTACACAACGGCGAATAAGTTCGATGACGACTGGGGTGTCCAGACGATGGCCCCGCTCTTTGACTCTTGTGTCATCGAGGACAAGCAAACTCCCAACGGATGGCGCAAGGCCACCAGCGGTCAGCTCATGGAGCTGCCCAGCACCCGCCAGAACCAATGGGTCAACGACCTTATCCAGCAATTGACCGTCTGGTCGCCTTCGGGCATGGCCCAGAAGACGAAGACCGACATGGTTATGGCCCTGTGGTTCACCCACCTGGCCTTCTCAAAACTACTTCAGCGCAAGCAACACAGGCCAAGTCATATGACGTCCCCCTTCCTGACTCCTGCTGCGCGTGGAAGACAAAAGGTAATCAACTTGGCCGAGCTTAGGCGCGAGAAGCAAGAGCGAATGGAGGCGGTGTGACGATCCCGCTGAGCAATACCCAGATGCTTGCGCATTACGGTCGCCTGAAGATGCGCTTTGCCAAGCGCGAACGCAATGCAGAGCTGATCCACGAGGTTCGCCAGGGGAACATTCGCCAACTGTTCCCCGAAGAGCTGAACTTCTCCATCAGCTTCAACGGTTCGCCGATTGCCAACTTCGTTGACATCGTGGCGCACGACATGGCCGAGGGGCTCGCACCCCTACCGGCCCTGGCCTGCACTTCCGGCAAGATGAAGTCCGACGCAGACCTCAAGCGCTCTGAGCGGAAGAACCGCGTCGGTGATGACTTCTGGACGCACTCGCGGCTGGAACTCCAAATGGAGTCCGCCACTGACCGCTTCGTCACGTACGGCTGGTTCCCGATCTTTGTAGAGCCGGACATCAAGGCCCAGAAGCCGTACATGCATCTGGAAGACCCGCGAGGCTCGTACTACGAGCTGGATCGCAGGGGTCGGTGCAAGGTATATGCACACAGATGGCGTCGATCTGTAGATGATTTGTGTGCACAGTTCCCGGAGTACGCCGGCACCATCCGCAATGACCCGAAGACGGGTCGCGCGGTGGGCGGCGAGACCGAGCTGGAGCTGGTTCGCTGGGTTGACGAGACTTACGTCTCGCTGATCCTGCCGGATCGCAACGGACTCATCCTCAGCGCCTACGCGCACAAGCTGGACCGCTGCCCGGTCTGGATTGCCGAGCGCCCCGGAGAGGGCGATCACCCGCGCGGTCAGTTCGATGACGTGGTGTGGGTGCAAGTTGCACGCTCGATCATGTCAACGCTGGCCCTTGAGGCCGCGTCGATCGCTGTTCAGTCTCCGATCGCTGTTCCCAGCGACATGGACGAGCTTGCCATTGGCCCGCACGCCATTCTCCAGTCCGACAACGCAGCCCAGATCCACAAGGTGGGTTTGGATCTCCCGAACTCCATCTTCGCCGAAGGCCAGGTGCTGGACCAGGAGCTGCGAGTTGGCTCGCGCTACCCGGACGCACGTACCGGCTCGGTCAACGCCTCTGTCATCACCGGCAAGGGCGTCACGGCCCTGCTGGGCACCTTCGACAGCCAGATCCGGGGCGGTCAGGTAGTCCTGCGGGAAGCTCTCCAGCAGGCCACGGCCATCTGCTTTGAGATGGACGTCAAGTGGTGGCCGAACGTCTCCAAGCGCGTCACCGGGACGATCTCGGGCTCGTCCTACGAGTTTGACTACGTTCCCTCGGTTGACATCGGTGACCGCTTTGACTGCACCGTCACTTACGGCTTCTCGATGGGCATGGAGCCCTCACAGTCCCTCATTGCGATCCTTCAGCTTGAGGGCGCTGGACTGATCTCTAAGTCCACGGCTCGTGAGAACCTACCCATGCCTATCGACTCCATTCAGGAGCAGAAGCGAGCAGACATTGAAGGCTCGCGCGAGGCGCTGAAGCAGGGCGTCTTCGCCTTGGTCCAGGCATCCGGCCAGATGGCGGCGCAGGGGCAGGACCCCACGCCGATCATCAAGATGGCCGTTCAGACCATTCAGGGTCTGGAGAACGGCATGGCGATCGAGGATGCCGTCTCTGAGGCGTACGCAGCTATGGAGCAGGCGCAGCAGCAAGCCGCCCAGGCGGCGGCTCAACAGCAGGCTGCAATGCAGGCACAAGCGGCAGGAGGTACCCCAGGTGCACTCCAAGACTCGAACGCCCCGCAGGATGCATCTCAGGGCCAGGGCGGCGTATCTGTGCCGGACGCAGGACCTCCGTCAATGCAGGAAATGGTGACCGGATTCCGTGGAGACGCTGACCGACCTGTTCTCCAGAATCAGATCCGCAGTTCTCAGCCTGTTGGCGCGTAAGCCAACCATGAATATCCCCGAAATCGTCTACGTAGGCGCAGCCGACTATACGGTTCTGTGCAAGAAGAGCTTTGACCTTCTCGGCGAGACGGACCCGGACCAGACCGAAATCAAGATTCGGTCAACACAGTCCCTCTCGTCAGCGCAGAACACCCTGCTGCACGAGATTCTCCACGCCATTGTCTGGGAATCTGGCTATCGCCAGGTGGCGGACCTGTCTACCGACCAGGAAGAAACCATGGTGCGTGTACTTACGCCCTGGATTCTGGCCGTTCTACAGGACAACCCAGATGTGTTGGCGTTTTTGCTTACTAAGGGGGCGGGAGAATGAGTAACGGCCACGGCGGTTACCGCGCCCCCCAGAACCCGAACGCCGTTTCTGGCCCTGGCAAGTTCTCCAAGCGCACCGATGGCGGTGCGGCGCAGGTCATGAGCACCGTTCCAGACCAGCCTTACGGCTCCGTCAAGCAGCAGCTCGCGCAGCAGCGCGTAGCGCCGATGGCCGGACAAGCACCTATGGCTCCAGCCGCCCAGGCGGCTGCGCAGCAGGGCCAGCAGGCCGGCTCACCGCCGTATCAGGGCGGTGCATTCAATGCGCCCAGTGCTCGTCCCAATGAGCCCATCACGACCGGCGTGGACATCGGCCCAGGGGCCGGATCGGAAGCTCTGAGCACTATCGCTCAGCCATCACAGCAGGGGACGGGCGCTATGAGCGCCATGCTCCAGCAGCTCGCCCTAGTGGATACCACGGGCGTCATTGGCAAGTTGCTCACATCCGCACAAGCCCACGGAGTTTAGGAGTGGTCGAATGACTCAGCCACTCCCTTCGGCGCAGGATGAGAGCAACGCTCTCGGCTCTGTCACCCAAATGCTGACCGGCACGAAGATGCTCCAGGATCAGCCTGGCGTCGTCTACTCGCTCATGCAGGCCAAGGCCCAGCCACAGATGGCTGGTGCCATTGACCAGTTCATGCAGGGGCTCAGCGCCGAGAAGCAAGTCAATCTTGCTCGCGCTACGAATCACCCGATCGTTCTCTCGCAGAGCCAGCAGGACCAGCTCAAGAGCCTGAACGTCCCCTATCAGGACGTGCTCTTCACGCAGGCCGATCAGGCTACGGCCACGGCCAAGCTGATCGAGCAGAAGAGCGGCGGTTCGCTCACCGCGAAGCTCAACAGTGATGGCACTCTGGCTACTGACGCCGCAGGCAACGTCATCAGCATCAGCACGCATGGCGGTAACGCACAGAAGACCGCCAACGGCCTCGGCTTGGCGTATGACACATCGGGCGATAACAAGTACAAGGCCAAGGGCATTGGGCGTCTGTTCCAAACGCTGCACAATGACATCATCGCGCCAGCGGAGCGCGACGTTATCGACCCGACTTTGCACACGATCAGCCCCGTCACCAACGCTCTGACTAAGGGCTGGAATGTCGCTAACACTGTGGTCGGTGACGTAGGTTCCGGCCTGAGTAAGGTCGCCAATGACCTTGGTATCAGCAACGATCCGAACCCGACGACGGCGTACAGCCATAAGGGCAATCTCGGTCAGGACATCAACTCCATTGCTGGAGCCAGTCCGAACGAGAACGCCCAGATGAAGGCCGCCGGTTACGACCCCGGCAACCCGTTTAGCATCCTGGCGTATGACGCCAGCGGACAGGCCAAGACTGACACGTCCGATCTTGTAGATCAGTACGGTCAGGACAAGGTTGACCAGGCGACGCAGTTCCTGAACAGCCCTACGAACTACGTCAAGTCGATCGAGGCGAACACAAACCTGACGCCACAGCAAGTGGCGGATCAGATCAGTGCCGTCAGCAGCCCTGAGTTCACATCCCTGACTCGCCAGCTCGCCAGCCGCACTGCTGGTATCGGCAACGACACGGCTCACGCCCTTGGCCTTGATCCGGTCAAGCACCCCGACACTTACGCAACGGTTAGCGCCGTTGCCAACCTTGCCGGTTCGTTCATCATCGACCCGACGATGGCACTTGGTAAGGCGGTCCAGGTCACGCGCCTGGGCCAGGTTGGGCTCGATACTGTAGCCGACGCTGAGCGCGTCGCCGCCTCACTTGACCCGGCGGGCATGGCAGCCAAGGCTGCCGCCACTGGTGACGCATCACTGGCTGGCGCAGTTGGTCAGGTGAAGCAGGGCGTCTTCCTGAATAACACGCAACGCCGCGCGCAGAACTTCCTTGACCTGACTCACGCTCAGGCCGCAGCCGCCGAGACTGGCGATGTGCGCCAGGCTGCTTCGCTGGATGCGCAGATCGCGACTCAGTTCCCCGAGCTTTCCCCGCTACGAGCTGACGTGCTCGGCAAGGATCAGATTCTCCGCTGGGAAGAGACGAAGGACCCGATCACCGGAGTTCTGACGGCCAACCCGGTCACCGGCAAGGGCGCTCCAATCACCAACCTTGCCGAGCTTGCTGACTACATCAGCTCGCAGAGCGCCACCCTGCGGCTAGCTGGCAGCAAAGCTGCCGTCTCTTCGCCGTACATGCCAGGAGCAGTCTCGGGCATGGGTGCCCGATTGATTCGCGGCAAGATGAGCGGCTGGCTCGCCGGCAGAGCTGCCGTGCGCAATGCCGAGAACGCCACGAAGGTCACCGACCGACTGGCAGCCGATCCGGCTATCGCTGATAAGTGGGTTACCGAAGGGCTCGCCTCGCAGATCTCTGCGAAGGGCGACGACGCCGTAGACAGCCTTACCGGCGCAGCACTGGCCGATCACACGGCCATCGTGCAAGCCGACATGGCGCTCTTGCAGACCACTGCACAGAACATCCTTGAGCACGCCAACACAGACCTTGGGCTGCGCTCCAAGCTCGACGACATGGAGCAGCGCTTCAACGCGCTGTCTGACCAGTTCGAGCACGGGGATGCCTCGGCCAGTGAGGTTGCCGACGCCGAGGAAGCCGTCAAGGAAGCGCACGCGCTTCTGGCTGCGCACGTCGCTACCGACCCGGAGCTGGCGGCTGACGCTGAAGCTGCCGGTGGACTCACTGGCGCTATGCCCTCACAGGCACGCGCCAAGGCTTACGCACTTACGCCAGCAGGCCGTGGGCAGGTTGCCTACAACCTGCGCAAGACAGGTAGTCCACTCGGAAACGGTGGACGCATCGTCGGCTGGGCGATGCCCTCTGCTGTCGCAGAGCGAGCACGCCTGGCAGCTACTCGCCTCACTAACCTGCTGCCTCGGAACACCCAGTTTGATCTGGCTGACGCCAGCACTGCGGACAAGATCTATTCGTATACGCGGCTGTATGCGAACCACGCCGATGCTTCGCAGTTGCGTGCGCAGTACATCGTCGGTGATGGTGCTCAGCGCAAGGCTGTCATCACCGGGATGCTGGACCAGATCGCGCACTCCGCAGGCTTGGCCTCAACGGAGTCAGGCCGCAACCTGATGAAGTCCTGGCGCACGGTCGATGAGTCGTACAACACGGCTGGCGACAGCCTGCTGGATGAGACTGGCCGACCGATTGCACTGCACGTCGGCCAGGTGAACACCGTCTGGAACCTGCCCAGCTTTCAGGAGCTGCACCAGGCAGCCAACAAGCTCGGACTCTGGGAAGCCACGCTAGGGCGTGCGCTGACTACCGATCAGGCAAGCCTGATGATGTCCTCGGTCAAGATGGGCTGGCTGTTCCGGCCGGCGACCGTCACTCGTAACCAGCTTGAGGCGTACCTGCGCACCGGACTAGAGGGCGGCTTCGGCGATGCCATCAAGGCGCGCGCCTTCGCCACCGCACGCAACAAGGAACTCTGGGACCGAGGCATCGGTGTCGAAGACCTGGACAAGTTCAGGGCTTCACGCCTTCAGACTGAGACGCTCCAGCGTCTCATCAAGGAAGGCACCACCGACGAGACCGGCAAGGTTGTCCCGCTGGCCAAGAGCCAGATAGCGGACGCCAATACTCAGCTTGCCCACGAAGAGCAGGTTCAGGCCACTCTGCGGCCTAAGCCGATCGTGGCGCACGCTCTGGCGCTTGAGGCTGGCAACACCAGTCTGGCGACTGCCATCAAGAACAGCTCGATGCTCACCGGAGAGATCCTCGGACGCAGCTCGCTGTCCACTCGCCTCGCAGACTTCATGCCGTTCGCCCTGGCCGGTCGCGCCTACCGGCACATGACCGGCGTCTACATGGACGACGCTCGCCTGAAGGCCTTGGCCACAATGGGGCCGCAGGAACTCAGCGAAGGCATGGAGGGCTTTGCCCGCCAGATGTTCGGCGACCTTGGCGTCAAGCGCGCGGCTAACGAAGCCGCCGCAGTGACCGAGGCTGGCTGGGGGCCAGCTCGTCTGGCCCACGCCTTCCAGCGCGCCAAGGACCGCAAGCCTGGCGAGCGCGTGTCTGTCTCCTGGACACAGCACGACCTGGACGGCACTGTCGGTGCCGACCGTTACGCCAATGCACTTGCTCAGCGCGTCAACCCGTCTCCGCAGGTTGCACGGGCTGTCATTGACCACCTGAATGACCCGGAGAACGTCAACCTCGACGGCATTGTTGCCGCGCTTGACTCAAAAGAAATGGCGCAGAGCGCACACCTGATCGGCTGGGGGAGTCGCTTCTGGCCGAATGAGGCAGGTAAGGCCGTACCGGCTCACACCGCCGATGAGATTGCGATGGGTAAGCAGCAGCAAGCTGCGGACATCGTGAAGGACTACAAGAAGCTTCTGACTGGCCAGAACGGTAAGTACCAGCAGGATCTCGCTGACCACATCTACGAGAACGGCAAGGCTCCCAGCAGTGACTGGATCGTCAACAACCTCAAGCGGGATAACCTGCCTGACTCGGCGCTTGCGCCTGAGGTAACGCCTCTCGCCAATGGCGGCGCTCTCGGTGCAGCCGAGGCGCTGATGGACGTGACTGGTGCCGGTTACCAGTGGATGGTGGAGCGGCTGCTTCAGCGCACCACCACTTCGCCGGTCTTCCTGGCGAACTATGCAGACGCTCGCGTTGGACTCAACGCCGCAGTGGACCGAATGGTCGAGCGCGGCCTGAGCCAGACCGCAGCCGAGAACATGGCCAAGGAGCTGTCGATCCGGCAGGCATGGATCAAGACAGAGCGACTGGTTGACGATCCGGGCCAGAAGGCTCAGTTCGACATCATCACTCGGAACATCTTCCCGTTCGCACGAGCAACTCAGGCCATGATCCGCCGTTGGGGCGGTGGCCTGTGGCAGGACCCGCTGAAGGCCCGCAAGATGATGCTGGCCTACGAGGGCTCAGTGAAGTCGGGCTTCGTCTACACGAACACCTATGGCGAGCCGACGTTCGTCTACCCAGGATCGGGCGTCATGAACATGGCGCTGCGAGAGCTTGCCAAGGTTCCGGGCTTCGAGTCCATCGCTCGCTTCCCGGTCAGCGCCAGCATGACTGGCGGTGTGCTGATGGCCGTCCCCGGTGCGAACGACCCGCTTCGCATGTCGGCCGGCCCGATGGTGATGATCCCGCTCCGCGAGGTTGAGAAGATCCTGCCCGGTAACGCGCAGATCATATTCGATCAGATCGACCGCGCACTCAACGGTCCGGTCGGTCAGGGCGAGACGTTCAGTCAGCTTGAGCCGTCGCCGGTGAACAAGTTCTTCGCCAACCTGTCCGAAGGCGACCGCAATACTGCTCTGGCATCGTCCATGATGGGCGCGTACGCCAACCTGGCAGCCTCAGGCCTGGTGCCCGCACCTGATGCACCGGACAACGTTCGGCAGGCGTTCCTGAACAACCTGCGCACGCAGGTTCACAACCAGCTCTTCCTGCGGGCCGTCTTCGGCCTCATCGCGCCGGCCTCGCCGTCGCAGCCGCTGGAGGACACGCCGCAGACGCACTCTGACTTCGCCTTCCAGGAGCGCGGCGTCCACAACCTGGATGATGAGTATAAGACGATCCTGAACGACGTTGATGGCGACCTGGCTCGTGCCAATGCCATCTTCACTGCGTTGCACCCGGACAAGGTTGTCTTCAACTCGGACGGCAGCTACGAGTCTTACGCGCCGGCCAGCTCGGCGTTCGAGACGGCGCAGACGCAGATGGCCGCTGCCAAGGTCAGCTTGCCGCCTACAACGGCGGCGCTGAAGTGGATGACCAACCACAGCGACTTCATCAGTAAGTACGGCAGCGTGGCTGCCTACTTCCTGCCGCAGCCGACAACGCAGCAGCCGTTCAATGACCAGGCTTACCGGATGCAGATCGAGCTTGGCTTGCGCCAGCGCAAGACGCCGGAAGGCTTCATGAACGACGTGACGGTGCGCAACGCCGAAGCGATCTACTACCCGGCCGTTGACAAGCTGGATGCTCAGATTGCCCAGGCCAAGGCGGCTGGCAACACCGTTCTTGCGCAGCAGATCACTGCTGCCAAGTCTCAGTGGGAGACAGACTTCAAGGCGCAGAACGCAGCCTTCGGATCGAAGATCGACAGCTTCCCTGACAGTCGAGCCACCGCCAAGGCGGAACTCAACAACCTGCGGGACATGCTCGCCAAGAATCAGGTGCCCGATGGCCTTGCGCCCCTGCTCGGCAATCTTGTCAAGAGCTACGACACATACGCCGCTTTCCAGGCCAGCCACAAGGGCCAGGACCAGACCAGCATCCAGGCTCGCAGTGCTGCACTCGGAGCCTTCAACGGCTGGGTTACGCAGAACATCAGCGGTACTCCGTTGATGGATCTGTATAACGGCGTGCTTCGCGCACTGAATACCAACCTCGTCAACCTCACACCATTCGGGAGTGGTTCATGACCAGCCCTACTGGTGGCCTTGTCGGTGCGTCAGGGTCGAACACTTCAAGCAGTGTGAGTGTCAATCCTGACGGCTCGTTGAACCTGGGCGGCATCACTGGCTCGGCAGCCATTCCGGTTGACAGCTCGGGCGCTGTCGATGAATGGAACCTGCCGTCGTTCCTCAAGGGTCACGTCTTCTGGTGGGACTCCGGGATGACGAAGCAGACTGGCGGTCAGAGCAGGACGACCAACAACGGCCAGGATGCCGTCGCTGGCAAGACCGTCGCTGTTGACAAGCCGCACTCGTTCGACATCAACGCTTCTGCCGAGACCATCATGAAGCAGTTCGCTGCCATGAGCTACAACGATCCTGCGCAGTTCATGGGCCTACAGGCCGCTCTTGCGCAAGGCCCCTGGGCCTCGGGCTTGAAGCCTTCGGGCACCTTTGATAGCCAGACCGAAACGGCACTGGCCAAGGCCATGACGCAGTACCTCAAGCTCACCGAGTCTGCCGGTGTCTCCGTCAGCTTCAAGCAGTACCTCGCCAATGCCGCTCAGGGCGGCGCTGGTGGCTACGGGACGGTCAACGGCCTGGGTGGTTCAGGTGGTACCGGCGTGTCGTCGGTCAGTCTCACTGATCCGGCTGAGCTGATGGCTCAGGCCCAGACGGCTGCCCAGGCAGCCCTTGGTCACACCATGACGCAGGAGCAGCTCAACACCTTCGTCTCAAACTTCCACACCGCACAGACGAATGCCCAGCACAAGGCTGGCAGCATCTATGACGGCATGAGTGCGCCGGACGAGGCGAACCAGTTCGCCCAGCAGAGTGACCCGCAGGGCTTCGCCAATCATCAGGCGCAGGGTTACATGGACAGCTTCATGAACATGTTCCTGCCGTCCGGCAGTCGGCGCGGCAACGTGCAGCCGGTCACGCCAGTGGCGGGTGAGACTCAGTGAGTAACGCTCAGGTCATCTACCAGTACTACATCGGCAAGGGCCTTCCAGCCGCTGCCGCAGCAGCACTGGCTGGCAACTTCCAGGTCGAGTCGGGCGATAACCCCGACTCGTACAACGCGGCCGAGCAAGCTGTCGGTCTTGCCAATTGGGAAGGCGGCAGGCGTACCGCGCTTCAGCAGTTTGCTGCCGCTCGCGGCACTACCGAGACTGACCTTCAGACTCAGCTTGACTTCTCCTGGCACGAGCTGACGACCGACTATCGGGGCGTCCTGTCGCAGTTGCAGCAGGCCACTGATCCCAGTGCTGCCGCCGCAGTTGTGGACGCTCACTACGAAGTGTCATCCGGCTCTGCTCGCCAGCAGCGCGAGAACAACGCACAGCAGATCTACCAGCTCGCCAGTAGTGGCGGTGCCGCTGCCCTTGCCAACTATGCAGGCAGTAGCAATCAGGGCGGTGGCGCTTCGCCTGACAGTGCCGGGAGTACAGCTTTGACCGAAGGTACCGGCGCGAGCACAAAGCCGACGACCGCTGACTACAGCGCCGTTGACGGCCTGAAGAACCTGCTGTCGCACATCCCTGAACTCAAGGGCATTCTTGAAAGCTTCACCGTGCCAGGTAGTAAGCACTATGGCGGCTCGGTCAGCGACTTCCAGGACGCCATTGAGGGGTCCACGTGGTGGAAGACCAACTCGGCTACCACGCGCCAGTACATTGCTCTGTCGCTGAATGATCCGGCCGAATACCAGAAGCAGCTCAGTGACGCTGAGCGCACGGTCAACACCGAAGCCGGACAGCTCGGCGTTCACCTGAACGCAGCCCAGACTCTCTCGGTTGCCCACGCCGGATTGCTCGGCGGCAACCTGACCGACAAGGCGTGGCTGGACAAGCTGCTTGCCGGGACCATCCACCCTGCTGGCGCAACGAACACCAACGGCCTATCGGGTCAACTGGCAGCCACCGTCGCGCAGCTCCAGCAGATCGGCGGAAGCTACGGCCAGACCTCAACCCCTCAAGGGTTGCTCCAGGCCGCACAGAACATCCTGTCCGGTCAGACCACGATGGACACGTACACCAACCACTACAAGACGATGGCCAAGAGCATGTTCCCTGGCCTGTCGTCTCAGATCGACAGCGGCATGACCGTCTCGGATCTGGCTAGCCCGTATCAGCAGACGATGGGCAACCTGCTGGAGATTGATCCCAGCACGATCAAGCTCAATGATCCACTGATCCGCAAGGCGCTACAGGGCACGTCCGGCGTGACGGATGGCAAGACGACTACGCCAACGGCGCAGCCGATCTGGCAGTTCGAGAACACGCTGCGGGCTGACCCGCGCTGGGCACTGACGCAGAACGCCCGCGATACGGCTTCGAGTGCCCTTCTGAAAATCGGTCAATCGTGGGGGTACATGTGAGCGTCGCGAATACGAACCCCACGACGGGCACTAAGCATCCGACAGCTCCAGCCCCTGTTCATGCCGGAACCAGCACTGCGCCTAAGCCTGTCGCTAAGCCAGTCACTCCAGCGCTGAACCCAACGCAGCAGAACGCCTTCGATCTCGTCGCGCAGCAGCTCGCCGCTTGGGGGCTCGCTTCGCTGAATGGCGACCTGAAGAACCTGATCGTTCAGGGCGACACTGCACCGGACACGTTGACGCTGGCATTGAGCAACACTGCCGCCTACAAGGCGCGCTTCATCGGCAATGAGACGCGCATCAAGAACGGCTTGCAGGCGCTTACGCCTGCGCAGTACGTAGCCACTGAGACGCAGTACTCGGACATCCTTCGGAGCTACGGCCTGCCTGCCGGTTTCTACGACAAGCAGTCTGACTTCACCGACTTCATCGGCAAGGACATCAGTGCGGCCGAGCTGGATGCTCGGGCCAAGATCGCACACGATCAGTACGAGGCTGCGCCTGACGCCACCAAGGCCCTGTGGGGCCAGTACTACGGCACCAAGGGCGATGCCATCGCTGGCATCCTCGATCCGACTGTCGCCACTCAGGTGATCCAGGATCGTGGTACTCAGGTCGCCATCGGCGGTGCTGCCGCCCAGCAGGGGCTGTCGATCAACCAATCTCGAGCCCAGCAGCTTCAGCAGGCTGGCGTAAGTGCCACTCAGGCCCAGTCGGGCTATCAGCAGATAGCCAAGTCGCTGCCGTTCGACAACAGCATTGCGCAGCGGTTCGGCGCGACGTTTGGTCAGCAGCAGGAAGAGAACTCGGTCCTGCTAGGGAACGCGGCTGATACCCAGCAGCGCCAGACGCTCTACGACGAAGAGCAGGCGCTCTTCCAGGGCCACGGCGGTGCTACCGCTAACACGCTGGGCGCAGTCCAGGAAGTCTAGGCATACCCCTAGACGGCCCTGAGCGCCACGTACAGCCCCGAAATCCCCTCCGGGGTACTTCAGTATACCCCCACGGTTTTCCGCTCTCAATCCCAATGCCCACCAGGAGGGCCTTATGAGCGTTATCAGCACCGAGGATGAACTGAACATCGCCAAGGCCGAAGAGGCCAAGGCGAATGCGGTGGCCCATGCCGCCCTGGCCGAGCTTCGTTCGGCTCAGGCGCGCAAGGAACTTGCCCTTGCCGAAGAGGCTGAGAACCACGCGGTGATTTCCCGCCTCAACCGTGAGGCCGAAGAGCTTGCGGACAGGCAGAACAAGGCCCGAGACTTTCACAACCACGTCTACCAGTTCGAGGGTGCAGTTCAAGGAAGCAGCGTCAAGAGCTGCATTCAAACGCTGACCAACTGGTCGCGCCTTGAGCCTGGTTGTGCCATCACGATCATCTTCAACAGCCCTGGCGGTTCCGTCATCGACGGATTCGCCCTGTGGGACTTCCTGGCAACGCTGAAGCGTGAAGGTCACCACCTCACCACGATCTGCCGGGGCATGGCTGCCAGCATGGCCGGCATCCTCTTGCAGGCCGGCGACAAGCGAGTCATCGGCTCCGAGTCGGTGCTGCTCGTTCACGAGATCAGCTTCGGAGCTGGCGGCAAGATTGGCGAGGTTGAGGACGAGGTTGCCTTCGCCAAGATGCTGACGCAGCGCGTTCTGAAGATCTTCGCGGCCAAGACCAACCTGACGGCCAAGCAGATCGACGCCAAGTGGAAGCGCAAGGACTGGTGGATGGACTCTGACGAAGCGCTCAAGCTTGGCTTCGCTGACGAAATCGCATGACCAACTTGCTTCCCGGTGACATCGCCCTTGTCACCAATCACAACTTCGCCGCATCCATGATCCGGCTGGGTGACTGGCTCAAGTGCAAAAGGCTCGGCCTTGAGCACAACTCGTACAACCATGCGGCCATCTACATCGGCCACGGCCAGGTGGTGCAGGCCGAGCCGAATGGTGCCTGCACTTCCGATGCGGACAGCATCGGGGAGATTGCCTGGTATCGCCTCAAGGACGCCAGTCCTTGGGGGCCTGAGGTTGCGGCGAATCATGCTCTTGATTTTGTCGGGATGCCGCACTCCTGGCTGGATATCGGCGCTCTAGCGCTCGATGACATCGGCTGGAACGTGCAGTCCGATGACCGAAAGCTGACGCGCATCGGCAAGCGCATTGCCAGCAGTAAGTCGATGATCTGCTCAGCACTCGTCGTGCGGGCATATCAGGCGGCAGGAGTGAACCTATTGCCAGGTCAGATGGCCGGCGAAGTGTCTCCTGCCGACCTTGGAAGATGTGCGCTCTTAGAGCGCATTAGTTAGTCCCACTTCGGATGTAGCTCAATTGGAAGAGCAGCGGTCTCCAAAACCGCTGGTTGCAGGTTCGAGTCCTGCCATCCGGGCTAGACCAGGTTCGTCTAACGGCAGGACGCTCGGTTCTGGACCGAGTAATCGAAGTTCGAATCTTTGCCCTGGTGCTCCACCTGTAGATCGACCGGCCCTACAAGGTGCGTATTCGTCCGGAAGCAAGAGCAGAGGCACCCAACCCCTGGGGTACGTCTTGGCTTGCGAATGCCACAGCGGCAAACCAATCAAAGGGAGTAGCAATGCCAGAAGAGAATTACGACACGGATCAGAACGACAACGCACAGGGCGGTGGCGGGCTGCGTAAGCAGCTTGAGCAGGCCCTGGAGGCGCTGAAGGCGCAGAAGGAAGAGCTGGCGAAGTTCCAGGCGAGAGATCGCTCGGAGACCGTCAAGTCGCTCCTGAAGGCCAAGGGCGCACCCGAAGGTGCAGCTTCGTTCTATACCGCCGAAGATGTCTCCGAAGGCGCGGTAGACAAATGGCTCAAGGAACACGAGAACGTGTTCGCTGTGAGCGGGCAGGCTGCAACGCAGCAGGCCGCACAACCAGACCCCAATGCCCAGGCCGCTCAGCGAGTAGCTGATGCCTCCTTCGGCAATGTGACCGAAGCGATCGGCCCTAACGCCGCGCTTGGCGATCCGCAGGAGCTGATGAAGCTCTTCCAGACCGCCTCGGACGAGGATCTGGTCAAGCTGGGACTTCTGCGACCGCAGACAGGTAAGACCCTGATCGGTGGTTACCAGAACCCCCGCTAAGCATTTGTCTGCCTTCCAATAAATCATCCGCAAAGAAAGAGAGCGCACTTGTTCATCTATGACAAGGACGGCAACGCCTTCCGCGTCGATCACCTTCGCAAGCTCTACGTCGACACTGACGGGGTTGGCGGGTATCTGGTCAAGGCAGAAGTAGACCAGGACTCAACGGCTGCGTCGTTCAATAACGGCGCAAGCATGACGCAGGTACAGGCTCAGGCGTTGCTGGTTCAGATCGTAAATGAATACGGCGGGTTCGACCCGCGAGCGTGATTCTTCGCAAACGAAAAGGAAGGTAAGACGTGCCAAACGTCTTTACCGATGCGGGTACCGTCTATGCGAACTTGGTTGCCGCTGCGTACGACAGAGAGCTTCGTCGCGCTCTGTACGCCCAGCCGATCTTCCGCCAGTTCGTGGACGTGCACCCCGTTGACGTAACCAACACGTCCAGCTCGGTGACTCTTACGGTCACCCCTGAGATCACTGGTCTTGCGACCACGCCTCTCACTGAGACCGTGGACCCGGACTCGGTTGCCCCCCCGGCACCGACCCGCGTCACCGTGACCCTCAACGAGTACGGCAACGTCGTGCTTGAGACCTTCAAGCTGCGCGAGACGGCGTTCACCCCGCCTGACCCGACGCTTGCGTACTTGGTCGGCCGCAACATGGTTGCGACCATCGACAAGCTGGTGCAGAACCAGCTTGACGCCAGCACCAACCTGCTCGTGAACGCTGCCGGCACCTGGCAGACCACGGGTGGCGCTGTGAACGTGACGGGCGTCTCGGCGTCCTCGCTGTCCAGCACTGGTATCCGCGACGCAACGACCCTGCTTCGTCGCCGGAACGCCCACGGGCGTGATGGTGCGGATCAGTTCGTGGGCATCATCCACCCGGACGTGGCAGCGAACGTGCTGTCCGACACCGGCTGGCTGAACCCGCACTCGTACGTGGATACGCAGAACATCTACCAGGCTGAGCTTGGTTCCTACCTTGGTGTTCGGTGGATTACCTCCCCGAACTGCACCAAGGGTTCGGACGGTGCCTCTGGCGCTGCGGTGTACCGCACCTACGTGCTCGGCGCTGAGGCGCTGGTCGAGGCCGTTCAGGTCGAGCCGCACGTCGTGGTCGGCCCGAAGGTTGACAAGCTCATGCGTTTCAACCCGCTGGGTTGGCTCGGGCTTGGCGGTTGGTCGATGTTCCGGCAGGAAGCCTGCCAGCGCATCCTCACTTGGGCTGACGCTTCCACGCTGTAAGCCCTCTCATGCCCCTCAGGGGCGTCCTCACAAGGGACGCCCCTTTGGGGTGTGCGTAAACGCATCAACCAGATACGGAGTTGCACATGTGCAGTACAGGCTGCCGCACGCAGAATCACCGGACGTACGGCGAGTGCTTGCGCGCGAAGAACCTGGAAGTGCAGCCCGTTGAGGCGCACAAGTTCAACCGTGCGCAGGAGCAAGAAATCAAGGAGTACGGCAAGGCTCGCCGTGCTGGCATTCAGCCTGCGTCACTTTCCAAGGCTGACGTTGATGTCGCCTGGAAGCTGACCGACAAGCTCGGCGTGCCCTTTAGGGCTGATGCGTAATGCTCGCAGGCGAACTGCTGGATGAGATGTCTGCCCAGCTTCACGGCTATGGCAGTACGCAGGACCGCATCACTCCGCTGACCAATAGCATCGGCACGACCGATGTCACAATGACCGTGGACTTCTCTTTCGGTCAGGCTGTCGGTATTGCACCGGGTATTATCGAGATTGACTCCGAGCAGCTCTACGCGGTCAATATCGACTCAACCACGAACATCATCACCGTGGCCAACGGCTTCGGCCGTGGCTACAACGGCACGACACCAGCGACCCACGCCGCAGGCGCTCGCGTTGTCAGTCGTCCCAAGTTCCCCCGGAACTGGATGTTCAAGCAGGCGAACCAGGTCATCGACTCGCTGTACCCGGACCTGTTCGCCGTCCAGACATTCACCGGAACGGTGACCTGGCCGAACAACACGTACGACCTGGGCGTCTCAACGCCGGTCGAAGTGCTGGACGCTCAATGGCAAGACACTCTCGGTCGCTGGTGGAAGTGCGATAGCTACACGATCGACCCCTTTGACGGTTCGTTCCGTCTGGGCGGCGGCGCTCTCGTCGGGCGCCCGTTGCGCGTGGTCTACACGACCCCGCCGAGCCTCCTGGTCAATGAGACTAGCGACTTCAGTATCACTGGCCTTCCGTCCAGTTGTGCCGAGCTGGTGATCCTCGGCGTCGTCGCCCGTCAGGTCTTCGGCCTGGACATCAGTCGCGCTCAGCTCTCGTCCGTTGAGCAGTCTGCCCGCTCGACGCAGGTACCGCCGAACGCCGGTCTCAATGCCAGCTCGTACGTCATGAAGCTGTTCGCAACGCGGCTACAGAGCGAAGCGAAGTCCCTGCGATCCCAGTACAAGCCGCGAATGGTGAAGGTGTTCTGAGCCCATGCCAACAAGACGCTTCTATAGCAATACGCCGCCCCAGCGCACCCTGTCGGTGTCGCTGACATCCTCAGGCACGTCTGCCACCGTAAGTGGCACGTTCGCCGGTTGGCCGGCTAACTTCCCGTACTTCGCAGTGCTGGAGATCGGCACGGCTAACGCCGAGATTGTGTCAGTCACCAACGTTGTCGGCTCAGTTGCCACGATCGTTCGTGGCCAGGATGGCACTACTGGCGTCGCTCACTCCGGTGGTGCGACGTTCGATCATGTCGTCGTGGCAAAGGACTTCGATGAGGCCAATGCTCACACGTCGTCTAATACCGGTGTGCATGGAATCTCTGGCAGCGTCGTCGGTACAACCGACGCGCAGACGCTGACCAACAAGACTCTGACGACTCCCGCCATCACGGCCCCGGTAATCACCGGAGCGGGGACTGCCGCCCTGGCCACCGTCTCCACGACGGGCAACGCCACTGTCGGTGGTGCTCTCGCGGTTACTGGAAACGAAACTATCGGCGGCGCGTTGACAGTTACTGGCCAGGCGACCCTGGCTGGCGTAAACCGCTCAACGGCGTTCTTTTATGGCAAGCAGGCCGTCGTAAGCAGCCTTGCCAACGGCGCCTTTACCGTGGTCACCATCGACACCGCTGTCGTAAATCCTGAGTCGTGGAGCCTTAGCGCTGGAGCAGTCGCCGTTCCTGCGACTGGCATATACAGGGTGTCTGGCACGGTCTTCTTCTCCAGCAACACCGCCGGCCAGCGTGCCGTTGACATCGGCCTGAATGGTGCTGGTGTGGCGGGCGGGTACGCCCAGCTTCCCTTCACATCGGTTACGGGTAGCTACATCTTGCCGACTGCGACCGTAATTGTCGCAGCCAATGCCGGGGATCTTTTGTCCGTCATGGGCTTCCAGAGTTCGGGCGGTGCGATCAACACCAACGTCTCGACCACCTTCACCAGTAGCATTGCTATCGAACGCCTGGCCTGATAATGCCAATCTCAACCATTCCTACTGTTCTTCCGCTTAAGTACGTAAGCAAGCCGGGACAGCAGCCTGCCGTCATTGTCGATACAGGTGGCTACGACTTCATGGTCGGCGGTCAAGGCTTCCGCCTTGCCACGGACCAGACCTTTCCGTACGTACGCCAGACTGAACCGACAACGGTTCAGCGCTTTGACAGCAATCAAGATCCCGGCGAGCAGAGCCTGTCGCCGCTTCCCTGGATCAAGTCTCAGGAGAGCTGGCACGGCGGTGCTGGGCAGCTCAACCTGGAGCATGGACGCAGCACGTTCCAGTACCAGCAGGAACAGATCGACCACATTCGGTTCGACAACTGCATTGGTGTCGATGTCTGGACTCCCGGAACGGTAGTCCGTCTTCCTGACACTCAGTTCTTCAACTTCGGCTTTACGAGTTCCTGCATGGTTACCGCCACTGTGGGCGGCATTGACTATGCGATCATCGGGGGTAACGGCAACCTCTATCAGGCAGCATGGCTGGCTGGTCCCGATGCGCCACCTGCAGTCACTGGCATTGCCCTGACCGACCCGACTTACGGTGGTGCGGCGAACTGCAACATCACGTCCCTAGCGACTGATGGCGTTCACTACTACGGCGTCTTGCAGTTGACGACTGTCGGTTCAGTTCCCGGAATCCTGACCTACTTCATTAGTGGGTCGATCACGTCGGTTGCCATGCCGACGCCGATCTACGACGTGCCCGGAGTGGGTACGGCTTCGCCACGTACGAACCTCTGCGCTAACCCGAACTTCGAGACGAGCACGGCTAGCTGGTCGGCGCAGGGCGCGGCACTGCCGACACTTGCGCAGTCCGGTGCGCAGTTCCATTCCGGCGCTAAGTCCATGTCGGTCACCAGCACTGGCGCACTTACTAGCGGCTTCCCTGGTCCCGTCATAAGCGTCACTACTGTCGCTGGACTTACGTACACCTTCTCTGCGTACGTCTACCTGAATGCCGGTTGCCCGACCGTGCAAGCACTCGGTCCCGGCACGTTCGGAACCTCTACTGCCGTCACGGGCTCGTGGCAGCGCCTGAGCTGCACGTTCACGGCTACGGGCACATCTACGAGCTTCGCTCTGTATAGCAGCTTCTCTGGCGCTGGTCAGATCTTCTTCGTTGACGATGTGCTGGTTGAGGTTGGTGCCGTGGTTGGCACGTACTTCGACGGCTCAACGGCTACGGACGGCAACTACACCTACGCCTGGAGTGGCACCGCGAACCTCAGCACGTCCAACGCCGTGCCTGTCGCGGTTGGCGGTCAGGCCCTCGGCATTGCCGGCTGGGCCAAGGCTCGGCTTGTCGGCTGCATTGCGGGCAAGCTCTACGAGCTGAATGCCAACGCCACTGCGCACACCGCACTGCCTACCCCTAGATATAGCCACCCAGTGGCTAACTGGCTCTGGACGGCCATTACAGAGGCACCAACGGGTATCTACGCCGCAGGCTACGTCGGCGGTCAGTCCTCGATCCTGAGCTTCACGCTCGACACGTCAGGCGGTACGCCATTCCTGTCGGGTGGCGTGACGGTCGCTCAATTCCCAGCCGGCGAGCTAGTGCTCTCGATGGGCGAAGTGATCGGCTCGTTCCTGTCGATCGGCTCTACTCGCGGCATTCGCATTGGCACCTTCGACACCTACACGGGTGCCCTGGTTCTGAACCCGCCGTCCGTCACTACGAGCAAGCCGGTGCTTGCGCTAGCAACGCGCGATCGTTTCGTCTATGGCAGCTACACGAACCAACAGGCTGACGGAAAGACTGGCCTCGTACGGCTCGACCTGTCGATGGTGACAGATACCGCAGGACGCAATGCCTACGCGCCTGACCTTAGGCCTCCGACATCGGCACCGACCGGACTGGGTGCGGTGACCGGACTGGCCATCCTGCCAGCGGCTAACCGGATCGTCTTCGTGACACCGGAAGGCATTCACGTCGAGGGCAACGGTCCAGGCTCGGACGGTGCAGCATGGCTGCGCACGTCCCGCATTCGGTATGACACCGCAGAGATGAAGCTGTTCAAGCGAGGTCGCCTGCACGGCTCCCTGTCTAACGCCGAGATCCAGATAACGGGCATCACCCCCTTTGGGGTGAGCGACCAGAACCTGGGTACTTACGGCTTCCTGACCGGCACTGACGATCCCGGAGAGTTCCTGCTACCAGCAGGACTGCACGAGTGGATTCAGTTGCAGTTCGCACTGATCGGTTCGTCCGTCAGTCTGGACAGCTATCAGGTGAAGGCGCTGCCTGCGCCGAAGCGCCAGCACATCATCCAGGTAACCGGG
>Ga0134126_10002379_pt1 | contig 23751 bp, 21 predicted proteins | sample KB31752_FD_96881 | JGI IMG/M metagenome (GOLD analysis project Ga0134126, IMG submission 96881) | Terrestrial soil microbial communities with excess Nitrogen fertilizer from Kellogg Biological Station, Michigan, USA - KB3-175-2 | ecosystem: Environmental > Terrestrial > Soil > Unclassified ... | reverse complement strand
CGTAGGTGGTGTCGATGGCGCGGGGATACCAGGCGTGGAGTTCGTGGGTGAGGGCGGATTCCATGGAGTCGGCGATGGTGCGGCAGTCGGCCTGGCTGCCGGTGGCTGGCGGCTCGTGGGCGGGGTTGGCTGAGAGTACGTGGTTGGCTGCGAGGACGAGGAAGAGGTAGTCGGTGGTGCCGCCGCCGAGCACGTATTCTCCTTGCTGCCAGAAGTAAGGCCAGACTTTGAGCTCGGGAAAGTCGGGGCGGATGAGTGCGGTGCCGGAGGTGATGCCGCCGGGTATATAGGACCAGTTCGCCCGGTTGAACCCATAAGCTACCGTCATCGATTTCGCCCCGACGCCGGAGACGAAGGAGGAGGTGTTGGAACCGGGATGACAGCCCAGGATAAAATTGAGGGCGTCGAGCATGTAGTTCCTGCTGACGATATCGGGGAAGTAAGTGTAGAGGAAATATTGTTTGAAACCGAAGTGCTGGATGTCCCAGCCTGCGCCCCAGATATTGGGTTTGTAGGGCACGCCGTAGGGTGTCTTTGCGCCGTCCGTGGTGATGCGGGTGTAGAGGGCTTTGACTGCTTTGTTCAGGGCCTCGTGATATTGTGCGTCGTCGATGCGCGAGAGGGTGCGGCCTACGAGCCAGCCGGTATTGTCGATGTGTTGGGCGATGTCGTCGGTGTGGGCCAGGAGGAAGTCGGCGTATTTTTTTTCGTTTGTCGTTATTAGTAACTCTACTGCAAGTGGCACTCTCGACAGGGGTGATCTTGGTTTTTCCTGGTCGTTCCAGACTTGCTGCGCTATCTGGAGGCAGTCTTTTGAGAGCGTGTCATTGAATCCTTTCATTACTCTCGATGCGGCCGCCAGTGCTGCCGCGACTTGCAGGGCGCGGTCGGGATTGTTTTCGGTGAACACCCAGCGGTCGTCGGGGGAGCCGGAGAGGCCCACGGGGATGGCGTGGCCGGTTGTGCTATCGTATACTTTGTTGTCGGTGATGTTGGCGGGGTCGCCGAGGGTGGTGTATTGGCGCATCGTGGGCTCGATGATGCCGCGGTAAAAGCGGCCCATGGATTGATAGCTTCCGACGAGCGTGAGCAGACCATGCTCGATTTGTTGCAGTATGTCCGGTTTGCCATCGGGGCGCTGGATCTCCACCACATGGTTGGTCTGGTCGACGGTGGTGTTATCATAGTCCACATGGAATGATTCGTAGGCTAGTGTGAGCCCGTGCACGGTCTCGGCCTGGGATTCGACGCGCAGGTCGAAGTCGCCGGCATCGTGCCATCCGCCCCGGTTGAGGGCGGGGACGTGCTCGCCTGATCTATAGGTGGTGAGGGTGCTGGGTCCCTGGATATAACCATCAAAATGATTGGAATCGACGGGTGCCATCCGGGCATCGTCCATGTGACAGAAGCCGTGCCAGACGCGGTATTTGTCGTTGACGCGCATGTGGCACATTTGAACGGGGAGAAAATATTCCAGTGTGGGTTGCCAGACGTCTTCTTCGAAGACTGTCGGGGCTATCTGAAAAGGGTTGGAGCGGTAATTCCCGTACTGGACTATGTACATGCCGGGGTTTTTTACGGCGGTGAAGTCAAACTGGAGGTAGTGATAGCGGAGGAAGTTGCCCCAGTCCTTTGGTTGGGTTTTCAGGACGGTGGTCATGGTTCCGTCCGGTTGCGTTCGCAGCAGCAGGGCGGGGAAGCGGCGTGTGTCATGTGCATCCAGCTCGATGACGGCAACTTTTTGCTGGTCGGGATGATAGCCGACCTGGGAGACCTGTACGACGGGATCCGATCTCCAGCCGGGCACTGCGTGGGGCGTCACCAGCCATTCAATGGCGTTCGTCGTCGCGCCTTTTGGAACCAGCGAACGTACTACGTACCAGCCGTTGGTATATTTTCCCCGGCCGTCGAGCAGCATGAGGTTATTTCCTTTTAGGTTTTCTATGGTCATGCGCTGCATGTCGCTTTCCGGCGCTATGGTGAGCTTGTGTCCCTGCGCCATGGGCTTTACCTGCCACTCGTCTGTGGTGTCTTTTATCATCTGGTCGTAGGACTGGCGAGGGAATATCCCGAATTGGTCATCCATGTACCAGGACTTGCCGAAGAGGGAGCCGGGGAAGAGCTCGAGGTTGAAACCCACTCTGCCGATCCACTCGTCGGGGAGTGGTTTGTCGAAGTCGACGACGATCCTGAATCCTTCGCCGGCCGGCATGACGCGAACGGTATAGGAGCATTGCAGGTCGGGGTAGATGATGGGATTGAAACCTTTCCTATCGATGGCGGGATCGGGGTAGCTCATGTGGACGCTGATCTCCTGCCGGGTTTTGTCTACGGTGCGCTGCCCCACTTTTGGGATCGGAGACCACTGGCCAGGGGTGGGGTCGAGGCGGATGTCGCCGTTAGTCGCGACGCGTTGTCCTTGTTGTATGATGCCGACTCCGCCCTGATGGCCTTCGGGGTAATAGTCCTGGGCCAGCATGATGTCGACACCCTGGTTCTGTAGGTACTCCTGGGGGTTGAGCTTCATGGTGGATTGGGCCTGGCCCTTGGCCTGGAGTGAAAGTGAGATGGCGGCCGCTATCGCGATCAGGGGATATTTCATAGATACTAAATGTACAGAATTGGGGTGGGGCGGGGGGCGGAGTGATAAACAATTCTTATTTTCAGCTAAAATTTCATCAACATGCTCCTTAAAGGCTCGGTTAGCCTACTGCTTGCCCTTTGTACTCTTGCTGTTTTTGCGAATCGTGGACCAGAGCCTATCGTTACCGGTGCGGATCAGACTGGTCTTTATCTGCCTTTATTAAAAGGCAAACGTGTAGGCGTTCTGGGCAATCCATCGAGTATCATCGGCAGCCGCTCGCTTGTCGACAGTCTTCATGATCTTGGGGTAAACATCAGGGAGATCTTTGGACCGGAACATGGCTTTCGCGGCAAAGCCAGCAATGGCGCCAAGGTCGCGGACGAGATCGATTCCGCTACAGGCATCCCCATCATCTCGCTTTACGGCCCCAAACGCAAACCGTCGAAAGCCGATATGGACGCTATCGATATCATGATCTTTGATGTCCAGGACGTAGGCTGCCGTTTTTATACCAACATCAATGTGCTGCGTAACATCATGGAATCCTGCGCCGAGTCCGGAAAAGAGCTGCTCATCCTCGACCGGCCCGATCCCAATGGCTATGTCGACGGGCCCATTCTCGATATGGCCTTCAAATCGGGGGTGGGTCAGTTCCCCGTTCCCATTGTTCATGGGATGACGATAGGCGAATTTGCGCAGATGATCAATGGTGAAGGCTGGCTGTCTAACAAGGAGCAGTGCAAATTGAAGATCATTCCTGTCAAGAATTACTCGCATGACATGTCGTATAAGCTGCCGGTGTGGCCTTCGCCCAATCTCAATTCTCAGCAGAGCATCCTTTTGTATCCTTCGCTTTGCTTGTTTGAGGGCACCATCATTAGTCAGGGTCGCGGCACCCATATGCCATTCACCGTGCTTGGTAATCCTGACCTGAAAGGCGCTTATACTTTTTCCTTTACGCCTGAGAGCATCCCCGGCATGTCCGAAACGCCGCTTCATGAGGGGCAGGCTTGTTATGGTCTGGATCTGCGTGGTATCGATGCCGACAGTCTGCGTAAGACCGGGAAGCTCAACTTATCCTGGATGATGGAGCTCTATAAGGCCTATCCTTATAAAGAAAAGTTTTTCGACTATCATCAGAGCAGGCAGATGGGGGATATCAACAAACTCGCGGGTGTCGCGGCCTTCAAGGAACAGATCGCTTCGGGTATGAGTGAGGCGGATATCCGGAAAAGCTGGGAGCCGGGGCTGAGTGAGTACAAGGAGATGCGGAAGAAATACCTGTTGTATCCTGATGGCGTTTCGCAGACGAAGTTTGTGCCGGCGCATGACAGACATATTTCTTATGAAGGGAGAATCCTGATGACGAAGGACGCGGCCGTGCTGATGTGGCCCGGGACAGACGTCAGGATCGATTTTGAGGGTACGGGATTGTCGGCTCAACTTAAAGACCAGGATACGGCGAATTATTATAATGTGGTCGTGGATGGGGTTGTGACAAGCAAGATACACCCTGACACTGCCCGGAGGAATTATCTGCTAGCTGATGGCTTGTCCTATGGCAGACATTCGGTGGATCTGTTCAAGCGGACGGAGTGGGACAAGGGCAAGACCTGGTTCTATGGATTTGATTTTGAAGGGAAGACTGTGCTGGCGGCGCCGCCGAAAAAGCCGGTGAGAAAGATGGAGTTTTTTGGTAATTCGATCACCTGCGGATATGCGATAGAGGATCGGACGGGTGATTCGCCCATGGGCTATTTTGAAAATAACTACGATAGCTATGCGGCCATCACCGCGCGGCATTTTAATGCGCAATGTCATTACACGGCCAAGAGCGGGATTGGCGTCATGGTGAGCTGGTTCCCGCTCATTATGCCTGAGATGTATGACCGGCTGGATCCTACGGATTCGAACAGCCGGTGGAGTTTTTCAAGATATGTGCCGGATCTCGTGGTGATCAATTTGTTGCAGAATGATGCCTGGATCACCGATATGCCGACGAATGAGCAGTTCAAGCGGAGATTTGGAACACAGCGACCCAGCGAGGACCTCATTGTCGAGTCTTACCGGAATTTTGTGCGTACGATCCGGCAGGTTTATCCCAAGGCCAAGATCATTTGCATGTTGGGGAATATGGATATCACCCGCGAGGGTTCGCCTTGGCCGGGCTATGTTCAAAAGGCGGTGCAGACATTGAACGATCCGCGGATCTTTACCCTGGTCGTGCCTTACAAGAATACGCCGGGTCATCCGAAGACGGAAGAGCAGAAGGCCATGGCGGAGACGTTGATCGCCTTTATCGAAAGCCATATCAGCTGGTAGCTTCATTAACGGATCGTTAGTAAGGCGGCCGTAGGAGGGAGCAGGCAGGATAGTTATCTTAGCATGACTTCTTAAATAACCTTATATGAAAAAGCACCTCCTAACGTTTGCAGGCTTATACTTTGTATTGGCCGCTGCGGCCCAAACCGATTCTTCGCATCTGGATATCGGCTGGCTTGTCCTGGACAAGAACCTGACCCAAACGGTAACCATCAAGGGGGCCGACCTGGAGAAGATGCCTTTTGTGAATTTAAGCGATGCGATCGCCGCCTGGTTCTATGGCGCCTATTCCCGGCCGGGCAGTTTCGCCTATGTGGTCGACGGGAATCCTGTTACGGACGTTAATATCTATCCCATATTCGATATCGAAGAAGTAACGTTGGTCGAGCAGGCGGCGGGATCGGCGGCGTATGGCGGCACACAGCAGGAGCTAGTGGTGATCACCACGAAGCGAGGTAAGGGCGGGCGGGGAATGCGGGTTACCGGCGGGGAACTGGCTGGTTGCACCGGCGGTGAATTTTTCCTATAGGCATATCGATGAACAGGATGCCAGCGGGGCTTCAGGGGCTTATAGCGACAGCAGCACTGGCCAGCTGGTGTTTTATCCGGCTGTGCTTGGGCCGACGGTGGAGCAGAAGGGCAACTTGTTCTATGTGACGCCGGGTATAGAGCTCGGTTGGCGGAAGGCGGTAGATGTTCAACTAGGGGTGCGGGTGAATGCAAGCTCAGAGCTTGGTGCCGTGACACAGCGGGGATTTCCTTATGCGTCGGTGGGAGCGGATGTGCTGCATTTTGGCCGGAAGGTGGGCGGGTCGAGTTTGAAGGTGTTCGGGTCCTATGCAAAACGGTCTATGGAGATGGTGGATGATTTTTCGTTGTTGGATTTCTCCGGCGGGGGTGGGGCTTATTCGCTCGATGATGTGTATCGTTCTCCGCAGATCCCGGCGTACATTTCGGGCGGACCCAGTAACCGGTTGGACACCTTTGTGGTGCCTATAACGGCGCCAAAGAACTATTGGATTGGGGAGGCCGGGATCTCGTGGTCGGGGCTAGGCGGCAGGTTGGCAGTGCAATATAATGTGGAAAAGCGGCTATTTTCGAGCCAGGGGCAGACTGGTAATATTTGGCCGACAGCTGATAGCAGCTTCATTCTCCTGACGAGCTGGACCAGCGTCCAGCATCATTTCGACATTCGTTGGAAGGCTGTCGAGACAAAGGATCTGCACTGGCTGATGGGTTTTAATCTGACCCTTTTAAAGAATACGAGCTATGCTGTGCCGCTACCTCACAATTATTATGGGGGCATTTATTATTGGTTCGAGTCCGCTAACCCGCATGGGGACATGCCCGAGGGGCATTGGTCGTATACAGGCGCATTGGTGAATCGCTGGCAGCTGGGTGGCTTCACGGCTGGGCTGGATATCATGTATCATATTGGAGAGTCGCAAGAGGAGTTTAACACCCCCGTCCCGCAATTTGACGGGCCGAAGTTAAATTCCCTTTTGGTGCCGAACGTATATGCCGGTTACAGGTGGAAAATGTTGGAGTTCTTTTTGGAGAGCCGGGGGCTTGCACGTAGCCGGACTTCCGACTTGATGGATGATCGCAGGTATTACACGTTGGGGGCGAGTCTTAGCTTGTGAGCCGACTGATAAAAAAATGTTTATTTAACAATAAATGCTTATATTCAACCCTATAGGCTCTGTCATGTATTATCTATTTTACGGGTTCCTGTACCTCGTGTCTCTTCTTCCGATGCGTGTGCTTTATTTGCTGTCGGATATCATTTATGGTATCGTCTATTACTGCTTTGGCTATCGACAGAAAGTGGTGATGGACAATCTGCGTCATGCTTTTCCCGAAAAGACGGAGGTTGAGCGTATCCGCATTGCGAAAAAATTCTATCATAATTTCATCGACTCTTTTGTAGAGGTGATCAAGCTGGTGTCTGCCAGTGACCGCTGGTTGCACAAGCGATTTACGGTAGACGTACGCGCGTTGGACGAGGTATATGCGACGGGTAAGAGTTGCCAGATGCACCTGGGGCATACGTTCAATTGGGAGTGGGGTCAGCTCGTGATGACGGCCTTGACGAGATACCAGATACTTGTTGTGTATATGCCGATCGGCAGTAAGGTATTCGAAAAATTGTTCTACAAGCTTCGTACGCGAAGCGGGAACGTTTTTTTGCCAGCCCCACAAATGAAGGAAGCCATTGTCCCTTATCTCTCCACTCAATACCTGTTAGGGCTGGTCGCAGACCAATGTCCGGGTAGTATGCATAGCGCCTACTGGATCGATTTCCTGGGCCTGCCCACTCCTTTTGCGAGTGGACCGGAGAAGGGGGCGCGCAATGGACATCTGCCGGTGGTCTTTGCTTCCATTGACAAACCGCGACGCGGGCATTACCATGGAACTGTGCAGCTGGCTTGTATGGATGCCGCGGAGCTGCCGGAGGGGGAGCTAACCCGGATGTATGTACGATACCTGGAATCGGTGATCCATAGCCGGCCTGATATGTGGTTGTGGAGCCACCGGAGGTGGAAACATGCCTGGAAGGATGAGTATGAATCGAAGCGGATCGATGAAGGGGGAATGACACCACATTTGACATGGAAATAACTAGCCGGTTGTTGCAGGAGGCCGATCTCGAGGCGGCGGACCGCGTGATGCGTTTGGCCTTTGGAACCTTTTTGCGATTGCCAGATCCGCTGGCATTCATGGGGGATGCGGATTATGTGTATACGCGTTGGCGGGCCGATCCTGCGGCGGCCTTTTGCGCGGAGGCGGGGGGTGTGATCGTGGGGTCTGTATTTGTGGGCAATTGGGGGAGTGTGGGTTTTTTCGGGCCATTGACGGTCCATCCGGATCATTGGGATAGCGGGGTGGCGCAGTTGTTGTTGCGGCGGGTGATGGAGTGTTTTGAGCAGTGGGGGACGCGGCATATGGGGTTGTATACGTTTGCTACGAGTGTGAAGCATTTGGCTTTGTACCGGAAGTTTGGATTTTGGCCGAGGTTTTTGACGATGTCGATGGAGAAGGTGGTGGCTGGTACGGCGGCTGGTGCTGGCCCGGGGGTGGTGGCTCGCGATGCGGCGGTGGTTTCCTGGACGAAGTTTTCGGACGTCCCGGTGGGGGAAAGGGAAGAGGTGCTGGACCGATGTCGGGTCTTGACGGGGCGGGTATTGGAGGGGTTGGATGTCGGGGTGGAGATACGCTCGGTGGCTAGACAGCGTTTAGGCGAGACCGTTCTATTGTGGATCGCGGGCGAGCTTGCGGGGCTGGCCGTGTGTCATTGTGGTGCTGGGACGGAGGCGGGTAGTGGGGTTTGCTATATCAAGTTTGGGGTCGTGGAGCCGGGGGCGGATGTACAGTTGGGGGTGGCCGGCGACTCGGAGTTCCGGCGATTGCTTATGGCATGCGAGGAGTTGGCCGCGCAACGTGGGTTGGCGAAAATAACGGGCGGCGTCAATACGGCGCGGCAAGAAGCCTGGACCGCGATGCTGGAAAGCGGGTGGCGCGGGACCATGGCTGGGGTGGTGTTGCAGAAGCCTAACCAGCCCGGGTATAATCGGGCTGGCGTTTTTTTGATCGATGACTGGAGATAGGGCTTAGTATACTTTTACGATGCGGAAGAAGAACCGGTGGGGTTCGCCGATGATGCCTTCGGCCGCGTGTCGTTTTTTCAAGGCATCCGATTTGTGATAGGCGAAGGCTTTGGCCGTGTCTGTGAGTGCTGTCACCACGGAGACTTTTGTGTCGTCGTCGAGTTCGTGGCCAACGACCCTATCCGCGATCCCATTAGCCATACGTTCTTGCCGGCCGGAGTCGAATGCATTGTGCCACGCGCCCCAGTCCTTGACCGTCACCGTAGTGACGGAACGGAGTGCTGATCCGATGTTCGCGGTGTCCTGCCAGGTTTCTGTATAGAGGGTAATCGTCGGGACGCCGATCACCCCGCCTTTTTTCATCGCCGCCTTGAGCCCGGGGTCTTTTGCAAATTCTTTGGCCTTAGCGGTGTCATCTACTTTCGTGACCACCATGACCATGTTAGAATCTTCGAATCCGCGGGCGATGACGAAATTGTGCAGACCGTGGGCCACACGGGCGGAATCGTGCGCTTCATAGGCGGCTAGCCATTTGGGATAGTCGGCTACTTTGTGGGTGATCACCTCCACGTTTACGGGTGTTGTAACAATGGTGTTTACGACCTGGGTTTTTGCGGCCGTGTCGGTTGTGGCGGTGGAGTCCGTTGTCTTTTCGTTGCCACCTGATCCACATGAAGTCAAAAATGTTACCACCCCTACGTAAAACAGGGCAGTGCTAAAACCGGAGAGTTTCATTCGATTTTGAGTTTAAGCGTTAAAAAAGGGGGGCGCGGGAGGGGGATTCAATAGATAAAGTGGTATTGAATATATGTATAATGCGTGGGAGTGCCAAATTTTTGTTCTAACTCTTTTTGAGGGCGGCGCCTTTGTGGACGGCGATGTGGTCGGTCTTGCTGGATTTGATCTCGTATTGGGGATCATCGGAGGTGGCATGATGGGTGTATCCCTTGTAGTCGAAATCTTTGGTGTGGATCTTTATGATCGTGCCCGAGACATGGCCTGCTTCGGAATTCCAGGTGACGTGGTCGCCTATTTTGAAGGGGGATTTCATAGAAGTTTTGAGTAAAGGTCGGATAAAACAAAGTATGGATTATTTAGAATATATTTAATGTCGTGAAGTATCTAATAATTTGTTTCCAGTGTCTGTTGGCCGGGATTATGGCAACTGCGCAAGGCGGGATGGCATCTTCGTTTACAGAGAATTTTAACGACTCGATCCTGCGGAACTTTCGGTATGGGTCCACCGGTGTCCAAGATGATTTCAAGTGGAAGACGGGGGTGGAATCGACAGTGGAACCGGGTACCAAAATTTTGCGATTTGTCATCGATCCTGCGGACAGCGCGGGGCCGGGAAGGGGGCCGGAGATCATTTCCCGGGACTACACTTCTTACGGCAGCTATTCGGCCCGGATCAAGATCCCTGACGTCAGGAAGGTGCAGCCGAACACGGGGGCGGTGGTGGGTTATTTCACCTACAACATGGACAGCGTCCTGGGGCTTAGCGAGATCGATATCGAATGGCTTGTTGCCGATCCACACATCCTCTATATCGGAACCTGGACCGGTTTCGAAGGAAGGTTGCAACGTATCGGCAGGACCATCGATTTGTCGAAGGGCCAGATCTATTACACCATTTCGAAAGTGGGTTATGCCGGTCCGCCGACGACGCTTACGGGTCTTCAGAATGAGCCGGAGACCATCCCGGCGATCGCGGATTTTGATGCCTCTGCCCGGTTTTATACTTATGGGTTCGACTGGTACCCGGATCGCATGCGCTGGTGGATCATCAATCCTATAACGGGAGAAAAGATCATCTTATGGGATTACACTGGATCGAAGCTGGGTATCCCCACGAATAAGACGAGATACCGAATGAATTTTTGGCATACGGGAAATTGGGCAGTCGAGACAGACCCGCTGAGTGTCGAGAAACCCTTGCATCGGTTTGAGGTGGAGGTGGATTGGATGAAATATGCGGCGTTGCCATAAGCGGACGAGGGGCGAATCGGAAACGGACGGCCCGGAGATTTCAAACCTGAGCACTATGTGGAGGAACTATTTCACCGTTGCCTGGCGGAATCTTGTCCGGGGGAAAGTATATGCGATCATCAACATTTCGGGACTGGCGATTGGGATGACCGTCGCGGTATTGATCGGCTGCTGGATCTGGGATGAGCTGTCGTATGATATGTCGCATGCGAATTATAAGACTACGGCATTGGTGGGTATCCAGGCGGACCGGGCCGGCCAGCGATACACCTGGTTTGGTACGCCCATCGTTATGGCCGACGAGCTGAGGAGGACCTATGGGCGGGATTTCCAAAGGGTGGGGTTGACCAGCTTTGTGGGCGCGCCATCGACGCTTGCCGTGGGGGACGATAAGTTCTCCGAACCGGGGGCTTTCCTGGATACTTCGGCGGCGGAGATCCTGGGGTTGAAGATGCGGAAGGGGAGTATCGCAAGCTTGAGGGATATTCATACCATGCTGCTTTCGGTGACGACGGCACAGCGGCTATTTGGTGAGACCGACCCCATAGGCCGGGTCGTGAAGATGGGCAGTTCCTGAGCGAATCGCTGGTGATTGCGATCCCGCTGGCGCGGTATTTCATGAGCCTGTGGCTGAGCCATTATACTTACCGGACCGGAATGCCGTGGTGGATCTTCGCCGCGGCCGGGGGCGGCGCGCTGGTGCTTACGCTGCTGACGGTGAGCTATCACACGATCCGGGCGGCGCTGACGAACCCGAGGCGGAGTCTGCGTTCCGAGTGATAACGCCGGGCATTTTGATAATAAAGGGAACCCCTTTTCCGTTATTTGGGTGCTAAATAAGCTAAATCTCAACGGAATGCCCTCATCGAAGCCTTTTGGGCTTGTTTTGTGTCTGTTTATCTCGGCTTCGGCCCTGGCACAACAGAGTTCCTTGTATACCTACCAGGACCTTTCTCATTTCTATTATGCCCGGCAAAAGGATTCTTTAAAGAAGGCCTGGAATTGTCCGGAAGTCTTTAAGGAAAAAGCCGCCCAGAAAAAATACAAAGAGATCTGGGATGGCCGGACCGACCGGGTCACGGGCTATATCGCCGACGATGCTTATGTCCATGACAAAGAGGTCGGGGACTATGTCGAAGGGGTCGTCAACCAGCTGGTGGCGGGCAACAGACAGCTATTGCCGGTGAGTCCGCTTGTGATGCTTGACCGGGACCCCAGTGTCAACGCCTATGCGGTGGGCGGCAATTTCCTGGCAGTAAATCTTGGTCTCGTTGCCTGGTGCAAGACGCGGGAGGAGCTTGCATTCACCCTGGCACACGAGCTGTCGCACAATATTCTGAAGCATTGGGAGACATCGGCATACGAAACGGCAAAATGGCTGAGCTCCGATGAATATAAACAGAGCTTAAATGCCGTGCTGGATTCCAAATACGAGCGGCTGACCCGGCTGAGGAAGGTGATGGAGACCTATACTTTTAGCCGGACCCGTCACCAACGCTATCACGAGAGCGATGCGGATTCGCTTGCCGTCATCCTGATGCGGAACAGTCATTTTGCTTTTAGCCCTTCGTTCTTTTTGCGGCTCGACAGCGCCGATATGGAGTATCGCCTGCCTTTGCAGCATCCGCTGAAGGACTATTTTGCCGTGTACCAATTGTCTTTTGACGATTCCTGGACGCAGAAACGCAGTCATGGTCTTTCCACGAGAGCGTATAATTTTTCCGAATCGGGCAACCTGGAGGATTCGCTGAAGACGCATCCCGACTGCCTGGTGCGGTATGAAAAGACCAAACAGTGGGCCACCCCCAACCCCAGCTTTACTTCTGTTCCCCACAATATCCACGATATCGCCAACCGGATGCTGATCTGGAACATGTATAATTCCACTAACGTGACGGCCTGTCTTTATCGCATTTTGTTGATCAAGGACCAGGGAAACACGGATCCGTGGTATGACTTCATGGTTAGCAATTGCTTCACCGCGTTATTGTTCTCGGATCACAAGCTCGCCCGATTCAACGCCATTGGTGTGATGCCCAAGGAATACATCTCCAAAGATTACTATGGACTGCAGACGATGCTCGAGCAGATGCCCCGTGAGAGTCTGACAGCCTGGACGCAGAGCCTGCAGGGCCAGGGTTTCTGGAAGACATTGCCGCAGCCGGAAAAGGAGCTGAAGCCTCTTTTCTTTGCTATCGCGCTCGATCCTGAAGACTCGGACAAGAATCGTAAACAGGCCGCCAAGGCTTTCTTCGCTGACAATGGCAACAGCATGTACTGTGAATTTGCACATGTATTTGAAAAATAAATATCCTAAACTGATATCCTGACGTATGAAAAACACAAGAATAAGGCTCCTGCTTCCGGGCCTCGTTTTATTTGGGGTTTCTGCTGTTCACGCGCAGACAAAGGTCTTTAAAGAAGTTGCCGAAGGCATCTCCAGCCAATTCGAAGTCATTATCCAGGATGACAAGCTGGTGGGATACCTGGGTTTTACGCAATTGGAGCAGGCCAGTGCGGACTCTTTCAATTACCGCATTTCCATTATGGATGAGAACCTGAATGATATCGGGACGGTGAATTTCCGCGAGCGGAAACTCAATTTGGCGGGGGTTAGTTTTGAGCAGGATGTCCTTTGTTTGGCCTATCTGAAGACGAATTTTCAGGACATACCATATCGTAACAAAAAGCAGTTCAAAGAGGTTCTGGCCGATGCCAAATCTTCGCTGTTCACCCAGTTCATTTCGCTCGATGGGAAGGTCAAGGCAACGAATGAAGTGGGGCTTGTGATCACGCCAAAGGCGCCGGAAGTGTACGATAACAAAGTGATAACGGGTAGTCTGAAACATGGGATCCAGCTTAAAAATATCCCGAATGTGGGATTTGCCTGTTTTGTGGGCGATGAGCAGAAGAATATGCTTTTTGCCTATGACGCATCCGGTAAACAATTATGGAAAAGGGACATCACGGACAAGGGGAATGAGTTCGGTCTTCAGACATCGAAGAATGACGTTAACCTGCTGGAGAAACAAAATTATCCCAATAATCCGGAGTGCGGCTTTATGCTAGCCAGCTTTAGAGCTCAGAATGGATCGCCCTATCCCAAGGTCGCGCCGAAGGACAAGAAGGGAAATGAGTTGAAGATCGTCAACATGGGAAACGACCCGGTAACCGGTGATTTGGTGCTGAGCGGCATGATCATCGATCCGCGCAAATGTAACCATTGGGGAATGGCTCAAGGGTTGCGTCACGGCATTTACTGCGGCGTATTTTCTATCGATATCAAAGGACATACGAGGTCGCAAATACAAACAAATTATGCCTATTGGAACGACAATTCCAATGCCGAATTCAGCAAAAAGGGTTATCTCCGGGAAGCGCATGCTTATGACAATGTTCATACCTGTTTCCGGGATTATCGGGGGAACACCTGGTTTGCGGCGACAGGAATTCATTCTCATTTCAGAGTCGGCGGCATGATCGCAGGCGCTGCTCTTTTCGAGTTTATTTTTATTCCAACCGTCATGGAATTAGGGGCGGGATTTTACAGGTATAAAGCAAAGGATGTAGAACTTCTTAAGCTGGATCCTCAAGGTCATCTTACATACGTAAATTCTATTCCGACAGCATCGGCGAGTACTCATGGGCTGGCGGCTTCCAGCTTTACCGGATATGAAGCCGCATCCTGTTTTTATTATATGCTCACCAATCCGGAAACCAAGACCGATTACCTTGTCGTGACCGATCCGAAGAATGTGTCGATCTATAATGTAGAGCAGAATAAAATTGCCCGTACCATCCCGAACAAGGAGCATAAGAACAGCTTCAAGGTGTTACCGGCGAAGGAGGGATATTATATGGTTTCGGAGTATAATCAGAAGGAGAAGACGACAAGACTTTCAATTGAGGCGTTATGAAATATATATCGTTACTCTTAGCCGGAATTTTACTGGGGCTATATGGCAGATCACAGCTGAAGTCGCTAAAGGAGTTGACGGACACGACCGATACCGGATGGGAAGTCGTTCGTGAACTGCTACCGAAGGCGACGAACAGGGTCGAGGTGCTGCCCAGAGACAGTGTCCGGGCATGTACTGCCGTTTATCAATCCCAACTTGCTGTCCAGACGACATTGGGTGCCGTTGAATATAAGACAGGTGGGATATTGATCGATGGCGGCTGGATACGGCTCATGGGGTCGGGTAGTCCGCGGCTGCCGCGCAGTCTGCCCGAATGGAATAAGGGAAAGTCGATGACCGGGTATGGACATGACGCCGGGTTTTACCTGGTGGCGGACGATGTATTGGGCGGTTTTTTTGCACTGAATTGGGGCGCAATGGGTTCCAAAGATCTTGGAAAGGTTTTCTATCTGGCACCCGACGACCTGCAGTGGGAATCGATGGGTGTGAACTATGGCGGGTTCCTGGCCTTTTGTTTTATGGATGACCTCGAACAATTTTATAAGGGTCAACGATGGAAGAATTGGCATCAACAGGTCGATACATTATCCGGCGATAGGGCATTTCATATCATGCCGCCCCTTTGGTCTACGGAGGGTAAGGATATCGAGAAGGACCAGCGGTATGCGGTGCCGGTGGAGGAGCTTTATTTTTATACGAGGAATTTACAACATCAGGTTCGTTGATCTCATTTTTCAGTGGTATATGCGATGCCATGATCCTTACGAAATTTACCTGTGATGGGGCTAACATTAGATGGCATGATTTGGTTGGGCTGTATGGAAGCGAGAGATAGCGCTGGGCCGGACCCAGGTAATTCGAGGGCTTTGGCCACCGGATCGACGGGTATTGGTGGATCTTCGGACTGGCTGGTGGCCTTGCCGGTCTTACTTGCCGGCTTGCTCGATGACTTCCGTATTTAGCCGGATATACTCGTCGCTTTTTGCGTCCGTTGCTGCTTTTACGCCTTCTTTTGCCGTGGTGATCGCTTGGGTTTTGTCGCCTTTCTTTAACAGGACGCGGGCTTTCCAGAGTTTGGCAACCATGGGCGGCATACCGGGTACCTTTTCCAGCTGATTGGCCCATTCCAGCGCCTGGTTCATATCCTTGTTGTTGTTCCAATAATAAATGACCGCGGCGTAGTAGGGCTTTTTATCCGTCTTCATGGCGGAGTCGATGCGGGCCATGACTTTTGCGTCGATGTCGCAGGCCAGATGGATCGTGAGTGAAGTATTTTCCCACAGGAGATGCAGCTCGCCGGTGGTGGGATACATGTTCTCGAACTGGAGGGCGAAGGTCTCGACGGGTTGCTGCAATTTTACGGGTTTGACATTGAAACGCAGGTAGTCGTCGGCCTGGTTATAGGTATAGGCCCCCCATTGTTTGGCTTTTTTGCTGAGGATAACGGTCCATTGATCCTGGCCGGGTATGGTGAACAGTCCGTACTCGCCGGCGGCTACTTTGTTCCCTTCGAGGGTGACGTCGTCGCTAAATGTTATTACGGTAGCCGAATTTGCGCCGGTACGCCAGACCTTGTTATAGGGCTCGACATAACCAAAAATCTGCCTGTTCTTTACGTTCGGTCTCGAATAGTTCAAAGTGATCGTTCCCAGGCCGAATCCCTGGGTAACGGTTTGGCTGGAGCTGGGTTGGGGGGTGATCTGCGCGTGGGCGGCGGTGGAGATGCTTAGGGCGATGGCTAGCAGGCGCGGAAGTTTCATTTTGGTGTTTTGGGTCTAAGATAGGGCAAATTGGGCGGAAAACTCATGCCAGCTGCTTGAGATGATCCGACAGGCGTAGGCTTAGTGCCACGATGGTCAGGGTGGGATTGGGCGCGGCGGCGGTGACGAAGCAGCTGCCACCGGCGATGAATAAGTTGGTTATGCCGTGGACTTTGCAGTTGGGGTCGACTACGCCTGTGCGTGGGTCGGTGCTCATGCGGGTCGTACCCATGTGATGCCAACCGCCGCTGGTGAAGTCCGGCCACGACAAGTCGGATGGGTCTTGCAGATAGTCCATGACCCTGATGCGACCTACATTGTACTGACCGACTTGCTGGCCGAGGAGTTCGTAAAAGGTGCGGATGCTGTGTTTTTCCAATGGCGTGAGGACCCAGTTGAGCCGGGCACGCGGCATGCCGAGGTGATCTCGTTGGGTGATCAATGTGATGCGCGAATCGGGGTTGGGCGCCTGTTCTATACGGGTCTTTAGCTGAAAGGCGTTGTAACCTGCCGGGGCTGGTTTGGAGCCGGCTTCATGCGTCTTCCACATGTTCTTCATGTTCTCTTCATTCTTTCTTGGATCGTCGGAGCTCCAGGTGTCGATTTGCGACTTCATGCCGCGGGCGAGGTCGGCGGGGAAGAATGAGCAGGTACCATTGAGGATGCGGTGTTTTTCCTGCATGGCCGGGGTGATGGCCAGCTCACATCGCATCTTTGTCGTGCCGCTGGTGTAGGTGTATAGTTTTAACGGATCGGGGTGAGGCAGGTAGAGCCAGGCCGACTGGATCTCGAGGTGCTCCATGAAATGACGGCCGACGAGGTCATGGTCGTTGCCGAGACCTTTTGGGGCCTGGGGGCAGGCGGCCAATAATAAACGGGCGTTCTGGATCGTATTGCATGCGAGGATATAGCGCCGGGCCTTGACGGTATGCGTCTTGCCAGCGAGATTCCTTACGGTGAGTTTTTCGATGGTTTTTGCCGACTCGTTGGCCGTGATCTCCGTGAGATTGGCATAGGTATACAGATGGATATTGCGGGAGCTTTTGATGGCATCGCCGTATTTTTTTCCGAAGCGGGTAGGTGGGCTGAATTGCCAGACCTTATTCCAGACGACAGGATTGTCGGGTAATAGTGACCGGCGGGCTGGGTCCTGCTGTTGCCAGTAACGGACATCGTATTCGTAGGGGCCCAGATCGAGGACCTGTTGGGCTCTTGCATAGAAGGGGTCGAGGTCTGAGCGCTTGATCGGCCAACCGCTGTGGGGCACCCAGGCTCTTTTTTCGAAATCGAAGGGATCTAATGTAGAGCAAAAGCCTGCCCAGTGATTGCTGGTGCCGCCAAAATAATGCAGGCGGGTCGATTTCAACGGGTAGTATTTCTGGCCGGTGGTCTGGCCTGCATAGCAGTCCTGTATTTGGTCGTCGTAATCAAAGCCACCGCCTTCGAGGAGGATGACCTTATACGGGGTGTTGTTCCATTCCATCGCGATGCTGAGTCCTGAGGGGCCGGTGCCGACGATGCAGATATCGCCTTCGATGTGGGTGTGATCGGGTAGAGTGCGCGCGTCGAGGTGCATTCCTTTAAGGTAAGAAATCTTATTCGGTACGCAAACTTTTAACGGGGTTGGCGCAGGCAGCACGGATGGCTTGATAGCCGATCGTGGCAAAGGCGATCAGCGTTGCGGCGAGTCCCGAGCCGGCGAAGATCCACCAACTGAGCGGTGTCTTATATGCATAGGGTCGCAACCATTGGTCCATGAAGAACCACGAGACGGGGACGGCGACGAGGAAGGCGATGACCACCAGCTTGAGGAAATCGATCGACAGGAGTTTGACGATGCCGGTAATGCTGGCACCGAGGACTCTGCGGACCCCCACCTCTTTTGTGCGTTGGATGGTGCTATAGGATGCGAGTCCCAGCAGACCGAGACAGGAGATGAAGATGGCCAGGACGGCGAAGTTGACAAAGAGCTTGCCGAATTGTTCCTCGGCGCGGTATTGCTTATTAAATGCTTCGTCGAGGAAAAAATAACTGAAGGGGCGAGAGGGCACCAGCTGGTCCCATTTTTTCTTCATGGCGGCGATGGTAGCAGGGAGGTTGCTGGTACCGACTTTGATAGAAATGAAATTGCAATCCTTGAAGTCGAGACAGATGGTAAGTGGGTCGATCTCTTTTTGTAGTCCTTCGTAGTTGAAGTTTTTGATCACGCCGATGATCATTCCTTTTTTGCCCCACTGATCGAAGCGGCGGCCGATGGCAGCCTGCGGATTGGGATAGCCGAAGAATTGTGCCGCCTTTTCGTTGATGATCATGGCCTGCATGGTGTCCGTAGAGATCGTTTTGTCGAAGAACCTGCCGGCAAGCAGCTTTACCTTTGTCTGCTCCAGGTAGCCGAAATCGACATAGATAAGATTGGTGTTAGCTACCTGCATTTCGCCGCGGCTGTTCTCGAGTTTCGAGTACGCGCTATAAGTTCCCTGGCCGGGGACGCTGCCGGAGAAGGTGGCGGAGCGCACATTGGGCAGTTCGGCGATCTCCTGCCGGTACGCGACTTTGTGGCCATCGTTTTGTTCGTCGATCACCAAGGTTTGCTCTTTGCTGAACCCAAGATCCTGATTCTCCATATAGTTCAACTGCCGATAGATGACTGCCGTGCCGATGATCAGGGCGATGGAAATGGTAAACTGAAACACCACTAAGGAGCGGCGCAGGAATAGTCCTTTGCCGCTGGTGCTGAAGCTTCCTTTGAGCGAGGCGATGGGGCGGAAGGAGGAGAGCACCAGTGCGGGATAGATGCCGGCGAGGAGCCCGATGCCCACGGCTATTGTGCCCAGGGTCAGGATATTGCCAGGGCGGTTGAAGATGCCGGCGCTCACGGTCTTGCCTGCCAGCTGGTTGAACCAGGGTAGCAGCATACTGCAGATACCCAGTGATAATATGAAGGCGATGAGGCTGATGAGGATCGACTCGCCGAGGAACTGGCGGGTGAGTTGAAACTTTTCCGCGCCGATGACTTTGCGGATGCCTACTTCTTTGGCTCTTTCGGTGGAACGGGCGGTGGTGAGATTGACGAAATTGATACCTGCTATCAGGAGGATGAAGAGCCCTACGATGGAGAAGATATAGACATTTCTCGTGCTTCCGTTCACCATGCCGCCGCGGGTAGACCAGTAGGTATCTTTGAGCTTTTCGAGGCTTAATATATAATCCTGTTGTTGCGCCTTTAGCATTGGGCCGATGTGCCGCTGCATGAAGGGTCTTAACTGCGCCTGGAGGCTGGAAGGATTGACACCGGGTTTTAGCAACAGGTAAGAAAAAAAGCTGAAATTTCCCCATCGGTAGTCCATGCTATCCTGGAAGTGTTTCCTGGTGGACATGGAGATGAAGAGGTCGGCCTTTATCGTGGAGTTTTCGGGGAGGTCTTTCATGATACCTGTGACCTTGGCATCGTAGCCGCTATCTTCGAAGAACAGGGTCTGGCCCATGGGGTCGGCGTTGCCGAAGTATTTTTTGGCGGTGGTTTCGGAGAGGACGATGCTAAAGGGTTCTTTGAGGGCCGAGGCGGGATCGCCTTTGACGAGTGGGAAGTCGAAGATAGAAAAGAGTGAGGAATCGGCGTATACGGCGCCAAATTCCTGGAATTTGTTCTCGCCTCTTCTGATGAGCGGATTGGCGGTGCAGAGCCGGACATAATTCTCTATTTCGGGGTAATTGGCTTTCAAATTGAGCGCCATCGGGGCGGTGGTGTTGGAGCTATGCTGGGGCTCGGCTGTAGAGATGAGGTCGGTGACGAGGCGGTAGATGCGGTCGCCTTTTTTGTCGAAGTTGTCGTAGCTATTTTCGAGGCGGATATATTGGTAGATCAGGAAGAAGGCGGACATGCCGATGGCCAGGCCGATGATATTGAGGGCGGAGAATCCCTTGTGGCGCATGAGGCAACGGAAGGCGAGCGTCAGATTTTTCTTTAGCATAACGGGTCTTGCAGCGAATTGGGTGCCAGATCATATTTTCGTGAGGGACATTTAGTTATTTCGCGCCCGGGGGGCCTGGTGTCCGATTATGATACAGTGGTTGTGCGGATACCGGGGTGTTACCGGCTCTACGCCTGGACGAGCTCGATCTTCCGTCCATCGAAATCCTGTACGACGGCGCTATAGCCCCATTGGGTGTGGGTGGGTTCGGAAACGACCTTGGCGCCGGTCTCGCGTAACCGCTGGATCAGCGAGTCGAGCGCATCAACGGTAAAACCGAGTCTGGTGGTAGTGTCCGGCACTGAGACATCTTTAGGCAGGGGGTATAGCTCGATCACGGGGTGTCCATTGGTCGCGTAATGATAGGGGCCGCTGCCGTGGCGGTGGTGGGAAAAGTCGAGTCCAATCGAGGAATAAAATGTCAACTGCTCCTGCAGCTTGTTCGTCTTAAGGACGATCAGGTGGATGGACGGAGTTCCGCTGGTCATATGCCAAGGTACAAAGAATTGCGGCACGGGTGTTGACGGAAATTGGTATAGCTTTGGGTTTATGCCACTTCGCAAGGATTATTTGCTAGATCAGCTCCGGGATTTTTTTGCCGCTTTGAACAGGATTGCGGACCGTATCCAGGCGGGTGAGCTGGAGCGGGCGGAGGAGGAGATCGAGGCGCTGAGCTCTGCGGCTGCGGTCGAGGAGTTGTTGGGGGCGGAGCTGCCGGCGGCTTCCGGTCCTGTGCGGTCGGCGGCTTCCCTGGGGACTGGTGAGGTCGGGGCTTCCCAGGGGACTGGTGAGCCGGTGCCTGAGCATATTTATGCGGCCTGGAAGTTTCAGGCGCAGCTGTTATTGTTGAAGATACGGTTGCTGGAGGCGCGGGGCCTTTCGACTGTGGAGCAGCGTGCGCAGGCCGTCCTGGTTTTGCGGAAGCTCATCGCTTTGAAGCCGGAGGTTTATGATATTGAGTTGGTGGAGCAGTTGAGGGGGGTGGAAGAGTCTTGATTATTTTTCCGATTTTGAGTTAAAATAAAGGCATTGGCGAATCTCTATATTATAGCTGGATGCAATGGTGCGGGGAAAACGACGGCGAGTTTCACGATCCTGCCCGAGATGCTGAATTGCCGGGAATTTGTGAATGCGGATAGTATTGCCGCGGGGCTTTCTCCTTTTAATCCGGAAAGTGTGGCTATCGAGGCGGGGCGATTGATGCTTTCGAGGATTCGGGAGTTGATGTTGGCGGGTGGATTTTGCGTTTGAAACGACTTTGGCTACACGTAGTTATACATCACTTGTTAGGGATGCTCAGCAGGCGGGTTATAAGGTCACTCTTTTATTTATATGGCTTGACTCGCCGGAAACAGCCGTTCAACGCGTGGCAGACCGGGTGGCTGAAGGAGGGCACAATATCCCTGAAGAGACTATCAGGCGGCGTTATTCAAGAGGGATTTTTAACTTGATCAACCTCTATATACCAGTATGCGATAGGTGGATAATAATCAACAACCAAAATATCGTACCGGAGTTAATTGCCAGAGGGGAACAATCAGGCGAAAATATAATTCAAAATCTTTATATTTGGGGTGTCATTAATGATCAAAGTCATAGGTATGGAAACGAATAAATCTGAATTTGACGAATTATCCGATAAAATACTCGAGGGGATGGCCGAAGCCTCACGGAAGTTGGTGGAAGAAAGTGCTATCACTAGACGTTCGCTGGTGATTTCCGAAAATGGCGAGGTTAAGAGGGTTCCTGCCAAGGAGCTGCTGCCTAAAGTTGCCAAGCGGTAGTTTCACATCATTAAATATTATTAGCGAACGCCCACAGGATGGGCGTTTGTTATTTTCGCTGGCGTATATTGGCGGTTATGGAACAAATCGTTGAAATCCCAGTGGAGGTTCGGGGGGTGGAGCGGACCTTTTTGGCGCAGGTGCAGGCATGGCGGTATGGGGTGCGGTTTTTGATCGACATGGACGGGGTAGAGGTGACGCTGGAACGCGATGATGCGGGGGAATTCAGGGCCATACTGCCGGAGGGTTTTGCCGGGAAGACACCGGATAAAGAGGCGATCGGCGCGATCATCGAGGTGCTGGCCTCGCTATAATAGCAAAGCAGACGATCGCTCAGGGAATGTGCTCGTCGATGTCGTAATCACGCGGAAGCAGGTTGGAGATATTTTGGGTGATGGCCCAGGTCTGGAGATTGAGCACTTCGCTTTGGGGATAATAGCTGCCGTTCTCGTCGATGGCAATGGGTTGTTGATCCATGAGTCTAATGGCAGACTCCGTATAGGCGATGCCTCTTTTGGGATTACCATAGATCACCGTACAGCTGTCGTAGAAGAAAAGCAAATGGGTCAGGTCTTTTTTCACCGTCATCAACGCCTCCGGATCGGTGGAGGGCGCCATGTAATAATCGGGCTCACGCAATACCTCCCAGTAATGATGAAGACTATCCATAGGAATGGAATCGGTTTTGGTGACGTTTGGTACATAGATCTCCTTTACCCGCTTCTTTTCGATATTGGGGACCGGCGTAGGATATTTTACCAGGAACCCTTCTTCATGCACCCGATGGCTATACAGGCTGCGCATGAAATGCATCATCGAACCCATATAGGCGAGCTGACGATTGTTTTCCCACTTCTTCTTTTTTTCGATATCGTCAGTAGGTATGTCCCGAAACAAAGGATAGCCATAATACGACACGATGTGAGAAGCGAAATCACAGACAAATCGTTCAAGCCGATATTCCAACTCATAGCCCAGCGCCTTGTTCTCGATCAATAGCGGATCGACGGCGGTCACGGCCAGCTGATTGCTTTTGAGATAGAAGTGAAAACGTAATGCCTCCTTGTTCTTTATTGTGCATTCCGAGGCATTTGGCGTGGTACCGATGAAATACTGCCAAAAAAGTCTTCCATATTTTTTCCATCCATCTTTTAGATACGGCTCGACAGTGACCGATGCCAACTCGTCTGCCGCGGTATGGAGCGATATCTTTAAACCCTGCTGAAGATTGCGGCTGCTGATCTCGGTGAGGTAGGTGGCATAGCCAATGGCGGAGGCGATGAGCTGGTAGCGACCCGGGGGAATCGCCAGGGCAAAGCTGCCGTCGTTCCTGGTGACGGTTCCCTTGGAAGTCCCGTTGAGGAACACACTGACACCCGGCAGGGGTTTGCCGTTCGCGGAATCCCTGATGATCCCGGAGAGTACAGTGTTTTGTGCTCCGGCCGTAATAGTGGAAAGACAAAACCACAGGATTACAGCGAAGGGCAGGAGCTTTTTTGTCATCCGGTCAAAGGTAATCCTTCCTTTGTTATTGAATTGTTAGCCGGGCGGTCCGGTGCTTAGCCGTATATTTGCGATCTATTATGAAAATCGCGTATATCACCTATAGCGGGGTGGTGAAGTATTCTGCGGCAAATGGATTTAGCGAACACCTCGACCTCGTGCCCTACCTGCGGCAAAAAGGATTAGACATCGAACAAGCTATCTGGGATGATCCGGGTGTGGATTGGGCGAAATATGATGTGGCCCTGCTAAAGACGCCGTGGGATTATCATAGAAAGATCGAGGCGTTTAAGGCATGGCTGGACCGGCT
>Ga0134126_10002378_pt1 | contig 23752 bp, 18 predicted proteins | sample KB31752_FD_96881 | JGI IMG/M metagenome (GOLD analysis project Ga0134126, IMG submission 96881) | Terrestrial soil microbial communities with excess Nitrogen fertilizer from Kellogg Biological Station, Michigan, USA - KB3-175-2 | ecosystem: Environmental > Terrestrial > Soil > Unclassified ... | reverse complement strand
GGCTCCTTTTCTTTGACCGGCACAAGGCCGGTGGTGATGGTCTCACCAGAGAAGGTGTCACCGACTTTCGCTTATGTCCATTTCCACACGTTTAGAGAATAGCTCTACCAGCCCCGGTATACGACCAATGATTTTGTGAGTCCGGCAAGTCGCTCACGATACAAGGATGCGTCAGGAAACAACAATCTCATCTCAGTGGTATTTAGAAGTCGAATCTGCGAAACCTCACGCAGAGCATCCAGATAATCCGGTTGTCGATGCATCCATCCGAGATCGCGCCGACGTAGAAGTTCCACCTGGAGACGCCGAGGGTAGAACTGAAACAGAGGTAAGAGGAAGTGTGGCTCCAGAGGGAAGTAACGATTGGGTGTCTGAACAAAATATCGCGGAGCTACGCGCTGGACCTCTTCAGCCATCCTCTGTTGATCGTGGAACGATCCGACATGCTCGATGACTGAGTTCGAGAAAACTGCGTCGAATAAATTGTCGGCAAACATGTGCATGTTGCGTGCATCACAAGCCAATTGCTTGATTGTCGGATTTGTGGAAACGTAGGATTCCAGATTGACGATGGTAACGCGAATCGCGCCAGTCATAACAAGGGCCTCGCCTTCCCAGAATTGCGGAGTTCCGCCGACGTCAAGCACCGACGATCCATGGGGGAGTCTCTCTATCAACCCGCGGAACAACGCGAACCTTTTACGACGCATACGACTGGCGAGCGACGTAGGGTCGTTAAAATTGGCGAAACGTTTGAGTCCCATCTTGGATCGGTCTCTTTGCAGGACGAAGAACGCGCACGCTCAATTCCTGAGCGAATTCCACCGCGCTAGACGGCCATGAATATACTACTGCATTGCGGAACCCGCCGAAGACCGTTGCGCTATAGCGAACGCGGCTCAATAGATGAAGGCGTCAACCCAGCCGGCGAGGGCCGGAGGCTTCGGAGCAGTAACCCACTGACGAAGCGAAGGAATTGCGACCGTAACGCCGGCCTTGCCAAACCAGTGTTCCGGAGGTTATCAGATGCCTCGGGAGATCGTTCAGACGAGAAGCGTACTTCTACAAAGTCGTACCGCGTATCCACGTACTGGATTGTCCGGGCCAAGCCAGCGGAGTCACCACTCATCCATTGACTCGACAAGCTCCGTGCTTCGGGTCGCGCTGCCGATGCTGTCAGGGAGTGTGATGACTAACAGTGCGTCAAAGTGTAAGCAGCGGGTGTCGGTGCTTACACAAAGTTCGGAACGAACTCAGGCAGTACCATTTTTGCCGTACTTAGCAACTCCACTTACCGCGTTCGCTCTCGAACACGGCTCAATAATCTGCGCGACTAGCCGCTCGGTGAATTCCCGCAGATGCGGCACAAACCAGGCCGATGATTTAGGCGTATTCCAGACAGATTGAAACCGGGAGCTGCCAATTCATACATCAGCAGAGTCGGCTCCGTCCCCTTGGGTCGTTGAGGAGACGGAGCTATTAGACCAGTGCGCATGATCGCGCTACCTACACTTCGATTCACACCAGTCGACCGCGCATTGCGAAAAACACTCATACCGCGGCTCAGCTTGCTGCAGCCAGCGGGTTACCGGTGCCAATGCGTACGTCTCGAGGATGTGAGCGCCTCGAATTTACCTTACTCGCACGTCAGCGGCGGGCTCGTACTGGTTGACGTTGTTGATGGCCCCAATACGTTCCCGGTGTAACTGTTCCACAGAGGCGAGTTGCCGCTGCCCGATTGAACATTTAGGCATACCCCCCAGTGACCGTTGTATGAGATGTCATTGTTTTGCACGGTCGCATGGGCACCTGCAACATATGCCCCGTCCCAAGCCGAGCTCCAGATCCGCCCATTAATAAAGGAGTTGCCCGTAGTTCCGAAATCTATGTTCAATCCAGAATCATTTGCCCCCGTAATCCAATTACCAACCAAGTTATTAGAGTTACTGCCTACCCAGATTCCTACACCGCCTTCTCCTGTCGTATCATTGAAGGCCAGTCGTCCTGTGTTCGAAATGCTGTTGTTGTGCAGGTAGTTTGATCCGTGCAGATCGTACGCTTTATAGGATCCTCCGCAGTCGCTCGGTGAATCTGCCGGCCCTTCGACATGGTAACTATCGAGCCAAATTCCGTGATGGTCAGCACCATTTATTGCGTTCTGCTCGATGGTGTTGTATTGCGTGCTCCCGCCGCCATATATCTCGATTATGGAACGATGGTAGTTATATCCGTTCAAGGTGTTATCGTGCACGTAGTTATAGCTTGCCGGACGATCTACACATCCTTCATCGCGCCCTATAATTGCGACTCCGTTCCGGCAGTGAAATCCATCGTCGCAAGTCGCTGTGTTAAAGCTAATTTCGTTGTGTTGCCCGATGTCGAGATAGTAAGACTCGTAAGGGCAATTCCTAACGTTACTGCGCGTTATCGTGACGTAATTACTAGTGCGGATCATGAGTCCCATGGCATAAGTAGGGGACATACTGCCGACATTACACTGTACCGAGACACTATCTATCACTATCCCGGAGGAGTAATACGCGTCCACGCCGCCGATTTGCATTCCGATAAAAGCACTATTCTTGACACCCCCGCCGACCACATTGTCGAATCGCACACCGTCACCGCCGTAAAGATCGGAATCGGGATGCTGAGTGTCACTCTGAATGGTAATATCTCGAAAAAAAACATTGTTATCGTAGACCAAGAAGCCATCGAGAGGAACTGCGTAGCCGGCAGGTGTCGTGTTAAGCTGGGTGAGCACAGTTTGGCCAGGTCCAGCACCATGGATGTGGACGCTTCGAGCTGAAGATGCGCCACTGCAGGTATGTTGAATCACAAGGTTACCGTAACCGGGCGGGCCATTGGGAGCCATCGGAATAGTAAATGCGCCTGCGGCGATTGTTGCGTCTACGGAGTCGGAGCAATCCGCATTGATGGCATTTATCCATGCTAGGACGTCGCCGCCATTTGACAGCACATGCGAGTAGCCGACGTAATAATCGGCAGAGGGGTGTATCGCAGTGGTACCTGGTGCGAGAACATCGGACGTGCATGCCCCTGCAGTGAGAATGACTGCAATCCCAAACACCGTATTTCGAATCTTTCGTTTGTACATACGCTCTCCTTAGTTTAGGCGGTGTTGTCTCGACGAAAAGGCGGTTGCGTAAAGTGCCCGTGTGCAAAGATGGCTTTACACGGACTGTGCAAGTCTTGGTGCCACCAGTCATCATCGGACGGACCGGCGCTAACCAATGTGAACGATTGGTGGTCTCGTTAAGAAGCGAGGTTCATGTCTCCACTCTCAGGTTGTGTGTGAGGAGCACGTGCGATGTGTTGCCTGGTCTGTTCCCCGATTCAGCGAGACGTCCGACGAAGGACTGACCGTCACTATCGTTGCCGCGTATCATCGGAGTCGTGCCGGGGCTTGTGCCGGGTTCGTGCTCTGCTCATGTAACTCCGCCGGCATGAGCGCCGAATACAACGCAGCTATCGAGAGGCAGGTCCCACCGCAGGTCGCAAATGCCGAACGACGTTGGGTGAGACCGACGCGAGAATTCGATCGTGAGTGCGATCTCGGATAGTTACTCATGACGATGCCGGAGGCGTGAGGGAATGGGCAGGACGAGGAGGCGGACGGCTTGGCGCCTCTCACGGGTGTAGACGCGACCGGTGACGCGTGACATGCATCCCGAGTGATGGTAGCGGTGATGGCAGTAGTGTTGGCAGCATGACGCGCGACATAGGCACGCCGAGTGCCATAACAGCACAAACGCTAAGTCGCTTTGAAGCAACGACTTAGCGTCTACTCACCATCCGTTTGTCGCATTTTGTCGCACGACAGTCGCACCTTATCGTGCGACAAAATGCGACAAACACTTGCTTTAACCTCAAGACTAGATCGCTTACTGTCCGCATTCCGGGAAGGCGAAGTGGGGTCAGATACCGTCTTGAAAAGCAAGGGCGCGCATCGCGATTGCCATGTCGAAGCTCTTTCCTGAGTTGATCACACCGTAGATCACGTGGACAAGCCTGCGCATGCTGGCACCGACGATCGCTTTCGGTGCCAGACCACGGCCCTCCAGACGCTTGGCCATCGCCATGATCACCGGGTTGTGATGTTTCGCCACCAAGCCCGGCATGTATAGCGCCTTTTGCGCAGCTGCGTGGCCAGCCCTGGAGATCTGAATCGCCCCTGGTTCACCAGAGGCCAGTAATTTGATTACCCCGCGGGAGACTGTTGCGATTTTAGAGTTCCTGAAACTGTGTTCGTACTTCGATGGCGGAAGGTATCCGATCGCTCCGAGTACGCGACATTCGTTGAAACACAACATCCACGCCCGCTACGCCGCACGCTCCGTCAATCGCCGTACAATCCGGCTCGCCACCTCCTCAACTCCCATCGGCTCCGCCCGTAGCCGCGTACAAGAAACACCCAGCATCACCACGAACTGCGCATCCATCGCCCGCACTGTAATCCCGAGCATCTGGGCAATTCTCTCGAGCGCCACTCGCGACCTCGTAACCGCTCGATAACTCGCCACAATCTTCGCCGCGTCCAGCAGCCCTGCCCGCGACGCGAAACCAGCATCCGTAAGGCGCTCCTCCAAAGCTCGACGAGTGAGCCCCGTCATTGCGGCTAGTGCGTCAAGTGACTGCGCACCCTCACCCGTAAGTAATACATCCCTGACCTTGTCCCGGATCACTGGCGAAAGACGCGCCATCTGCGCATCGATCCCGGACAGCACCGCCCTGGACAGCTTCGCGTCCGGAGCGAGCAGCAACGCCCGCTCCAGCACCGAGCGGTCCGCCGGGACTCCACGAAAGATGAATCGCGTCTGAGTTCGCTGGGCGAGAATCAACGCGCTATCCAAAGCTCCCGGTGTGATGGTACTCAAGGCGACTACCGGGCGCGGGAATTCCGCGATGGCGGTGACGACCGCTTCTGCGGTCGCCGGAGCGATGAGAGCGGGATCGATGACGAGACAGGCGTCATCATCGGATGCGATCGCGCTCAGCAGCCGGTCACCATCCGGCACGAAAGCGATGATGCCGTCATAACCGGCTATTATCGCTGACGCCGCTCCCAGGCTCTCCGCCGGCAGAAGTACGATGTATCTCAACTCAGATCGGACGCAGTCACGCACACGGCAGGAAAAACTACACCGTTCCTATTCCGACGGAAAGAAGCCTGTAAATCTCGAACGCTGCGAGTACTTGAATGCTCCGATACGCATCGCGACGCGAGCGACCCAACCTCTCACATCCAATCTTCTTTGAATAACCGCAGTATTGCCTGACGCCGATGTTGACGCCTGGAAGTAAGGAGTCTCGGCGAACCGCCCCCGATGTGCGCCTCCGTTAAGCACGCGACTGCGATTTTCAGCCATGGCATGCGAATTCCAGCCATCGCGAGTGATGACTCACAATCCACGGGCGTAGATCGCGAACTAGCGGAGGAACACGTTACCAAAATGAATTTACATTGTGCGCAACGGACGCTCGTCCCGCCTGAAACCGGCCGCGCCGGTCGCCTTTTTTGGCTGGAATTCGCATGCCGTGGCTGAAAATAGCACTTGCTGCGCAAACAGGAACATGTACGTTGTAGTCCGATTCGTAAATGTTCTCTGCGCATTGCTCGATTGCGAATGCGTTCTGCGAGGCTACCCGTGCTATCGGTTTCCGAAGTTGCTGTGGAGTCGTTCGCTGTTACTGGTGTGAGTCGAGAGTATTTGCTGCATCATCGTGTCTGTCCCGATAAACTGGGCGATGACGGCAAGTTGATCGTGGCGGTCGCGCCGGGCGCGTTCCTGGAGGCGATACCGGAGCTTGGCGACATCTACGGGCGGACTATCGTTACGCGCGACACCAACGACGACGATCTCGAGCGGATGATCGAACGCGCCACCGCGCATGCCGGAGATGGCTCTGACATGGGGTCGGGCAGCGATGAAGGAACCGCGGACGTGCGTGAGATCGCCAATCAGCCGCCAGTTATCAGGTACGTCAACACGCTGCTGCACGACGCGTACGAGGCCGGTGCCAGCGACGTCCACATCGAATCCACGCGTGGAGGAGCGACGGCGCGAGTACGGGTTGACGGTGTGCTCGCTCCAACTATGGAGCCACCTCGACGATTGCATGAGGCAGTTGTCTCCCGGTTGAAGCTTCTCGCGGATCTTGATATCTCCGAGCGGCGTCGTCCTCAGGATGGACGAATCCGCGTGCGCGTGGAAGACACGGAACTGTATCTGAGAGTCTCTACCGTCCCAACCGTTTACGGAGAGAGCGTCGTACTACGTCTCCTGGATCGCGGCAGCCGGCCAGTAGATCTCACGGCACTCGGGATGCCACGCTCGATTCTGCATGACATGATTGCAGCGATCGATCGCCCTCACGGTATGGTGCTCGTCACAGGGCCGACGGGAAGCGGAAAGACTACGACGCTCTACAGTGCTCTGCGCCGGCGTGATATCCAATCCGAGAAGATTGTCACGGTCGAGGATCCCGTCGAGTATCAGCTGGATGGAGTAACTCAGGTTCCCGTTCACAGGCAGGCTGGCGTGACGTTCGCGTCCGCGCTCCGCTCCATCCTCCGCCAGGATCCCGACGTCGTGATGATCGGCGAGATGCGCGATACGGAAACGGCAGAGATTGCCATTCAGGCGTCTATGACAGGCCACCTGGTCTTCTCCACGCTTCACACCAACGACGCTGTCGGCGCGTTGCCAAGACTATTTGATCTCGGCGTGGCGCCGTATCTCGTCGCTGCGACATTGACCGCGGTCATGGCACAGCGGCTCGTGCGTATTGCCTGCCCCCAATGCAAGACAGCTGAAAAGCCACGAAGTGAAATCGTGGCGATACAGGAACGCGTTGCGCCGGAAATATCGTCCGCGGAATTTGTACACAGCAACGGCTGCGCGGCATGTCGCGGCACCGGCTTCCGAGGGAGAATAGGCATCTTCGAGATGGTTTCCATGGATGAATCGCTGCGAACTGCCATTTCAAAGGGAGCGTCCAGGGTCGAGCTCGAGTCACTCGCCGACGGACGCGGATATCGTCCGATGATTGCCGATGGCATCGCGAAGGCCGCTGCCGGGATTACTACCGTTGACGAAGTGCTGAGGGTCTGCAATGCATAATGCCCTCGGCAAGGTCTCACAGTCGATTCGGCATACCGATTGGGTCGATGTTGCACAGTCTTCCGATCCCGACCACGTGCGCCCTGTCACCAGCAGGCACGATCGCCGAGCATTCACGTTGATGGAGCTGCTCGTAGTTATTGCGATCATTGCGACACTGGCAGCGATCGTTGCACCGTCGATCTTCCGTAACCTTGGTGACGCGAAGACCAGTGCAGCGCAGAGCCAGATAGAAATTCTCTCGCTTGCCCTCAATTCCTACCGGCTCGATAACGGGGACTATCCGTCGCAGTCGCAGGGGCTGATCGCGCTTCGCGTTGCCCCGACTGGAACCGATGCGCCACCCAACTGGCGCGGTCCGTATCTGACGCGTGACATACCCCTGGATCCCTGGCGCCGGCCCTATGTGTACACCTTCCCGGGTGTGGAGAATCAGGGAGGATTCGATCTGTACACACTCGGCAAGGACGGCAAACCCGGCGGTGATGATGAAGATGCGGACGTCACCTCGTGGGGCGGCACGGTGCACCAATGAGTGACGCTTCCCCGGATAATCACGGCCGTGCTCGTCCATTCAAGTATCGGGCCGCGCGCAACGACGGTACAATGCTGCGTGGAACGATACTGGCCGCCGACAAAGGCACTGCAGTGGACGCACTCCATTCGCAAGGTCTCTTCCCAATCGAGATCGCGACTGCACGTTTTGCTGCAAGCCGTAGCATGCCCCGCGGATCGGACATCGCGCCCGGGTTGCGTGTACTTGCCAATCTCCTCGCTGCCGACATTCCGATGTCGCGGACGCTTGCGACGTTCGAGAAGCTTGCGCCCGACTCATGGGCGTCGGCATGTGCCGCGATTCGAGAGCGTGTCAGAACGGGTGGACGCCTTGCGGATGGACTGAGGGACGATGCGGGACTGCCGCCAGTCCTTGCCGGTATCATTTCCGCTGGTGAATCATCGGGCGATCTTGCGCCAGCCGTACTGAGAAGCGCCGAGCTGGCGGAAGAGACTGCTTCGCTGAAATCCGCGATCCGTGGTGCTCTCGTTTATCCCGGCATTCTTCTGGTCGCAGGTGCATGCTCCGTCGCGCTGCTTGTCGGCGTAGTGTTGCCACGCTTCGCCGTGATCCTGGCGGATACGGGCCAGGAGCCACCGCCACTGACGCGCTTTGTGTTGCAGGCAACAGCAGCTATGCAGCATAACTCGGTCCCTGCTGCAATTATCCTGATCCTCGGACTTGTCGGCTGGCGCATCTGGACAGGCAGTGCAAACGGCAGCGTAGTCTGGAGTAACCTGCTGCTGAGGTTGCCAGGCGTGGGGTCAGTTCGGCGAGCCGCTGCGACATCACGCGTCTGCACGGCCATGGCCGCATTACTCGACTCCGGCGTTCCGGCGGCAACCGCTCTGCGTCGCGCAGCTACAGCGGCGGGAGATCCCGCTATCGAATCGAGACTCGTCGTCGCCCGCGCGGGAGTGACGCGCGGAGAATCGATCGGACTGGCATTGGAGCAGTCATCGGCGCTTACGGTTGCTGCGATACGACTCATCCGCGCGGGGGAAGAGTCCGGGCGAGTTGCAACCCTGTGTACCCACGCCGCGAAGATCGAGAGTGAACGTGCGCGCGAATTGACGCGCGCCGCGGTACGGCTCATCGAGCCAGTGCTCATTCTAACATTCGGCGTAATTGTCGCCGTCGTATCCGGAGCCCTGTTGCAGGCCGTGTACGCCATACATCCGGTGCGTTGATGGCTCGCACTCGCTCGCGTCGCTCCGGCGTAACGTTGATCGAACTGATAGTGACGATAGTGATAATCGGTGTCATGCTCGCGATTACATCGCTGTCGCTGGCTGGCCAGAAACGCAAGGATGCAACGGTAGCGTCCGTCCACACCCGCATAAAAGCTCTCCGAAACTCAGCGATTCACTCAGGCAGTTCCCAAACAGCCACGTTGAGCGATTCGGCAGGCGTGATACTCGTGACGGCCCTACCGGATGGTCGCGCCATCTCGGATCCGCCAAACATCGATCGGGGCGCTGGAGCTACAGGGACCATCGATGTCCGGTAGAATTTCTAGAAGTTCCTTTGCCGGCCGATCCGGGGCGGTCCTCCTAGAGGTCATAATAGCGATGACCATCTTCTCCATCGCTAGCGCAGTCACGCTGATACGTGCAGGACAGGCGCGGCATTCCGTCGTTCTTGCACGGCGCAGCGAGGATCGATTAAATGCCGCGAGCGCGTTCATGGATCGTGTGGTACTCTGGCCACGAGAGGACCTTGACCGCCATCTGGGTACGCACACGCAGGGAGAGTGGTGGCTCGACATCGAGCATCCTGTGCCGCAGTTGTATTCGATTGCCCTGCTGGACGGGCGTTCTCATGAAAAATTGCTCGACACGATGGTGTATCGTGCCCTTCCACGTACGCATGTCACGAACTAGTCCCGTACACACCGGCTTCACACTACTCGAGATCCTGGTCGCGGTAATGATAGCAGCCACGTTGCTCGTCTCTGCGGACATGGTATTCGAGCAGTTAGCCGACTCCAGGGACAAGGACGCATCTGCGGCGATGGCGCGAGACGAGACGCAAAATGCCGGAGCGCTGGTGCAGAGGTGGGTAAGACAAATCGACATATCTCCTGAAGCCGGGCCGACACATGGATCGCACAACTTCGGCGGAGATAGTGCGCAGATGCGATTCACCTCGTGGTGCATTTCAGCGGGAGGCTGGGAACGCGAGTGCGACGTCTCACTTCGTGCGGTATTGGATTCGAGCGGGGCAGCGCTTCTCGCTGAGAGCTCGTCCGGCGATTCGGCTCGCGTCAGGCTACGGGATAGTACCGTAGCTCTGCGATATCTGATGGACGCCAATAATGGTGGACATTGGGTGAACAGTTGGCCGATCGGGCCTACAGTGCCGATCGCGATAGGCGTTGTCAGCCGATCGGACACGGTAGTCTACCGCGTCGGAGCGCGCGGATGAGATCATCAGGCAGGATCTCCAGCGACCGGCGTGGTTTCGCACTCATCGTAATTCTATGGCTGGTAGTGGCGATGGCAGCCATTGGTCTGGATGACACGGAAACGACGCAGGATTCGCTGGCAACTGCTCAGAATCGCATGAACAGCATCCGTGCAACGTGGCACGACGAGGGTTGTGGCGAGGTCGTACGTGCCGTGACAGATGCCGCGCTTGACGACACACTCGTAGCAGCCACCGCGGCGTGGGACACACTCGATCGCACATTTGCCGACGTCCGCGGCGAGCAGCTTGGCTGCGCCATCAGCGCGCGGGCTGCTGGAGATCGTCTCGATGTGAACGAAGCGAATACTGACGCCATCAGCGCGACATTCGTCGCTGCCGGTGTCAGTACGGATCGGGCAGACAGCCTCGCCGATGCAGTGGCCGACTGGCGTGATGCTGACTCCATACCACGACCGCGTGGCGCCGAAATCGGCTGGTACCGGCGTGCGGGACGACTGGCGCCATTCAATCACCCGTTTGAGGACGAGAATGAAATACGTCTCGTTCGCGGCTTCGAGTCAGCCGATTCTCTCATCGCGCTTCTCGGTGTCGAGCCGGGCAAGATCGTCCTGGATCGAGCCCCCATCCCGGTGATAGCGTCGCTACCGGGAATGACCGCTGAACCGGTTGCTCGCATCGCCGAGATGCGCTGGAGGAAAGAGCCGATAACCGACATCAGGAGTCTGGAGACGTCTTTGAGTGCTGATTCTCGCGCGAAGCTCGAGTCAGCATACCAGGATCTGGCGAACCTGATCGCTACCGAGCCGGATGCGTGGATAGTCCGGTTGACGTCAACTGCAGGAACACCGCCGGTAACGGTCGTCGAGGAGTTGCGTTTGGTTCGTGCCGGACGCAGAGCGGGTATTACACGTGCGAAGATCTGGCCGTGATTGCACCGTGAGACGCGCCGGCGTGTATCTCGACCACCATGTGGTCAAAGTGGTTGTAGTCGAGCATGGTGAAATAGTCTGGTCTGCCACCGCTCAACTCGACGCGGATCGCACCTCGGGCGACAGCGCTCCGATCGCAGCAGCTCTTGGTGAATTGCTCGATGGGATTCCGAAATATAGCTGGCCGAAGTTACGCGTGGATACTGCGATCGGAACTCCATGGAGCCGGGTCAAGCTCGTGAAGGGTATTCCATCGGTTCGTCATCGCAAGGAAGTCATCGCGATGCTTCGACTGAACACGAGTCGCTTCGTTGCGTCGCCGCGACCAGTCGTCATCACCGGCGCAAGCGCGGTTTCTGCTGGGCAGTATCACGTCGGCGTCGCCGAAGTCGGCGTGATCGGCGCGATCACAGGCGCGATATGCGACCATAACATGCGCGTCGGTCAGATTGTACCGGCGGAATCGATCGATTCGGACGCCCTTTCTGCGCCGCCAACTGATGAGGTCAGCAGCGCAGGTATGCGTACGACGGGGGAAGCAATTGCCGTACAGGTCGCAACGGGGCATGTAGCCTCACAGCTGGCGCTCCGTGCGAAGGATAATCCAGCGATAACGCTGGCAGATGTGTCGGGTGGCCGAATTGCTGCCGCTGTGACGATGCTTCTCCTCGCAATCGGCGCGTATTTCGCCGCTCAAGGATACATCGACGGTGCACGGCTAGCGCGTAACAGAACTGAGCTGCGCAGTATGCAGGTGTTGAGCGACAGTGGAGCGCACGAAGAAGCGGAACTAGGCCGCATCAGTCGCGATCTCGCCAGCGCTGCGAAATTCTCGCGGCATCGTGGATCGACTGCACTCCTCCTTGGAGCGATAACTCAGGCATTGCCAGCGGAAGCGACAGTTACGACAATGCGTATCGACACTGCCAACGTCGATCTCGTGGTGCTATCACCACGTACAGCCGCGGTAGTCGATGCGATGAGTGATGTAGCAAATATCGTTGCTCCCACGATAATCGGACCTGTCAGCCGAGAGATGGTTGGCGCGCACGAGCTGGAAAGAGCGACGCTTCGCCTGCACATGCTGCCTGACTATGGTCACGCCAAAACTGCGTTTGAGCCACAACGGGACACAAGTCAATGAATACTGGCGGCAGTATCGTGTCTGGCTCTACGGTGCGGACGAATCGCCTCTCCAAAGACGCGCGCACGCTTTTGATCGGCGTAGTTTGTGTCGGGACCATGCTGCTGGTTGGAAAGGTCATTCCACGAATGATTGCTGCGCGTCGTACGACCGAGACGCAGGTGCGGTTGATCCGCGCCGAACTGGCTCAGGACAGGCAGATCATTTCTCATCGCAACAGCACTCTCAAATTGCTCGACGAGACGACTACACAATTCCTCGGCTTGTCGTCCGCATTTCTGAATGGAAGCTCGGCCAGCCAGGCAGCCGCGGCCCTTGCGTCGGTAGTTGCCGATGCAGCGGATGCGAATGGGGTTCATCTGTCGTCGGTTCAGCCCGAGGCGGACTCCGCCAATCGTACTCTGCTCGTGCCCGTGGTCGTTCACGCGAGCGGAACAGGGGATGTACGGGGTGTCTCCGGAATGTTGCGTGATCTGGAAGGCGGGGAGCCACTCACCGAAATTCGCCAGCTTACTGTAGCGCAATCCGATCCTGCCGCTCCCGCCGATCGCATGGAAGCTCTCCACATCGAATTGACTGTGCGCGGTCTATACAGACGCGTACCGGATTCTCCAGACGATAGGGTCGGGCAGTGAATCGCCGGCAATTGGAGCGCGGTCTCTGGGTCATCACGGTGTTGGTTCTCGGTTTGACGGGCCGAGAAGTCCTACTCGCTCATAGGGACGACGTTGCAGCCACAAGTACGAGCGGCCGTTTACTCGGCTCCGGTGCGATCCCCCCAATGGCGGCATTCGATAGCGATTCGTTGGATAGCGCGTCCAGCCACATCATCACGCACGATCCCTTTCGTGTGGATCGTAAACCGGCAATGGTGGCATTCTCGACCGCGGCAAGTGGTGTTCCGGCGCCACCGGTACCGGCTGCGCCAATCGTGCGCATCGTGCTACATGGCACCATTGGCGGTCCTCCATGGCGCGCAATCATTTCCGGTATCCCGGGTCGTGACGGTACGATCGTGGTATCGTCTGGCGACACGCTTGGGACTGTTGCAATCCGCAGCGTCAACAGAGATGGCGTGACAGTACGCGTGAGAGATTCGACGTGGACCGTAACCCTAGCAAAGGCGGGAGTTTGATGAAGGGATTCGACCAACGCTGTCGTGCTGTTGTTGTCGCAGTTCTGGCTGTTGTAGGGATATGTACACTTACGCCGTTAAAACTTTCCGCCCAAGCCAAAGCGGCGCTGCCCGACACGGTGTCGATCCATCTCATCGACGTCGATGTCCGGACGGCCATTCAGGCCCTGGGACAGTACCTGGATCGTCCGGTCGTATTCGGACCGATCGGTAACAGCAAGGTCACACTACAGACTCCGCACGCGATTCGTGTCGCGGAAGTGCTGCCGCTTCTCAAGGCGACGCTCCGGGGTGAGAATCTCGAGCTCGTAGCTGACTCCGGCGGGCCGTATCAAATCAGGCAAAAGCCACCCTCCTTACCTGAACCCAACGCTGCATCCGCGAGAGCGCCACCTGGTGGTGATGCTCGGTTGTACGTCATACGCTTGAGTCATGCACGCGCAGCCGATGTAGCCGCAACTGTGAATTCCCTGTACGGAAGAGCCAGCGCATTCGGCGAGATAGGAAGCAAGTCCTCAACTCTTTCTCAGCAGCTCTCGCAGCAGCGCCAGTCAAGTTTCAATGCCATGACGGGGCCGCCTGCTACCGCCTCTCCATCTGGTCTGCTGAGTGGTGCAGTCACTCAAGGATCTGCAACGCTATCAGGCGAGACCACGATCGTCCCCGATGCATCTACAAATGCACTCCTGATCAGGGCGAATCCGAGTGACTTCGCGCTGATAGCAGCGGCTGTGAAGGAGCTCGATGTGCGGCCACTGCAGGCGCTGATCGAAGTCCTGGTCGTGGAGGTGAGTCGCGATCGGTCGCTCGAGTTGGGAGTCGATGTCAATCTTCCCGCGGCTCACATACCAGGTCATCCGCGCACGACCTATGATGGCTACTCCACAGGTATAGCTGCCGGTGATGCGAGCCTTCACGTGGTAGGCATCGGAGGCGATCCTGATCTCGAAGCGACCGTTCGCGCCGCGGCCTCCAAGGGAGAGGTGACCATCGTGTCGCGACCGACCGTGATAGCCGCCAACAACGAGGAAGCCCAGATCCTCGTTGGCAGTCAGCAGCCATTCGTCGAGATATCGCGTTCGCTCCCAACCGATGGGGCATCACGGGATCAGGTAGTCCAGTACAAGGATGTTGGAACGAAATTGTCAGTGCGTCCCACTATTTCGTCGGATGGATACGTCACGCTGCAAGTGAGCCAGGAGGTAAGCGCAGCGACGGATCAGACGCAATTCGATGCGCCGGTTATTTCTACCAGATCCGTTCAGACGCAGCTTCTCCTCAAGGATGGCCAGACCGTGGTAATCGGTGGGCTGACGGATCGACAACACGAATCGACGCAGGGAGGCGTTCCAATTCTCTCCAGCATTCCGATCCTCGGTGCGCTGTTCGGCCACGTCAAGCGCTCTACATCCGAAACGGAGCTGTTCCTTTTCATCACACCGCACGTGATTCGGACTGACGATGATGCGGACCAACTCACCAAGCCTTTGCAGAAGCGAGCCGGAGGCCAGAACAAATGACGCATACCAGCGTGAATGAGCTGATCATCGGTACGTCGGCCGTCGCCCGAGATCTGCGTGAGACAGTCCGACGGGCGGCCCCACACTCGGCGCCGGTGTTGATTCAGGGTCCAACTGGCGCCGGGAAGGAATTAGTTGCTCACGGGTTGCATGTCGAGAGTGGACGGCGAGGTCGTTTTGTGACCTTCAACGCCGCGGCGATACCGGAATCGTTATTCGAGACCGAGGTGCTCGGCCACGTGCGTGGAGCATTCAGCGGAGCGGTACGCGATCGGGCCGGCCTGTTGCGCAGTGCCAATCATGGCACGGCATTTATCGACGAGATTGGCGAGCTGTCTCCACTGGCGCAAGCCAAGATGCTACGGGTGCTCGATGCATACGAGGTTTCGGCTGTCGGATCGGATGTGACCGAGAAGGTGAACTTCCGCCTCGTTACAGCTACCAACGTCAATCTTCTGTCGGCTGCAGGCGACGGGCGATTCCGCACGGATCTGATATTCCGTTTGCGAGGAATCGTCATATCCGTTCCAGCGCTTCGCGATCATCCCGAGGATATCGCTCCGTTGACAGCGCACTTTGCACGGATGATCGCCGACTCGTCGAACACGGGCGAGATAAGCTTCACGCCGGCGGCGCTTCGTCGCCTCGAGGCGTACAGTTGGCCTGGCAACGTTCGTGAACTCCGGCAGGCGATCCAGCATGCCGCATTTCTTGCGAACGGGAGCACCATAGGCGAACTGCACGTGAAGCAGGTTCTTGCGTGGGGGCGTGACGGAGCCGTGGAGCTGGCATCGCAACTGGAAAACGACCGGCGCAAGTTTCTTGAATTGCTCGCGGCCTATGAAGGCAATGTGAATGGAGTTGCGCGCGCGCTGGGAGTCGATCGCTCGACAGTATATCGGCGCATGCAGAGGTTGGGACTGTCAGGCGTTCCGCGTGGGTTGAGTCGCGTGCCAGTGTCTGCGATGGAGGAGTTGTGCGAGTCCGACGAGCATGCGCGAGTGATCCGGTCGTGATGTAGAAACGAGTGGTTGTCGCATTTTGTCGCGCGACAAGGTGCGACTGTCGCGCGACAAAATGCGACAGCCGGAACGTGAGCGAACGCTAAGTCGTTGAGGTAACGCGACTTAGCATTTGTGTTGAAATGGCACTCGGCGTGCCTATGCCGCCAGTCATGCTGCCATCATCGCTGCCATTGTCGCTGCCATCTCCCAGGACGCATCTCGTGCGTCACCGGATCGCGTCTACACCGGTGAGAAGTATCCCCGCCTTCTGGCTGCTCGGTCGACTCATCCCCTCTCACGCCCCCGTATCGTCATGAGTAATTACCCGAGATCGGATTCTCGCATTGCTCTCGTCTTGCTTCGCTCGGCAGTCGGGATCTGTCTCTCGGCAGTCACGTTGTGTTCAACACTCACGCCGGCACTGTTGCACGCCCAGGGCACGAAGCCAGGTGCAATGCCGATGATAGGCGGCAATGCGATACTCGACGTGAGTCCGGCGAACGGGAGTACCACAGCTGTTGGCAACAGCACCTCACAGACCTACGTGTTCTATGTCGAGAATACGGGCACAGCGAATACCACGGCGACGTTCAGCATCAGTTCGTGTGCCGGAGCGGTGAGCAACTGCTCCCTGTCGCCATCGAGCGCATCAGTTCCTTATGGAGGCAGCGTTCCCGTGACTGTGACATTTCATACGGCAGCCACAGGTTCGGGTACCATAATGCTTACGGCGAATTGGGGCGCGTCTAACTACATAGATGGTTCAGTTACGGTGACACTGCCGAGTGCGACGCCATCAGTTGCTGTAGGCGCCAATCCTAATTACTCGGCCGAGAGTTTTCAGACGAACGATCCCAACTTCACCGTCACGAACAGCGGAAACACCGCCTCGTACTACTCGTTCACGGTGACACAGTGCTCGGGTAACGTCTCCAACTGCTCGGTAGCGACTCCCAACAGCAGTATCTCTCCCGGTAGCTCACGACCGGATACGGTGAGCTACACTACGGGTCCGTTCCAGAACGGCAACGGTACGATCGCACTTCAGGTGACCTCTCTCCTTACGGGCGAGGTGAGCAGCGGCACCGTAACCATAGTTCCGCTCTCGCCTGCAGTGGCAGTAACGCCCGATGCGGGTTCGGCCACCGCCAATCCGAATACGAGTCCCACGGCGACGTTCGTCGTGAGCGACACTGGTAACTCGAGTCCGGTAACCTATAATCTCACATGTGGATACTCCGGCACCGTGACCGGTTGCTCGGTGCAGTCGAGCGTCCAAGTGTACCATGGCTCGCCGCAAAACGTGGGTGTCACTTACACGACGAGTGGGAGCCCTGCTGGCGGTGCAGGTACTGTTACGCTGAGCGCAACTCCTAGTGGTTGGCAGGCTCATAATTACACTGATCAGGGCAGCTACAACATTAGCGTCGCTGCCGAACAGGCGGTAACAACTTCCGCTCCGGCCGGTCCCGCGTACGATGATGTGAATGCTACGGTGACGCGTGCCTTTGCGATTCACAATCCGAATGCGTTTCCAGAGAACTACATGTGGAGCGCGACATGTGCAAATGCTGCCTCGTGCAGCGGTCAGAGTGGGACCGTTCCTGTACCTGCGAGTTCGACTGTATCACAAAACGTCACATATGCGGCCGTCACATCTCCGTCGAATGGTACCGTTACTTTCTCTGCTAGCGACGCGGCCGGAAGCTCGAGTGCGGTACTTACGGTCGTGCTCAACACTTACGCGCCAGGTGTGGTGCCATCGAGTGGTGAGTCCGGGTCGCTTGTAACCGGGCAACAGGTCGTCGATACGTTCGTTGTCCGGAATCAAGGAAATCAGGAAGCGAGCTATTCCTTATCGGCAACCTGTGATGGAGCGATCCCGCAGCAGGACTGCATTCTGGCCAATTCGACGCAGGCCCAGCAAGGCGTCGATCTTCTACCGAACGAAACTGCGTCAGTGCCCGTACGCTGGAGCGCTACTGGTACTCCTGACACCAGCCACGTTTCACTGACTGCGTCCTTCACCGATCCGCATGGCACTTCCTGGACGAATACCGGAACCAGGACCCTTACATATCTTCCGTGGGTTGCTCCATCCATAACGGCCAATGGGCCGCCATCAGGCGGATTTGCTCCTGACGCAGTAGGACTCGTCCAATCGTTCACGGTGACGAACAACGGAAGCACCAGCGCCACCTACGACTACCACGCTTCATGCGTCGATGCAGTTGGCGAGGCTGCGGTACCGACAAGTTGTGCCGTCGTCCAACCAGCTCCATATACCGTCACAGCTGGGGGGAGTGCAACGGTACAGGTCAGTTTCAACAGCGGTGACGAGGGCACTTCGTCCACGATGACTCTAGTTGCTATCGAAGGCACTGATAGTACCTCCGGTACGGCTACGATCGCGATCAATCAGCTTCCGCCAACGGTTACCACGGCGACGCCATCGGTCGCAGATTATAGCGACGTGCCTGTAACGCGCTCGTTCATGATCCACAATTCGAACGCAGTGGCCGAATCCTACTCATGGACTCTTGCGTGTCATGGGGTGGCGTCGTGTACAACTAGCTCGGGCTCGGCTGCCGTAGCAGCAAGGGACAGTGCTAGCATCGGCGAACAGTACACGCCATCGGGTGCGCCGAACGCGACGGGTACGATGGTCGCAACAGCGAGTAGCCTCAGTGGTAGTGCGACTGATTCGATTGTGATCCGGATCAAGAGCTACATGCCGCAAGTTACGACGGTGGGCTCGCCAGACACTCTTGCTGCTGGCATTGTGGATACTGCACGCTTCACGGTCAAGAATATCGGGCTCGACTCGATGGCTTACGTGTTCACCGCATCGTGCGACAACACCGCTGCGATAACGTGCGTGCAGCCGCCATCCACTCCTGTGCCCTTGCTGCCGTCGCAACAGACAACTGTGGCTGTGCAGTTTACTGCCGGAGCGAATTTCACCTCAGGCGGTGTCATGCTGCATGCCTATCCGAATGGGAGCGGTATCTACTCAGACTCGGCGACCTTCGCGATCATCGTGCGTACTCCGGGCTCGCTGACTGTCAATACGGATTTCATGAACAGCGACAATCAGGACATGAATGCGTGTGCGGCCTCTTGTTTCGCGGCCCAGTACACGCTCAGTACGGTCCCGTTCTACACGCTGAACACCCCGCGTACAACAAGCCTGGTTTACAACAGCGATCGCGTATCACCGAGACCCTTCATCTACGCCGACGTTTCTCCTAATACGCAAGCTGGACCAGTCCAACAGTATCTGCTGCAGGTCCGGAAGAATGGTGTGAATCTTCCGTTCACAAACGGCGACGACACGCTCTTCTTCGCCGGCAGCTCGATTCCGATCCGTCTCACTGGTCAAGTCGACATGTCGAGCTACGATACCGACTTGTATCCGATCGACGTGATGGTGACTGCCGTGTACAGCGGCGGCGGGTCCGAGACAGTTACATCACATACGCATCTTCTCGTTGTGAACGAGAGTCATTCTCCGGTCGCTAGAGGATGGACACTCGTAGGCCCGCAGCATATCTATGAGCGCGACAGTGTTGCCATCATCACCGATGGCACAGGTTCGGCCGAGGTATTTGCCAAGTGCGGTACTTATTGCTACCAGGCGCCGACTGGCGACTTCTCCACGCTCGTGGTGATAGATAGTAGTGCCGGAGCCCCTCGTACCTGGCTCCGCACCTATCCAGATGGCACGCAGCTCTACCTTGGTGTGACTGGAGATGACTGGATGACGTACGATCACGTCGGCCGTAGCGCTTACATCGGTCATGACACGCAGAACCGCGTGACCGAGCTGGACGATCCAGGGCTGACGAAGTCGTGGGGATCATATGCCACCAATGTCGGATACGATTCCAATGGTATCTCGTGGATTCGAGAACCGTCGCAGCAGGCATGGCGTGGGCGCATGCTCACATTCCGGGTCGGCACCGACTCGCTGCTCTATGCTGTCTACACAGTTGACCCAGTCGACGCAGCCGACAGCGACAGTACCGTATTCGCTTATGACGGCCAGCGCCGCCTGACGACGGTGAGGGACATGAATGGCGCTGTTACCACCTATACATACGATTCCGTCACCGGGAAGGTCACCCAGGTAACTGGTGCCGCCGTTCCGACTGACGCGGGTGGCGGATCGACGACTCTGCAACAGCCCACTGTCGTGCTCACGCCATGGCAGTCAGTTGGTGTACCAAGGGTACATACGAGTAGCTCGACACCGGCGACGGCCGTCGAAGCCTCGGCCGTGGTTGCCAAGGTGCAGGACCCGGCTGGTGCGGTGACGCAATTCACCGTGGACCGCTGGGGACAGCCTCTCATCACTACCGACGCGGTGGGGAATGTCACGACCATCAAGCGATCCGGAATGGTTGCCACCGAGGTGGATGAATCACAGGGACGCAAATCATTCTATACTTACGAAGGGCCGAACCTCACTATAAGTCAGCCCGCCGGCGACAGCGCGACCCACTATCACTATGGCTTAAAGAGCCAGGTCGACAGCATTTGGGGGAAAAGTGTAGTTCCGGAGGCCCGCGGATTCAATTCTGACGGCACGGTGGCGTGGGTGCGCGAGGCAGGCGATTCATCTCGCACGACACACTACACCTACGATCCGACCACGGTGCAGGTCGCCACGATCACGGATCCGTTAGGGCATACGACCGTATTGCAGTACGATGCCACGTTCGGCAATCTTGCCCGTACTACTGCGCCGAGTGGGCAGGTCATCTCGACAACATTCGATCGCTATGGCCGAGACTCGACTTCGTCCGCGCCCGGGCATGCCACGACTACGATGCTGTACGACATAGTGAATCGTCCTGTATCAGTAAATGACGGCGTGTATGCAACGCCGACCGCGTTCACGTACGATCCCTTGGGCCGATTCAGCGTCGTGACGGATCCGATGGGGCAGAGCTTCCGCACGGAGTACGATACGCTGGGTCGGGTGACGCGGCGTTATGACGCAACGGGGTTGGGCAAGTACAACAGCTACAGGTACGACATAGCAGGTCGCACGACGAGCAGCACCAATCGCCGAGGCCAGCGGGTAGACATTACCTACGACGTACTCGGACGCATGCTCACGCGCGCCGATATTACAGCTGGCAACGTGGACAGATTCTCGTATTCGCCAGACGGCCTCACCTCTGGATCGGCCAACGCCAATGCCGGAGATACGACGGATGTGTTCGTGATGAATGGTACGAGCCAGACATCAACCTGGGAAAACGGAGTTCGGTACTCGAACGGACAGACGTTGAGTCCCTCCTTCAATGTGCCCGACACGTCTACTGTCACAGCTCTTACGTTTGGCGGAACGCCGTCGCAGCGCATAACTGGACGCGATCCACTTCTTGGTGCTCTTGGAAGCGTTTCGCTGGGCGGCCATACAGTTACCTTTGGATACGACCATCAACTGGGCGTGCGAAAGAGCACGACCTATGTGCCGCCGACACGGACAACGGATGGAAGTGTGCGAGCGGATAGCTATGCGCCCTTCACGGCTCTGCCGGTCGAGACGTCATTCAGTGTCGCGCAGGTGGATTCGGTCCTGCACCGAGCCTACGGCTATGACTCGGCAGGAAGGCTCACTAGTGAGCAGGTGGCGATCAACTATTCCAATGACGGCGACGGCGCAAAGCAACGCCAGCGCCAGTTCACCTACGACTCACTCGGGCGCCTGACGAGTGTGACGGTGCGACGCGGCACGTGCATGCCTTGGCCGTCAGATAGCGTGGCACCTGATTCCTTGAGCTCATCTTTTGGCTGGCGCTATACGTGCGGCACCCTTGAGCCCGACAGTGGCGCAGCGTACAGTTACGACGCTGTAGGGAACCGGACCGATCACGGTGCTGTGACAGCGGCTGGGGACCGTCTCACGAGCTTCAATGGTGACACGATCAGCTACGACGACGACGGCAACATGATCCGCCGGTACAACCCCGTAACCTTGGCCGAGCATAGGTACGCGTGGAACGGCCTGGGCCAGCTGGATAGCACGATCACGGTGAGTGCCCGGGATCCCAATACCGGTGCGCAGTCGACGATGGTCGAGCGATACTTCTACGATGCGTCTGGTCGCCTGGTTCACACGCAGCATGGTCAGATTGTCAACGGTGCGTTGGTGTATGCCGATTCGAGCCAGAACTGGGCCGTGTATCAGGGAGATCAGGTCTCGGAGCTGGTGCAGTCGTCGATCTTCTACACCGACGTGGCGTATGACGACGGCACGGACCATCCAGCGATGGAGTACATCCATGTCGTGGGCGGTGACCACTGGCACGCCGAGGTGATGGATGCGATGGGCAACGTCGGTGGCTCGGTGCTGGACGACTCGATAGGCGTGGTGTACACGTGGGACCCGTGGGGGAAGAACATGAGCCCCACCTGGGATAACACGGAAGTCTCAGGCTGGAAGGGCTTGCAAGCGCCTTCGGGGTATGCCCCTGCGTCGGGCCTCATCTACATGCGAGCCCGGTGGTACGACACTGAGCTGGGGCGTTTCATCTCGGAGGATCCGGCAGGACTCGCGGGTGGGATCAATCCGTATGAGTTTGCGGGTGACGATCCGATTAATCAGAGTGATCCGAGCGGTGCGTGCCCTGTTGACGCAGTCTTCGAGGCGCTGATCTCAGGCAGGTTGGATCTATCCTCGTCGTTCACGTGCACAGATCTTCCGCCGGTCAACGTGCGCGCACGTGCTGACGGATCAAATGATGAGCCGGCCGATCCGCCGTCGATACTGGGTTCGCTACCTGGGTTCGGTAGCACGGCCGGTCTGCGTAGTGGTGCAACAGCCGGACAAAGCCCGACCCCAAAATGGCGCAGTATGAAATGTGCGCTGTCAGTCTTAGCACTTGGTGGTGCAACTGTTGAAACAGGCGCCGTCGGTTTTGAGGCAGGCGCCGCAATTATTGCTGCGGATGGCCTTGCTGCAGCTGGAAATGCGTTCGCGGATGTTGTGTTAACACACATGGCGGATGTCGGAACGACATACCTCGGTGCGAGCGGAGCCGGCATCAATACAAACGCAACAATCGCGCGAACGATGCTGAATCATATGTACAAATATGGTGAAGGCGCACTCGTTTCAACGGGCCTCGGCCACGGATTTGGAATAAGTGGCTATCTAAAGGATATCACGCCAGGAGTGAATGTGTATTACACCTACAAAGACGCGAAAGAAGCTTGCCAATGACTCCGCCAACTAACGAGCATAGCAGTTCTCTGTCCGTCGGCCAACGATTGCGTTGGGGTTTGCGTTGGGGTCTAATTTACGTGGTTGTTTTTGGTGGACTTGCTGTCATACTACGTGTAATTGACGGGCCTCAATCATTTGCAAACCATGGTACGTCTTTGGAAGCATTTATCGAAGCCTACATCACCGCTGGGATCCTCGGCGGAGTGGTGCTGGGACTAGCGAGACCATGGCTGAGGTTTGTTGTTGTGGCAGCAATTGTAGGAGTGATAATCGGAGCCTTGATTGGATTTGCGTTACTTCTGGCTAACGACGGGCTGAATGGATTTTCGAACTTTGACTTGGTTCTACCCGGGACGTTCGCGATCTGCGCTTGTGTAGTAGCAGTAAAGCTACATGGGAAAGCCCGGCAGATGGGGAAGCTGTGAGGTCTGAATCGCCCCGGCTTCACCGGAGGCTCAGTTATTCGAGTACCGCGCGGGAGATTTTTGCGATTTTAGAGCTCCTGAAACTGTGTACGCACTTCGATGGCGGAAGGTATTCGACCGCTCCGAGCAGGCGACATGTGTTGAAGCACGACATCCACGCCGCTACACCGCACGCTCCGTCAACCGCCGCACAATCCGCCCCGCAACCTCCTCAACCCCCATCG
>Ga0134126_10002377_pt1 | contig 23755 bp, 16 predicted proteins | sample KB31752_FD_96881 | JGI IMG/M metagenome (GOLD analysis project Ga0134126, IMG submission 96881) | Terrestrial soil microbial communities with excess Nitrogen fertilizer from Kellogg Biological Station, Michigan, USA - KB3-175-2 | ecosystem: Environmental > Terrestrial > Soil > Unclassified ... | reverse complement strand
GTCGATCAGCATCTGATCGCTCACCGTGGCAACGTCATGGACCAGCGTGCGGATTATCGGGAAGTTGTTTGCGCCGATGTGCGTGGTGAGGGCTCCATCGGCGATGGACCGCGGGACGGGGATGCGAACGACCTGCCCGGCACGGAAGGACTGCTGGCCGTCGTTCGCGGCTTGCGGCTCGACGCCGATGACCCGGCAGCGGGGACTCAGCGCCTTCGCCGAGAGCGCGCTACCTGCGAGCAATCCCCCTCCTCCCAGAGGCACGAACAGAACGTCGAGCTCGCCGGTGGTCTCGATGAGCTCGCGCGCGGCCGTTCCCGCCCCGGCAACCACTTGCGGATGATCGTACGGCGGAATGACCGTGAGCCCTCGATCTGCCGCCAGCGCCGTGCAGATCTTCTCGCGATCTTCCGTATAGCGGTCGTAGAACACGATCTCGCCACCGTATTCGCGGGTCGCGCTCACCTTCGCCGCCGGCGCATCCTTCGGCATCACGATCGTCGTCGCCACCCCTTGCAACCGTCCAGCGTATGCTACCGCCTGCGCGTGATTGCCTGAAGAGTAGGCAATCACCCCGTGCCGGCGCTCGTCTTCGGTCAGCGTCGCGATCGTGTTGTACGCGCCGCGGAACTTGAACGCACCACCGCGCTGCAGATTCTCGCACTTGAAGAAGAGCTTGCCGTCGGCGAGCGCGTCCGCGGTTTTCGACGTCATCACCGGCGTGCGGTGCGCAATGCCTTCGAGCCGCCGCGCAGCGGCCTCGACGTCGGCGAATGTAACGGACGGCGTTTCCTCAGCCGCGGCCCTGGAAGTCTCGATCGGGGTAGCCATGGTCACTGCAATATAGCAGAGGCCCGCGCTGCTCAGACCCTCTCGATGGCGAGCGCGATCCCCTGGCCCACGCCGATGCACATCGTGCAGAGCGCCAGCTTCCCGCCGGAGCGCTGCAGCTGATACATCGCGGTAGTGGCGAGGCGTGCGCCGCTCATGCCGAGCGGATGACCGAGCGCTATGGCCCCACCCTGCGGATTGACGTGCGGGGCATCGTCCGCGACTCCGAGCTCACGCAGGACCGCGAGCCCCTGGGCCGCGAAAGCTTCGTTGAGCTCGATCAGATCGAAATCGGAGATGGCCAGGTGCAAGCGGCCGAGCAACCGCCGCGTGGCGGGGACGGGCCCCAAGCCCATAACCCGCGGAGCGACGCCAGCCACGGCGGAGCCTACGACACGCGCGCGCGGCGTCAGCCCATACCGCTCGACTGCCACTTCGCCTGCCAGCAGCAACGCGCACGCACCATCGTTGACGCCGGAGGCATTCCCCGCGGTCACCGTCCCGCCGCGACGGAATGGCGTGCCAAGTTTGGCCAGCGCCTCCAGGCTGGTGGCCCGCGGATGCTCGTCGCGATCGACGATCGTGGGCTCCCCTTTCCTCGCGGGAATGGAGACCGGCACAATCTCCTGCGCCAGATTGCCGTTGGCCTGCGCCGCCGCGGCGCGCTGTTGACTGCGTAACGCGAAGGCGTCCTGATCCGCGCGGCTGATCCCACACTGCTCCGCGACGTTCTCCGCCGTCTCGGGCATGGAATCGATCCCGTACTGCTCCTTGAGAATCGGGTTGACGAAACGCCAACCGATCGTGGTGTCGTGGAATTCCATGTCGCGCCCGAAGGCGCTCTGCGCTTTGGACACTACGAAGGGCGCCCGGCTCATGCTCTCGACGCCGCCGGCGATCATCAGCTCCGCTTCGCCCGCGATGATGGCGCGAGCCGCGATCGCGACGGCATCGAGACCCGAGCCGCACAATCGATTGACCGTCGCTCCGGGCACCTCCTGCGGCAGCCCGGCGAGAAGGAGCGCCATGCGCGCGACGTTGCGGTTGTCCTCGCCCGCCTGGTTGGCGCAACCATAGACGACGTCATCGAGCGCACCCCAGTCGATCTTGGGCTGGCGACAAACCAGGGTACGAATGGGAATGGCGGCCAGGTCATCCGTCCGCACCGCCGAGAGCGCCCCGCCGTAACGTCCGATGGGGGTGCGCACCGCATCGCAGATATACGCATTTCTCATGAGATTCAATCTGACACACGAACAAGCATGACGCAATGATTTTTGTGTCACATGGCCGCGCCAAGCTCCTGCTATATTTCACTCTCCGGCGGCGCGAGAGATTCCCGCCGGCAACCTATGGAGAACGCCGGTGCCGACGTACGAATACCGCTGCGAAGCCAATGGGCGACAGGTCGAAGTCCGCCACAAAATGGCCGAGAGGCTCGCGACCTGGGGTGAGCTTTGCGAGCGCGCCGGAATCGCACCGGGTAAGACCCCTCCCGCAGCGCCGGTCGAGAAGCTCATCTCGGCGGGATTCATCAACGCGGGTACGAGCACGAGCGAGCCCGCGTGCGCGGCCCCCGGCTGCGGCACTGGCTTCTGCGGCACCGGCGCATGCGGCATGGGTGACTGAAGGGAGTGGCCGTCGAGGCCCGTTTGCCGACCGCATTTGCGCTGTCGGCGCAGGTTGCGCGCAGTCGTGCCGCGCGGCTTCTGCGCGCCAGCTCCTGGTTTCCGCATGTGCCACTCGCGATCCTCGTCGGCGCGACGGGGCTGCTGCAGATCCTCCTGACTTCGGGGTCGATGAAACGCCTGCTCGCCGCCCGGGGCGCTTCGGTCGTCTCGCTGGCGGGCGGCCTCGGCATCCCCGTGATCCGCGGCGCGCCGCAGGAAGCCATCGGCGGGCTCCTCATTCTCGTCGGCATCGGCCTGCTCTGGCGCTCGCGCCTCGCATGGATGATCGCCTTCCTCCTCGCGTTTGCCACCGTATCCCTGGAGTTCTCGCCGCTCTCGACCGCCTCGCGGCCGCTCGAGGTGTTCAGCGTCCTGCTGCTGCTCCTGCTGCTCGTCTCGCGCCGGTGCTTCACGCGGGTGAGTCTCACCAGCGCGACGTTCTTTGCCCTGGTGGGCGTCCTCGTGACGCTGGGCTACGGCGTGATCGGCTCGTACGTGCTGGGAAGCGGCTTCAATCCCAGGATCACCAACTTCGTCGATGCCATCTATTTCACGATCATCACCATGGCGACGGTCGGCTATGGCGACATCACGCCGCACACCGCCGAGACGCGCCTCTTCACGATCTCGCTGGTCGTGCTGGGTCTTGCCGTGTTCGCCACTTCGCTGCCGGCGATCGTCGCGCCTTTCATCGATAAGCGGATGATGAACCTGCTGCAGCCGAGGAGGAGAAAGATGAAGCGCGCCGCGCATGTGATCGTAGTGGGCGACGGCCCGCTCGCCCAGGACGCCGCCCGGGCTCTGACGGCACGGGGGCTGCAGACGACGGCCGTGCTATCCCAAAAGCCTGACGCGGAAGCGGACCAACCCGAGGATTTCATCGTCGGGGACGGCAGCGACACGGAGACGCTGCGCCGCATCCACACTGCGGAGGCGCGCGCCGTTCTCGCGCTCAGCGAAGACGACTCCTACAACGCGTTCGTCGTCCTCGCGGTCAAGGAGTTGAATCCGAACGTGCGCACGGTTGCCGCGGTCAGCAACACCCGCAACACAGGCCGCGTCGCACGGACTCGCCCCGACGTGTTGCTGACGTTGCCCCAGCTCGGCAGCGAGCTGCTCGCCATGGCCTTGAGCGGCGAAGAGATCAAGGCCGACGCGCTGATCAACCAGCTGCTGAAGCTGGGCTAGGCTGCCGATACCCTCGCATTCGGCAAGCTCTTCCTCGCCAATCCCGACCTGCCGGCGCGCTTTCTCGCCGGCTCACCCCTCAACTCGCTGCATCCGGACACGTTCTACGGCGGCGACGCCGCCGGCTACACGGACTATCCAACGGCCGTGCTACCATCCGGACAGTGAGCGAGACGCAAGGCGAGAGGAACGATGCTCCTCGCGACCCGGGCATCCAGCCCGGAGTTGCGATCACCCTCTCGCCCCATGTCCATCGCGTGACGGCGCGCAACCCGGGCGTGATGACCGGCCCCGGCACCAACAGCTATCTCGTGGGCGCCGGCGAGGAATGGGCCGTCATCGATCCCGGTCCGGCGGATGACCGGCACATCCAGGCTCTCCTCGATGCCGCTCCCGGACCCATCCGTTACATCCTGGTGACGCACACGCACCGGGACCACTCGCCCGGCGCCTCGCCGTTGAAGTCGGCGACGGGGGCCCTGCTCCTCGGCCGCGCGACACCCCACCCCCATTGGCAGGACCCCGCATTCGCCCCCGATCGTGAGCTGCACCACGACGATCGGCTCACACTCGGCCCCAACACGCTGCGCGTCATCCACACGCCCGGCCATGCCAGCAACCATCTCTGCTTCCTGCTGGAAGGAGAGCGCATTCTCTTCACCGGCGACCACATCATCCAAGGCTCGACGGTTGTCATCGACCCTCCCGACGGCGATATGGCTGCTTACCTCAGATCTCTCGAGTCCCTCCTGAGCGAGCCTGTGGACTACCTTGCCCCCGGTCACGGCACCCTGATCCCGCAGCCGCACGAGGCAATCCGAGGTCTCGTCCGGCACCGCCTGCGGCGCGAATCCAAAGTGCTCCGCGCGCTGCCGAGCCAACATCCCGCCGACCTCCCCACCCTAGTGCGCAGCGTCTACGACGATGTCCCACCGCAACTGCATCCTCTCGCAGAGCGTTCCCTCCTTGCGCACCTATTGAAGCTCGAAGCCGAAGGCCGCGCCCGGCGTATCGCCGACGGCTGGACGGCGCCGCCCTGACGCAGCTGCACGAGCGCTCCGGCCCGTGAGACCGATACCGGGCTCAGCGCGGCGGCCGCCCGTCCGGCGCATCGCGCGCCATTCGTCCAAGCGTCTCCAACGCGCGCTCGATACGCGTGCTCCAAGGACTGCCACAACTGAGCCGCATGCAATGGCCATAGCGCCGGGTAGCGGAGAATACGTCGCCCGGCGCAAAGCAGATACCACGCTCGAGCGCCTCATCGAAGAGCTCGCGGGTATCGATCCGCCGCGGCAGCTCGACCCAGAGCACGAAGCCGCCGGAGGGTCGGCTCACTCGCGTACCTTCGGGAAAGAAGCGGCTGATCGCCTGACTCATGCGCTCGATGTTGTCGCGAAAGACGCCCCGGATGCGGCGCAGGTGCCGATCGTACCCGCCCGAGGCCAGATAGTCGGCGAACGCGTCTTGGGCGAGCGGCAAGCCGCTGAGCGTCGAGGCCATTTTACGCTCGAGTACGCGCTGCATGTGCCGTCCGGGCATCATCCAGCCGATCCGGTAGCCGGGAGCCACCGTCTTGGAGAACGAGCTGCAATAGATCACATCGGCCGCCGGATCCAATGCGCTGAAAGGCGTCGATCGCCGCTCGCCGAAGAAGATGTCGCCATAGATGTCATCTTCGATCAGGGGGACCCGGTGTTTGGTCAGGATCCGCAGCAACTGGAGCTTGCGGTCATCCGCCGGCGTACAGCCGAGGGGATTGTTGAGACTGGAGGAGAGCAGGCAGGCCTTGATGGATTGCTGCCGCAGCGCCTGCTCGAGGGCGCCCGGATCGACCCCGGTGAAGGGATCGGTGGGCAGCTCCAGAGCCCTGAGATTGAGCACCTCGAGCGTGTGCAGCACCCCGAAGTAAGTGGGTGACTCGATGGCGATGGTGTCGCCTGCCTGCGCGACCGCCTGTAAAGCCAGTGTCAACGCCTCGGTGCAGCCGCAAGTCAGGACGATATCGTCGGGAGAAAGCGCCCCGCCCCAACGCGCGGCGCGCCTCGCGAGCGCGCGGCGCAGCGCCCGGTCTCCGCGCGAGGGCGCATAAGTGTTGCGCTCCACGCCGCGATCCCGTGCCGCCCTGGCGAGAAACCGGTCCAACCGGCCCGCCGCCAGCAGCTCGGGACTCGGCACCGCACAACCGAGAGGCACCAGGCTCGGATCGGAAGCATTCTCGAAGAGCCGCAACACGGCGGCGGCCAGCGACACGGTGCGCGGCGTCGACGGCGTCTTCGAGATTGCCGGCGCCTCGAGGCGCGCATGCGCGCTTCTTGCGACGTAGTAGCCCGATTGCGGACGTGCCTCCAGAACGCCTCTATCCTCCAGCAGCCGATAGGCTTGCAGAGCGGTCGCGAGGCTCATGCCGCGCTCGTGGCTGATCTGCCGCAGCGAGGGGACACGCGACCCCGGCAATAGGGTTCCCCGATCCACGAGCCGCGCGATGAAGTCCGCGAGCTCCTGATACCGGTAGGTGCCGTCTGGCACGACGGCCGCGGTGCGGCGTCGAGGCTGCATGCGATTCATCGTAACTGTTCTGGTCACATTGCGCCATCGCTGTGACTGTTATGGTCACCGGCGTCCTGCTAAGGTCTGTGTCCTGGCAACCGCGCAGGTCCTGAAGATGAGTGATCGTGTGCCGCATTCGCAGCAGCAAGCTTCGGCCACCGAGGCGCCATCGCGTCCGGAGGACATCGTCGGATTGCTCGAATACACCGGGAAGCGCAGTCTCGATTACCTCCTGGGCGTTGCGGACCGCAGCGTAGCCGCTCAATGGTCGAGCGACGATGTGCGGCGAGTGCTCGGCGGGTCCCTGTCGGCGGATGGCGAGCCATGCCGGACCGTCATCGAGTCGCTGGCGCAGGCGGGAGAGCATGCGACCACCGCCTCCACCGGGCCGCGATACTTCGGCTTCGTGGTCGGCGGCAATGCGCCGGCCGCGCTGGCCGCGGACTGGTTGGTCTCCATCTGGGATCAGAACTGCGCCGTCTACGTACTCTCCCCGTTCGCCGCGGTCGTCGAGGAGATCGCGGCCGGCTGGCTGCGCGAGATAGTGGGATTGCCGGCTGCGATGAGCGTCGGCTTCACTACCGGTTGTCAGATGGCCAGCTTCACAGGACTTGCCGCCGCCCGCCATCGCGTCCTCGAGCGCGCGGGATGGGACGTGGAAGCCAACGGGCTCTTCGGCGCTCCCCCGATCGATGTGCTCATCGGTGACGAGGCTCACTACACCATCGTCATGGCATTGCGGTTGCTCGGCCTCGGCGGCACGAGACTGCGCCGGATCGCGACGGACGGCCAGGGAAGGATGCGGATCGATGCGCTCCGCGCCGCGCTCCAATCCAGCCGAGGTCCGTGCATCGTCTGCGCGCAGGCAGGCAACGTGAACACGGGCGCCTTCGACCCCTTGAGCGCCATCGCCGATGCGGCCAGGGATCGCGGCGCCTGGCTCCACGTCGATGGCGCATTCGGTTTATGGGCGGCGGCGTCGCGTGAGCACGCCGATCTGACACGCGGCATCGAGCGCGCCGATTCCATCGCCACCGATGGTCACAAGTGGCTCAATGTTCCATACGACTGCGGCATCGTGTTCTGCGCTGACGCCGCGGCGCACAGGGCCGCGATGTCGCTTCAGGCGGCCTACATGATCGGCTCCAGCGGCGAGCGCGACCCGCATGAATTCGTACCCGAGGAATCGCGCCGGGCGCGTGCGGTTCCGGTGTATGCCGCCCTGCGTTCCCTGGGACGAAGCGGCATCGCGCGGCTCATCGAGCGCTGCTGCCGGCACGCGCGTCGCTTCGCGGAGGGCCTGCGGACCGCCGGACATGAAGTGCTCAACGAGGTGGTGTTGAATCAGGTGCTGGTGGCCTTTGGCGATCCGGAGCGCACGCGACACACCATCGCCGCAATCCAGCGGGAAGGCACCTGTTGGTGCTCCGGCACCGTCTGGCAGGGTCGCACGGCCATGCGCATCAGCGTGAGCAACTGGCGTACGACCGACGAGGACATCGAGCGCAGTCTCGCGGCCATACTGCGCACCGCCGCGCAGTGCGCGGGCTAGGCGAGCCAACGCCAGTCGAGGATCTCCGGCATGTCCTCCCCGGCATCCCGGATGTACTGCCGATGGTCGATCAGCTTCTCCCGCATGGCCTGCTTGATGTAGCCCGCCCGGGAGGTGAGCTGCGGCAACCGATCGATCGTATCCGCCACCAGATGGAAGCGATCCAGATCGTTGAGCACGGCCATGTCGAACGGAGTCGTGATCGTCCCCTCCTCCTTGTAACCGCGAACGTGAAAGTTGTTGTGATTGGTCCGCCGGTAGGCCAGCCGGTGAATCAGCCAGGGATACCCGTGGAACGCGAAGATGACCGGCTTGTCGCGTGTGAAGAGCGCATCGAAGTCGCGGTCGCTCAAACCGTGCGGATGCTCCGTCTCCGGCACGAGCTTCATCAGGTCCACTACGTTGATCGTCCGGATCTTGAGCTCCGGCGCCAGGCCCCGTAGCAGCTTCACCGCGGCCAGGGTTTCCAGCGTCGGCACGTCGCCCGCGCACGCCATGACGACGTCCGGCTCATTCCCGCGATCCGTGCTCGCCCACTCCCAGATGCCGATTCCGGCCGTGCAGTGCTTGACCGCCTGATCCATGGTGAGCCACTGTGGCGCTGGATGCTTGCCCGCGACCACCACGTTGACATAGTGGCGGCTGCGCAGGCAGTGATCCATCACTGACAGCAGACAGTTGGCGTCCGGCGGCAGATACACGCGGATGATGCCCGCCTTCTTGTTCACCACGAGATCCAGGAATCCCGGATCCTGGTGGGTGAAGCCGTTGTGATCCTGCCGCCACACGTGCGAGGAGAGTAGATAGTTCAACGAGGCGAGCGGCCGCCGCCACGGGATCTCCCGCGTCACCTTGAGCCACTTGGCGTGCTGGTTGAACATCGAATCCACGATGTGCACGAAGGCCTCGTAGGAGTTGAAGACACCGTGGCGGCCGGTCAGGAGATATCCCTCCAGCCAGCCCTGACATTGATGCTCGCTCAGGATCTCCATGACGCTGCCTTCTGGCGCGAGGTGGTCGTCATTCTCCAGGCGCTCGGCGAGCCACTGGCGCTCGGTGGCTTCGAACACGGCTCCCAGGCGGTTCGAGTTAATTTCGTCCGGTCCGAAGAGCCGGAATATCCGCGGCTTCTGGTTGAGCCGCACCACATCGCGCAGGAAGCGGCCCAACACCCGCGTGTCCTCTGCATCCACCGCGCCGGGCTGCGGCACCTCGACGGCATAGCGGCGAAACTCGGGCAGCGCCAGGTCTCGCAGCAGGCGGCCTCCGTTCGCGTGCGGGTTCGCGCCCATCCGCCGCTCGCCCTCGGGCGCCAACTCAGCGAGCTCCGGCCGCAGCGTTCCGCCGGCATCGAACAGCTCCTCCGGGCGGTAGCTGCGCATCCACTGCTCGAGGAGCTTCAGGTGCGCCGGGTTGGTGCGGACCTCGGCCAGAGGCACCTGGTGCGCCCTGAAGGTGCCCTCCACGGGCTCTCCGTCCACGACCTTTGGTCCGGTCCAGCCCTTGGGCGTGCGCAGGACGATCATCGGCCAGCGCGGACGGACGCCGATCCCTTCGGCGCGGGCGACTTCCTGGATGTGGAGGATCTTGCGGATCACCGTATCCAGGGTCGCGGCCATCAGCTGATGCATGCGCGGCGGGTCGTCTCCCGCGATGAAATGCGGCTCGTAGCCGCACCCGCGCAGATACTCGGTCAGCTCCTCGTCGGGGATGCGGGCGAGCACCGTCGGGTTCGCGATCTTGTAGCCATTCAAGTGCAGAATCGGCAGCACCGCGCCGTCGCTGGCGGGATTGAGGAACTTGTTGCTGTGCCAGCCCGCGGCGAGCGGACCGGTCTCCGCCTCGCCGTCGCCGATGACACAGGCGACCACGAGCCCTGGGTTGTCGAACACTGCCCCGAAGGCGTGACTCAGGGAATAGCCGAGCTCACCCCCCTCGTGAATGGAGCCGGGCGTCTCAGGCGCCACGTGGCTCGGGATGCCGCCCGGAAAGGAGAACTGCTTGAAGAGCTTGTGCAGGCCCGCCTCGTCCCGGGTGATGTTGGGGTAGCGCTCGGTGTAGCTTCCCTCGAGATACGTGTTGCCGACGAGCGCGGGTCCGCCGTGGCCGGGACCCGCGATGTAGATCATCTCCAGGTCGAACTCGCGGATGATCCGGTTGAGATGGACGTAGATGAAGTTCTGCCCGGGAGTCGTGCCCCAGTGCCCGAGCAGGCGCGGCTTGATATGGCGTGGCTCGAGCGGACGGCGCAGCAGCGGATTGTCATAGAGATAGATCTGCCCGACCGACAGGTAGTTGGCCGCCCGCCAGTACGCATCCATCCGCCGCAGCAATTCCGGGGAAAGTGACTCCGCCATGACGCACCTCCAGGACGATCTCCCCCCTCATCCTACGCTCGATCGCGCCGCGGGCTGTCGCTCGGGCTTCGGCGGCACCTCGGCCGCCGGCCGTGGTCCGAGAATGCGCGCCAGCTGGGCCTCGCCCATCGTCTCTTCCTTCAGCAGCGCCTCCACGAGCGCATCCAGCCGATCGCGGGCGGAGCTCAGCAGCCGCAGCACCACGCTCTGCCGCTCCGCCAGCAGGCTCTCCACCTCGCGATCGACCCGCGCGGCGGTGGCCTCGCTGTAGTCCCGGCCCTGCGCCATCTGATAGCCGAGAAAGGGCTGCTCATCCTGAGAATCGAACGCCACGGGCCCGAGCCCACCCATGCCCCAGCGCGTGATCATGCGACGCGCGAGCCGGGTCGCCTGCACCAGGTCATTTTCCGCGCCGGTCGTGATCTCCCCGATCACCAGGCTCTCCGAGGTACGCCCGCCCAACATCACATCGACCCGCGCGAGGAGGTCGGCCTTGCTCATATTGTAGCGCTCCTCCGCGGGCAGCTGTTCCGTGACCCCGAGCGCCCGTCCGTGAGGAACGATGCTCACCTTGCGCACGGGGTCGGCCGCGGCGGTCAGCCAGGCCACTACCGCATGACCGCTTTCGTGATACGCCGTGACGCGTCTGTCCTTGGCCGACATGACCACGCGCCGCTCCGCGCCCAGCACGATCTTGTCCCAGGCACGCTCGAAATCCAGCATCCCGACCTCCTTGCGGTCATCGCGGGCCGCCATCAAAGCCGCCTCGTTGCAGAGATTGGCGAGGTCGGCGCCGGATAGCCCGGTAGCCGTGCGCGCCAGGCGCTCGAGATTCACATCCTGCGCAAGCTGCAAGTGGCGCGTGTGGATGCGCAGGATGCCCTCACGGCCGTGCCAGTCGGGCAGCGGCACGACCACCTGGCGGTCGAAGCGGCCGGGCCGCAGCAGCGCCGGATCGAGCACATCCGGACGGTTGGTGGCCGCGAGCAGGATGATCTGCTGGCGTTGATCGAATCCATCCATCTCCACCAGCAGCTGATTGAGCGTCTGCTCGCGCTCATCGTTGACCGTCCCGACACCCGCTCCGCGTCGGCGCCCGACGGCATCCAACTCATCCACGAAGATGATTGCGGGCTGCGCGACTTTGGCCTGGGAGAAGAGATCGCGTACCCGGCTGGCACCGACCCCGACGAACATCTCCACGAACTCCGAGCCGCTGATGTGGAAGAAAGGCACCTCCGCCTCCCCCGCCACGGCGCGCGCGAGCAGCGTCTTGCCCGTGCCCGGCGGACCGACGAGCAGAACGCCGCGCGGAATGCGCGCGCCGATCGCCAGGTACTTGGAGGGATGACTGAGGAAGTCCACGACTTCCCGCAGGTCCTGCTTGGCCTCGTCCGCGCCCGCAACATCGGCAAAGGTCACTCTGGGACGGTCCTGCGTATAGCGCCGCGCGCGGTTGCGTGCGAAGCCGAACATTCCCGATTGCGAGCGGCTCGCCCTGCGCCCCATCCATACGAGCACTGCCAACATGAGGACGATCGGCAGCCCGTTGGTGAGCAGCAGCGCAAACCACGGCGGTGAAGGCGACTGCACGTCGATGGTCACGTGATGCGCGCGCAGCAGAGGGATCAGCGTTGGATCGCCCACCTCGCTCGGATAGGTCGTGCTGAAGCGGGCGTAGCGCTGAGGCTTGGTGGCCTGCTCGGTGGACAGCAGCCCGAAATCCGAGCCCGGCTGCGGCGCAGATTCCGAGCTCGGCTGCGGCGCTGATTTCGAGCTCGGCTGTGACGGTGGCTTCGAGCTCGGCTGCGGCCAGGTGACGGGATGCGCAAATGCCCCCGTGATCGCCGCGCCGACGATCCTCACCGTCGTCACATTACCGCTCGCGATCTGGCTCACGAACTCACTGTACGGGAGCGGCACCTCGGCACTCTCGTGAGGCATGAAAGCCCACGCGTTCCAGACGATGAGCAGCGCCAGGATCAGCCAGGAGAAGGGACCGATCCGAAACGGCGGCGGCCCGTGCGATGCGTCAGGTGTGTTTTCAGGCCCGCGCGGGCGGCGAGATGATGTTGATCTACGCTGAGGGGCTCGCGGATCCTGCGAGCGCCGGGACGTCTTGTCGGCCATGCCAGCCGTGCGGCAAGCGCCGGTCCCGGCCCATTACCGCTCCTGGCTCAGTGCCTTGCCCTGCTTGAGCGTCTCGGCGAGGCCCTTCGAGAAGACCCCGGTGACCAGCAGCCGGTACTCCGCATCGTCCATGATCTCGACGCGATTGCGCCCCTTCGACTTCGCCCGGTAGAGCGCCTCGTCCGCGAGCTGCACCGCGCCGCTCGGGCTGCGCGACCCTTCCGGCGCGACCACGGCGACGCCTATGCTGATCGTCAGCACGGGGCTTGCGCGTGAGCCCCGATGCTCGATGGCCAGGCGCTCAACGGATTTGCGGATCTGCTCCGCGGTGTTCGCGGCGCGCCCGCCGTCCGTGTCATACAGGATGGCCGTGAATTCCTCGCCGCCATAGCGCGCGACCATGTCGAGCGGCCGACGCACACAGCTTTGAATGGAGTGCGCTACTTTGCGCAGCGCCGCATCGCCGGCCTGGTGCCCGTAACGGTCGTTGTAGGGTTTGAAGTGATCGACATCGATCAGCAGGAGCGCGAGCGTACGGCCGTCCTCCGTGGCCTGTCGCCAGAGCCGTGGCAGATAATCGTCGAACTCCCGCCGGTTCTTGGTCCAGGTGAGCACATCGTGCTGCGCGAGCTCCGCGACCAACCGCCCCTCGAGGAACGCCCGCCGGGAACGCTTCTCGATATGTTGAGCGGCGACGGCGAAAGTGACGATAGCGACGACGGCGAACGCCGCGCTGCGGTAGGCGATGGGTAGCGGCAGATGAAATTCGACGGCCGCTGCGACCATCGAAACGCCCGTCAGGCAGATGATGAACAACGCTGTCCGGAACCGCAGTCCCATGAAATAGAACGGGCCAACGAGAAGCAGCGGCAGCAGCATCAGGACATCGAGCTGCCCGTGGGCGGCCACCCGGATGAGCTGGGCGGCCACGATGCTGTTGCGCAGCGGCAGGAGCACCTGGGCCCAGGGCAGGTAGTGACGCTCGTACCGGTGGCTCCACGCGAGCCAGGCGAGCGCGAGCGAGCTCGCCAGCACCGATAGGAATACCGGCAGGGACCTGGCGACCGCGCTGCCCAGCACGTTCTCCAAGCCCCGCAGCACGATGAAGAGCACTGCGAGGGTGGTGGAGAGCCGCACCAGAGGACGGTTCTCCGCCAGGAAAGCCCGCAGGTAATCCGCCTCCATGCGGGGCGCAAAGCGGGCTGCCGGACGCGCCTTGCGCAGTTCTGCCGCGTAGGGCGAGTCGTGCAGGCCCTCGAGGCTCGGCGGCGACGTCATATCGCCAGAATATGCCCGTTCGCCAGGTCCCGGGCGTGATCCGCAGCAAGATCTGGCGAGCGTGTGCCGGAACGCTGCCGGAAACCGGCAGCGCTGGTAATTCAAGAGCTTAGGTGAGATTCCGGGTCAGGGCTTGAGCTGCCCGCGTATTTCCCCGCCCGGGTGCGCGGCGCTGTGCACATTGACGTAGAGCTGCCCCGCCAGGAACTCCTGGTACTGATGCGGGGTGAGCTTGGCGTCCTGTGGCACCACCCACTTGCCTGTGGAGGCCGGCGCCAGGGTGATGATCGGCGGGCCTTCGGTGCCCGGCGCCCCTTCATGGATGTGCGCCATGGTGCCCTTGATGAAGTAGGTGGTGATCGTGCCCGTGACCACGCCATTGGGCTTGACCACGATCACCGCGGAGCCGCGGGCTTTGGTGCTCACCGCCGGCACCTCATGGCTGCCCGCCAGCTTGACGTGAACCGTCGCTGCGCCGGCCAGTCCGGCGCTGCCCGCAAACAACACGGCCGCCGCCAGAACGGCCTTCAGAGTGGATGACATGGTGTCGCCTTTCTTCGTGGTTATTGCGCGCAAACATATCACCGGCGGGTGAGTCCCACCACCACCGGCATGGCGAGGAGCACGAGCGGCAGCTGCACCAAGGCACCGGCAATGATGGCGATGGCGAGCGGCTGCAACATCTGGTCGCCCGAGCCGCTGATGGCCGCCGCCAGGGGTACGAGCGCCAGGATCATGGCCAGAGTGCTCATGGTGATCGGGCGCAGGCGGTTGAGCGCCGCCTCGTGCAGCGCCTGCCGCGGCGGCAGGGTGCGCTCGAGCTCTCGATATTCCGAGATGAGGAAGATCGCCATCTCGGTCGAGATGCCGATGATCATCACCATGCCCATCATCGCGGTGATGTTGAGCTCGACACCCGTCACCCAGAGCCCGATGAACACCGCACCCGTCGAGACGAGCGAGCTCGCGATGATGATGACCGGCAGCCAGAAGCGCTCGTAGAGGAAAAGGAGCAGGATGAATTCCGCGACCAGCGCGGCGCCGAACACCCGGATCATGCCGTGCACGGCTTGCTGCTGCTGCAGGTACTGCCCGCCCAGGGTGTAGTAGACACCCGCTGGGAGCACACCCGGCTGGGCGAGCGCCTTGCGCACCGCCGCGGCCGTGGAGCCCAGATCATGTCCGCCGCCGATCTCGGCGGTCACCGGCACGACCTGCGCCAGGTTGTCGCGGGTGAGCTCCGGCTGACCGGCGATGAAGCTCACCTTCGCAACGGTGGCCAGCCGCAGGACCTTGCCGTTGCCGGAGCGGATCGGCAGATCCTCGAGCGTATGCCGATAGACCTTCGCCTGCGGGGGATCGAGCCAGAGCCGCACGCCAACGTCCTGGACCGTGCCGAGGTACTGCGTCACGACCGAGCCGTAGAGATACTGATTCACCTGACTCGCGACATCGGTTGCTGTCAGCCCTTCCAGCGCCGCCGCGGCCGGGTCGACATGAATCTCGAGCGCATCGCCCGCCGGCACCACGCCATTGTTGACCGAAGAGGCCTCGACGCCCGGCACTTTGGCGATGGCGTCCGCTACTTTGGCGGCGACCGCGGGAAGCACCGACGGGTCCTCGGCGCTGAGCGAGACGACAATCGGCTCCGGCCGACCGACCATGTCGCCTATCATGTCGTTCATCAGCTGGTGAGGATCGAGGTTGATGCCCGGCACCTCGGCCGTGATCTGGCTCGTGAGGTCGTCCATCACGCTCGAGATGGGCGGCCGGTGCGCGGGGTCGGTCAGCCGCACGAAGAAATCGCCCTGGTACGCCTCCTTGAGGTCGCCGCCCAGGCCCGCGCCGGTGCGCCTGGAATAGGTGTAGACGTAGGGATTCGCATGGAGGATCGCCTCGACCTGCGCCAGCTCACGGTTGGTCTCGGCGAGCGAGGTGCCGGGGGCGGTGTAGTAATCGAGGACGAAGCCGCCCTCGTCCATGTTGGGCAGGAATCCACTGCCCACGTGTGCATACGCGAGATACCCGACGACGACCAGCAGCGCCACGCCCGGCACGAGCAGCACCGGCCGCTCGGCCAGCCGGGTGAGCAGGCGACCGTGGCTGCGCTTCAACCAAGTGTCTTTGCCGTGCGCGGGGTCCTGGAACTTCCCGAAATCGATGACGCCACGCGCCAGCAGCGGGACCGTGAAGGCGGTGAGGATGAAGGAGATGGCCAGCGCCGACGCCATCGTCAGCGACAGGAACTTGAAGAAGGCTCCGGTGATCCCCGAGAGAAAGGCGAGCGGCGCGAAGACCACGATGGTCGCCAGGCTCGAGCCGCAGAGTGGCCGCAGGAACTCCCGGGCCGCCTCCAGCACCGTCGCCTGGGGATTCTCGACTTCGGGTACGCCCGCGCGGCGCGCGATGTGCTCGATCATGACGATGACGTCATCGATCAGGAGGCCGATGGCCGCCGCGATGCCGCCGAGCGTCATGATGTTGAAGGTCATGCCGAGAAGCGAGAGCAAAAGCACGGTGATCAGCACCGAGAGCGGCACGACCAGCATCGCGACCAGCGTCACCCGCCAGTTGCGCAGGAACGCGAGCAGCACGAGAGCGGCGAAGACGAGCCCGATGAGGATCGCCTCCTCCAGCGCCGAGATCGAGGAGCTGACGAGCTGCGTCTGGTCGTACCACTTGTAGAGCTCGACCGACCCGGGCTGGGTCTTCATGAAGGCATCGAGTCGCTGCTGCACTTCCTTGGCGAGCGAGAGCGAGTCGGCACTGTCTTGCTGGTAGACGTCGAAAGTGACGGCAGGCTTACCGTTGTCGTCCACCAGCATCCACTGCGGCACGGTACCCATGGTCACCTTGGCGATGTCGCCGACGTGCACGATGCCGTCAGAGCCCGTGTGCAGCGCCACGTTGCGCACCGAGTCGATCGAGGTGAACGCGTTGTTGTTGATGGCGAGGTACAGGAGGTCGTTGTCCTCCAGCCGCCCTACCGCCTGGATGCTGTTGGTCTGCGACAGGGCACTCGAGACGTCTGTCAGAGTCAGGCCAAAGGCGCGCAATCGGTTGGGGTCGACCGACACTTGCACCTCCGGCGTCTGCCCGCCGAGGACCCCGACCCGCCTCACTCCCGGAATGCCGGTGAGGAGCGGCACGATCTGGTATTGCGCGAGCTGCTTGAGGTCGGCCGGCGCGACGCTCTTGGAGATGAGCGCGTACGAAACGAACGGCATGATGACGTTCGGGCTCATCTGGATGATGTCGTAGCTCGTCCCCTGGGGCAGGGACGGCAGCTGCTGGGCGAAGGCGGCATCCACCGCGAGCAACGCCTGGTTCATGTCATAGCCCCAGGGAAAGTTCACGAAGATCTCCGCCGACCCGCGTGAAGTCGTCGAAGTCACCTCCTGCGCGCCCGGTACCGCGCGCGCGACCTGCTCCAGCGGCTCGGTGACCTCCACCAGCATCTGTCGCGCCGGCATGCTGCCGGCATCGACCTCGATACGGATCCGCGGGAAGCTGGTGACCGGAAAGAGCCCGACGGGTAGCGAGATCGCGGCGAAGATTCCCGCCAGCGCCAGGGCGAATGCAACGGTGAGAAGAGACCGGCGGTGGCCTTCCACCCAGGCGGAGAAGCTCATTTGCCCGCGACCGCCGGGCTTTGCGGGGTGTTGGCCAACCGCACCTTCATGCCGTCATCGAGCTGGTGATTGCCGCTCAGCACGAGCGGCGCGCGCGGATCGAGAGCGCCGTTGATGACGTCCTGCACACCATCCGCGACGAGTACGTGGATCGGCACCTTGTGGGCCACCCCGTTCACGGCTTGCACCACATAGGGCTCGCCACTGTAGTTGGCCAGGATGGCCTCATGCGGCACCACATAGCCGTGCATCTCGCCGGTCGTGATGCGCGCCTGGGCCATCTCTCCCGGCAGGAAGCCATCCGGCGGCAGTGCGATCGCCACCGGGACGAGTCCGGTATCCGCCTCGGCCACCGCGCCGCGCAGCAGCACTTTGGCGGCCACGGGCTGACTCGCCCCGAGGAGCTGCACGGTCGCCGCGTCATTCGCCTGGATCGCCGCGGCTTGCGCCGGCACCACGCCCACGTTGAGGACGAGATTCTGCGGCGCGGCCAGATCGAGGAGCGTCGCGCCCTCCGCCACCATGGCGCCCGGGGTGGTCGACAGCGTCGTCACGATGGCGCGAAAGGGAGCGCGGATGACGCGGGTCCCGCCTGCCCCGACCGAATTCAGCGCCTGCAGCTGAGCGCGCGCGTCCGACTCGGATTTTTCGGCGTCTGCGAGCTGCTGCGCGGTTGCGAGATGACCGGCGACGAGCTTGCGGGTGCTCGCCACCAGGTGCTCGGCGACCGCGACAGCCGACTTCGCTTGGCTGTAGGAGGCGGCTGTCGCCGGGCTCGGTGCCAGGCGGATGAGCGGCGCGCCCTTGGATACCTCTTCACCCAGGCGCACGTCGATCCCGGCCACGACGGCCGCTACGGGAGCCATGACGGTCTCGTGGCCGGCGGCCGAGGGCTCCACGGTGCCGTAGCCGACGATGACATGCGGCAGACTCCCCTCCTGCAGCCGCGCGAGGGTCACCAACACACTGGAGTTGGAGTTGGCATCCGGGGCATCGCCCGCGCGCGCGAGTGGCAGCGCAAACACGACGCCGAGCGCGACAGAGCCAGCCCATGCGAGCAATCGACGAGTCATTTCCTCTTCACCCCCGGGGCAATGCGCGTCTGCGGCAATCCCAGCCCCAGCGCGACGGTCAAAGTGATCTGGCTCTCACCGAGCGAGCGCTCGAGAGACAGCGCTTCGATCCTGCGCTCGAGCGCGGTGGTTTCGAAGTCGGCCAGGGAGCGCTGGTCCACGTTGCCCTGGGCGTAAGCCTGTTGCGCCGATGCTGACATCTTCTCGGCCGTGGATGCGGCCTTGGATGCGTCGGCGGCGTCTTCCGTGAGACGCCGGATCTGCGCATCCAGCCCCCGGACGCTGCCGTAGGCAGCATCGAGCCGTGACTGATACTGCTCGTGCAGCAGCAGGCGAGTCGCACGAGTCTGCGCGACCTGACCCTGATTGCGATCGAAGAGAGGCAAGTCGAAAGTGGCGGCCGGACCGGCGGAGCGGACGTTGCTCGTGTCCTGACCCCATTCGCCGCCCAACACGAGCGCGGGGAACTGGCCGATGATGGCGGAGCGCAAGTCCTCGTCCGCCGAGTCGTAGCCCAGCTGCAGTGCAACGAGGTCCGGACGGCGGCCAGGCAGGTTGGTGAGCAGCGCCGTCAGATCCGTCGGCAACGGCGGTAGAGCGGGTGCGGCGATGGCGAATCGCACCTGCGGGTCGAGCCCGAGCAGCGCATCGAGCGCCTGCCAGTTCTGCAGCTGGGTGAGTCCCACCGACGCCACCGCCTGCTCGGCGCCGGCCTTGGCCGTCAGCAGCGGCGCGAGCGCCGTGAGATCGAGATTGCCCGCCTGGGTGGCGGCCTGCACTTCTTCGACCTCACGGCTGAGCAGGCGCAGCTCCCGGCGGCCGAGGTCGAGCGACTGCTGCCCGTAGTAAAGGTCCAGCGCCAGGAGCCTCGCCTTCTGCGCGACCTGCCACTCCTGCCACAGGAGATCGGCATTCACCTGTTGCGCCTGGAAACGCGCGGACTTCTTGTGAGTGTGATACGTCAGAATGGACTTGACGTCCTGGGAAAGAGACGCGCTCCAGCCGGGCGCCACGTCCGTTCCCCCGAGGAGTGGTGTGAAGCTGACGCTGGCCGACGGATTCGGCAGCAGCGAGCTCTGCAGGAGGTTCGCCTGCGCGACATCCATCTGTCCCTGCTCGGCGCGCAGCTCCGGATCGTTGAGCACGGCGAGCAGTCCGACGTCGTCGATGTCGAGCGGCCCGCTCACCTCGATCCGGCGCGCGGCCTCACCCGGGCGCATGGGCGGAACGAGGGTCCGCAGGCCGGCGAGATTCGCGATCAGATCCGGCCCATGGGCAAGCGGCAAAGGGTGATAGAGCGCGCACCCGCCGAGGAGCGCTGCCACGCCGGCCGCGATTCCGAGCCTCGATTGCTTCATGGATAAAGGATGCCCCTGCTTGCTGACCAAGTCCTGACGGGCGAGCCGGTGCCTTTCAGCGAGGACACTTAACGTGTCCTCGCTCCGGCGAGCGCCCGCGCACGGATGCGCGGGCCGGGGGCCCCGCCACCATGGACGGTCAGTGGCACGGCCCTAATCTCCCCCAGGTCAGGTCTTTGTCAGACGTGTCGCGATAATATGGCATCCGGCGCACCATGCGCGCCGGAGCCTGAGCCGAATGCGGGTGCTGCTGGTCGAAGATCACGGGGCGATGCGGGAGATGATCGCGGATCATCTCAAGGAGCGCGGCTTTGCCGTCGATGCGGTCGGCCGCGGCGATCACGCCATCGCGGCCGCCGCCGTCGCGACCCTCGATGCCGTGATACTCGATCTCGGCCTGCCCGATATGGACGGCATGGACGTGCTGAGCTCGCTTCGCGCCACCCATCCGGAGCTGCCCGCCATCATCCTGACTGCGCGCGACAGCGTCGATGATCGACTGCTCGGCCTCAACTCCGGCGCGGACGACTACATCATCAAGCCCTTCAACCTCCTCGAGCTCGAGGCGCGCCTGCGCGCGGTGCTGCGCCGTGCCGGCAATCCCCGCGGCACGACCTATTCCCTCGGCGGCGTCACCTTCGACACCGTCACGCGCGAAGCGGCGGTCTTCGGCAAGTCGCTCGACCTGACGCGCCGCGAGGCGGCGCTGCTCGAGGAGTTGCTCCGCGTTCCCGGTCAGGTGATCACCAAGGACCGCCTGGAGGATAGGCTCTACTCCCTGGAGGACGCGGGCAGCGCGAACGCGCTCGAGGCGGCGGTGTCGCGCCTGCGGCGCAAGCTCGCGGCCGCGCGCGCCGCGCTTTCGATCGAGACCAAATGGGGGATCGGCTACCGTCTGATCGCGGGGCCGGCCGAAGGCGGCGCGGATTGAGCCGCCCCCACAGCCTGCGGCTGCGCCTGCTCGGAGCGATGCTCGTGGTGTTCGTGCTCGGCTTCGGCGTCTCGCTCCTCGCCTATCGCACCGAGGTCTACAAGATCACTCGCGATCTGCGCGAGCGCACCCTGCAGAATCAGGCGAGCGAGCTGCTGGATGCGCTGCACGTGCGCGATGACGGCTCGCTCGAAGTGCGCCTGCCTGCCGACTGGCAGTCCGCCTATGGCAGTCCCTCCAGGCAGTTCGTGTACACGGTGTTCGACGGGGCCCAGCATCCGATCGCCCGGTCGGCCAACCTCGCGACGCCCCTGCCATACGTTCGCAGCCGCTCGCACTCTCACAGGACTTTGGGTCCCGTCGAGCTCATCGGCGCCGGCCCGGCGCGCCTGGCGGTCATCGCAGCGCGCGGCCCCGGCCATCTGACCGTCCTCGTCGGCCGCGGCAACATGGATCCCGACACGCTCGTGGACAGCCTCTTCGAGGAGGGCTCCGAGCAGCTCACCGTCATCATCCCTTTCGCGCTGCTCGGCCTCGCGCTGGTTTGGCTCATCAGTTGGTGGAGCCTGCGTCCGATCGCGCGGGCCTCGCGCGAAGCGGCGCGGGTCGGGCCGCAGCGCCCAGACCTGCGCATCTCACCGGGCGGACTGCCGCGGGAGGTGCAACCTCTGGTGGAGGCCGTCAACGGCGCTCTCGACCGGCTCTCGCGCGCCTACGCCACGGAGAAGCGCCTCACCACGGATGCGGCGCACGAGCTGCGCACGCCGCTGACGGTGCTCAACCTGCGCCTGCAGCGCGCGCGCCTGACGGGCAACACCGATTGGGCCGCCATCGAGCGTGAGCTCGCGCAGATGGGGCGGCTCGTCGATCAGCTCCTCGACCTGGCCCGCAAGGAATCGCTGGCGCGGGAGCGCAGCGCGCAAGAGCTGCCCGTGGTCAATCTCTCACGCGTGGTGCGCGAAGCCGCCGCGACGGTGTTGCCTCTGGCGGAGACTGCCGGCCGCGAGCTCGACATCGACGTTCCCGACTCCGTCCAGGTCCGCGGCAACAGCGATGATCTGCGCGACATGGTGCGCAACCTGCTGGAGAACGCGATCGTGCACGGCCGCGGCAAGGTGAGCGCGCGGATCGAGGCCCCCGAGAACGGCGGGCACGTGACGATCGCTGTGGCGGACGAGGGCCCCGGTGTGCCCGCTGGCCAGGAAGAGGCGGTGTTTCAGCGCTTCCGCCGGCTCAATGTCGAGACCCCGGGCTCGGGTCTCGGGCTCGCGATCGTGCGCCACGTCGCGCGCAGCCATGGCGGCGATGCGCGCTTCCTCCCCGGAGCGGGGGATGTCGTGGTCGAGCTGCCGGGGCTCACCCCGCCACGCGCCCGCGATCAGCGGACCGCGGAAGACGCGTGAGCGGCGGAGCCCTCGACCGCCGCCGGCTTACTGCGGCGGGCGGCCGTTGCCGGCCCTGAGCAGCGCGTCGACTTCCGCCTCCGCCAGCAACCAGTCCTCGACCTCGCCACCGGCGCTGAATCCGCGCCGCTCGGCGCGCAAGTACGCCGACTGCTCGATCATCCGGCGGCGGGTGTCCTCCGAAACGGTGCTGCCGGTGGAAGCTGCCGATTCTGCGCCCTTGAAGGCTTCGCGGCGGCGCGGTGCTGCTTTCTCTGCGGGCGGTGCGGCTTCGGCTGTGCGAGCGGACCCTGTGGTGCGACGAGTGGCCATGAATACTCCTGTGGTTATCGGTGCGCTTCGAGCGCGCCGAGAGCTTGCAGGGTGCCTGCCTGCCATGCAAGCCAGGCCCGAAGCGCGACCGCAGGTGTCCGCGCGAGTGTCCGCTGTCCGGCGGACGGACGCGCGCGGACCCCGGCGCCCCGTGCTCCCAACAGCAAAATCATCGCGATTTTCAGGCGCTTGTGACCGCTGCCCGGTGTTGGCACACGACGTGCAAACACCGGCTCGAGCACCATCATGAGCATCGCCAACCTCAAGCCCCCCTCCTCCGCGAATCCCGTGCCCGCGCCCATTCGCGACACGGCCGCGCAGGATGTCACCCGTGAGGTCCGGCCCGTGTGGTATCGCCGCAAAGTTGTCTATGCCACAGCCGGCGGGGTCATCGGACTCCTCGTCATTCTCCTCTGGCTGGCCCAGGGCTGGGCGCGCTCCGGGCATGTCGTCTCCGCCCGGACGCTGGAGATCGCCGCGGTGACTCGCGGCGACTTCGTGCAGGATGTCGCCGCACGGGGAACGGTCATTGCGGCCGTCAGCCCGACTCTCTCTTCCACGGCGGCCGGGACGGTCACTTACCTGGTGCATGCCGGCGACCGGGTCGCCAAGGCAGAGGTGCTGGCGCGCCTCTCGAGCCCCGAGCTCCAGAACGAGTACGAGCGCCAGCGCACCACGCTCGAGAGTATGGACTCGGCGCTCGCGCAGCAGCGGATCGAGCTGCGCCAGCAGCTGCTCGAGAACCGCCAGAAAGCCGACCTCGCCGCGGTCACGATGAGCCAGCAGCTGCGCGAGCTGCAACGGCTGCAGGCCGCATGGGCCGTGCACGTCATCAGCGAGCACGAGTACGAAGCCGCCTATGACACCTACTCGTCGGCGCGACTGAGCTACGAGCACGCGAACCAGAACGCCGGCCTCGAGCGCCAGCGGATGCTGCTGGAGCTGCGCACCCGTGAGCTGGCGCGCAATGCCCAATCCCTGCTCGTGGATGGACTGCGGCAACGGCTCGACGCGCTCACCGTCCGCTCGCCCGTCAACGGCATGGTCGCGGACCTCGCGCAGCCCGATCAGTCGCACGTCGGCAGCAACATGCCGCTCGTGACGGTGATCGATCTCTCCGCGCTCGCCATCGAGTTCCAGGTGGCGGAGTCCTTCGCCAGCGGCATCAAGCCGGGGCTGCCGGCCGACATCACCCTCGACGGCCAGACCGTACATGGCGAGGTGACCCAGGTGTCGCCGGACGTACGCGACGGCTGGGTGACCGGCCGCGCGAAATTCGTCGGCACGCAGCCGGTTGGGCTGCGTCAGAACGAGCAGGCGGCCGTGCGCATCGTGATGGGCGAGCACAACGATGTCCTGATGGTCGAGCGGGGAGCTTTCCTCGATCCGGCCACGCGCTACGTCTACGTGGTCCGGGGCGATGAGGCGATTCGCACGCCCGTCGAGCTCGGCGCGGCCTCGGTATCCGAAATCCAGGTTCTGCGCGGACTCGC
>Ga0134126_10002375_pt1 | contig 23774 bp, 30 predicted proteins | sample KB31752_FD_96881 | JGI IMG/M metagenome (GOLD analysis project Ga0134126, IMG submission 96881) | Terrestrial soil microbial communities with excess Nitrogen fertilizer from Kellogg Biological Station, Michigan, USA - KB3-175-2 | ecosystem: Environmental > Terrestrial > Soil > Unclassified ... | reverse complement strand
GTGAGTTTGACTGCAATACGCCGATTCTTTTTTATTCGGGCGCCGCCTACGATGCGGACAAACAGATGGGAATAGCAGCGGGGGCAAATGCTTACGTTACGAAACCAGACGTTGATCGTCTGATCAAAACAATTGGGGATCTAACAGCTCAGGCCAGGGAGGTGGAGGTCGATTCGCCTCGCGTCGTTCAGCATGTTCCTGCGGTTGAGGCCTGGTTTGTGGATGGGTTCCCAAGTGGCCAGAACGGCGAGCGTTTGAGAAGTTCGGTTGAGAGATTTTGTGGTGTGCAAAAAGCCGCTATGCCAGAAAATGAAACGGTTCTCTCTTAGCTTAAGCCCCTCTGAGGAACACCAGTTGCTGGGGTATGTGACAAAGGAGTAATTATGAAAACAAATAGTACACAAGTGAGGATGGGGATGGCCGTTGTATGGTCACTCCTGCTAATTATCGGGATAGGTCTGGGTTCTTCTGCGCAGGCACAATATGACCGGAATCGCCGTGGAAGAAACTGGGACAACTACGGAAACTATGGCGGGTCTTTCCAACTTCGCCAGACCGCCCTGAACGCGGGCTACAACGAAGGCATGAAAGACGGCACTGCCGCTCGTTCAAGAAATAGAAATGTTAACGTCTCCGATCAAAATGCTTACCGCAAAGCCACCAAGGACTACAGTTCACGGCTCGGCGATCGAGAAATCTATCGGCGTTATTTTCGTGAAGCCTATGAGACTGGGTTTAGAGATGGGTTCAATCCAGGTGGGTTCGACAACGTAAACAATAACAATAACAACCGCGACTGGGACCGGGGCAACCGCCGCTGGGACCGCAATCAGGACGGCAACTGGGATCCCAATAATCGCCGCGGGCGCAACTGGGATCGTTATGGTAGCTATGGCGGTTCATTCGATCTGCGACAGACGGCCTTGAACGCCGGCTATAACGAGGGGATCAAAGAAGGTCGTAACGATCGAGGTAGAGGTAGCAACGACTTTCGCAATAACAGTAAATACAGGGATGCGACGACAGACTACAGCTCAAGACTGGGCGACCGTGAGTTGTATCGTCGCTATTATCGCGAAGGCTACGAGAACGGTTACTACGACGGTCTCAACGGTAACTAACTGAGTTACAGCTGGAACGTGACAAGAACAATGACCCGCAAACCTAACTGGTTTGCGGGTCTTTGTTTGTATTAGGTGACGAAGTCGGAGGTTGGGGCAGGTTCGATTGTGCGCCGGCTGGTCTCCGCGGTTGCGGCCATCGATTTGATTTTTTTCAGTTCGGGCCCCTTGATGCCAAAGTAGGTTGCCATCTGGACAATCTGTTTTGGATCGACGAAGTCTTTCGGGTCCGAGCAAAACTTTTCGATCGTAGGACCAAACTCGCGGCAAGTCATGCTCTTTGGAATCTTGAGGCCAAGACCACATTCACCGTTTTGCCTGTACTGCAAACAGAATTCGCAAACTATCATTCGCACTTCTCTCCGAATCTTTTGTTGCCAACTACTGGCCTTCAGTGTCCCACAGGAATGCGTTGAAATCGAGTCTTGCCTTCCGGATCCTGCCACGAAATATCCAGCACATACGGTTTAGCCTCGCCTAAAACTGTTTTTAATCGGGCCAGGAGATCCGCGCCGGCAGCGGCAACCTTTCCGTTAACCCAGGTTTTGTGAGAAAGCACCACATGCTCTTTCGGCCGAATAGAGTCCACTTGATCAAACCTTATATGCGCTTGTGAAGGACCCCCAGTTTCCAAATCCTTGAGGAAGACGGTCAGGATCTCCACGCACTTGAGCGCGTGGTCAGCGTCGTTATTAAGCTCCAACCGCACCTGGGCTTCGTCATCGATGAATCTGAAGGTTATGGGCTTCGCGATATTGGCACTCATTTTCGTGTTCTCCCGTTGCGGCGAGCAGAGACGCTCTTTCTGGCGGCTTTCTTTGCCGAAGGCAGCGCGAGGATATCGCCGGGCTGGCACTTGAGCGCCTCGCAAATTTTCTCAAGCGTCTCAAAGTTGATACCGAGGGCCTTGTCCTTCTTTAATCGCCAGAGCGTCGTGTGGCTGATGCCGGTCTCTTTAGCCAACCAATAAAAGGTTCGCCCGTGCTCGGCCAATAGTTGATCCACTCGAATCTCGATCATATGTTTTTCCACTCGGCACAATACTTATCACATGCGGTAAATATTGTCCATCTGCGATATATCCCGTATTTGACATATAGGCCCCACTAACGTAAGGTCGAGGTGTGATTAATCTCTACATTGATCAGCGGCGTAACGGGGATGTCACTATCCTTGATCTGAAAGGCCGGTTAAGGGTCGGCGGCAATGCGGTGGCCCTGCACCGCTCGATTCGCTCGCTCGTTCTCGAAAAGAAAACGCAGATCATTTTGAATCTCGCGGGTGTCACCTTTATCGACTCATGCGGCCTGGGAGAACTGGTGGCAAGTCAGGTTTCAGTAGAAAACAAAGGCGGAGAGATCAAGCTAATCGGTCTCACCGACCAGCTGCGAGAATTATTCAGAGCGACGCGGCTTCTGGCGGTCTTCGATACTTACGATAACGAAGCGGAGGCAATACGGAGTTTTGCCGATCGCGATTCCAGTGTTGAAAAAGCAACGCTTACATTTGCGTGAGCGCTGCCGAAAAGATTCCAGGAATCGGCATAAGTGTGAATAAGACGAGAAACGTTCATTCTAAACTGCGCCACCCCACCCTGATTACGCAGTCAGATGTGATACATTGATCTTGTAGCTGTTCTTCGAAAATTTACTCTCGACATCAGGATTTGCTTTTTCCTCCTTTCCTTGTGCCGTCTGTTTGTTTTTCAAACTCGACTAGTGCCAGGAATATCTGATGTCAGTCTCTACCACCAACAACAATAAACCATCGGCGCTATCACGTCGGCTTCGCGACGGGTCTGTTGCAGCTTGTGCAATTGACTCGATGGTCAATCTCGCATAGGCATCCCTGAGTAGGAGATAAGGAGAGTAAATGAGCTACGCGAAAAAAGATCTGAAGAATGTTACTGGATCCATCATTGGCGTTGTTGTAGCCACCGCGCTTGCAGTGTGGCAGTTCTATCTCTTCGTCACTCTTGAAGGTAGTGGAACCAGTCACTTGTGGTGGGCCATCGTGATGGCTTTGGTTGCTTGCGGGGCCGCCTTTATGGTGTTTTCAGTTTTCGTCCGCCACGACACTGATGACGAACTGCATATTACTTCAACGCGGCGTGCGTGAGATCGAGGATTGAGGTTTCCAATGAAGACTTTGTTTGCCATGCGGCGCGCCAATGGAGATTGGTTTGCCATCGATGATCGAGGCGCCTTCCGGGTTCCCTTGTTTCAAAGCTCGGGGGATGCCCTGCTGGCGCGATCGCGGGAGACTGGAATGGAATGCTTCAGGCCAGTAAGGCTGGACACTCCGGCGCTTGAGAATCTTACGACTACCGATGAAGGCAAAGCCTGCTTCTGGTTAGTAGCAGATCCGCTAAGGGAGCTGAGCCGGGGCCGTGCTTTCGACCGTCAGCAACTATCGCGATTCATGGCAAATGGCGACGGAGAACCAAAGAGTGGAGTGGCGTCATGATTTCTTCCTGTGACCAGTGCGGCCGGATATTGGCGTTGTGGAGGTTTCGTTGTCCGAACTGCAAAAAGTCGGCGATGAATTGGCTACAACTCCTGGCCCTCGCAGTTTTAGCGGTGCCCGTATTATTTATCGTCGTCAAGCTTCTATAGGCTCGCGACGAACGCAGTTGAATTTCGACATAACTGGTAAACGAAAGTCTTGAGATCGAACACTAAATGAACAACGGAAAACAAAATGGTAACTCCCCAACCGGAGTGGCTAATGAAGGGACCTGGCCGGGGATCGACTCCCGATTTCGTCTAATCATCGTGGCTGGCTTAAGAACGAAACAACTGCTGCACGGGTCTAAGCCGCGCATCGAGGCCGACAAGGGTAGGCGCAGGAACACCAGCATTGCGGTCGAAGAAGTGAAGCGCGGCCTGGTGAATTTTACAAAAATTGAAAAGCCTGTAGTGCATCAAGCTCACGGCGGCGGGCTCGACTGAAGGAGCTAAGATGTCGATAACGATGAGTGGACTGCGAGTCTTCGTTGACTCCCCGAGCCCCACCGAAACCATCCCGGTAGGAATTGCAGCGGACGATACCGTGGCCAAACGAGTCTTCTACAGCCGGCGCGGCAACGGACCGATCTATCGCTGGCTCTACGAAGAGAGCAGGGCACACTGGCGCGCGCTGCGCATGAACTCTTCAGATTTCGATACTCATAAACTCTCGAATGCCAGTTGGAAGATCGTGCCCGAGACTTTACAGGCGCAACTCGGCGCCCACTACCTCGATTAAATCAGTAGATAGTAGACAGTAGTCAGCAGGCAGTAGACAGTAGCGGAGAAAGCTCCTAACTTACTGACTACTGTCTACTGCTTACTGCTTACTGCTTACTGCTACCAGGTTAAATGAACAACTGGACGCCGCAAGATACAACCACCCATCAGGATCACGTCATCGCCCACGTTCTGGGTGCGACCTGGCTCGGCTATTTTGTTTTCGACGAGGCCTTGTATGTGCTGCTGGACATTGGGTTCATCTGGACGATCTTCCTTGACGGTGAAATGGGCTTGCTGCCCCACCCGGTTGCGGCCAGTGAGTTGGAAATTGATCGAGAGGCGAAGGAACAAATAAAGAGTGACATAGACCTTCTGCTTAGCGATGGCGCTGTAGAAGGTCTATTACGGTTTCACTTACCGCCGCAGCCATGCCAAATCAAAGATGTAAGCTTCTTTGCCGATGGAGCGCGCAGACGTTTGCTGATTGCCGGTGAGGAAGCTAATCTGACGATAGAACTTTCACTGGAGACTGCAGAGGTCCAAGTTTATGCCTCTTGAAAACGGACAAAATAAAGACGCCGAAGTTGCGGATGGCAGCAACAAACTCGAGGACGTCGCCCAGACGGAACACGATTATCTACATCAACGTTTGCGCGAGGACCTTGGGCGTGAGCCCACCGAAGAGGAACTCGATGACTGGCTCCGTCAGCATACCGAGGGGTACTAGGAACAGTAAAAGTAAAAAGTGATTAGTGATGAGTAAGCAGGAAAAAAGGCGTCGGGATTGGTCCCAACGCCTTTTATGTTTTAGCTCCGAAGTAAGAGGTGAGTTCGTCCAAACTAACTACTCATCACTCATCACTTTTCACCGTTCCCCGGTTAACTCATCACGACTATCTGATTATCGACCTGTTTTACTCCTTTGACCCCTCTAATAGCCCGGTCGATCTGGGATTTGAGTGCCTCGCTTTTCACCGTTCCGGTCAACGTCACTTTGCCATCCAGAACAGTCGTCGTAATTCCCAGCGCGGAGAGCGTTGGATCGTCACCAATCGCCTTGTCGACTGCCATTTGCACTGCCCCATCGTTGGAGGTATTTGCCGGCGCCGTACCACCGGTAGCTGCGGGCTGGTTAATGATCACCGGCGGTTGATTCGCAGCCGGCGCTGCCGCTGGCTGTTGAACTATGATTGGCGGCTGTTGTTGTGGTGCTGGCTGCTGAACAACGACAGGCTGTTGCTGTGCGGCAAGATTATCGTTAGCGTTAAGATTGTTTTGTTGGTTCATTAAAAACAGGACCACTACCGTTATAAGCGCAATTGCTACTACCACGATTACGCCGACGGTCGCTCCCGAAATGCCCCCGCGATCGTTGCGGACCGCTTCGGTGTGGGTGACCTCACGTCTCGAAGTTGGTGTATCCACTACGACCCTGCTTCTCGTAGCCTGTTCATCATCGTATGCCATATGCTTCCTCCTGATGTTGGTAACCCGATTACTGAAAGGTAAAGGGCACTAAAGTTCGCGATGGCTAGATGTGCAATCGTCATTCCCCGGCGGACGAAACGTCGTCGCCTCCAGCTACTTTCTGAAACTCCAATAAAATCGCTGGTAATTGCCTTGCTCGTTTTCTGAATCAGGCAAATTGCGCGTATGGTTTTGAGTCTTGCAAGGCACGAGGTCGGTGAGATCAAGACACAGAGCGGTAAACAGCTGGAAGATAGCAAACAGCAAACGGTAGACAGCAAACAGCCGAGGCCGGAGGGTAGTGGGTCAGTTTGAAAAGTTTGCTCCGGTTCTCGAACTTGCCGAAGCGTGGAGCGAATCGCTAAGACGAAATCAGAACTGGGAGCGCAGCGACCAGCCCTAGACTCAATAGCCCAAACATCTAAAGAAAAGTGCGGTTCCAAATGAAGACTAGCAACGTTGAGTCTTTGGCTGGTCGCTGCGCTCCCAGTTCTGATTTTGTCACTAATCCTTGGCTGGCAATCCAAAACTGACCCACTACTGCCAGAGGCATTCGTAGAACTTGTCCGTTTGGGCGTACTTTCTGGTACCACTCAGCGCGCGATTCGCGAATGGACTGTTGCCGTTTGCTGTCTGCCGTTTACCGCTTGCTCTCTAATTGACTGTTAGCTGTTTGCTGTTTACTGTTTGCTTTCACAATGACTACAGCAATCATTCATCATCCGGTTTTCAATGAGCACGACACTGGTCCGGGTCATCCCGAGTCATCATCTCGTTATGGCGCAGTGATGAAGGCGCTGCGCGAAGACGAGGACCTTTGGCCAAGGCTCCGGGAAGTGCAGGCGAAGGAAGCGCCGCGGGGCGACGTGCAGGCTTGTCACACCCCACAGCTTTATAAACAGATCGAACGAGTAGTGAGCGAAGGCACAGGTTATCTCGACGCCGACACAGTTGTTTCAATGAAGTCACTTGAGGCCGCGTTACATGGCGCCGGCGCCGCTTGTCAGGCGATTGATTTGATAATGCGAGGAGAAATTTCCAATGCTTTCGTACCGGTGCGTCCGCCGGGGCATCATGCGACCGCGGAGCGAGCGATGGGCTTTTGCCTCTTCAATAATGTGGCCGTGGCTGCGCGTTATGCCCAAAATCATTATTCCGAAATCGAACGCGTCGCGATCATTGATTGGGATGTGCATCACGGCAATGGGACGCAGGGGGTGTTTTACGACGACCCTACGGTCTTCTTTTTTTCAACTCATCAATATCCCTGGTACCCAGGAACGGGAGCCAGGGGTGAACACGGCGTAGGTCGCGGGCTTGGCTCGACGCTGAATGTCCCATTGCGCGCGCTTACCCCGGCAAATGAACAGAAGCGTATGTTCGAGGCGGCGCTCGATGAGATAGCCGGAAAGTTTAAGCCCGATCTGATAATGATTTCGGCGGGCTTTGATTCCCACCATGGCGACCCACTCGGCCAGTTGCTGCTTGAGGATGAAGACTTCGTTCACCTGACTCGAACCGTTAAGGAATGGGCGAAGCAGGACTGCAACGGGCGCATCGTTTCATGTCTCGAAGGTGGCTACAATCTGCAGACGCTGGGACAGACAGCGCGCGCCCACGTCGAGGAATTGGCTAGAGCCTGACGGTTGGGCCACCGCATTCTGAGTCCGACGTTGGAATTAGTTTGAATACGGGTATTAGTGGGAGTAAACTCAGGCCCACTTAAACCCGTTTCGGATCGCAAGCCCCGCAGGCGAATTTAAGCGTCAGTTAAATCCCAAGCCCGGTCGCCGTCGGAACTTGAACCTGCTTGCGCCGAAGAGAGAGTGGGGAACCTCAGTCCCCCGCTCATGGAGAACCAGTTATGCCAGACATCGAGATCACTTGCGCGGAATGTGGAGAGATTTTTCCCTTCACCGAACGTGAGCAGGAATACTACCAGGAACGCAACCTAACTCATCCCAAACGCTGCAAGCCTTGTCGCGATGCGCGCCGTTCAAACTTTGGCGGGCCAAAGGGTGGCGGTGGCGATCGCCAAAGATTTGAGATTACCTGCGATCAGTGTGGCAAGACCGACACTGTACCTTTCAAGCCTTCGACTGGCAGGCCCGTGCTGTGTGGCGAATGTTTCGGCGCAAGTCGTGCCGCACAGCCGAGAACCTAAGTGTTTCTCAGTCGAGTTGAAGACGGGCTGGAATAACTGCTACAACCTGGACGCTGTAGGGCAGGCATTCCTGTGTGTGTTGGATGAGTGGGCTGCTGATAGAGAAAAAGGAGATTTTCCATTTGTCATTTGACATTTCTCATTGGTGGATTCAACTTGGAAGTGCAACCGTATTTAAGGTCAACAACGATGGCGGTCTGATGCGATCAATCAGGAGCACGCGCAATGCAGAACCGCGAGCGGTAGCGAGCGGATGCTTCGGTCAACAAGGAAAAGAGTGTTCGGGCGGATTCAACATTGAGTGCTAGCATCCGCTCACTACTGTTCGCGGTTCTGCATTAGTTGCACTTCCAAGTTGAATACGCTAATTACAAATGTCAAATGACAAATGGAAAATCTGTCTTTTGGTGATGCTGGAAATGTGCTCGGATCTAATATGAGTTACGAAACCATCCAGGTGGAAATGCGTGGAGCGGTTGGGATCATTACCCTTAACCGTCCAGCGTCGTTAAATGCGTTAACCACGGAAGTGGGCCAGGAGTTTCAATCCGCTGTTACTGAGGTTCAGGCGAGCGGCGCGCGAGCGGTAGTAATAACAGGCGCCGGCCGCGCCTTTTGCGCCGGGGGCGATCTGCGCGAGATGCAAAAAATCGCTGAACGTGAAGGAAAAGTTGAGGCGTTTTTTGACGAACCCTTGCGACTGCTCAATGAATGCATATTGTTGATTCGTCGAGCTCCTTTGCCGTTCATTGCCGCTGTTAACGGCGCGGCTTCGGGAGGTGGTTGCAATCTGGCGTTGGCTTGCGACCTTGTGATTGCCGGAGAATCCGCGCGCTTTAATCAGGCCTTTATCAAGATAGGATTGGTGCCGGACTGCGGAGGAACGTTCATCCTGCCACGACTGATAGGTTGGAAGCGCGCGGGCGAATTGATGATGACAGGAGAAATAGTGACAGCTGGGCGGGCTCTGGAAATGGGGATGATCAATGCAGTCGTCCCGGATGAGGAGTTGCTTCCCCGGGCATTGGCAATGGCTGAAAAGCTGGCCCAGGCCCCGACCGCTGCGATTGGTCGCATTAAAGAATTATTGGAAGCAAGTGCGACAAACGATTACGGCGGACAACTGGAACTCGAAAGAGAAACGCAGATTCAGTCGGGGCTAACAAAAGATTTTAGAGAAGGCGTCGCAGCCTTTATTGAGAAGAGACCACCAAAGTTTGTAGGCGGATGATTCTCGAAGCAGTTTTGGAGGTTGCGAGCCGCTGGTCTGAACCGGCGGTTTTTTTAGTTTCAAGTTCAAAGTTTCAAGTTCCAAGTTCGCTCACGAAGTTCAGAGTTCAACCTTCAGGTTGTTTTGTCGCGGGAGGGACAAGCTAAAGCTTGGACTCTGAACTACGTGAGCGAACTTGGAACTTGAAACTTTGAACTTGAAACTAAGTTTTCTGTTATGGACTCGCTAACCTATCTACAGCTCCTACGTCGCAATCGCTCTTTCCGGCGGTTGTGGTGGGGACAGGTGATCTCCGAGCTCGGCAACTGGTTTAACTTCATTGCCGGCCTGGGATTGGTGCGCGTAATTTCGCATGGCGACGCCGCCGTAACGACCATCATTCTGCTCGCCCGGATGGTGCCGTTCACAGTGTTTGCTCCGCTGGCCGGCGCTTTTGCAGACCGGTGGTCGCGGCGAACAGTGATGATTGTGAGCGACCTCGCACGGGTTGTCGTGGCGATGGGCTTTCTGCTGGTGCGCCGCCCGGAAGATCTCTGGATTGCCTACGTCTGCACCGCGCTCTTGGGGCTTTTTCATACCTTCTTTGAAGCAGCGAAGAACGCGGCCATGCCCAACATCACCGGCGAGCGAGACTTGCTGGCGGGAAATGCGCTGATGTTTTCTTCGCGATTTCTTTTGATGTCTCTGGGGGCGGCGCTGGGCGGTTGGACTGCCGCCAACATCGGCTATCGTGCCGCCTTCATCGTGAACGCAATTTCCTTCTTTGGGTCGACAATATCGGTTTGGTTAATTCCAGAGCAGGAAACAAAACAAACTAGATTGGAGCCACGCGACCACGAGGTAGAAACAAAGAGGAGTTATTGGTCGGACATTCGCGAAGGCTGGTCGTACATAGTTAGCCACGCACCGGTTGCAGCGATCATTACAATTAACGTCCTCTGGGCTAGCGGCGGCGGTGCGATGAATCTCATCCTTGACAGGCTCGGCGGTATCGTTTTTGCCGGTCAGCGAGGAATCAGCGCTGACTCGGCCGTCGCAGCGCTCTACTTTGCCGGCGGCCTTGGCCTCTTCATCGGCATGATGCTCGCCCGACGACTAGGACACCACTTTGAACTACTTGGGAAGACACCGGCGTTCATTGGTTGGGGTCTACTAATTCAGGGCGTCTTCTTCGCGCTCATGGGCGTGATGCCAAATTTGTGGTTAGCCTGTCTGCTTCTTTTCCTGGGACGAATCGTACTGGGCGCGGAGTTTGGCGTTCAGGATGCTTTGCTGATGCGCCTGGCACCAGACAAATTGCGCGGTCGGGTGATAACTACGGATCGGGCCACAGAGTTTCTCACCTGGAGTTTGTCGACGACTGTGGCGGGCTGGTCGCTCAGAGGGATTACTCCGCGGACGCTGACAATCATTTCCGGTTTGCTCTCTTCGGTATCCGGACTCGTATGGTTGGTCTTGTTTGCTTCGGGAAGGGTAAGGCTGCCGAAAAAATTCAACTTGGCCCAAGCCAGCCGGGAGAAAACCTCTGACTGAGAAGTTGTCTTCAAATGCGTAGTGTGGGCATGACTTTAGCCCGGCCTCTGAAGGGTAATCATATAGTTGACTCACCCAAGGGCCGCATTGACCAGAAGGAGCTTAAGCTCGGTCACACAAAATCAGAACTGGGAGCGCAGCGACCAGCCAAACACTCAATGTGTTTCGTTTTGAACCTGAACGACGACGGCCAGACTGTAGGGTTGACTCTTTGGCTGGTCGCTGCGCTCCCAGTTCTGATTTTGTGCAGCAAACACTGAAGGCTATCCGAGGTTCAAACGAGAGCAAATGCCGGTGAGTCAACTATGTAATTGCCCTCTGAAGGCCGGGCTCCAGGAAGTGTTTTTGGATCTACGTCGCGTCAGCGACGAATGTCTCAACCGTCGCTGACGTGACGAAGAGTTGTGGATGGCGTCCGTTGATCCCAGCCTTAAGAGGCTAGGCTAAATTCAATCCTCGCATTGCGACGAAAAACGCCGCAGTGCAAGAAAAAAGGCTGCGTTTGGAACGCAGCCTTGTTCTGTTCAGGACTTTAGCAGATGTCTAGGCATCCGCTCGCGAATGAATCAGTCGCCGAATGCGGTCCGCGAAGAGCACATCGATCTTACGAGGTTCGATGAGGGCCGTTACTTCGCCGGCGCCCCAGATTGGATGACTCATCGTTTGACCGGTGCGATAGGTGCGCGTGCGGTCATAAGGTTCGCTGTTCACTGTCTTCGAGCGACCCTTCGTAAGTTTAGCTCCATTAGAGAACGACCCACGAGTGCCACACTTCGGACAGGTAACTCGCGAAATCAGTCCTCTCTTGGTAATCGAAGCGACGACGTGGCCACGTTCTTCCTGGCACACCGCGCACAGCTTTTCAACCCGATCGCCGATCGCATAAGTCTGCTTTTCAATAACTGCCTTAGGAGTAGTTGTCTTTTCTACAGTCTGCTTTTCCATAAATACCTCGAGAAGTGAATAGTGAATGGTGAATAGTCAATAGTTTAAAAATCAATTCTGTGAACCCTGGCTAGTATCTGGTGAAATAGTGCTTAGCGGTGTGTCTTACTATTCACTATTCACCATTTACTATTTACTGCTTTTTCCTACCAGCGTGGTGAGTTGTCGCGTCCGCCGCCACCGCCGCCGCCATAGCCACCACGACCGCCACCGCCGCCGCGATTGCCGCCATAACCACCGCGGCCACCGCCGCCGCCGCCGCGACCGCCACGATCTTCGCGGGGTCTGGCCTCGTTTACAGTTAGGTTGCGACCGGCCAGGTCGGTGCCATTGAATTGTTCGATTGCCTTTTCGCCTTCTTCTTTCGTAGCCATCTCAACGAAACCAAAACCGCGTGAACGTCCCGTGTCGCGGTCTTCCACAACCGATGCTGACTCCACTGTGCCTGCCTGCGAAAATAGTTGCTGTAGGTCTTCACTCGAAGTCTGAAACGAGAGATTCCCCACGTAGAGTTTCATAGCCATACTGTAAGTTTTTCCTTAGCTCGCTTGGGAGCATTAAGAGAAGCTTCGAATCAAAGGTGGCTTCGGAGTACGGTAGCAGCGAAGGCCCGCGTTCGGGCGCTCAGTTGAGCAGCTTCTTCATATTTTCCATTGCCCGCTCTCGCACTATCTCAAACGCCGAAGCCATACATCAGGCGTGGGCGCATCACCGTTGATGCAGGAGAGAAGGAGTGACACTCCAATAATGCACTATGTTGCGTGTTCAGGCAAGTTGCAGCGCAGCTATGGACCGCGCGTCGGAGTGCTAAAAGGCCTGATTACATAACTATTACAACCTCCGCGGCTGCCAGTTGTTAGTATGAAATCGTCGGTCGGCATCCAATGTATGACTGAATATTTTTTGAGGAGCACTGGAGTATTAATGAGCAGCAAAACGGTCAATCTTAACAAGCACGGCGCCATCAAGTGGAACACTACTATCTTCATGATCATTTTTCATTTGGGATCCATTGCAGCCCTATTCATGCTCAGCTGGAAAGTGGTGCCGGTTACGTTGCTGCTCTGGTGGATATCGGGCAGCTTGGGTATAGGCATGGGATTCCACCGTTTGCTGACGCATCGTGGTTATAAGACACCGAAAGCGGTTGAATACTTTTTGACGTTTTGTGGTTTGCTCGCCCTGGAAGGTGGAGCGATCAACTGGGTCGTCACTCATCGCATTCATCATGCAAACACGGATGAGCCCGGCGATCCACACACACCGCGAGATGGACGCTGGTGGGCTCACATGGGTTGGATTTTGCGTGGCACCGCGCAACAACACGAAGATAGTGTGCTGCAGCGATACGCACCCGATCTGATGAAGGATCCGGTTCACATGTTTCTTAACAAGTTCTATTACGTTCCCTTAATTATTTCAGGAGCTCTTTTGTTTGCCATGGGTGGTTGGTCGTTCTTATTTGTAGGTGTTTTCCTGCGAGTCACGATCGGACTCCACTTCACCTGGCTCGTGAATTCGGCAACGCACTTGTGGGGCACCCGCCGCTTTCAAACGACGGACGACTCAACGAATAGCTGGTGGGTGGCGCTGCTTTCATTTGGCGAAGGTTGGCACAACAACCATCACGCGCACCCGCGCGCTGCACGCCACGGACTAACGTGGTATGAAGTCGACTTCAACTGGTATGGGATCCGCACCCTGCAATTGCTCGGACTGGCCAACGGCATCCGAGTTATTAGTAAAGAACAAATACTGGCGGCAGCGAATCCGCCGGTTGCCGAGCTGCAGAAAGCGGCGTAAGCAGTGGGCAGTGGGCAGTGGGCAGTGGGCAGTGAGTAGAGATATCTGCTCGCTGCCTTTTTATTTCGCGTCAACCTCTTGTTGCAAGCGCCCTTCGGTGTTTTCCTATTCTGCCCACTGCCCACTGCCCACTGCCCACTGCCCACTGCCCACTGCTACAATCACCACATGGCAGTTAGTGGTCGTCGTAAGTCGATAGCTTTTTTTATTACCCTGGGCGCGTGCCTGGTGGCGCTGGCTGTGGCCTTGAATGTTGGCTGGATCATTCTCAATGCGACTGAAATCGCCCTGCTTGTTTTTGGGATAATCTTCTTCCTGCTAATTATTACCGGTCTCGTCCTCAACACAACTTTTCTGATCCGCGAGATACGGCGTAACGAACAACACGATGCGTTCATTAATGCCGTCACTCATGAGCTAAAGACACCACTCGCCTCCATCCGGCTCTATCTCGAGACACTGAAGAAGCGCGACCTGGATGAGAACAAGCGACAGGAGTTTTACGATGTGATGCTGGCCGATAGCGACCGTCTATTGCAGACCGTCGAGCAAGTCTTGCGGGCCGGGCAATCCGGTCAACGTCGTCGCAAACTAAACCTGAGGAAGGTAGACGTCGGTGAACTGGTTACAGAATGCGTAAACCTCACTCGCGTTCGCCATAACCTCGCCCCTGAAGCGGTGACGTTTACCGAAGCAATCAACGGCGAACGCCCGCAAGTGAAAGCTGACGCCGAGGAATTGCGCGTGGCCATTTCAAACCTGCTCGACAATGCCGTTAAATACTCAGTCAAGGGCGTTCAGATTTCGGTTGAGGTAGCGGTGCTTGATGCGAAAAAGGTGGCGGTCCGGATTGAGGACAAAGGGATCGGCATCCCTTCGGCGCAGCTCAAACGCATCTTCAGGCGCTTTTACCGCGTCCCCGGACGAGTGATGGCCAGGTTTAAGGGAACCGGCCTAGGATTGTTTATCGTGAGTTCCGTAGTTGAGCGACACGGAGGAAAAGTGTTCGCTGAAAGTGAAGGGCGAGGCCAGGGCAGTCGATTTACAATCGAACTGCCACGCGTGTGAAACCGAAGTGATCGACATCGTGGGTCGAGTAATACAGAACCGGGAGCCGTAGCGACCGGGTTCAATATGGGTTACCCGAATGTTTTTATGGATCATTTCAACCGGTCGCTACCGCTCCCGGTTCTGTATCACTCGACCCACGAAGGGCATTGATAGAAACAAACAGGTCGTGTGAGCTCGGCGAAGTGAAGAAGGATTGCGAACAATGAGCGCTGTGCTGGTCGTAGAAGACGAGCAACATCTGGCTGATGGCTTGCGCTTCAACCTCGAAGCTGAAGGCTATACCGTCGAGGCCGTAAGCGATGGCGAGACTGCTCTATCTTTATTTTTCGATAAGCGCCAAACCTACGATGCCTTGGTGCTTGATGTGATGCTGCCCGGCAAAGACGGATTTACAGTGGCCGCCGAACTGCGCGCCGCCGGCTACTTTGTGCCTGTCCTGATGTTGACTGCGCGCGGACGTCCGGAAGATGTGCTGCGCGGTTTTGAGTCTGGCGCTGACGACTATCTTCCCAAGCCTTTTGAGTTATCAGTCCTGCTGGCCCGACTCAATGCTTTACTGAGGCGGCGCCAATGGTTTCATCAGGATCTGACGCAGGAACAAGCTGCCAGGACTGAGCCGGAAGCTCAGCCAACGGAACAGGACCAGGAAAGCCTCGAAGAATTTGAGTTCAACAACCGCGTCATTGATTTCGAGAACCTCGAACTGCGCACGCCCGAACAGACGATTAGATTGACTTTGATGGAAGCCCAGCTGCTGCGTTACCTCGTTAAGCATGAGGGCAATGTCGTGTCGCGGAAGGCAATTCTTGAAAATGTGTGGGGACTCAACGAGGATACCGACACACGGGCGATCGATAACTTCATCGTACGTTTGCGAAAGTATATTGAAGACGATCCTACCAAGCCCGAACATCTGCTGACGGTCAGAGGAGTTGGCTATCGATTCGTGGTGACTAACCCTGCGCCGTAACGATCGCCGCGCGCACACCGAGTAAATCAGAAAAATCCTTGGAGTAAACTGCGTCGATCTTACGGACGCGGCTGATGGTCTCAACCAGTTCGTCCGTGGAGATAAAACCATTCTCGGTATGTGATATGGCCCATCCGGGCAGATGCGCGGCAGTGTGAAGCAAGTCCTCCACCAGGCCAAGATATTGCTGCTTGCTCTGCACCCGTGAACCGAGCTTGCCGGCGCGGTTTTTCTCAAATTCCCCCCAAAAATCGTCACCACCCTGTAACCATTCCTCGCGCCAGGCCTGAACTTGATGTGGGGTAGTTTGCAGCTGCATTGGCGTGGGCAAACGCAGAAAGAGCAGGTCAGTGTGGCGGCGCTCGGCCACGAACGTGCGCGTATCCTGGTTGGTAGCTTTACTGCGCAGCGAGCCGTCGTAATGAAACGGCAGGGCTTCGGCAAACTGGCGGAAGACGCGCGACAAAGAGAGAGGCTCACGCAGGTGACTGGTTTCTGCGGTGAAGGAGAGGACGTAGTCACCCACCATCATACCCAGGGTCAAAGCAATTGCACGTTTGTACTGATTGTCTAATCTCTCGGCGTTGAAGCGCACATTGTCGAACCACCAGGCGTCAGTTTCATTAAACCAATTCCCGAGCGAAGGATTGTCTAGCCGCTCGCGCGGAACGTAAGCATCGTCGACTATGGCTTCCAGATCTTCTTCAGTGAGTCGTTCGGAATCATTTTCTATCAGGGCGGTGGCCTTGGTATGTGCCCACATCATTAAATCGTTTGCCGCTACACGCACGTTCCAACGCTTCAGATGTACGCCAAGATTCGGTTCGCCAGTGAAGGGAAGTGCGATCGAAGCGAACTTCAAACGTCGCAAGACGCTCAGCTCGAAATTTAACCAGCCGTTGGGAAAAGTTGCGGATGCGACGTATGCCACCTATTGATTCCTTAAGCGATTCTTTTTTGGAGTGCGGTGACCTGTCACCGCTTTGGTCCGTCGCGACCTGTCGCGACACCGTTTGCTTGAAATATTGGGAAGCTGGGCAAATCTATTTCATGAACAAAGAAAAAAGATTCCATCCATCGTCAACTGTCGCAGTCGAGTCGGAAGGGTCAACCGGCTTTGCGTAAGATCGCAACTCCTCAAGATCCTGCAGTGAAAGAAGTACCTTGACTACTGCCGGATCGAATTCGATTGCGGCACGCTCGACAATACTGGCGCGAGCATCCTCTTCGGTCAGGGCCGGCCGAAACGGTCGCGCATCTGTTAACGCTGCATACGAATCCGCTACTCGCAAGATTCGCGCCGCCAACGGAATTTCATTCTGTCTGAGTGCGTCTGGATAACCAGAACCGTTCCACCATTCGTGATGCCAGCGAACTAACAGTTGCACGTCACGGTCGGCGCTGGCGCGCGCGGCTTCCTGTTCGCCGATGACCGGATGCCGCTCGAGGTCGATCCGCTCTTCATCCGTAAGCGAACCAGCCCGTTGAATATACTCTCGCTCCATGGCTACTTCCCCGAGATCGTGCATGCGCGCTGCCGTGCGCAGTGATTTCCGATCCTGAGGAGCCATGTGAAACGCCTCGGCAATCTTGTCAGCGATCGCGGCAATCCGAACAGCATGCGGGTTAGCATACTTTTCAAACTCATCAGCGGCGGCAGCTAGTTGCAGGTAAGCCTCGCGCGCGTGACGGTCTTTCTCAGTACTGCGGTAAGTGGTGGACATTAAGTCAATTTCGGATTTCGATTAAGGATTTCAGATCTCAGATCTAAGATTTGAAATTTTCAGATCTCAGATTTCAAAACTCGAGGCTAACCTACCTTGCGCGACTTTGCCAGTTTGCGCAACAGCAGGTTCGCCGCAGCGTTATGTGGATCAATCGCCAGCGCCCGATCCAACTCCGTCTGAGCGCGGCGATGAAACTTTAACTCAAAATACAACTCAGCCAGCATTGTACGAAAAACAGCGTTAGCGGGCTCCAGTTTGATAGCGGCTTGAAATTCATTCTCGGCCAACCGGCGCGTGTTTTCGTCCGCAGCCAGCGCCCGTCCGTAATAGGCGCGATAACGCGCCTCTTTCGGTTCCAGCCGCGCAGCGTTCGACAGATACTGGATCGCTGCCCTGATGCGGCCCTGCTCTAAAGCGCCCGACCCTTCGCGAAAACTGTATTCAGCACTATGTACCCCTGTTTCGGAGGCGGCCAAATCAGGATCCAAATGATCAGACGACCCACCGGCATCTCGATTCCTGGCAGCCTTTTGTGCCTCCGCCTCCGCATATTGCCTGGTCCGTTCCAGCGTGTGGTCATAACCGGCCCGCGCATTCGGGTTCATTAGGGTTTCGTAGGCCTGGGTCACTCGAGCGAAGGCCGAACTGATCTCTGCGTGCACCTTCGTCCCCGATTTAAGGTGGAATCTATCGGGGTGGTAGCGCCGGGCCATCGCATAGTAGGTGTCTTTTATTTCGCTTGCCGTCGCAGTTGATGGCAGCTCCAGTACCTGGTAGTGATTGGTCGCAGTCTTTAGCCGTTTCAAAAATTCTTCCAGGTCTACATTCTCAATGCTCGCACTAAGCCAATTATCTGATTGTTCCGGTTGGGCGGTGACGGTCGGCGTAGCAGAAGTTGCAGATTGCGCCTGGCCCGACTTCGTCGTTTCGGTGCGGAAAGCATTTTGCCAATACTCGCGGGTTATGAAGTTACTGAGAGTCAGGCCATAAAGGACACGCCGTGTTTCAAGTTCCGGCAAGCCACTAAGCGAAATCAACTCCTCGAGTCTTATCGGCTTATCGAGCCGAGAAAGAATAAAGCTTTCAGCCGGGCGAAAATTGCTCGTTGGAGGTAGTCCGGGCGCGCGCGCAATCATCTCGCCTGGATTCCGAAAACGGCCCGAAACGAAGCCCATGGGCAGCCTTTGAGCCGCTTCGCGGAGCAGTGTTCCGGTGTCGAGCTTGACGTTAACCGAATCAGCCAGGCGGGCGCGGCCATTAAAGTCCCAGGTACCTTCTGTCCATAACAGCGAGACGCGCAGGATGTCGCTAACCAGTATTACCAGCAGCGCATCAAGATCTTTTTGCCTCAGCGTTCCGTCTTTGGTGAGGGCTTCGGCGAGTTCGAGATCCGGTAGGCCGTTCGCCAGCTTTGCCTGATCTTTTTCTGAGATAAGTCCGCGCTTGACGAGATATTCGCGCAAACGCAGCGTGCGCAGGTTTGAAGCTGCGTAGAGCAGTTGACCCTTATCAAAATAGACAGCCGTTTGCATCCGCTCGTATTCGAGCCGAAGCGTTCCTGACAAAGCCTTAATCGAGATCTCGCGAATGAGTTCCGCCAGCGGTTGCTCTGTAAGTTTGCCCATCGTTGATTTTGTCTGGGAGATTTGGGTAGTGCTGTGCGCCTCTACCCTTAAAGCATGATAACGCACGATTTAGTTAAAAAAGAAGCACGGCTTTGACACTCAATCGGTGCAGTCTTATATTGAACTTTCCAAACAATTTGAGGCGCACACGTGGAGCCCGCAACAGCTTCAATCGTCGACCCTCTATCAATCAGGACAGGGCAAGCAAGTGACTGATAGTCCCAAAGGCAACAATGGAGCCTCGGCGGAGCACGTGGACGACGAGCGGATCGCGCATCTCATCGAGCAACTTCAGCTGCGGACTGTCGAGCTTGAAGAAGCTAATCGCGAGCTGCGACATGTTTCACACTACCGTTCGCTTTTCCTGGCACGGATGTCACATGAGTTGCGCACGCCTCTGACCTCGATACTTGGCTTTGCTGAGATCATGCTTGACCAGGAAAAGTTGAGCGAACCTCAGCAGCGCTTCTGTCAGAAAATTCAAAACTCGGGCCTGCAATTGCTGGCCAGTCTAAATCAACTGGTCGATCTTTCTCGTCTCGAGGCCGGCCCAGCTGAAATTTTTCTGCAGGAGCTTTCTTTTCCTGAAACTCTGCGCGAAACTTGCGCCGCAGTTGGCAGACAGGCGCAAAAGCGCGACGTGAAGATCGAGTGTAATTTGGCGCCGGAAGTAACTACCATCGTGTCTGATCGCGGTCGCTTACGGCAGGTGCTCTATACTTTCCTGGCCTGGGCCGTTAGCCGTAGCCGGGAAGGACAGAGCGTTACAATCGCCGCCAAAATGATTGATGCTTCGTCACTTCAGGTGCTGATAGAGGATGAGGGCGAAGCAATCAAAGACATGTCGCGCGTTTTCGATGCGGTAGACACGCCACGGGCCGGCAAAACCGACCTCAACGAATTAGGGATAATCGTAGGACGACGATTGCTCGAATTGATGAAGGGTTCGGTTACACTCGAGAATCGCGACGCCACGGGATTGCGAACGGTGATCGAGGTGCCGGCGTGTTCGCCCAAGACAACAGCGTAGGTGGTGCTATTGCAGAACCGCGAGCAGTAGCGAGCGGATGCTGCAACCATCCTTCAAGGCAGTCTGATGCCGCGTTGATTTACTCGTAGCATCCGCTCCGGTGCTGTACTTTGCCAAGCGTGCGTTGGCCATATCTCAGTTAACAATTCTTGTTCGTCTTCTTGATGCCGATGGCAGACATCGTTATTCGCGAATGCACCACCATCGAGGAACTGGATAGCTGTATTCGCCTGCAGCGACAAGTCTTTGGACTTCCGGATCTCGAGATCTCGCCGCGCCGTCATCTAATCGTCTCCCGGCAGGCAGGCGGTTGGACGTTAGGTGCCTTCGTGGACGATCGATTGGTTGGGTTTGTCCACCATTTGGCGGCCATCCGGGGCACTGAGATTTTCGGTTACTCGCATATGATGGCGGTCGATCCGGATTTTCAAAACCAGGGGGTGGGCGCGCAGCTGAAATGGCGCCAGCGTGAGCGGGCGATTCAGGAAGGTCGAAGCTTTATCAAGTGGACCTGGGATCCCTTGCAAGCTCGCAACGCGCATTTCAATTTGAACCGCCTGGGCGTAACGGTAGGCGACTATGCAGTGAATTTTTACGGAACGGATTACGCAACAACCCCGTCGCCGGCAAATGTCGAACCCGCAGGCATCGACAGCGATCGCCTGTTCGCCAGCTGGCAGCTCGATTCGCCGAGGGTGATCAGCCTTGCCAATCGAGATTCTTCCTTGACGGAAACCGTGCCGATCAAACCGGCGGCGATGATTAAAATCCCGGCTAACTGGACCAAACTCTGTCGGGAGGATCCCGCTCAGGCACGACAAGAGCAATTGCGTGTCCGGGGCGAGTTTCAACAGGCTTTGGCCCAGGGGCTGATTGCTGCAGGATTCGAGCGGGCGTCAGAGCAACCACGCTACTTGTTATACCCGCGGGAAGTTTGGCAATCCGTTCAGCAGTGACACGTGAACTTCGAAACCTATTGTCCGCAAGCGAAATTTGAGTATGCCTTTCACTCGCTTCGATCGATACGTTGACCGCCATGCGCGCAGTTTCACCGAGAGGCTGCAGTCGCTTTGCCGCATGCCTTCAGTCGCCGCGCGGGGCACGGGCATGCGCGCGATTGCCGAATCGGTCGAACAGATGATGCAGCGCGTAGGTATCGGCACGCGCTCGTTTCGTATCGGCAATGGCTATCCTATTATCTACGGCGAATGTGGCAGCGGCTCGCAGAGCTTCGTCGTCTATGGTCACTACGACGTTCAGCCGGTTGGACACTTGAGCGAATGGTCAGTAGGACCTTTTGCCGCAACGATCATCGATGGCAAGCTTTACGCGCGCGGAGCAGCCAACAGCAAGGGCGATCTGGTCGCTCGCGTGGCCGCGGTCGAAACCTATCAAAAGACCTTCGGCAAACTACCGGTGTCGTTGAGATTTCTGGTTGATGGAGAAGACGGGCTGGGCAGTCCGAGTCTTTACCGTTTCGCTGCTGAAAACGCGGAGATGCTGGCAGCACAGGGATGCATCTGGGACGAAGGTTACAAAGATACAAAAGAGCGGCCGGTTATCAGTCTTGGTTTCAAGGGCATACAGTTTTTGGAATTGAGGGCCCACGGCGCGCGCACTGACCTGCACTCAAAGTGGGGAGCCATTGTTCCTAACCCGGCCTGGCGTCTGGTTCAGGCACTGGCAACAATCACTTCGCCGAAGGGCGTAATCACCATTGATGGATTCTCGTCATGCATTGCACCAGTCAGCGCAGAGGACAACGAAGCCCTTAAAGCAATCGAACTTGACGAAGCCGGGTTGAAACGGGAATTCCGTATCGCCGGCTGGTTGCGTTCGATGAAGGGTCCGGCGCTAGTGAAGGAACACATATTCGGCCCGACCTGCACGATTTGTGGAATTCAAACCGGCCACACCGAGGCGGGAGTGAAGACAGTGTTGCCCAGCACCGCGATGGCACGACTCGATTTTCGTCTGGTACCTGATCTGACGCCGGAAATTGTCATCAAGTTATTGCGGACCCATCTCGACGTGCGTGGTTTCAAGGATATCGAGATCAACGAACTCGGCAGCGCTCCGCTGGCGAAATCATCAGGCAGTTCGGTAGTGGCCCGCGCAGTTATCGGCGCTGCTACCGAAGTGTATGGCAGCGCGCCCTTGGTTTATCCGATGGACCCATCGAGCGGGCCGGTCGGTGCAGTTTGCGGAGCCTCGAACCCGCCGACACCGGTTGCGTCCTTCGGAATCAGTTATGCGGGATCAAACCCGCACGGGCCAGACGAGAACATTCGCGTTGATGATTTTCTACAGAGTATAAAGTTTATCGGGCGGGTTATTCACCGCTTAGGTGAAACTAAAGCTAAAACGAGTGGCATCACAAAGGTTAGCGGGATCCGGGAAGGTCGCGCGACTGCGTCGCACAGTTGAAGATTGGAAAAGCGGGGCAAGCCCACTTTCCCGACAATGAGCTTACTGAAGTTGTGAGATTCCTTTTGAGCGAAAGGCGTTCAAGCGGAATTACAGGAGCTCGACAAAGCAGCTCTCAGGTTGGGAAGGCGGGCTTGCCCCGCTGGTTCGTCAGCTAAATTGTGAGGAGAATAAGCCTTGGCAAAACAAGGTGCTGCTGCCAGTCAGCAGATTGAAAAGCTGCGCGAAGAGATTCGACGTCATGAAGATCTCTATTACGTTCAGGATAATCCCGAGATTTCAGACGCGGAATATGATGCGCTGCTGGACAAGCTTCAGAAACTCGAGCAACAAAATCCCGATCAAATAACCCCCGATAGTCCCACCCAGCGTGTTGGCGGGAAGCCGGCCGAAGGTTTCTCCCAGGTCGTACATCGCCGTCCAATGCTTTCGCTCGATAATAGTTACAACCTCGAGGAGTTGCGCGCTTTCGATCAGCGCTGCCAGCGGCTGGCGGATGGAAAGCGTGTCGACTACGTGGCTGAGTTGAAGATTGACGGGCTCTCACTGAGTCTGCATTACGAGAAGCAGTTGCTGGTTCGAGGAGTGACGCGCGGGGATGGGCGCATCGGTGAAGACGTTTCCTTGAACGCGCGAACGATTCGCAGCATTCCGCTTAAGTTACGCGCTGAGATCGCAAATTTGAAGAGCGCAGGCGCAGACCTGGAAGTACGCGGCGAAGCCTTTATCCCGCGAAAAGTTTTTGAACGAATCAACGCTGAACGCGAAGAGCAGGATGAACCGCGCTTCGCCAATCCGCGCAACGCAGCCGCGGGAACTATCCGGCAGCTTGACCCGAAAATCACTGCCAGCCGCAAGCTCGAAATGTTTGCCTATGATTTGCTGGCCGGCGAGCGCAAGCCTTTCTCAACGCATTGGGACGCCCTGAACTGGCTGGAGAGCGCGGGGTTCAAAGTCAGTCCCGAGCGCAAGCTCTGCCACACAATTGATGAAGTTATCGAGTTTGCCGCCACAATTGAAGCGCGCCGGGACGACTTGGATTACGAGATCGACGGCCTGGTCGTAAAGGTAAACTCGACGGCGCTTCAGGATGAATTCGGCACCACGAACAAAGCTCCGCGTTGGGCCATTGCTTACAAATATGCCGCACGTCAGGCCACCACCCAGGTGCTTTCAATACATGTGCAGGTGGGAAGGACGGGAGCGTTAACGCCCGTCGCCAACCTCGAGCCTGTGGTCCTTGCCGGCACTACGGTAGCCCGCGCCACGCTGCACAACCCGGACGAAGTAAAGCGTCTGGGTATTCGTATTGGTGACTGGGTACTGATTGAAAAGGGTGGAGACGTTATTCCCAAAGTGCTCAAAGTCATTGAGTCGAAGCGTACCGGAGAAGAGAAGCCGTTTAGGATGCCGAAGAAGTGTCCGGTCTG